>JADEYI010001605.1_pt1 | contig 15772 bp, 23 predicted proteins | sample 8542331 | NCBI WGS metagenome assembly JADEYI01 (sample SAMN16510988, study PRJNA670497) | mine drainage metagenome | isolation source: biofilm near Copperflume 1 | place: Germany: Marsberg coppermine Kilianstollen | collected 2018-02 | reverse complement strand
GTGCCCAATTAGGGACCGTGGGCTGGCGGGCGGCAGCGTTGGGAGTGTCGCGGTGGCCTTCGGCATCTTGAAATAAGTGACAGGAGCCAAGCGTGCCTTGACGGATGGAAGTTGCAACCTTGTGCACAATGTCACCATGGCGGCGGCAGATGACAGCGCGCATGTCCTCGGCTTGACAACCGCCACAATGGTGGGACAAGCCACATGTGTCGGCGGCGCAAAGCGGGCATGCGTACGGCCGAGTAGGGTCATCAGGAGCGGCCCGCTTAGAGCGCAAAAACGGAGTGTAGCGGAGGCGGAGGGCGGTTTTGATCTGGGAGTTATGGAGCCGCTTGAGGCCGCGTTGCGTAAGGAAAGCGGTGCTGGCGTCGGGGAGAATGCCAGGCTGAAGTGGGAGGGGCATTGATGCAGCAATAGCCTAGCCCGGGGTGGTGGTGGCGGGGCTGTTAGTGAGCAGTGCCCGTATGCGTTGCACGGTGGTCGTGGAGCTGGAAGTGAGGAGTGCGGAGGAGTGGGCGGAGGAAGCTAATGTCCGGGGATGCACGCGCAAATCGTCGACGTCTCGGAGGGTGGGCGCTCCGGTGGGTGATATGGCGGGGGCAGGATATTGCGGCCAGAAGACGCCCCGACCGGAGGAGGGTGCTGACATATAGGGGACAGCAGCATGGTCCGTGTGAGCGGTGTTCGCTAACCCGTCGGCAACAGTGTTGCCAAAGCTGCCATGTGTCCACGAAATTTGTGGATGGCAGTGGGAGCCGAGCGGCTGTACAAGGTTTGGGCTAGTTCAGCGAGTAGCCAACGGTGCTTGTGGCGGAGGAGGGACTGCGGTTTTGTGAGCATCGCCTGAATGAGGTAGATGGAAGTTTGGCTGTCAGTGAGAAGAGTGATGCCCTCCGTGGCAGGGATGTCCCGGAGAGCAATGTGTATGGCGGCAAGCTCTGCACGCAGGACCGTGTTGAGGGGGGCGGCGTGTTGGGAGAGACGAAACATCCAGCGACGGTTGTGAGAAGGGTGAAAGACGGCGGCAGTAATTGAGGCACCAAGCTTGCTGGCATCGGTGTAGACAATGGAGTTGGGGTCAAAGCGAAGGTCACGTGGGTTGGTAGGGGTTGGAAGGGATGCAAGAGGAGGGAGCGGGAGAAGAGGGGCTGGGATGGGTGGCAGAGAGGGTGGAAAGTCGGTCGGGGCACTGGAAAGGGGCCATGGACCGACAAAAGGGGTGAGGTGAGCAGAGAGGGTGAGCGATGGAAGGCGCAGTTGTCGAAAAACCGAAAGGAGTGTATCATGGAAGGTGGGGGGAGCGAAAGCGGTCATGCCAGGGGGATTGGCAATGAGAAGGATGGTAGTCCGAGACATACGAGGGGGGCTTGTGAGCGGACGGTTCCACCAAGTAGAAACGGTGGCTATGGCGGTGGTTTTGGGCAGGTTGAATGAACAGAGGGTGTTGACAGTAGGATGGCGGAGGAGGCGGCAGAGGCCGGATTCAGCAGGGAGGTGAGGAAGGACGAGAAGAGTGAGAGTAGGAGTCGATGTATATGCAGAGGAAATTGCCCAACGTAGGGCTCGAGCGATGGCTGGGACATCGTGATGGGGTTGAGCAAGGCCTGTTCCAGACCATCTGTGAAGGTAGCATCCAGGGATGGCGTTAAAGAGGGCGTCTTCTGGGTGGGGGCTGGCGTATTGCGCAACAAGAGGGTGGTGGAGTAAAGGAGTGGAGAGCCACTCACTTTGAATGTTGAAAGTGGTGACGAGGGCGGTGTGAAGGACTGTTGGGAGCAGAGGACGATTGAGCAAAGTTCGTTCCGTGTCCATATGACCGTGCATACGGGTGTAACGTTGCAAAAGGTTTGCGACTGCTTCTGAGAAAGGGGTGGTGGTCGCATGGGGTTGGAATTCCCGGAACAGGTTTTGACAGCAAGGAAGGGACAGTGATTCGGTGCAACGGCCCTTTGGTGTGTAGCTGTAGGCATGCGTGGGTGTGAAGTAAAGTTCGCAGGTATCTGTAGGGTGGATATCAACGTCGGGGTTGACTTCTGTAGTTGACAACGTGATAGGGTGGGTACTCGTATGCAGCGGCAAGGGTGTGAGGTGAGGCGCTGGATCGATGCCCTGGCAAAGTTGCCGGGGGTCGCGAGCGCTGGGCATCTCCGGGTGAAGGGTGTTGGAATCACGCCAGTCCCTCGCCAATGTAACGTCTGCTTTTCCGGGCCAGTACCGCCAAACGTAAGGAATAGGTTCCCATGAGTCTTGCCAAGTGATTGACCGCCACAGGGGTTGTCCTTGAGAGTCCCGTTTAGGGCTGGTTTGCAGGACAGCTTTGACCTTGTATCCAAGATCGAGAGCTGTTTGGAGGGCGGGCTGAGTCCATTTGATGGAAGGGCGCCAGGACACAAGGCAGCAAGGATGCATGGGACGCGTCGGATCACATGGGTCAATCCTAAGGACAGAATCTATGTCATGCCAGTACGGTTTCATGGCCGGAAGTGGAGGAGTAGCCGGGCGGGAAGCAGGAGGCTATAGTTGCCATGGAAGAGCACGATATGCTGGCGGGAGAGGGTCCGGGGTGATTTCGGATATGATGCTAGGCAGCCGACGGTTTGGGACAAGTGTGGGGCAGGGGATGTAAGTGAGGATATTAAGGGCCGACCGTTGAAGTATGGTAGCATGTGGAAACTGGGTGTGGAGATCTGCGGAGTTAATGAGGTGGTCAATATGGGTCAACTGGGATGGGTGATAGATGTGAAGGGCCCAGAGGGGTGCAAGGACATGGTGGAGGACGTCCACGATAGAGTAGAAGAAGTGGTTTATTTGGAGCTCGTCGAAAACAAGCTGATGAAGGTCTTTGGTGTCAGGCAAGGTGGGATGAAGGCCGCCCGAGGCAATGGAAACGGACATGCCATTTTGCCGAAGAAGCGCAGCTTTACGTAGATTCATTGCATTGGGGAGATCAAGCCACTGAGCGGGTGGCAAGGAGGGTTGAGGTTGAATACTGCCGTAAGGTTGTTCGTGGAGGTGGCATGCTGTAAGGCAGCGGTGGAGGAGGCCAAGGCGGCCAAGATCGTTGTGGGACGACGTCGGACTACATAGCAGCTGCTCTCAAAGTCCCGAGGAAGTCTTTCAGCGAAGAATCGCACGTGGTGGCACGTGGTTCACTATGAAAGACGTCGAAATAGCTCAGGAACTGGGATGAAATGGCAGCACCGCTCAAGAAGCGATAGACACAACCTGTATCTCGGGTTCGTGATTATAAGGACTGCATTCCGAAGACAAAGTAGACCGGGAATCTTAACCGGTGGGACGCCGAGCTGGCGCCGGCCGGCCAACCGCAGCGTGCCACGCGGCACCCCACCCTCCTGCGCCCTCCCGAGGCAAGGCTCGCATTCCCAGCGAGGCAGAGACGAGCTGACCGCCCCCCGGGCTGCCGTAATGGCTCCCGATGCCCCTGGGGGCTCCGCCCGCACCCGCAGGCCTGCCAGACCGTCACGCCCGGCGCCCGGCATCGCGCGCATCACCTCCTCCTCCGCCTTCGCCGCCTGCCGGTGCGCCTCGCCTGCCCCTTGCGATGCGAGCAGCAGCCACTGTATACTGCGCTGGGCGCTGGCCGGCTGGCAGTGGCGGTCCTTAGGCGCACAGGGGGTTTCTGTGCTGGGATGTGGTTACGGTGTGGGTACGATCGCTGGAGCCCGAACTTGCACGGTCGCCCTGCCGATTTACGTTGTGACTGCTACGCTACTGAACTGAAGTGGCCGTGGCTGTACGTACACAAGGTTTTGGTGGGTCCAAAGCTTCAGACCAAAGGCGATGAGATCTGGACATCTTCGGAACCTTAAGATAGAGCCTTCAAAAGTACTGTAAGGAACATGTCTTGGGGTTGTAGGTTCGTGGAATTTCTTAATGCTTTGCAACCCAATTGTTCCACCCAACTCTTTAGGTGTGGGACTGCAGGTCAACAGGATGTCAGGGGCTTCCGGAAGTGGATCAACCGAAGTGACAGTGCCGAATGATGCAGTTCAAAGGCGCCTTCGACCTACAACCACCAGGGTATGTTCAAGGACCCCCTGTGCTACCCCCCTGTGATGCACTACTGCACAGAAGGGGGAGGTTGAAAAACACGATGAACAAGAAGACTGTAAAAACTTAATGGAGCTGATTTCAATGTCATAGGCTGCTCATTCATTTGATCGAGTTTTTAATTTGCTAAGCAACGGACCTTATGGACCTCATGGGTGGTGCAGATTCGCCAGTGTTGGAGAGGCCTGCCCATGCTTGCAGCTTACCGGGGTCTTCGACAGGTTGCAGCCACTTTGTTGGCTGTACTGTCAGTCTCAGCTGAGCAATGCTTTATAGGTGCCTTGGTCCTCGATCAGGAGTCTTATGAGAGAACCCTGCAGAACCTCCTGGCCTTGAAAGTGCTGGTAAGTATCAGGCCTCACCTCCCAACTGTTCATCTATAGAAGCCATGCTTGTGCTGGTACCGGTTCCCTCGCAAGATTGATTGGTGATTCTTTGACCATTGGTGGAAGCCTGATCATCTACTTGATGTGTCAAGCTCAGAACAGCCCCCCTTGATCTACAGCCCCCCTGGATCTAATGCATGCATGTGATGGTGAAGTGATGTTGTGTATGCTTCATCATTTGCAAGAGCGATTGAACATCCTGGACCTGATCTAATGCATGCATGCATGTACTGGTGAAGTGATGGTGTGTATGCTTCAACATTCGCAGGACCGACTGAATATCCTGGAACGAGTCACTAGACCTTTTGGGTGGATTCATGTGCAAATCGCACAGCATGAGAACTGGCGCCAGGAAAACATCCCTCTAAATCTTGCAACAGAGCTAGCTGTGTTGCGCTCTGACTTCCCTGTGCAGCAATGGAAGCTCATGCGTTTAACCATACAGCCAGGTGCATGTCTCATGGGTGTGCATGTTGAAGCAACCATAGATCTGACCTGAAGCTGATTAGCGCATTTGCTTAATATAAGTGACAGCCAGCACCGGTGTTCAGATGAAGGACTGACGAGTAACATGTTATCGGTGTTTGGCCAGCGATTGTTTCTTGAAGCACATCACTGGTAGTAACTATTGATGCATTGTATGATCTCTGGCAGTGAAGTGGTTGGCAGTGCTGTCTGTGTGGTTGCCAGTGTAAGTCAACCCTTGCATTTTGTTTGTTACATGTTCTTTCACTGGTGTAATATAAATAGTAAAGAAACAAACACGCACCGAAGGTAACAGAAGTGAAGCAGAGCGAGCGCCGAAAGTAAGGGGAAAGGGATCCCTCACAGTATCAGTGTATAAGTGGACCACCTGAAGCATACACCTCCGGTCCAAGAGCACAGTCACTGTAGCACGGTACTACCACTACACTGTTATATACTATTACTAAGGTTCACTAGGGATTACCAAGGTTCTGCCACTAAATAATATGATTGTTGTCATCTCACATTTGCATCTGACAGAACACTGGATCACAGGGACTCGTCCTCAGTGTCCTTCTACTTCCTTCTCTTGTTGCTGTTTCTGGCTCCTTCAGACTGCTTCTGGCTTATCTCTGCGGCTCTGGTCTTGAAGTTTGGTGAGAGCGCTTCAATGTCACGCTGCCTTTGTAGGGTCCTCAGCTCATTCAAGAATCTCACAACAGGCTTCTTGTCCCTGACCCGGGTGCTCTCTAGCTGAGCGGCAAACTGCCGATCCGTCATGTGAGATTCAGCACCAGCTTGCAGGCTCATGAATTGAATTTCTTTGAAGACCACTGCCCGCCTCTTGTACATTTGATGATAGGCTGCAATGACATCTGCATGGGGCTGATACTTTGCTGACCTCCAGCCATTCTCTGTATCCTGGCCATATATGCTATCACGGGGAATGATCTCGGTAATCCACTCTTGATAGACATCAATAATTGACTGAGGTGCACTTTGCCAGCGATACACACGAGGGGGGGGGCCCTGCCTGAGATTGGAAGTACTCAGCCCTAACAAGAGGCGGCAACACCTCTTGATGTAGGCTGGGAAGCAACATCTCAGCTGGCATACTCTCAGCCGCTGCCATCAAACGAGGTGCCTCCCTAGCGATGCCGAGCAGGAGAGCAGCATTTGCGCCCGTCCGGTGCAACTGCTGTTCCAACGCAGACTCCAGAGGATCTGGACGGCCACGAGCAGTGCGTGCCGTGCCTTCCAAGCCTGTGCACAGAGTGCACATATTTAGGGTTGCCAAAATAACTGCTTTCAAGAGCTAGGAATGAGCATGTCAGAGCCCCTGTATATAAAAAAAGGATGCAGGTGCTGTGTTGTGGCAGGGAGCTTGCGCATGCGCATCCCTGCCGCCAGCTTCTTCCAGGAAAAATAATTGCAGCTGCTGTGCTGTGGCAGGGAGGCACCCTTGCGCATGCGCATCCCTGCCGCCAGCTTCTGCCAGGAAAAACAATTCCAGCTGCTGTGCTGTGGCAGGGAGGCACCCTTGCGCATGCGCACCCCAAAACTGCTGCCTGTGACAACGCTGCATGTTCTTTTGGCAGGACGGCTTTGAGCAGGGGTGAGCGACATATAGGAGTCGAACAGCTGTGGGCACCATCACCTCACACAATGTCCCCTCACACAATGATACTAAAGAGCAGGGCAGTGAGACCCTTGCCTTGTGAGCCCGAGAAACTGAGGCTCACAAGGCTGAACTCTGGTAGGGGTGATCCAGAGAGCAGATAGTAAATTCAGCTTGCATGACAGCGCAACGCTTCAATGGGCATGAACACAGCTACCCGCGGCGCGGGCCACCAAGAGAATGATCTGGACTGGCAAAGACCCCTGACAGGAGCCCAAAGCATACCTTGCATGGATGCAGGTGACTGGGTTGTCAGGTTGGGGACGTCAAGCGCTGAGCGCTGCAGGTCGGCCTGGACCCCAGGGAGACCTACAAGCCCAAAGAAAGAAACAGTCTGATTGTCCTTCACAAAATACTGACATGCACAGAGTATTGTGCCTCAGTGCATGCAACAGCTGCTCTGAGCAGCTGCAACTCTAATGCAACACTGCAGAGAGAGCCCAAGGTGGCAACAACATGCAGGAAATCTGCTGGCTTTCAAATGCACAGACCTGCCATCAGCTCTTCAAAACCGCAGTGACTCTGTCAGGTGCTTGGCAGAGTTAACAGGCTCTTGGCATGACCAAAGACTTTGTTGCTGTATGCGCCACAGGTCAACCAGTCCTTGATGAATGCCAGGAGCAGGAGCGGGAACTAATCACCTGGTAGGAGGGGTGCTTGAATTGCAGCAGGCAACTCAAGGTCTCGGGGCAGGCGCGGTGCCGCGGCCACAGGAGTTGGAGTTCCTGCACGGTATTTTTATGTCTGGCCTCAAGATGACACAACACAGAAGATATTCATGGAAGAAGAACCAAATCACAAGATTGCAGTATAGATGTTCCCTCAGAGGCTCACCAAAGCCGGTGGACATCATATTTATGGCAGCTTCCTGCTCAGGGTTGTATATAGGGCGCAGGGTGTCCTGAGGGGTCTCCATGACATCTGGAAGAAGGGGAGATGCCATATCTCCAGAAGTGTTGAAGCGATCTGCAAAACAATGGTATTTCTAAGGTGAGAAAACAGAATACTTGCACAATTACAATCACCATCTCAAATTTGTGTAACGCATAGGCACCACAGTGGCATAGGGGTCGCACCTACGGCCTGCTGTGCACCGAGCGCCTGGCTGTCTGAGAGGTAAGGGCGGCTGTGTAAGTTTGCAGTCGGCTCCCTACCCAGTGCTGGTAAATCCTGCACTACATGCATTGCGGCTGTAGATAGCCCAGGGGAGCCCAGCATCACGCTGCGAATTTCAGGGGTGAGCATCTGAGCAGACACCAATCGCTGCGCCAAGGCATGCCGCTGACGCAGCTTTGCATTCTCCATATTCAGGTGAGCCACCAGCTTCTCCAAGCCAGTAGCCCTCGCCACCAGTGCATTGATTTTTGCCCCACAGAATTGGAGCACCTGGATGACCTGAAGGGGGGCACAACAAGTAGAAATATGAAATGGAAAGCTCAACAGTTTCCACAGGACACAATGGCACTTCAGCAATTGTGCAAATTGACACAGCCCAAAGTACTAGGGTGTTACCGTCGAGAAGCTCACGTGGTCTTCATGAGACGCCGTCAATATGGCAGCGTGCACCGCCTCACTGAAGGCCCTGAATTCAGGTGTCAGGAAAATTTCATGCGCCCCATTCTGCGACCAAATGGGGTGGTTGGGATACCACCCCATTAACAGAGCGCAGTCTTGGAGGAAATCCGTCCTCAACTCCTCGAGAAGGTTCAGAAATTTTTTCGCGGCAACATCTGTCAGACCGTCAGCCACGTGCCTCTGCAAGCAGGCACATGATGCCAATGCTAAGGCAGGTGAATTGTTCAGCCCTTGCCAAAGTCTACAGGATGCTCATGTTGCATCAGCGCTGATCAGCAGGGCTATTTGCAGGCTTGACAAAATGACTGGAAGGCATTAGCGCCAATCAACAGAGCAACAGCATAAGCTGCTCACCTCCAAGAGCTTGGCTTTTTCGGCTGGCACCCATGGGAAGACCTTATCGAGGAGGCACTGAGGCGGTTTGACCCTGCTCCGTGCCAGGCTGAAGGACCCCATGGCATGCCCGCCAAGCACAGTCGCAACTGACAAAGGGATTCCAACGAGGTACGAGGCTGCCAGCTGGGTGCCATCCTAGCCTCCACTCAGTGCAATGTCCTCCCTTGAAGCCCTGAGGTCCACAAAAGAACACATCAGCAACAGCTGCCACAAATATAAAATACAGCCGGAGCACGATTTCTATTTGACAGCATCATGTCAGAGACAACCACAAACATCATACCGCACAAGCACAACAGGGGACATACCCGCCAGCCTGGGCCTCACGAGCACCGCTGCCGCGCGGCGCATGAGTCTTCTTTGTAGCCATCAGGCCAAGTGCCTTGTACACTCTGCGAAGCGCTTGGTAGCAAGCAGCATAGGAGAGCTGGAAGGTGTTCCAAATTGACTGTTTCTCTTTGATTTCTTCGGCCTGCCTGTCAAGGGGCTCACCAGTCCTAGCAGCCTCTGCCTCTGCTTTGGTGAGATCTTTCTGCCACTTTGTCTGCTCTTCTGCTGGTGGATTCCCTGGGAAGGCCAGAACATTATACCTGCATTGAATAAGTGAGCTTAAGTATCGACTGTAGCAGATGACAGCAGCAGTTCCCAGCTTCAAAGATAAATAATTGAAGCCATGTTGCACTGGAAATGGGCCAAGGCTGACCCAATGCGGCGCGCAGAGAAGTCAAGAGGGCATTCAGTCTTGCCATTTCCCTCATTGTTGACATGCCAGCGTGCAAATAAGAGCATGCTCAGTGAAAATCGAGGGCACAGACGGACGTCTTTGTGCCGAAGGCCCCATGCATAGTCTCTGCGGCCATTCTGCGCATACACCCCAACCCCATGGACAAAAATGGCTTTAAACTATCCTGCAAATTATATAGAGTGTGCAAACATGAGGCACCCACCTGATTGGTTTTGCCTCTTTCCATCACCGCCCCAAGCGTATTGCAAGGGTCCACAATGGACAGGGAAGAAATGTTGAGGGAGAAGAAGTCACAGAGTGCAAGACCGCGTGCATTGTCTTCCCTCATGATCGAAGATGACATCATGCAATGCATGGCCCTGGCAGCACAGACATGGCTCACAAGCAGAAATAAAGATTGCCCTCACGCGACACCCTCAAGCATATGCACATTCGCTGAGTGATCATGGATGGCAGCAGTCATACCAATGCTGCAGGCCTGAGTACCATTGCTGCCCTGGTCTGACGGTAAGAAATTCTTTGGCAATGTCCAAGCGCTCTGCGGAGGTGTAGCCGTCGGTAACGCCGCCAGCCTGATTGTCCGCCATTTGCCCCCTGAGCATACACTAGTCTGTATTAACTATGTTGCTGGCACCAATGCCACTCTCCCAAATTCAGTGAGGAGCAACAGCAGGTTAGTCCTGAAGGTCCACTCACGTGCGTCTCTGCTTGAGGATGTTGCGCTTGAGTGTCTGGATTTGCAGCTGGACCCTCGTGTCAGCTCTAGCACTTTCCTTGACGCCATAGGGGACGTCTGGCAGGTTGCCAGCCTGCTTGATGAAGAGCTGACGCTGAAAACGTTGAAGGTTCCGTACCGCCGTAACATATCCCAGGAAATTGCCAAAGCCAATGCCCTGCAGTAAGCAAATACAATATCAAAGCAAATTTAGATGTTCGACTCATTGCCACCTGGGTGTCGCAAGCGACTCCAATGGGATGTGCAAAGTGCTCTAGGACTTTCTAAATACCAAAAGACCAGACCTCTCCTTCTGTAGAAAGAGTCATATAAATCATATAAAAGCTTCAGCATAGGTCCTCAACTTGGTCATGCGGTGTTTGAGAACATCTATATTCTTAAAAGGTACATCCCTTTAGAATTACTTGTCAAGAAAGCTCATAGCAACCACACGTGTGGTTGCTCTTGCACATACCTCAGCAAGAGCAACCACAAACAACATGGAGAACCACCTTGATCGTGTCTTACCTTTCCATTTTGAGCATACACTTTGATGATGTGGTCCAAGAAAGTGAACATCTTCTCCCCATCGACTTTCACCGCGTCATGATCACCTGGGTGTTGCTGTCGCATAAATTCCTGCAGGCAGAGCAGGAGACGATAACGTTTAAGTGTCAAACCAGCTAAGTCTGTTCACCTGTCAAGTGGCACTGCAAGTTGGCTGTAGGTCACTACTCCTGAGAAATTGCTTGCCTTGAATCTCTTCTGCTTGGGCAGCAGCGTCTTCTTTGTATTATCTGGCATGGCTTCTCGAGCTTCTGTAGCATTGGCCAGCGTTCTTTTCTCGAACTGCTGCCTGTCATCGCCGTCATAATTATTAGACCAATCGACCGTATCGAGAGCATCAAGCTGTTGCTGAACGACCTCCGGAGCGATGTTTGGGTTGTCCACTATTGGATCATGTTCCTCCTCCTGTGTGCCACACGCCGTAAGAAAGAAAGAGACAGCCACTGCCACCCACCCTGATTGCGCATGAGGCTCTTTCGCTTACCTCCGCATAGATGATCTCGGTTGCACTTTCAGTGGTATCCTCCCAGTCCCTCAGGCCGCTTCCGCCGAGCCCTCCGCCAAATCCTCCATTCAGAAGAATTAATAAGAGATATGCCGGTCGACAGAACCGCATCACGCGGCCCATCGTCAAAACCGGGCAGCGCCGGCCGTGTCACTTGAAGGCCTACGAACTACAGAAGCGCCCTCAGCACCTTTGGGGGCTGCACAGACACCGGGAAGCGGTAGAAACAAGCAAAAAACGCAGTTTGCTTCTTGTATGGATACCGTAATACTATCCACTGCAGGATACCCTCCCAACCCTCCCCGAACCTCCTGCCCAGCTTGAGGATACTGTAGCCTACTTTGACGTACGATGCACTACGATGTACGGGCGATCCTATATAGACAAGTGCTCAGTGGAAGAGATTTTTTAATGCTTAGATAGACGGTTTAAACGTCTTAGAATGCAAAAGGAGATTGATGCAAGCTCAACACGGGTTCACCATGAATGAGATCTTACAATGTGTGTTGTGGTCCCTTCCGTCTCTCCTCTTATCCTCTAGCGATGGCACGCGCTAGGCACACGCCACACGTGGAAAACACACGCCTAGAGGCGCTGATGCAAGTCCTAATGCACGTTTTCTTAGCCTATCCGATTGACAATCACCAATGAGCGCACAGCTCCGAACTAACACCGAACAACACCTAATCTGGCAACCGTACACACCTGGCAAGGCGTATCTCCTGAGGCGCTACAGCTGTAGCTTACCTCCTCCAGATTTAGGCTCGTCCCCGAGACTATCAAACTCGATCTAAACTCACAGCCTAATCGCCTCAGGCCATGCACAATGCAACAAATAATGCAAGGATAATGCATGCAATCATAACCTAAATAACTAGAGCCAGGTCTTCAGGTGGTGCCAGCGCTCCAGTACAGCTTGATGTTCTTCGCGTTCTAAGACCAGGGTGTCGATCCTGGGGTGCCCATCAGGGTGGCGAATGTCTTGTTGTCGTCCCAGGCAATAACCTTGTAGATGCCGGGCTCCCACGCAGCCGTCAGTTTGCCATCCTGGAACTTTCGAATGAGGACGAAGTCGCCGACTTCAGGAGTCTTGTCTTCGTCCGCGGTGATGTCCCTCTTGCGAGCATGGGCACGGGCGTAGCTGGCTGCTTGCATGGCTTGTGCGCGCACGATGTTGCGTAACGCTTCTTCTTGCACTCCGGCGAGCATCTCCGAGCGGCTGGCCATGGTAGCCTCGTTGACAGCTGGGTTTCCTTCTTCTGGGTCCGGGAGCTCAAGCTTCAAGGCGGCAAAGCCGGGTAGCATGAGGTTGCGGCCCAATAGAGCCATGCTTGGCGCCATGCGGATGCTCTCATGTCGAGGAGTGCGGATGGACAGCAGGATGAGCGGCAGCTTGACATCCCAGTCGTTGCGGTGGGAGTTGACCACTTTAGCTAGCGCTGTCTCGATGGTCTGGCCCTGCTGGTACTGCCTGCTTCTTTCATGACATTTTCGTGATGGTCACCATTGCTACCTGGTGCCAGAGCTCCATTTGTAGCACTGCTGTAAGGTGCTGCATGCGCCACATGACTGCCTGCCTCCGGGTCATCTTGCGCTCTCAATATTTGCTGCGAGGTTCCAGCCAACAGGGGCTTGTCCTCATCATATTGCTGTGCATCACCCATTACTGGCACATGTGCACTGAATCTAATATAGCAGGGTCACTTGTGTTGCCCCAATCCTTAACAGATCAACCCAGGTGACAGGTTGCTGCCAGAAGATTGCTGCCGTGTTTCGGCGTGGGATAATCCCCTTTCTAGTGATAGATGTGTCGGAAAGCTCTACCTGCTTATTGGGCACGGTAGCGAATCCGGCTCTTCTGTTGCTCGGTCTTGTCTGGCGGGTACGACTGCTGGCGTAGGTAGTGGAGGACGTCAGTATCTTCAGTGATGTCGACCACCAACTTAGTGGGCCGGGCGTCTCCATCGCAGTTGCCACAAAGCCAGTCGACTCCGATATCGCCGTGCAGATCCAGACAAGTGGAGAGATGATAGCATTCGTTGCAAACGCTGCACCTCTTCAAGTCAAGCATGGGATCCAACTTCTTGCATAGGGCACAGGTGTCACTCGTGCCTAGGTTGTTCTCCAAGGTAGGCAGGCCAAGAGCATTGCTTGAAGCAGCAGCAGCGGATGTTGGCACTACCTCCTCCAAGGTGGCGTTAGGAGGAGTAGGAACTTGTGCTTGTGTTTGAGCTATTGTCCTCTCCTATGAGGGGGCGGCACTGGGGCCTGAACTGGTGCTGTGCATCATGAAGGCACATCCCATAGCGCTAAGCTCTTCAGCGACGATGCGTCCATTATCAGCAGTGGGCGGCATTGCCATTCGCGTTAGAGCGTCGGCGTTCGCGTTAGCGTGGCCCGGCCGGTAACTATCTCGAAATCGTAGGGCTGCAAGGTCAGCGCCCATCGAGGCAGCTTGGCTGAAAGGTTCGGGGAGGTCATCAGGTACTTGAAGGCTTGATGGTCTGTCTCCAGGACAAAAGGCAGGCCGTATAAGTAGTGCTTGAACTTGTTGATGGCCCAGACAGCGGCGTAACATTCTCCTTCAGTTGCTCCCCAGTTGCGTTCTGCGCCATTCAGCTTCTTGCTTGCATAGGCGACAGGACGCTCTCGTCCCTCGTTGTCGTGTTGAGACAGTATGGCGGCTATGGCATTAAGCTGCCAGTCTGTCTGGAGAAGGAAAGGCTTCGTCATGTCGGGCCGGGCTAGCACCACAGCGGTAGACAGAAGTCGTTTCAATTCGTCCATGGCGTGTTGGCAGTCGTCGCTCCAGTCATTGACAACGTCCATGCCGTCTTTGGTGAGCTCAGTCAGAGGCAATGCCACCTCGGCATAGTTTGGCACGAAGATGCGGTAGTAGCCAGAAAGGCCTAGGAAGGACTTTAGTTCCGTGACATTGGTGGGCCTCGGTGCCTCCATTATGGCGGCAATCTTCTCTGGGTCAGGCCGGTAGCCTTCACGGTTGACGATGTGTCCCAGATGCTTCACTTCAATCATTCCAAAGTGACACTTTTTAGGTGAGGCGCGCAGACCGGCAGCCTGAAGCCGATGCGGGACGATGCGCAGATGATCCAGGTGCTCCTCCCAGGTGTCCGAGAAGATGATGATGTGCACCCGAAGAAAGTCAAGGCCCTCGAGAACCTTCGTCATCAGGCGCTGGAAAGTGGCAGGTGCGTTCTTGAGGCCGAAGGGCATAACCGTGAACTTATACATGCCTCGGCGGGTAATGATAGCGGTCTTCTTGGCGTCCTCTGGCTCCATAGGCACTTGCCAGAAGCCGCTCTTAAGGTCCAGTGTTGAAAAGTACTGGGCTCCTCCCATAGCGTTGAGTGCCTCGTCCACCTCCGGCATCGGGATGCAGTCAAAGCGGGTGTCCTTGTTGAGCGGTCGGAAGTCCCAGCAAATGCGAGGCTTTGTTACCCCATCTCCTTTGTGGGAGTTGAGCACGGGAACCGCCGGCGAAGCGTACTCAGAAGTGGAGGGACGTATAATGCAGTACTCCAGCATTTCATCTATCGCCTTGTCAATTAGTTCGTTCTCCTGGGCCGAATAGCGGTATGGCTTCCTAGCCACAGGTGGTACGTTGCCGGTGTCTATCTTGTGGGTTGTCAGATGGGTTCGTCCCAAGTCGGCTATTGACATTGCCCAGACGTTGGGGACCTCAGCAGCGAGCTCCTTCAGCTGCTTCTTCTGGTCATCTAAAAGGCTGTCGCCGTAATGCAGGTGCTGTAAGACTAGGGAAATGTCTTTGAGCGGTTCAACCGGCAGCTCACTGAAGGCGCGCTCTCCAAGTACATGGGGCAGCTGTCCTAGCGGGCCGTATGGGCAGTGAAGGATTGCAATAGGCCAGCAAACCGGTCCCATCATACGCCTAGCTTCCCCGGCTTTCAAAGGCGACGCCGTGAACACCTCTGAATAGGGCGGGTAGTAATCGACGAGCTTGAAGTTCGCCTCTACTAGCGGCCACCATGTAGCTCCGCGCCAGACGGGGACGACAAAGGTGCCTGCTGTAGTACTTGGGGCGGCTTGTTTGCAGTCCAAGAAGCGGGTTAGCCCCTGGTGAATCATGTCGAATGGGAAGTTGGCCCAGGCGTTGTGTCCGGCCCAGTCTTGTTTGCAGAAGTCCTCTTTGACAGTCCAAAAGTTCTCCACCATGGCATTGAGACCTTTGGGGTCTGCGCACGCGTCCACAGTAAAGGTACCGTATAGGGCATTGAGTTTGTGGAAAATCCGAGGAAGGATCTGCCAGTCGGATCGGTCGACTGCTTTGGCGGGTGTGTCTCCTGCCGGCAGTTCTGCCTCTGAAGGAGAGCGAGGCTTGATAGGATTCATGTCCCCGGTCTTCAGGTCGTTCGGCGCAGTGGGCGCCTGAGCCATGAAGGCTTTGGCATAGCCCTTGGAAGCGCTAGTGGGCTTTGGAGGCCGGGATTTCCACGGTTCTTCGGTAGTCTGTGCCATTTTTGTCAGGCGGTCGAGGCGCGCAGCGGTCACGTACCACTCGAAAGAGTCGGGAGACAGAGTCTTCAGCTCCTTAAAGGTTTTGTTGACCTCTAAAGGTTTATTGACCTCATCCTGGACGCTGCCTGCTGCCGGGTACTCGGGTGAAGCCTTGGGTGTCGGCTTTGGTCGG
>JADEYI010001604.1_pt1 | contig 15792 bp, 11 predicted proteins | sample 8542331 | NCBI WGS metagenome assembly JADEYI01 (sample SAMN16510988, study PRJNA670497) | mine drainage metagenome | isolation source: biofilm near Copperflume 1 | place: Germany: Marsberg coppermine Kilianstollen | collected 2018-02 | reverse complement strand
ATCAAAATAATTGATGTATGCTATGACAGTGCGAATTAATCAGAGTTTCCTTAAATTTAGGGTATCCGGATTAGCGTGTTGTTATTTGTGTGTTATGTGCGCCTGCCTGGGCCGGACCTTTAGCCTCAGACGCCGCATTCTTTCCGCCCCGGTCAGGGCCTTTCCCGTGGATTTGCGGCCGGGTTGCGCCAAGGGCAGAAACAGACCTCGCCCCCTGAGCGCTTCCCGGGCGGCGTAATCCAGAAATCCATACGCAAGTATCTCAAGGATGCGCAGTGCATCCGGCCGGGTGCCGTGGTAATTTGGAAACGCGACGCCAATGGCGTCCGGCATGCCCACCGGATAGACATGCTGCTCGCCAGCCAGGATGTGCACGCGGCGGGCCAAGTCGGGCCCGCTCACCCGTGGCGGTACACCCGCCAGATTGCAGATGGCCTGGTAGGAGATGACCGCCAGGGTTCGCGCGCGCGCGATCGCGCGCCAGTCCGCGGGCTTCACCGGCCGCGGTCTTGACGGCCAGACGTTCATGGGGATAGGATTTATCATTGTCGTCACGGTGACGATTATGAGTAGCAAGACCCATGGTAGCGCCTGGAGGGAGCTCCTGCAAGCCGCGCAGACCCTGGAGAATGACTGCCCGGGAGCGGTGTTAATCGGCGGATTGGCGGTCTATTTGCACACCCAGAATCGCCCTTTGGGGGCGCTGCCCGTGAGCCGCGAGCGGCTGGCCGAGTTCAGCCACGACATCGACGCGTATATCTCAATGCAGGATCTGGGCGCGCTCCGGGACCTGGTCGAGGTGACGGCCGATGCGCGCTTGCACAAGCACCAGGTGATCCTGGGCCGCATCGAGTCCGATCTTTATGTGGAGCATCACAACAAACTCAGGGTGCCGTATGACGAACTGCTGGCCCATGCCGACACCTACGGTTCGTTGAGGGTTGCCGCCATCGGGCATCTGCTGGTACTCAAGCTTGACGCAGACGCTGGCAGAGCCGGATCATCGAAAGGCGACAAGGACACGCGGGATCTGGTGAAACTCACCGTGTTGGCGTCCGATGAAGACCGGGACTTGCTTGGGCCCTATCTCGATCCCCGTGGGTTGGCACGATTGAAAGAAGTGGGGGCTTCCCCAAAAACGTTCACGCTGATCACCAGGGGTAACGCTCTGGAAGCAAAGCAGCTCAGTACAATCTTCAACTCCTGCGTAGACGGTCTCCAGGAGCGGGGGTCCGGTGGCGGTGATAAGCCGCGAGCCAAGTCCGCACGCCCACCAAGGCCTAAAAACACACGTTAATCCGGATACCCTGAATTGATAGTATCCACAATGACGGTAACCGTTTGAGACAGCCAATGAACGAAACCACCTCCGATCCCGATGAATTCAATACCGACGAGTGGCTGAACACCCTCACCCACTTCCTGGGTTTCCTGCTGGCGGTGGGCGGCGTGCCGGTGCTCATCACCCTGGCGGCGCTCCTGGGCACGCCGCGCGAGATCGTGACCTTCAGCATCTTCGGCGCGGCCCTGATTTTCACCTACATGAGTTCCACGCTGTATCATTACGTGCAGCCCGGCGCGCTCAAGCGCTGGCTGCGCCGCCTGGACCATCTCTCCATTTATCTGTTGATCGCCGGCACCTACACGCCCTTTGTATTGGTGGGGTTGAAGGGCGCCTGGGGCTGGAGTCTGTTCGGGATTCTGTGGGCATTGGCGGCCGTCGGCATCGTCGCGAAACTCGGTTTTATGCATCGCTTCGACGTGATTTCGGTGATCGCCTATGTACTGATGGGTTGGATCGGATTGGTGGCCATCGTGCCGCTGGTGCACGACCTGCCCACGCCGTCATTGATATTGGTGCTGGCCGGCGGCGTGTCCTACACCATCGGTGCGTTGTTCTATGCGTTGGATAAACTGCGCTTCAACCACGCCATCTGGCACCTGTTCTGCCTGGGCGGCAGCGTGTCGCAATTCATCGCGGTGTTCTTTTTGCTGGGTCGCTGAATAAGACCGTATCAGCAGCAGCCAACCGCGCCAAAGAAACCTCAGGCGCAGAATCGCCAGCCGCCGTGCGGCGCGCTATCATCCGGGTGAAGTCCGCCGGGCGCCCCGCTCCGGCCGCACCCAATCCCGAGGAGATTTCCATGCGCCACCGTGCCTTCCGCACCGCCGCCTGCTTTTGTGCCGGTCTCCTACTCGCCGCCCTGCTGCCCGCGGCGGTATCGGCTGCAACCGCAGCGGCGCCGGCGCCGCTCGCGGGGCTCAAGTGGCGCTCCATCGGACCGTCCCGCGGCAGCCGGGTGCTGGCGGTGGCCGGCGTCGCGCAACAACCGGACGTTTTCTATTTCGGCGCGGTAGCGGGTGGCGTGTGGAAGACCACCGATGCCGGCGCCAGTTGGCAGCCCCACTTCGACAAGCAGCCCATCGCCTCCATCGGCGCGATGGCGGTGGCGCCCTCGGATCCCAACGTGATCTATGTGGGTACCGGCGAGTCCGCTCTGCGGGGCGACATCTCCTTCGGCGATGGCGTCTATAAGTCCACCGATGCCGGCAAGACCTGGAAACACCTGGGCCTCACCGATACCCGCCACATCGGCAAGATCCTCGTGGACCCGCGCAACCCCGACACCCTGCTGGTGGCGGCGGTGGGTCACGCCTACGCTCCCAACGCGGAACGCGGCGTGTTCCGCTCCACCGACGGCGGCCGCACCTGGCAAAAGGTGCTGTACAAGAACCAAGTCACCGGCGCCATTGATCTCAGTTTCGACAAGGACAATCCGCGCATCGTGTACGCCGCCCTCTGGCAGGTGCAGCGCAGCCCCTGGCATCTGGAAAGCGGCGGGCCCGGCAGCGGCCTCTACAAGTCCAGCGACGAGGGCAGGACCTGGACGCGGCTCACCGGCCACGGACTGCCGGCCGGCGTCTGGGGGCGGCTCGGCGTGTCCGCCGCCCGCGGCGGCCGCGTCTACTGCCTCATCGACGCCGAGGCCGGCGGCCTGTACCGCTCCGACGACGACGGCGGGAACTGGAAACGCGTGAGCAGCGACCCGCGGCTGCTGGAACGGCCCTGGTATTTCATGCGCGTGCACGCCGACCCGGTGAATCCGGACGTGGTGTACGCGGAGAACACCGGCTTTTACAAATCCCTCGACGGCGGCGTGAGCTTCCACATACTGCGCGCGCCCCACGGCGACAACCACGGACTGTGGATCGATCCCGCCGACCCGCGGCGCATGATCGTCGGCAATGACGGCGGCGCCAGCGTGAGCGTGAACGGCGGCATCACCTGGTCCACCCAGCTCAACCAGCCCACCGGCCAGTTCTATCACGTGGCCACCGACAACCGCTTTCCGTATTACGTCTACGGCGCGCAGCAGGACAACGAGAGCGTGGCCGTGGCCAGCCGCAGCGACCACGGCCCCATCGGCGAGCACGACTGGTACGTGGTGGGCGACAACGAGTCCGGCTACGTGCTGCCGGACCCCACGGACCCGGACATCGTGTATTCCGGTTCCTACATGGGCATCCTCACCCGCGCCAATTTGCACACCGGCCAGTTCCAGGACATCTCTCCCTGGCCCTACGATCCCGACGGGCAACCGGCCGCGAAGCAGGCCTACCGCTTCACCTGGACCATGCCCATGGTGTTCTCGCCGCAGAACCCGAAGGTGATGTACTTCGCCTCCCAGTATCTGCTGCGCACCGACGACGGAGGCATGAGCTGGAGGCGCATCAGCCCGGACCTGACCCGCAACGACACCAGCAAGCAGGGCACCTCCGGCGGGCCCGTGAGCCAGGACAACTCCACCGCCGAGTATTACGACGTGATCTACAGCATCGCGCCCTCGCCGCTGGCGGCCGGCGAGATCTGGGTGGGCACCGACGACGGCTTCATCCAGCTCACGCGCGACGGCGGCAAGAACTGGCACAACGTGACGCCCAAGGGTCTGCCGGAATGGGCCAAGGTCAGCACCATCGAGGCCTCGCGCTTCGACGCCGGCACGGCTTACGTGGCGGTGGATGCCCACAAGCTCGGCAACGACCAGCCGTACATCTTCCAGACCCACGACTACGGGCGCACCTGGACGCGCAGCGACGACGGCATCCGCGCTCCGTCCTATGTACACGTGGTGCGCGCAGACCCGAAACAGAAGAATCTGTTGTACGCCGGCACCGAGCTCGGCGCCTACGTGTCCTTCGACGGCGGCAAGCGCTGGCAGCCGCTGCAGCTCAATCTGCCGGTGACCTCGGTGCGCGATCTCGTCATCAAGGACGGCGACCTGGTGGCCGCCACCCACGGACGCGGCTTCTGGATTCTGGACGACATCTATCCGCTGCGCGAGATCGCGGCCGGCGCCAACCCCGACTCGGACCACCTGTACGCCGCACGCACCGCGGTACGTCTGCACTCGGAGGAAGGCGACAGCCTGCCGTATGAGTCGGTCGGGGAAAATCCACCCAACGGCGCGATCCTGTATTACTCGCTGGCGGATAACACCCGCGGCTCGGTGACGCTCACCCTCCGCGACGCCGGCGGCGCGCTGCTCAGGACTTTCTCGAGCGTGCCGACCCCCCCCGAGAACGACCATCCGCTGGAATTCCCCAGCGAAAAGCATCCCAAACCCCAGGCACTCAAGACCACCCCCGGCCTGCACCGGCTGGTGTGGAACCTGAGACTCAAGGGGCCGCCGCCAATCCCGGGCGCGTACTACGACATGGGCGGTCCGGTGGCGCCGATGGTGCTGCCCGGCCGGTACAGCGTCACCCTCACCGCCGGCGGGCGGAACTTCAGCCAGCCGCTCACCGTGGTCACCGACCCGCGGGTGCAGGTCACGCGCGCGGCGCTCGCAGCCCAGTACGCGCTCATGCTGAAACTCAACCAGGCGCTCGCCGACGATCATGCGGCGGCCAATGCCATCCGCGACGTGCGCGCGCAGCTGGCCGGCATCCAAGCGCGGCTCGCCGGGCGTCCCGGAAACCCGGCGCTGGTACCGGAGGCGGCGGCGCTGGACGCGAAACTCGAACCGCTGCTTCAGACTTTCTACCAGTACCGGGCGCATGCCGAGGAAGCCATGCTCAATTACCCGAGCGAACTCAACAGCCAGCTCGCCTATCTGGAGCTGGGGGTGGACAGCGCCGACAGCGCGCCCACGGCCCAGCAGCAGAGCATGTACACCGCGCTGCGGGCGCAACTCGACGCGGCCCTGGCGCAATGGACGGCGCTGCGCGACGGCGAGATCGCGCGCTTCAACAAGCACATGCAGCAGGCCGGCTTCGGAGCGGTGATCGCGGCGCGCAGCCCACCGTAACCCGGGATGGCCGGCGCACAAAATCCGTTGCGCCCGCCGCTACACGCCGGCGTTGCAGGCGCGCTTGCGCGGGGGCTGCGGAGATACCGGAACGGCGCCGTGGAGGGTGGTTCTGCGGTCCGGTAAGTCGGCGTGTGGCTGCGCCCGGTTAAACGACCTATATTGTCACGGGCCTGAAACACGGCGGTCTTAGTCTGCGCGCGCATGGATACCACGGATCTCAAACGCCCCGAGCTTTACATCAACCGCGAGTTGAGCGTGCTGGCGTTCGATCACCGCGTGCTGGATCTGGCCAAGGATATTTCCATTCCGTTGCTGGAACGTTTGCGGTTTCTGTGCATCTCATCCCTGAATCTCGATGAATTTTTCGAAATCCGCGTGGCCGGTTTGCAGCAGCGGCTGGAACTGGCGGCCGCGCCGCTGTCGCCCGACGATATGGCGGTGGGCGACACCCTGCGCACGATCCGCGAACAGGCCACCGCCCTCATCACCGAACAGTACCGGGTGCTCAACGATTTGATGTTCCCGGCGCTGGCCGCCGAGCGCATCCACATCGTGCGCCGCGACCGCTGGAGCGCCGCCCAGGAAACCTGGCTGAAGCGCTATTTCAACGACGAGCTGCTGGCGATCCTGAGTCCCCTGGGCCTGGACCCGGCGCATCCGTTCCCGCGCATCCTCAACAAGAGCCTGAATTTCATCGTGCCGCTGCAGGGCAAGGATGCCTTCGGCCGTCACAGCGGCATGGCCATCGTGCAGGCGCCGCGTTCGCTGCCGCGGGTCATCCAGGTGCCGGCGGGCGATGCCCGCAACCATGAGTTCGTGCTGCTGTCGTCGGTGATCCATGCCTACGTGGATGAACTGTTCCCGGGCATGAAGGTGTTGGGCTGTTACCAGTTCCGGGTCACGCGCAACAGCGATCTGTACGTGGACGAGGAGGAAGTGGTGGACATCCTGCGCGCGGTGCAGGGCGAACTGGCCGCGCGCCGCTACGGCGACGCGGTGCGCCTGGAAGTTTCCTCCGACTGCCCGCAGGACACCAGCCTGTTCCTGCAGAAACAGTTCGAGCTGGGCGCCGACGATGTCTACGCGGTACACGGTCCGGTGAACCTGAACCGGCTGGAGGAAGTCTATGGCCTGGTGAGCAATCGTCCGGAACTGAAGTTTCCGGCCTTCGTCCCCAACATACCGAAGTCCATCGCCAAGAGCAGCGATCTGTTCGAAACCCTGCGCAACACCGACGTGCTGCTGCACCATCCCTACGATTCATTCCTGCCGGTGCTGGATTTCGTGCGCCAGGCCGCCGGCGATCCCAGGGTCCTGGCCATCAAGCAGACGCTCTACCGCACCGGCCCGGATTCCAACGTGGTGGACGCGCTGGTGGCGGCGGCCCAGGCCGGCAAGGAAGTGAGCGTGGTGATCGAACTGCGCGCGCGCTTCGACGAGGCCGACAACATCGCGCTCGCCAACAAGCTGCAGGAAGCCGGCGCCCACGTGGTCTACGGCATCGTCGGCTACAAAACCCACGCCAAGATGATCCTGGTGGTGCGCCGCGAGGGCCGCGGTCTGCGGCGCTACGTGCACCTGGGCACCGGCAATTACCACCTGCGCACCGCCGCCGCCTATACCGATTACAGCCTCATGACCAGCAATCCGGAAATCGGCGAGGACGTGAACCGCATATTCCTGCAGCTCACGAGTCTCGGCAAGGTGATGAAGCTGCACAAGCTCAAGCAGTCGCCGTTCTCGCTCTACAGCAGCATGCTGGAATGCATCGATCAGGAAGCCAGGCATGCGCAGGCCGGCAAGCGCGCGCACATCATCGTCAAGGTCAACGCGCTCACCGAGCCCGGCATCATCCAGACGTTGTACAAAGCCGCCATGGCCGGCGTGCGCATCGATCTCATCGTGCGCGGCATCTGTTGCCTGCGCCCGGGGATTCCCGGAATCTCCAAGAACATCCACGTGCGTTCCATCGTCGGACGCTTCCTGGAACACAGCCGCGTGTTCTACTTCCACAACAATGGCAAAAAGGAAGTCTATTGTTCCAGCGCCGACTGGATGGAGCGCAATTTCTTCCGGCGCGTGGAGGTGTGTTTTCCGGTGCTGCAGAAGAAGCACCGGGACCGCATCATCAAGGATCTGAAGAAATACCTGAAGGACAATACCCGCGCCTGGATACTGCAGCCGGACGGCCGTTACCGGCGGCTGAAGCCGCGCAAGAAAGGCGCCTTCCAGGCGCAACTTGCGCTGCTCGAGCAGCATAGCGAACGCACTCTATAATTCAAATTACCGACAGGCGCACGCCGCTGCCGCGGATAAGCTGCTTTTCCTCAATGAGGTCGGCATGCGTGAGCGGAAACTTGTTGATCCAGCCCCGGGAAATCCTCAACTGCAGGGATGCGCCGCGCGCCCGGGCTGTTAATTTCGGCACGTTGCGGTCATCGCGTCCGCGGTGCAGCAGCACCGCCAGGCGCAGGATCACCGCCAGCCGCCGCAACCGGCCCTGCCATTTGTAGTCCAGTTCCTCGAGCACGCTGAGAGCAAATTTGCGCCGGTGCAGGCGCACCAGTACCGCCAGCAAGCTCTGTTCCTGGCGGGAAAATCCCGCCATCTCGGTATTCGCAACGATATAGGCGCCGTGTTTATGGTAACCGCTGTGGGCCACGGCCAAACCGCATTCATGCAACCAGGCGGCCCAGCTGAGCAACCGCCGGCACTCATGATCGAGCCGCCAGACACCGGCCACGGCCTTGAAAATCTGCAAGGCGGTGGCTTCGACGCGCTTCACCTGGCGGATGTCCACCGCGTAACGCATCGCCAGACGCTCGACGGCATCCACGCGGGCATCCTGGCCCTTAAGCCGTCCGGCCATGTCCTGCACCACGCCTTCCCGCAGCGCGCGGTTGGACACTTCCAGGTATTGCAGGTCCAGCGCCTCAAACACCGCCGTCAGTACCGCCAAACCGCCGGCGAAAACCGGCAGACGCTCGTCCGCCAGACCCGGAACGCTGGCATGCTTGAGGTGCTGTTGGCGTATCAGGCGTTGCGCCAGTCGTTGCAGGCATTCCAGAGAGATGCCTTCCCGTTGCCAGCCGAGCGTGCGGCACACATTTTCAACCGCGCGGATGCTGCCGGATGAACCGAGCGCCCGTTGCCAACCCTGGCGCCGCAACTCCGCCTGCACCGGTTCCAGTTGCTGGCGTGCGTTCAGCAGCGCGTCGCGAAACCCGCGGCGCGTCACCGCCAGTTTGGGGAAATGCATATCGGTCATGCTGACGCAGCCCATGCTCAGGCTTTCCAGCAGGCGCGGCTGACTGCCGCGACCGACGATGAGTTCGGTGCTGCCGCCGCCGATGTCCACCACCAGGCGACGTTCGTCGCCCGCGGGCAGCGCGCTCGTGACCCCCTGGTATATGAGACGCGCTTCTTCCACGCCGGAAATGATTTCGATGGGGTGGCCGAGCGCGGCTTCCGCATGCCGCAGAAATTCCTTGGCGTTGCGGGCCGTGCGCAGGGTATTGGTGCCCACCGCACGCACCTGCCCGGCCTTCAAGGTTTGCAGGCGCTGGCCGAAGCGCCGCAGGCAGGCCAGCGCCCGGCGCGCAGCCAGTGCGGTGATGCGGCCTTGAGCGTCGAGACCGGAGCCGAAGCGCAACATTTCCCGCAGCCGGTCAATGACGCGTACCTCGGTGCCCTGCAGTTCCGCCACGATCAGATGGAAGCTGTTCGAACCCAGATCGACGGCCGCCACCAAAGGATGGGGGGCAGACTTTAGGGAGCGTGTTTTCATCGGAGATTATCGCAACCGGCTGTTATGTGAACATGAATATGACATTTATGTTGCAAGCAGATTAAAAGTTGACAGGCATTACGTCCAGTCGCACCTTCGTCACACAGCGAGCGTATGCTTTCCGCCGACACCAGCAAATATCCAAACGCCCCGCCACTGAATCAGGAGATAACAACGATGAACATTCAGCCATTGGAGCCTGTGCATTCGCCGGATCCGCGAACCACTATCTTGTTCGAAATCTCCGGTGTCCCGGGTATCAGTGGCTACGGGGAATTATCGTATAAATGCCCGTCCTGCGAAGCTATTCTGTTGAAGAATATCTACGCCGTGCATATGGCGCGCATCGTGTTTCGCTGTCCCAGCTGCGGGGGTCTCTCGCGCATGCAGCCGGCCGTCGGCAAACCCGAATCTCCATAACAGGGTTTTCCCGTTAACGCCCGCCAATTGACAGTTAACCGCCGGCACTTCCAACAACTATCCACGGCCAGCTGCCCGATACCCGGTTCGGCAGGCGCGATCCGGATTCCCGATAAAAAGACCCCGCATTGCGCGGGGTAGGTGGGGTGAGAAGCTCAGCGAAGAAAAACGCTTCAGGTTTTTCCAGTCCCAGTTTGCTGTGTGTACATGACAGGACCATGATGCATTTGTGAATTATCCAAGGCGGCGCTCCCTCAGCTGGGCGCCGAACTTCGCGAGGATTTCCTGTTCTATTTCCCGCATCTGCTCAGGTCATGGGAATACTTGCCGACAAACCAGTCGCGGGCAGCGTCTTCATACAGCCACAACACGCGCGTTGCGTATCCGGCATCCACTATAAAGACGGCAGCGCGACCGCCGCTGATGCGGCCGAATTGCGCTTGTTGGGCGCCGGGCATCAGGTGCATCTGCAGGCCTGCGAAAATTTCGGCGCACAGCGCTGCATCGAAGCGGAAAGCGCACGGACCCACGGCTGCCGTCAGTTGGCTGCTGCTGAGTGGGTTCTGCATACGAGTGTCTCCGGCCGCCGATACCCCTGTGAAGATAACGCTCGAGGATGACGATCCGATGAAAGCCACGTGACGATCCAATGTCGCGCTGATTGCGGCGAACCATCCCGGCCGCGACCCTGGTAGCGTGCCAAGATCAGCTTCGGATTACCGGCTAGCGCCGGAGTCCTGGTCGGCCTGCGGCTATAATCCGCGTGCCTGCCGCCGCCGGTTACCTTGCGTGGGCGAGAATCCTGAGCAATATCAGTGACGCGGACTTGCAAGACGCCGATTATCAACAAGAGGAGTCCCGTATGCAGAAACCCATCCTCATCTTTATCCTCACCATTGCGGCCGCCGGCGCCTTCCAACAGGCCGAGGCCCAGCCGAGTCCGCAGGCAATCGCGCGCTGGCAGCAGGAGGCGCAGCACGTCACCCTCTACCGGGATAACTGGGGCATCGCCCACGTGTACGGCAAAACCGACGCCGATGCGGTGTTCGGCATGGAGTATGCCCAGGCCGAGGACGATTTCAAGCGGGTGGAAACCAACTACATGGACGCGCTCGGCCTGCGCTCGGAAGCGCAAGGCAAATCCGGAATTTACCGGGACCTGCGCAGAAAACTGTTCATCGATCCGGCGCTGATGAAAGCCAAGTACGCCGCAAGCCCCGAGTGGCTCAAGAAACTCATGAACGCCTTCGCCGACGGCCTCAATTACTACCTGTACAAGCACTCCGGTGTGAAGCTGCGGGTCATCGCGCATTTCGAGCCGTGGATGGCGCTCGCCTTCACGGAAGGCAGCATCGGCGGAGACATCGAGCAGGGGGTGAACATTCCGCGGCTCGCGGCGTTCTACGGCGGCCTGCCGCTGCCGCCCCGGAAGATGGCGGAAAATCGGCAGCCTCCCGAACCCACGGGCTCCAACGGTATCGCCATTTCGCCGTCCATCGCCCTCGACCATCACGCCCTGCTGTGGATCAATCCACACACCTCATTCTATTTCCGCTCGGAACTGCAGATGGTCAGCGACCAGGGCCTGGACGCCTACGGCGCCGTGACCTGGGGACAGTTCTTTGTTTACCAGGGCTTCAACGCCAGCGCCGGCTGGATGCACACCTCCAGCGGGGTGGAAAACATCTCCCGGTTCCTGGAGACCGTAACCCGGAAAAACGGCCGCTACTATTACCGCTACGGCAACCGGGAACTGCCCATGCAGACGCGCCGCATCGTGGTGCGCTACAAGACGCCCGCGGGCATGGCCGAGAAAACCTTCACCGCCTATTACACCCAGCACGGGCCCATCATCGCCAGGATCGGCAACCAGTGGGAGAGCGTCAACCTGATGCAGCGGCCCCTGCGCTCGCTGATCCAGGACTTCACCCGCACCAAGGCCAAAGACTACGCGCAGTTCCGCAAGAGCATGCAGCTGCACACCAATTCCTCCAACAACACTGTCTTCGCGGACGCCGAAGGCAACATCGCCTACTGGCACTCCGACTGGATCCCGCGGCGCAGCGACGCCTTCAACTGGGGCAAGCCCGTGGACGGCAGCAACCCGGCCACTGCCTTCCACGGCCTGCTGACGCTGGCCGAAACCCCGCACCTGCTCAATCCGCCGAACGGATGGTTGTACAACTCCAACAACTGGCCCTGGTCGGCGGCCGGACCCGACAGCCCGAAACGGCAGGATTTCCCCCGCTACGTGGAGCGGGGCACGGAAGAGACCCCGCGGGGCTACCACGCCCTGCGGGTACTGACCGGCGGCAACAACTGGACCATGGCCTCGCTCACCGCCGCGGCCTTCGACAGTTATCTGCCGGCCTTCGCCACCACGATTCCGGTGCTGCTCAAGGCCTATGACGCCACACCCGCATCCGCTCCGCTCAAGGCACAACTGGCCAAACAGATCGCCGTGCTGCGCGCCTGGAATTACCGCTGGGGGATCAATTCCGTGGCCACCTCGCTGGCGGTGTTCTGGGGCACGCACCTCTACGCACAGGTGCGGGACGCGGCCCGGGCCGCGGGCCTGTCACCCGAGGACTACGTGGTGCAGCGCGCGACCCGGGAGCAACTCCTGCAGTCACTGGCCGCGGCCTCGGATAAGTTGAGCGCCGATTTCGGAAGCTGGGAAACCCCGTGGGGGCACATCAACCGCTTCCAGCGCATCAATGACGACATCAGCCCGAGCTTCGACGACTCCAAGCCGAGCATTCCGGTGCCGTTCACTTCGTCGCTGTGGGGCTCGCTGGCGTCGTTCGGCGCGCGCTCCTATCCGAACACCAAAAAGTGGTACGGCGACAGCGGCAACAGCTTCATCGCGGTGGTGGAATTCGGCCCCAAGGTGCGGGCCTGGGCCATCACCGCCGGCGGCGAGAGCGGCAATCCGGCTTCTCCGCACTTCGATGATGAAGCCACCCAATACGCCATGGGCGATCTGCGCACGGTGTACTACTACAAGTCGCAGCTCCAGGGCCATATCGAGCGACAATATCATCCGGGCGAATGAGTTGCGGCATGCACCACAGACAACTGTGATGGATGATTCTGTGAGCGTGGAGTCGCTGAAGTTGGCGCGCCCGGCGGGGTGAGGCCGGTGTTCTATCAGCATGCCACTGGCATGCTGATCCGGCATTACGCCTGCACATGGATGTGCAGGCCGGTCATCCCGCCATGGATGGCTCCGTGAGCGTGATGCAAATTGATCTGGCGCGCCCGGCGGGATTCGAACCCACGACCCCTGCCTTCGGAGGGCAGTACTCTATCCAGCTGAGCTACGGGCGCAAACTCATTTCAAACTATCAGTGGCGATGACCATCCATGGTACTCCCGCCTGTCCGGACATCCTGTCCGGGCGCTCGCCGGGATGAAGCAGTGCTTCATCTGAAATCCCCGGCCTCGCCCAGCTGAGCTACGGGCGCTGAAAACGGGCCGGAAGGATACCGCGAAGCCCGCGGAGCGTCCAACCGGCGGGCGATTTCCCCCGCCCCGGCCGCTGGCTATATAATTTGCGCCCTCCGATAGCGGCCGCTGGCCGCACCCAGGCCAATCTCACCACAGGGGAACTCCGTGGAGCATCCAGACCACCCGACGCATGCCCAACGTCATGACCAGCATTTTTTCGATTCCTTCCTGTTGGTGTTCGGCGTCCTGGTCGCCTTTGCCATCGGCGCCTACTGGCTTGCCATCTACATCGCCGGGAATGAACCTGGTTCCTACGATCGCGGCGGACCGACGCAGGAAAAACTCATTGACCAGCGGCTCGCGCCCATCGGCGACGTGCAAGTGGCCGGCAATTCCGGGACCCAGGCGGCTTCTTCCGCGCCGGCGCCCGTCAGCGGCAGTGCCAGCGCCGTGGCCCAGACCGGCAAACAGATCTGGGAAGGCACCTGTTCCGCCTGTCATCAAACCGGCGCCCTGGGCGCGCCCCGAATCAGCAATAAGGCGGAATGGGCTCCGCATCTCGCCAAAGGTCTGGCGGTGCTGGAAGACCACGCCCTGCACGGCTTCAAGTCCATGCCGGCCCACGGCGGCAACCCCGCACTCACGGATGCCGAGGTCATCCAGGCGCTGGAATACATGCTCAGCCAGAGCGGCGGTGCGAGTCTGGTGCATAAATAACAATCCAGCTGCATTTATGCAAAGCCCTTCGTGGGGCTAAATGGAATGTCCCAGAAGCGCAGTCTGGTTATTCGCGAGTCAATATGTATTCGTTGAAATAACCACTGGGTGTACATCCACCTTCTGAATAAACCGACATGCTGGGCAATGTAATCGTCAGCGTCCGCTGATCACTGCTCACCACAACATTGATGTTTTGCAAGCCGATCTGAGTGGGGCATTGGATTGGGGCAGTGCCAAAATCATATTGCCAATCCATAGTCCCCGATTCTCCTATCGTGGCCCGAAGAAAAGGTTGGGCATTCGGATCAAATGGGACGCTCATCGGCTCCCCGTTAGGGGCTGTCCCTACTTTGTCGCTGCTATAAGCAAATAGCACTTGATTCCCGCTTTTGCTCGCTTGACTTGATACATCCCACTGCGTTCGGTTGCTGTTATCGCCACCATAAAATCTATAATGCACCTTCCATTGACCCAAGAGCCAACCATACTTGGCCGCTTCTGACCGTGCCGCCTGTTCCTGCTCGGCCTTATCCTTAACCAGTTTTTCCTGCTCGGCCTCAAGCGCATAAATCTTGTCCTGGGCTGCACGTGTATCCTGACCATTCTGATTCGCCAGTATGGAGAGTTTCAAGTTTTGAATGGCTTCAGGATACTGCTGCGTGAGTTCAAGGGCTGAAGCCAGATCATAATAGGCATCTGACCACCACGGCGCTAACAGCAGCGCTTGCTGATACTCCTGAATCGGCAGGTCATAGTCCCTAGGATTTTTAGCGTCCTTCTGCAGGGTAACCGCCTTCACGAAGTGCATGCGCGCCTCCTCCGGTATCGCCGGTGCTGGCTTGAGTTTGTTTGCCAGTTGGATTATCTGCGTCCGCAGGGCGTCGTCGCTGGGGTTCGCCTGCAGCTGTTCGACCATCTGCTTGAGCTGCATGCGAGGGGATTCTGCATATGTGTTATGCCAATAAAACATTGTGAACACGATCACTACCGTCAATCTGAATGCTTGTTTCATGATTTATCCCTGTCTATTAATTGCGCTTTGTATCAATATCGCCAAATCGTTATTCCGATTCCCCGAAGTGGTAGCCCGTCTTGCTGACAAACTGATTGTTGCAGACATCTGTATTGGGCTGTGACATGACTACTTCTGGGTAGTATTTTCCGAACCCGCCCTCCCTATGCACCTCGGCGGAGATGAAATCATCCGGCAACGCGCGTGGATCCTGACTCAAGACGCTGCCATTACAATCGCTCTCGTACATCAGATAGCCGGCGTGTTGTAAGTCATGGCCGCCTTGCACATACGTGACGTAGTAACGATCGCCTTGATCACCCGCGGCACTGAACAGCGGCGCCATGCCCATGGTCTTTTGCTTGGCGGCGAATAACTGATCAAGCGTTGCACGGACACCAGCGCCGCTGGCATCGCTCAGTTCCACGAAGCCGGCCCCTTCGGGTTTGATGACCAAGTGCAAGCTGATCGTTGGATGACAAGTCTGAATCCAGTCATCCGTGCTGACCAGATCGTGCGGGCGGCCATACACATCACCATCGCTGCTGAAACAACCCACATAGACCTGATACTTGGGTGGTGCCGAGTCCCAGTCCACAAACAACTTCAGCGTGACATCGTTACCAGATACGCTGCCGGTGATGCCACCAAACCGGTACATGTCGTCCATGCCGCTGGGTTTGATGTACGCGGTGCGCTGCTGCATCTGCGCCTTGTTCTTGTCAGCAGCATATTGCAGACCGGCGATGCGCTGGCCCATGTCGGCGGCATCTGCAGCATTCGGGGCGGCCACCAGATAAAGCTTGCAGGCGTGCAGCGCCTGCTGAGTGTAGGGGGTCTTCTCCAGCACGGTGCACAGGTTGTAGTAATAATTCGCCACCCAGGGCGCTAGTTCGATCGCCGTCAGGTATTCCTTGGCGGCGCTCAGGGTATCGTCCATGGATTTGGCATTCTTGAAGATATAGGCGCCCCGGCCGGCGGCGTCTTCGGCCTCGGTGGGGATAGTAGGGGCGGGGTGTTGCTTGATTGCCAGATTGATGATGGCAGCGCGCACTACTTCGTTGTCGGTGTGGCCCTTGAATTGCCCCAGC
>JADEYI010001603.1_pt1 | contig 15822 bp, 16 predicted proteins | sample 8542331 | NCBI WGS metagenome assembly JADEYI01 (sample SAMN16510988, study PRJNA670497) | mine drainage metagenome | isolation source: biofilm near Copperflume 1 | place: Germany: Marsberg coppermine Kilianstollen | collected 2018-02 | reverse complement strand
TTGAAGCGGAGATCCGCTCCATCCTTGACGGGCAGCGACCACAGCGGACGCATGTTCTCTATTTCGACGCTCTCGTACAGAAGGTCGATACCTATAAGGCGGGACAACCGATCCAGCTCCAACCGAAGGGCGGAGGAGGAACGGACTTCCGGCCCTGCTTCCAATGGCTCGATGAAAACGGGATTGTGCCTCAGACGCTGGTCTTCCTCACCGATCTCGACGGCACCTTCCCAAGCGCGGCTCCGGCGTACCCCGTACTGTGGGCGTCGACCGAGTCGAGGCCCGTTCCCTTCGGCCAGGTGATCCCGATGGGAGGAGCCTGACGATGCATGTCACGCTCTTCACCGACGACGCCTCGAAACTTGCCGCTTAACTCAGTGCTGAGACCGGCATAACCTTCGCACTCGAAATGGGCCGAGCGCAATCCATCACGTGCTCCGCCAACAGGCAGAAGGTTGTTGAATTTCTATCGTTTTGCGCTCGACTCTATACCTAAATATACGGTTTACCGTTAATTCATGGACAGCTTGACCATCAGACGATCACGCTAATGCAAGCAGAACGATAACGCTCCCACTGCCATCGCAAATTGAAGTTCATCATCCCTTGTCCAAGCCTGGGGCCTGGGGTCTAAAGCGGAGCCGTCCCTCACTTTGCATGCACAGAAGATTGTCTTTGCTACAGAGCCGCCAGCCTAGAGAAGACGTTGGATACCACACGATCGCAACGGACGGCATGGAATGGAAATAGCTGCGAAGCGGTCAGCTCCGCTTTCGCGTAGAGCTCTTTGCGGAGCACGGCATGAGCGCGATGCAACCGGACTTTGACATTTTCTTCCGAGATAGAAAGGCATTCGGCAACTTCTGACGTGGTCATTTCTTCGACATCCCGCATCATTACAACCGCCCTATAATTCTGGGGCAGGTTTTGAATCGCCTGTTCGAGCAAATGGCCAAGCTCACCAGAAGCGGCCTGAGATTCGGGATTGGGTTGTAGCCGGTCAGACGCGGTGTCATATTGTTCGCGCTCGCTCATGAAATCCCACCTCTCAAACCGTTTCGCTTTCCGCACGCGAGCCAAGGCTTCATGCAGAGCGATGCGGGTCAGCCAGGTCGAGAACTTTGCTCGGGCCGCAAATTGATCGAGGTGCTGAAAGGCACGGACATAGGTGTCCTGTACCACATCCTCGACTTCGCCGTCATCTCTCACAATAGAGCGGACAACCCGATACAGCCGCGTATTATAACGGCGCATGATTATCTCGTAGAGCGGTCTTTCTCCCGCGAGAACGCGTGCGATCACCTGCTCGTCCGAGAGTCCCTCCGGGACGGTTTGCTCTACCGATTCCGCTGGCATTCGACCGTCCTGCTCCCGACCCGCGCCAGCGCCCGAAGACTTTAGCTGTGAAATGTAACCGCCGCCCCGTTGCTGACTCTATATCTGATGAAAAGGAGAAGCAAATGGATCGACGGCTCGATTCGGCCTGGTGGATCTTGAGAATTGGCTTGGGAGTTGCTACCTTCCTGGCCGGGTTGGATAAGTTTTTCAACCTCCTCGCTCGCTGGACCATGTACCTCAACCCCTTGGCGCTACGGGTCATTCCTATTGCTCCAGCCACCTTCATGCGAGCAGTGGGCGTCATCGAGATGATTGTCGGCCTGGCTATCCTGACTCGCTGGACGCGTCTGGGCGCTTATGTGGCGGCTGTGTGGCTGGTCTGCATCGCCTTGAATCTGATTACGATGGGAACTTTCTTCGACATAGCGGTTCGCGATGTTTTGATAGCACTTGCTGCCTTCACCCTAGCCCGGCTTACGGAGGTGCGGGAGGAAGCCGCCAAAAGACCTTCTGTATAGAAGCGGGACGGAGCGTTGCCTGGCGAAAACGGCGCGAATAGCATTCTTCCGCGGGTTATGGACTACATGCAAGAATGCAAGGCGCTCCTGCCCGTCGATATGGTCATCTACTTAAAAGGGAAAATTATGAACCGTCCAAAAACAAAGATTCTGGTGGATGGCGGCGATCCACAGGAAACGATACGCATTCGAGACTTGCTCGGATACGTCGATGGCCAAACAACAAATCCATCTCTGGTTGCGAACAATCCCGGCATCAAGGAGTTGCTTGCGTCGGGACACAAGCTTTCCCGGCCTGAACAGATGGACGAATACAGGAAAATTGTGGAGGCAATCTCGCCTTTGGTCGGAGACGCCGGGGTTTCCGTCGAAGTGTTCTCCGACCTAAAGACGACCGCCGAGGAGATGCTCGCCCAGGCAAGGGAGATGTACGGATGGGCATCCAACGCCTATATCAAATATCCATGCACGGCCGAGGGCCTTCGGGCGGCGCAGGCATCGGTTGAACTCGGCATGAGAATCAATGTGACGCTTTGCTTTTCCCAGCAACAGGCGGCGGCCGTATACGCCGCTACCCGGGGATCTCGCACGCCCGTCTACGTGTCGCTATTTGTAGGACGCCTCGATGACATCGGCCACAACGGACTGGATCTGGTGAAGAATGTCAAGCGGATGTTCGCCAGCGGAGACGGACATGCGCTGGTATTGGCAGCCAGCCTCCGGACGCTGGACCATCTGCTCTGTTGCTTTCACGAAGGTGCGGAATTGGCGACCATTCCCGCAAAGGTGCTTGATTTGTGGGTAAAGAAGGGGTCACCCTTGCCTGGCGAAGGCTTCGAATGCAAGGCCACCGGACGACCCATTCCGTTCGAACAGTTGAGCCTTGAGAGATCGTGGGAGACCTTCGACATTGCTCATGAACTGACCCAAAAAGGCTTGGAGAAGTTCGTAGCCGATTATCGAAAAACGCTTGAATAGCATCTGTTGGACAGGAAAAACGCTCTGCCCCTTCACTCCTTTTTCTGCCCCGTAGGTGTTCCTTCCATAAAGCCGACCATTTAAGTCGTATTTACCCCATCCAGGCTGCTTTGAGTGCCATTCGGTGTGGTTGCTTTGAAAAACCAATGCGGACCAATTTAGTCTGCATTTGGTTCGGGGCCAATGATCGTGCTCGAACGAATCCACGGGCGAGCAAAGAATGTTTCGAATTGCGTACCTGCTGTGTCTGCTCTCTCTACTAGGTTTCCTGTGTTTTCCGGCTATGGTTGCCGGGCAGGAACTCCCATATTTCGTGACCTATTCGCACCATATGGAAGAACCCGGCAGTTTTGAAATCGAGTCGAAGACCGCCAGCGGACAGCCCAGGCAGGGAGACATGTTTTTCGGCAACTCCGTCGAGATGGAATACGGCACCCGGGCATGGTGGACCACGGAACTCTATTTAGACACCCAGAGCACAGTAGGCGAAAGTACCGTCTTCGCCGGCTTCCGGCTAGAAGACCGCTTTCGTCCCCTGATGGCCGAGCACATGGTCAACCCGGTGCTCTATGTCGAGTTCGAAGACATCAATGCCGCGAATAAGAGCTTGCTCGAAGTGGTGGGACATGATGGCGCCGTCGATTTTCTCGAAAACAATCGTGCAACACGAGGCCAGAAGCAGCGCGAGGCCGAGTTCAAGCTCATCCTTTCGAGCAACGCCAAAGGCTGGAACTTCGCGGAGAACATGATCGCCGAGAAAAACCTGTCCAATGCTCCGTGGGAGTTCGGATATGCGCTGGCGGCGAGCCGGCCATTGCGTTCGACGGCAAGCCCGAGGGAATGCCGATTTTGCGCGGAGAACTTTCAGCTTGGCGCCGAAATGTATGGCGGCCTGGGGGACCGCTACAGCTTTGGCACTCGGAACACCTCGCAATACCTTGCGCCCACGGCGAACTGGACTGTGCCGTATGGCCCCACGTTCACGTTCTCTCCCGCCTTTGGCCTCAATGATTACAGCCTGCCCCACATTTACCGCGTCGGCATCTCCTATGAGTTGGGGCAGGCGGGCCGGCTCTTCCATGCCCAATGAGGAAACTCTTCGTGAAGATACTGATTACATTCCTGCTCACCACGTATATTTCGTCAATGCCGCTGATGGCAGCCGATGGAAGATGGCTGAAACGAGTACCGGAGGACGCACGCGGCCGCAAAAACCCATTAGCGCAGGACGCGGATGCGCCGGCTGCGGGGAAAAAGCTGTTTCAGCACAACTGCGCAGTCTGCCACGGTACGGATGCGCGCGGCCGCGGCTCCCGGCCGTCGCTGCGCAGCTCCCGCGTCCAGAACGCTACGGATGGAGAACTCGAATGGCTGCTGACCAACGGAGACCTGGCCCATGGCATGCCATCCTGGTCGCGCCTGCCGGAAGGCGAACGATGGCAGATAGTGCGTTATCTGCACACGTTGCCGGTGGAGTCATGCTGTCTCCCACCGGATCGCCCGCACAGATGAAATAAATACGACATCACTGTTCGATTCGCCACGCGGACACATTGGACCAGCTTCTCAATTGGTCAGTGGCCCAGGCAGTTGACTTGTCCTTATGACAGGAGGTGCATGGATTGGAAATCTTGTACTTGTCGGTCATGGCCGGGGTAATGAACCGGAAGGTGTGGGCATGAACGAACGCGCCCGGCACTCCCTCCGTTTCGATCTTCGGCATGTGGCAGGACACGCACTCGCTTCCCGGAGTGCCGTCCTTGTGGTGGGTGTGCTCTTCGAGGCTCGCGGTGTGTGGTCCATTGGGTGACAACGGCCCGTGGCAGTCCAGACATATCTGATTGGCGGGCTTAATCAGCTCCGCGAAGTTGTTCGTGCCATGCACATCGTGGCAGCTTGAGCACATGATGTTGTGTTGATACATGACGCTCTGCGTGAAGTCATTGCCCTGCATGCGATTCTTGTGTGCAGTCCCATCCGGGAAGTAGTAGAAGCTGGTCTCTCCCAGCGTGCGATCCTCGAGTTTCCAGAAGTCCTGCAGTTTGAGACCCACTTGATAGCCGACAGGCCAGTCATAGGCTTGGCTCTGAATAGGGTTCTGTAGCGGACGACCCTGTGAATGGCACTGGATGCAGGTATCGTTAGCGGCCACCGCAGTCATATTTGCCGGGTTGAGGATGTTTCCGCGGTCAGGATGCGCAACGTGCTCGCTCCCCGGGCCATGGCAACGCTCGCATCCGACGTTCCACTCTGTCACTGCGTGGGTCTCAATGTTGTAGTTTACGGAGTGGCAGCCATTGCAGGTCGGTCCGGTGGGATGATCCATGTTGTGCGGCGGATAAAATGCGGCCCACCAGTCTTCTTTCACCAGGTAGGGCATCCACTTCTTGTGCGCGATATCCCACTTCGCAGGCAGCGGATAGTAGTCGTCTCCCACCTTCGTAAAGTAGTTCTGCTTCCAAATGCTCCCGTAAACAAATGCAATCTGTTGCTTCTTGAAATTTACAAAAGAAGGTGCATTGGAAAAATCCGCGAGGATGGCGTTGGGATGCGTGCGCGGATCGAGGACCACGTTGGCCATTGGAGTTTTCTTCCAGCGTTGGTAAATCTGTGCGTGGCACTTTTCGCACGCCTGCGAGCCGACGTAATGCGCCGAGGTGATGGCGCTTGCCTGTTGGTTCTTTTGTTGTCTCGTCAGTGGCCGCAGATTTCGAATATACAACGCCAGTTTCCAGCTGTTGGCATCCGGCTGGCGGTGTGGATTACCCCAGGCAGGCATTCCGGTGAGTTGGACGCCGTTTTCAATGATGTAGTACATTTCTCCATCCGTGAGATTTTGCGTCTTAGCCAAGCGTAAATCCGGCACTCTTGGATAGAGACTCAATCCGATTCGAGTCTTACCGCTGCCGTCGATCCCATGACAAATTGCGCAGCGAGTCACGTAGAGTTCACGCGCATCCTGCAGGTTCTCTGGAGTCGCTTTCAAGGGATTCTTCTCGTGCCGATTGTGAAGAGGAATTGCCAGATTTCGTAAGGTCAGAGCTACAACTGTTTCAAGCGCAGAAGGTTTCGTGGTAGCGCGAAAGCCACGTCGTATCAGTAGTACCCCACCTATTGCCCCAACGATCACAGCCGCGAGAAATGCCAGAAGAAAGACCTTCCAGATTTTCATCTCTGCCTCCCAAATACCTTTACCTGTCCTAGTTCCCAGCAGCAGGCCGCATGATTCTCAATAGCGGGTGTCCGTTGATATTTTCCAGAGGAAAGTAGACGAGATGTGTCTGCGGATCGACGGCAACGGTATGCGCGTGAGGCATGTTGAGCGAACCGAGCACGGCAAGTTTCCTGTGGCTGTATTGGAAAATCGTCACGGTGCCGGACTCGGCGGAGACATACAGCCGCTTCAGACCTGGATCGAAAGCCAGCACATCGGGATCGTCGCCCACCTCATAACTCGAAAGCATCTTCATGGTATTCAGATCGACCACGGCGAGCGAATGGTTCTCTTCCCCGGCGACGAAGGCCAGGCGGTCAGCCACATCGAGCGCAATTCCGTGAGGATTTTGAATTCCAGGAAGTGGGTATCGTCTTAAGATTTTGTTGGTCGCGGGATCGATGACAACGAGCATATTCACGCCATGCACCGCCACCAGGATGTGTCCCGACACCAGATCGTAGACGGTGTTTCCAGCCCCTCCACCGAGCGCGATCTTGGCGATGAGCGTATTGCTGGTGGTATCGATGACCGCGTCTACGCCGCCATGCTCATCGGAAACAAATACTTTCTTTTGCTTCGGTGCGTATGCCAGCCCGTCCGGGTAATTGATCGGCCCTGCCTTGCCTATAATCTTCAGCGTCTGCGTATCGACTGCGACGACCTTGTGGTTCCCCGTCGCAGACGCAAACAGGCGATGAACTTCGGGAGCAGCGCATACTCCATGCACCCGTTTGAAGCCATCGAGATTGGCGATCAGCTTTCTATCCCGAACGTCGAATACGATGAGCTGATCGGCGTTCATGTGGGCGATGTAGAGCCGGCCATTCGACGTATCGAGACTTTGATAATCAAACCGAACTGCGGGACCAGGCATCGGCAGGTCTGCCACCAAAGTCAGCACGTTATTGGCTGGTTTCACGGATTGCGCGTAGGTCACGGGGGAGACAAGTAACAAGGCGGCGGCGATGCAGCTTGCGAGTGTTTGCAGGTTTCGACGGTTGGTCATGATGCATTCATCCTGTGCTTCATGTAGAAAATTTCAGATACTTGTTTGTGGACTTCATACACTTTGGTCTGGTCGAGGACCGTGCGCCGCCCAATACGCCGCAGTGTAAGATGCTCAACTCTATTCGTTTATAGTCGCAATCACCGAAAGCGACACTGAAGACATTCTGAAGTTCTCCTTACTTCGCAGTAAGGAGAACTTCAGCAAGAATTCAGGACACTCAGGCACAATTTGCCTTTATACAAGAAAGAGGATAAATACGTGCGGCTCCTTGTCATTGAAGACGAACCGAAGGTCGGCCATGCCCTGCTGGAAGGATTGCAGTCCGAAGGCTACGAAGTCGCCCTTGCCGAAACCGGCGAGGAGGGGTTTTTTCTGGCCAGCAGCCGCGCATTTGACTTGATTGTCCTGGACGTGATGCTGCCGGGACGCAATGGATTGGAGATACTGGCGGCTCTTCGCAAGCAGAACTCGGCTGCGCAGGTGCTGATTCTCACTGCGAAAGACGCAATTGAAGACCGCGTCGCCGGATTGGATGCTGGAGCCGATGATTATCTGGTCAAGCCCTTCGCGTTTCCGGAGTTGAGCGCCCGCATTCGGGCACTCTTACGCCGAGGCAAGGCAGAGCCAGTGACGCCGCTCAGAATTGGCGCCCTTGAGATCGATCCCGTGACCAGAATTGTGCTGCGAGAAGGTTTGCGTTTAGAACTAACAGTTCGAGAATTTGAACTGCTGGAATATCTGGTGCGAAACAAAGGCAGGGTTGTTTCCCGCGAGATGTTGGCGCGGGATGTATGGAAGGAACCGGGGCGGGCCACTCCGTTGGACAACGTAATCGATGTGCATGTGGCTCGGCTACGAAAGAAACTGGACGATCCTTTTGAGGTCAAGCTGTTGCACACCGTTCGCGGCGTCGGATTCATATTGAACGAGGAAAATCCATGAGCAGATCAGTCGGCAGGACTCTGAGAGGCCGGTTGACCATACTCTATGGAATGTTGCTTGCCTTGGCGCTTGCCCTATATGCCGTTGGAACATCGCTGTACTTGCTGCACGACTTGAAGAAACAACTGGATGTCAGTCTGGATCGCGATATTGAAACAGTGGAGGGCCTGCTGTCCCTTTCTCCCAACGGTGAAATCGACCTGAGCTCCCGGGAAGGCGAAGCCCATGAGGAGAGACCTGAGCGAGGATACCTTTTGGAGGTGTGGTCGATCGGCGGCAAATTGCTATATCGCAGTGCGGAATTGGGCGGCAATCCGCTTGGACCGTCTCCCCAGTTATACGGAAAGCGCTCAGGCGAGCCACCTCGTTCTTATCGTTTGCCGAGCGGGATGAGCGTGCGACTGGCGAGCCACCTGCACAGGATCGAAGGGCAACAGTTCGTCGTCCGGCTTGCCGTCAGCGAAGAGCCGTTGTGGGACGAATTCTGGGGCATGGTATCGGTGTTGGCAATCGGCTTGCCCATTACCGTTCTGCTCATTGGATTCACAGGATACATCGTTGCCGGACGTGCTCTCCGCCCAGTTGACACGATGGCGCATCGCGCTCGAAAAATCAGCGCGGAACACCTGAACGAACGGCTACAGATTGAGAACCCGGACGACGAACTTGGACATTTGGGACTTGCTTTTAACGAAACACTGGCCAGCCTGGAAAAGTCCTTTGAACAACTCCGCCGCTTTACAGCGGATGCGTCCCATGAACTCCGTACTCCGTTGACGGCGATTCGCAGCGTTGGCGAGGTCGCACTCCAGAACACAGGCGATGCGACATATTACCGGGACATCATTGGCAGCATGTTGGAAGAGGTGAATCGCCTCACCCGTCTGGTGGAAAGTCTGTTGACCATGTCGAGGGCCGATGCGGGACAGATTCAGTTGCAACGCACCTCTGTGGGAATTCTCGATCTGGTGAAGGAAGCGGCGGCCTTACTCGAAGTTCTGGCCGAAGAAAAACAGCAAACGATTGTCGTGGCCGGAGATCCATCTCTCACAGTGCGCGGTGATCGGCTGATCCTGCGCCAAGCGCTGATCAATCTCATCGACAATGCCGTGAAGTATTCCCCATCCGGTGGAAACATTGAAGTGCGCGTCAGCGCAACGAGCAAAGATGTCCTGATCGAAATACAGGACAGCGGTCCGGGAATTCCCCCAGAACACGCAGACAAAGTATTTCAGCGTTTTTACCGGGTCGATAAGGCGCGCACTCGCGCCGAAGGCGGTACAGGTCTTGGTCTATCCATCGTGGAGTGGGCTGTGTCTGCCAATGGTGGCAGTGTAGACCTCAAGCGCGGACCTGGCCCCGGTTGCACATTCACCATACGTCTTCCCTTAACCGCGCAGGAGAGCACGGCGTAAGACGCATGACTCCGTCCGCACCAAGTAAAGATCGTTTGTTCAAACATGCTGATGAGAATATTGCTGTCACTCATTTGTGCGGGATTACTACTCGGTCCGGCGAACACCTTGCTGGGGCAGAATGTGTCTTCTTCCTTGCGCGGTACTGTGGTCGATCCGAGCGGGGCCGCTATGGCTGAATGATGAGGGATGGTAAAAAGATTAAGTAAAAGAATTCTGACACAGGTTTGATGCTATGCCCACGATTCAGCAAAAACGCCTTCTTCGTCGCCTGTTGGTCCATCATCTTCCGATCTGCGCTGTCAGCGTCGCAACTGTCTTTCTGCTCTATGTAACCCGCCCTTATAAAGACGTGCTGACAAAAATAAGCTTTTCTACGGCTTATCCTGCGCTCGTGCTGATTGCTATTACGCTGCTGATAGGTCCGTGGAATCTATTGCGGGGAAAACGAATGCCCATCTCGAGCGACTGGCGCCGCGACATCGGGATCTGGGCCGGTATCCTCGCGATTGTGCATACAGCAGTCGGACAGAACGTGCATCTGCGGGGCCGTCCCTGGCTCTACTACATCTACGACCGCAAAGAAGCTCAGATGCTTCCGCTGCGCCACGATCTCTTCGGGTTTGCCAACTATACCGGACTGATCAGTGCTCTCATCCTTCTGGTTCTGCTTGCAACTTCAAACGACTACTCCTTGCGAGCTTTGGGCACGCCACGCTGGAAGCAGATGCAGCGCTGGAATTACTTCGCATTCGCTCTGGCGGGCGCCCATGCCATCGGCTACCAGACCAATGAAAAGCAGCAAATGCCATTCGTAGCTATCGTAATTGCCAGCATCCTCGTCACGCTCGTCTTTCAGACCGTTGGCTTTCAGCGACGCCGCCTGGCCAGAGTCCGAACGCAGTAGTGCTCGAAAACGGATGCATCGAAACGTCATGTAAGGGGGGTGTAACGCTCTGAAATAACGCGGGGTGTCCTCGCGCTGGTTCTAGCTTCGAAGTTGCAGCCAGGGGAGGCGAGCACGTAAGATACGTGCAGCACGTAAAACAAGGAAAAGAGGTAGCTCAGTCATGGCACAAGCCAGCAAGAAACAAAATGTGACGGTCAGTCTGACTCCACAGACCATTCAGAAGGTGAAAGTGTTGGCGGCCAAACGTTCTACCTCGATCAGCGGGCTTCTCGCCGAACAAATCGACGTCCTCGTGGGTGAGGAAGAAGCCTATGAGCAGGCCGAACGAGCCGCCTTGGCACTGTTGGAAAAAGGTTTTCATATGGGCGGCGTGATCTCTGCCAGCCGAGATGAACTGCATGAGCGGTAAGACCTTCATCGATACAAATATTTTGATCTACGCGCATGATCTCGATGCCAAAGCGAAGCATGAGATCGCGAAGGAGGTCCTGCGTGATCTCTGGAGTAGCCGTGCCGGAGTCCTCAGTATGCAGGTGCTCCAGGAATTTTACGTAAATGCGACCCGGAAGATCTCCTCGCCTTTGAGCAAGAAGGCGGCTCGTGGCGTTGTGAACAACTATGCCATCTGGTGTGTGGACACAGCAGCGGAGGACATTTCCATGGCATTCCAGATTGAGGATGAGGCCCGAATCAATTTTTGGGACGCCCTCATTCTTGCGGCCGCACGGAAGGCCGGTGCAGCACGAATCCTCTCGGAGGACTTGAACGCTGGTCAACGGATCGTTGGTATATGCATTGAAAATCCTTTTGCCCGCGTCTAGTTGTCCTTCTAAGCCGATTGGATATGGGAACCGATCTGGCTTGAAGAAACTACTCGACTCTATCCTCCACTATCGGGGATAACCCATAATTGTTCCCCACACTCATGCCGTGGGCAGTGGTCGGTTTGACACCATGAGGCGAAGTTTCTGTAAAACCTACTTTACGAGACCGCTATGCAATTGCCATCTGGTTTATGAATCAGAATTTCAAATCTCTTTTCGGCTACTGCCGTATGATTTCCTAGATGAGAGAGAAGCGAAGGTTGATCCCACCACTTTTGTTTGCTGCCATGGCCGTTGCGATTGGCTCCGTTCCTCTTGTAGCGCAGCAACTTTCGATCACACGACTCGACGGTAGCAGAATCACAGCATCTCAGGTTGACGAGACCGTCTCTCGATTCATGAAAGTAGATCATGTGACAGGGGTGGGCATCGCAATCTTTAACAATGGGAAAACTGTCTACCTCAAAACCTACGGAGTAAGGGATGCGCAGAAACATTTGCCTCTGACCCCAGATTCGGTGATGACTGCGGCTTCGTTGAGCAAGCCAGTATTTGCCACGATGGTGATGCAGTTGGTTCAAGAGCGAGTGATCGGCCTCGATAAACCCGTCTATCAATATCTACCTAAGCCTCTGCCGGCCTATCCCGCATACAAGGACCTTGCTGCCGATCCGCGCTACAAGCAGATCACTCTGCGTATGCTGCTGAGCCATACCAGCGGATTTCCAAACTGGCGCAGATTCACAGATGACAAGAAGCTGAACATCAACTTTCCACTGAATCACGATTCGCTTATTCGGGCGAGGGGATTGATCTGGCGCAGATGGTCGTGGAAACCGTCACGAAAAAGTCGATCAATGATCTGATGAACGAGCACATCTATCGACCAGCAGGCATGACGCGCAGTAGTATGGTTTGGGAAAACGCTTTGAGGACGATTTTGCGAATGGCTACGACGAGCAGGGGAAATCGCTCGGGCCGGAAAAATGGCGAAAAGGGGATGCCGCAGGCTCCATGCAGACAACGCTTAGTGACTATGCCCGGTTCGTGCAAGCCATATTCAACGGCACATTGCTGGACAGAAAAACCCAGGACCAAATGCTGAGTCCACAGGTTCAGATATTTTCAAAGCACGAATTTCCCACGCTTTCCACAGAAACAACAACGGAGAACCAGGCCATCCACCTGAGTTACGGACTCGGCTGGGGGCTTTATTGGTCACCTTACGGCAAAGCTTTTTTCAAGGAGGGACATGACGAGGGCTGGCGTCACTATGTTGTGTGCTTTGACAAGCCTAAGACTGGCATACTCATCATGACCAACAGCTCAAATGGCGAGGACATCTACAGCGGTCTGCTGGCAGGTCTTCTCCGTGACACGTTCACTCCGCTTGTATGGGAAGGATTCAAGCCGATCAAGGAACACTAATTCGAGTCACTCATCATGTCCTTAATGTGCGGTTATCGCCAGCAGTGCTTCTAAGATGTGAATTCCGAAAACAACGAATTTCTCAGAATTAAAACTGACCCACTATAGTAGTCAGGCCGTGCCAATGATTGACAAAAGTTACGTAATAGGGACGCGGCCTCGAGTGGGATTCCAACACGTCCCGCGTGCGCGATCCTTCACGAGCGATGGCACCTGCCAATCTCTGGTGGCTGATTTCCAGAGACAACGGCTTGTGTTGATGCAAAGCCCTTTCATTTTCGTCAGTTGATGCTCAATTTCAGAATGGCCCGTCGTCCAGGCACAACCGTCAAGGTGATAGTCAGGCCGTAAAGACCAAACTTGCCAGAGATGGCTATCCTGAAGACAGAGCAACCTTCTTTCTCGCGGCTCGCTGTAGGGCCAGATTTCTGCTCGGAGGTTCCCCCATGGGCGACAAAAAATACTCCTCTCCTCGTGCGCGTGCCGAGGCTTTCACCGACCGTTTGGGGATTCGTCTGCCAATCCTGCTGGCACCCATGGCGGGAGCGTGTCCTCCATCCCTATCGATTGCTGTAGCCAATGCTGGAGGATTGGGAGCGTGTGGAGCTTTATTGATGAAGCCGGATGCAATCCATGACTGGAGCGCCGAATTTCGTCAACAGAGTAAGGGAGAATTTCAGCTCAACCTTTGGATCCCAGGACCAGCTCCGGTGCGTGATTTCGAGTCGGAAAAACAGCAGCGGGAGTATCTTGCAACGTGGGGACCGCCGGTTCCACCGGAAGCGGGCGACGTGGTGCTGCCGGACTTTGAGGCGCAATGTCAGGCCATGATCACCGTAGCGCCGAAGGCCATCTCTTCGATCATGGGGCTTTACGCCCCGGCCTTTGTCTCGGAATTAAAAGCACGTGGAATCCTGTGGTTTGCTACCGCTACGACAGTTGCCGAAGCCAGGGCTGCGGAAGCGGCGGGCGCCGACGCCATTGTTGCCCAGGGTATGGAAGCTGGCGGACACCGCGGAGCCTTCCACGCTGATGAGGCGGAACTTCAAATGGTAGGCCTGATGGCTCTCTTGCCGCAGGTTGTGGATGCCGTGACCGTGCCCGTCATCGCTACGGGGGGAATTGCCGACGCACGCGGAGTGGCGGCGGCGCTGATCCTGGGCGCCAGCGCGGTACAGATTGGGACAGGGTTTCTGCGCTCACCGGAAGCAATGGTACATCCTGCGTTTGCAGACAGACTGGCGCAGACGGAAGCCCACGAAACCATGGTTACGCGTGCATTCACCGGGCGGCCCGGGCGCAGTGTAGCAACGGCGTACGCTCGCGCATCTGCTGCCCCGAATGTTCCTCCTCCGGCTCCGTATCCTGTCCAGCGTGGATTCACTCGCGCGATGCGGGAAAATGCGCAGAAGACTGGGGATTCCGACCGGATGCAGATGTGGGCCGGACAGGCCGCCACGTTCGCGCGGACTGAGCCGGCTGGCGCGATTGTGCAACAGTTGTGGGAGGACTCGTCCCGGCTCCTCTTGTAGCTGGTCAGATTTTACAAATGAGACTGAAGCCTTTTGCGGCGTGCCGATGATACGAAATTTAGCCAAGTTCGTCTGCATGAAATGTTGCGAAAAGCTTTTTGCACTAACTACGCTTTCCAGAGACTTGCTGCTCGGAATGCAGTGAGACCTGTTAGTTCGGGCATTTCCGATTCCATTCAACTCATGAAACGGATCACAGATGATCTGTCTCAGATAACAAGTCTAATTTCACGCCAATCTCCAAGTACTCAAAGATTAAGGAATACTCTCACAGCCTCACTCGATGTTACCGAAAAGGTAGAGTTCAGGCGCGCAAGAACTGAGGGATGTTTTTCATCCCCTCCCCTCGGAGCAAAGCTTCCCAGATCAGTTGCCTCCTGTCCTCGTCACCGAAAACCAAGCCCCAGGAAGGAACGAAAATGCCGACAATTGCCCAAGAGAAGTCATTATTTGAAATTGACCAGGAACTGGACGCACTTCTCGATGAGATTCAGGAAGAGATTGAGAACCAGGGAGAAGCTGAATCTGATCTGATGAGACGCTTCCAGCAATTCTGCGAAGCCCACAGCGAGAAAGTGGACCGGATCGGCCGCTTCCTTCGCATGATGGAGGCCCGGATGCTGTACTGCAAGAGCGAAGCTGCACGCCTGCAGGAGCGCTCGCGCTCGGCAGACAACAAGATCGCGAGGACCAAGGGCATGGTGCTCTACTACCTCAAGAGCCGCGATCTCAGTAAGATCGAAGGCAGAGAGTTTACTCTGCGATTGCAGAAGAACAGTCAGGAGTCTGTGAGCATCATCGATGAAACGCAGGTACCGTTGCCGTTTCGAGAAGTGGATGTCAGAATCCAAGGCAACCTTTGGCAATCCATTCTCGGATATCTTCCAGAGGACCTCAAAGATGCGTTGAGAGTCTGCATGCTGCAGGACAAGCCCAATAACGAAGCGATCAGGCAAGCCATCGGACATGGGGAAATCGTGCCTGGTGCGGAGGTGCGTCGGGGATCTCATCTGCGTGTCGCCTGAAACCCGCTGTCAGCTTGGTGAGCGGCTTACGATGGATCGTCTCAAGGCTCCCCGTTCCCGGAGCCACCTCTCGGTGACATGTTGGAGATCAATCCACACCGCATCAGCAGGTGAGTGGCCGATCCCTCGAACACTGTGCGAATTACCGGAGCAATAACACGGACAGTTTTACGTGTCGGTTCGGGCATCTCCTGATACGAAAAAAATCTTCTCTATCAAAACTTGTAACGCAAATAATTTTTGCGAGCGTCAGTTTTTATCCCAGATGCCGGGAGTTCGTCAGGAAACGGCCCAAGGGAGCCGGGATTTCCAAACGTTTGCCTTTGACGCGTCTATCTACTCGGGATTTTGTCGCGGATATGCTCGAATGCGCTTCTAACCTGGTCGTCGATCTTGGTGGCGATCAGACCCCCATGTTCTTCCGTTGTCGATAGCGAATCTCCCGCCCGTTTCTCAACTCAAGACCAAAATGCAGAACCATCTGAGGCCGCGAGCCCTTCTCTGCGGCAGAGTGAGCTTTTTCATGAATCAGAAATTTTATATCGTTACGGACGGTTCCGCGATTGGGAACCCCGGACCTGGTGGTTGGGCGGCGGTTCTCGTGAACGGACATGTGCAGTGGGAAATTTCTGGCGCCTGTTCCTGGACCACGATTTCAGAGATGGAGCTTATGGCGGCGATTCAGG
>JADEYI010001602.1_pt1 | contig 15823 bp, 16 predicted proteins | sample 8542331 | NCBI WGS metagenome assembly JADEYI01 (sample SAMN16510988, study PRJNA670497) | mine drainage metagenome | isolation source: biofilm near Copperflume 1 | place: Germany: Marsberg coppermine Kilianstollen | collected 2018-02 | reverse complement strand
TCCGCTACCCTCGTAAAGTAGGAGAGCTTCTTGTGGACGCCAGAGTTCTCGCTCTGCAATCTGGCTAGCAGTCTTTGATACCCAATAGGCGTCAAGTTAAGCACACCCTTCCCCCAGGGTACCCGTAAAGGGCACCCCTACCATGGACGAACGAGCCTACGGCGCGATTCCAGCGTCCATGGTAGGGGTGCCCTTTACGGGCACCCTGGGGTAGGGGGTTTGGCTTACGTGAGATGGATTGGCCCTTATGCCGCCCCCACCAATGCCTTCTCCATCGTCTTCGCATCATGGCCCCGCAGATGCTCGCGTATGGATAGGGCGACCGCAGCACCCTCACCGGCGGCACTCACCAGTTGCTTGGTGCTGCCCGCACGCACATCGCCAGCCGCGAAAATGCCTTCCGTGCTCGTCTGGAAATCAATGCCCGTCAGGATAAAGCCCTGCGCATCAACTTTGACCACATCTCGAAATGGGCCGCTATTGGGGGATAGACCAATGAAGACAAAGGTTCCCGACACTGCCAATTCGCTCGTCTCACCCGTTTTCCTGTCCTTCACCACCACAGTATCCAGGTGATGATTGCTCCCCTTGAACTCTACCACCTCGGTATTGAAACGTACTGCCATTTCAGGTGAATTCAGTGCTTTATCGACGGCAATTTTGTTGGCGTTCAACTCCGCGCCACGCGCCAAAATCGTTACCTTGGGACTGAAACGCGTCAGGAAGGCCGCCTCTTCCACCGCGCTATTGCCGCCGCCGATCACAGCGACCTCACGACCTTTATAAAATGGGCCATCGCACGTCGCGCAGAAATGCACGCCCGCGCCAATGTAATCATCTTCCCCTGGCACACCGAGCCGTTTATAGGTCGAACCCGTCGCGATCAACACAGCATTGCTACGGTAGATATGACCAGCTTCGGTTTTGACAAAATGGGCATCCTGGTCATTACCAACGCTGACCACGTTCTGCGCCGAGAGCAATTCGACACCAAAACGCCTGGCCTGCTCGATCACCCGTTCCGCGAACTCCGCTCCCGTCACCCCTTCAGGGAAGCCAGGATAGTTATCCAACCGTTCCGTAATGCCGGCCTGTCCTCCCAAACCACTGCGCTCGATGACCAGCACATCGAAGCCATCGCGGGCGGCATAAATAGCCGTGGTCAGTGCCGTTGGCCCACCCCCGACAATGATGAGGTCATAAAATTCACACCTGGCCTTCGTCTCCAGGCCCAGCTTTGTCGCCAGATCGGCATTCGAAGGTTCAATCAGCACCGACCCATCGTCAAAGACAATGGTAGGGATGCTCAGTCCGCCATTCTGCACCTTCTGCACAAAAGCTTGACCATCCAGGTCCTCTTCGATATTGATAAATTCGTAACGGACGCGCTGCTCTCCCAGGAATTTCTTGCTGCGCTTACAATCGCTACACCAGTTCGTACCATACAGTTTAATGTTGGTTTGAGAAGCCATAAAGCCTGTTTCCTTTCTCTATAATGCCAGACGAGCAAGCGTAGGGGCCGATTTATCGCGCCCACCGCCGATTTATCGGCAGACTGGGACGGGCCGATAAATCGGCGGTGGGCGCGATAAATCGGCCCCTACAGGTACCCTTGACCATGTATTTGTACTGCTATACTATATATTGCCATATTTCACGTTCTATGGCTAGCAACAACTACCTCTGCTGTGCAATTCCCTACTGCACACAATACTATCCCAAAATAAATAAGTGGGTATGTTTTTCCTATCTTATCTCAGTGGGAAAGCCTCTTTTGATGACCATTACTTTCGACACATCACCAGATTGTGTCTTTCTCTACTCCCCCTTTCCTGCCTCCTTCCTCTATACTGTACGTAGTCCTGAAGACAAGAAGCTTTTCAGAGAGAGAGCAATCTGTCATTGATAGAAAGAAGAAGAACATTCATGGCATCTACACCACTTCGTACACAGGTGGCCCTACGCAAGCTCATATGGGTTGGACCGCTGACTATTGTTGCCACAGCCATCGCCAATCTCATCATACGCACCATCGCCATCTCGATCTTTGGGGTTCCTGAGACATTTCAATACTTGCAGGCTCCCTATGTCATAGGCAGTACCATCATCTTTTTGCTGGTGGCCCTGCTCGCCTTTGCGCTGGTCAATCGCTTTGCACGACGCCCAATCCAGTTCTATCGTCTACTGGCGTTCGTTGTCTTGTGCATCTCGTTTCTCAGTCCCGTGATGGCCCTGGTTGGTCTGTTCCCGGCTCCTGGAATGACCCTCTCCATTTTCTGGACCATGATCGTGATGCATACCGTTTCCGCCATCATCGTTGTGGGCCTGTTGACTACACTGACACATGAGTAACACGTACAGCCATCAGCCATAATGAATTTTAACAACCAAGTTCGGTCATACCTTGTAGGCGCACAATTTATTGGCACTAGCTTCGCCGCCACAGGTCTTGGGATGCTGTTGGTTTCATTGGTCAGGACCCGTGCTCAGATCAACCCGGTGGTGAGTCTCGTCGTTCTCGTCACCTCAGCCATTGGTGGGGCATGGTGGCCACTCTTCTTGGAGCCAACCTGGTTGCAGCAACTGGCGAAAATCAGCATCACCGCCTGGGCCATGGAGGGGCTGAATGGCTCAATGCTGCTCGGAAAAGGCTTTATGGATGTCCTGCCAGATATCCTGGGCTTGCTGGCCTATGGTCTGATCTGCCTTGTGATTGCCTTACGGCTCTTCCGCTTCCAACAGAAGACAGTAGTGGTGAAGTGATGTTGATCGAATGATGAACCTATTTCGCGTAGCTGTATCGCTACGCGGGACACGTTGTGGGGAGGTGAACAAGGGCCGTTGACAGACTTCGCTTCATCCAGCCATAATGAACCAAATCAGTACACTTTATCCTGGGAGGAATATCTATGACCGACTCAATCCGTATCCTGCTCTGCGAGGACCAGACCCTCATGCGTCAGGGACTGCATACCATCCTTGAACTTGAGTCGGGTTTTCAAGTCGTAGGCGAGGCCGCTGATGGTGAAGAGGCGGTAAGCCAGTATAATACACTCCACAACCTGGGCAACGGCCCTGATATTGTGCTCATGGATATTCAAATGCCGCGTATGAGTGGTGTGCAAGCGACTGCTGTGCTCACCACCAGCGACCCTGCCGCACGCGTTATTATCCTTACTACCTTCGACTATGAAGATTATGTGTTTGATGCTATCAAGGCTGGTGCCATGGGGTATCTCCTCAAAGATGTACCCGCCAATGAACTGATAGCAACTATTCGCCAGGTATATGCAGGCGAACCTTCCATCCAGCCCAAGATTGCCAACAAACTCCTCATCGAATTTGGACGGAAAGGTCGTTCCACTGCTGGGACATCCCACTCTCCACAGCAAGAGGAGCTGAGTCCACGGGAGATTGAGATCCTCAAGCTGCTCGCGGAAGGAGCAAGTAATCGCAAGATTGCCGAGAAACTCGTGCTCGCTGAGGGGACCGTCAAAAACCATGTATCGAACATCCTGAGCAAGCTCCATACTGAGAACCGCACGCAGGCAGTCTACCTGGCACGCGAGCGCAAGCTGCTCTAAAGAAGGGAGAGACCATGTCAGCACATTTCGATGTAGAGAAAGATGATGCACGCTTCTTTCGCATCTCCAGACGTGTGATCACGATGTTTACTGTCCTTATAGGTATCTATCTCACTGCATCGACCTATGCTATCTTGATAAACAACCCTTCCTATATGCATGATTGGCGCGGTGTAACCTGTATTGGGCTGACCATGCTTGCTTTTCTGATCTATGCCGTCCAGTTCCGCATGAGCCTGAAGATGGACTGGCCTCCGCCATGGTATTATGCAGTGGGTCTATGGGCCAGCTTGTATCTTGTCGTGCTGCTACTTACGCTCATCAATAACGGCTTTGTCTGGGATTTCTACGTTGTATTTGCAATCAGCTTTGGCCTATTTGGGGGAGTTCGCCTGGTGCTTGCCGTGAGTAGTATGGCTCTCACAATGTTTGCTTTTCAGGGTTTGCTGACCTGGCCGCCGACTGGCGGTGCGCTTGTGGGCATCGCCGATCAAGCCTTGTCGCTCTCCAGCATCACAGGTTTTAACATGCTGTTCCAGCATCTGATAGGAGAGCGATTTGAACGCAATAGACTTTTTACGCAACTGACTCAAGCCAATGAAGAACTAGAGGAAGCCCATCGCCAACTCGCGCAATCGGTAGCCCAGGAGCAGGAGCTTGCCGTCTTGCATGAGCGCACGCGGCTGGCACGCGAGATGCACGATACTATCGGCCATGCCCTGGTTCTTATCTCCATCAAGCTCGAAGCAGCCCAGCGACTCCGTACACGCGATCCTGAACGCTGTGACCAGGAGCTGGAGTCTACCAAGCAGATTGCACGCGAAACAATGACCGCTTTGCGTGCCTCCATCGCCGACTTGCGCTCCCCAACATTGGAGCATGCACATATCAATCACGCACTCAGTCGCTCCGCCAGGGAACTTGCCCAGCGTACCAATCTGTCCGTCACCTACACCCTCCAGGCAGATGTTGACCTTCTTCCCATATCGGTCGAAGAAACGCTCTGGAAAGTGAGCCAGGAAGCATTTACCAATATCGAAAAACATGCCCATGCAAGCCATGTGCAAGTAAGTATCAGTCGAGAGGATGAGAAACTGCTTATGCGTATCCACGATGATGGCAGCGGATTACCTCCGGCATTGAACCAACCTGACAAAGACGGCAGCCTGGTGTACATCAGCCCTGGTGGTCACTATGGGCTGCGTGGAATGCTCGAACGCGTAGAAGCTCTAGGCGGTCGTCTTACGCTGCAATCCAGCAAAGAGCAGGGGACAACCATTGAAGTTGAACTGCCGCTTGCACACAGTGAGCCACTGGAAAGCGGCACTATTCAATATCGAACTTGAACTCCTGCAACCCAGACACCACGAACGGCACGGGTAGCAGTAATATCCTGGGTCGGATCTCCCTCAACGAGCAGAAGGTCCGCCCGACGTCCAACCTCAATGACTCCCCGATCCGTGAAGCCGAAGTACTCGGCTGGGATGACCGTTGCGGAACGCAGAGCTTCCACGGGGGTCATCCCAGCCTCAACCAGCAAACCTAATTCATCATGGAGTGCTTCCCCATGTTGAATCGGTGCGGGCGAAGCGGGTACGGTGTTCGCATCAGTCCCCGCCAGGATGGGGACGCCTGCCCGATGGAACGCTGACACCGTTGAGCGAGCATGGGCGTAATCTATACCAGCCCCATGCGTCGGTAGGCGTCCTGCCAGACTCGCCACGGCACGCATCATAGTTAACGTCGGCACCGAGACGATGCCCCGCGCCGCAAAAGCGCGTGCCAGAGTGTCATCCGCGTCTGCGTCCAGGGGAGCATGCGTGAGGATATCGACTCCTGCATCGGCAGCATTCGTGAGGGCGGCGATGGTGGTAACATGAGCGATCACTTTGAGCCCCGCCTGATGGGCGGCCTCAACCAGTGCGGCGATGGTGGCACCATCAAGAGCAGCGGACCCCATGATGTGAGGGTCCTCAACGATCACTTTGATGTAGTCAGCCCCTTCCGACACGCGCTCAGCCACAAAGCGACTCGCATCGGCAGGGCCGATCACCGCACTCGAAGCAGGCATGCCCATTCTGGTTGTCTGCATGCCTCCTGGCGCACTGGCCGAGTTGCCCGCGCCCCGGATATCGGCTAACCCGTTGCGATGACGCAGCGAGTTGGTCACTGCCATCGATTGCGACCCCATATCGAGCATGGTTGTACAGCCCCACTGCGTCCCGTGCTCGAGCTGAGCGAGACTGGCAAGATGGACATGGCAATCGATGAAGCCAGGCAGCAGCGTGCCATGCTGCCCATCCACCGTCCTCTCAGCCGTTGTTGCATGCGAGATGACCCCATTGTCAATGACCACCGTCCGTTCATCGGTCAATGCGTTACCGTCAAACACTTTGACATTCGTGATGGCGATTGCTTCAGACATACCTGCTATTTCCCTTCTTTATTAAATGAATTACCTTAAGCAGCTTTCCCTATACCAACTTGACTTAAAGCATACCTGTGCTTTAGTGGCAACCGAATGTGCATTCCTTGATATGATATTCGCTCCTCTCAGACGTTGCCTCCCTGTTCAAGTAGTTTCTTGACATGAGCGATGGTCTGTTGAATATGGTGGCGCACTGCATTGGCCGCCCGAACCGGGTCGCCAGCCTGACAAGCGGCAAGTATCTCGCGATGTTCCCTATCGAGACGCTCTGCATCTTTGGGAACATCGGCTGCTGCATAGAGATGGTTGTAAGCGAGCGAGGCATTGCGCAATTCCTCAATCATCGTGACCAGTCGTACACGTCCCCCAAGGCGATACAAGCTCAAGTGGAACTGTTGATTCAGCTCAACATAACGAGCCGCATCGCCGGTGGTGTGCATCTCATCAAGGATGGCAACAAGTGGCGGGGCATTCTGAGCCTGGAAGTGTGCGGCAGCTTTCTCAACAACCAGCATCTCCAGTGCCATCCGAATTTCGTAGTGCTCGACAAGGTCCTGAATCGTTGGCAAGAAAACCGTGACGCCTCGATGGGTGTCGATCTGCACCAGGCCATCACTTTGCAGCAGTCCAAATGCCTCGCGAACGGGCGTCGTACTGACTCCAAACCGCTGCGCAATCTCAACCTGGCGCAACCTGGTACCTGCCGAAAGTTGTCCTGTGACGATTTCGTGTCGGAGTGCAGCCGCTAGTTGCTCAGCTATCGTGAGTTTGGTGAGAGTGATAGGTGTATTGCCCTTTCCTGTTGGTGGCATTGAATCCATATACTTCGTTCTCCCCCTCTTGACAACGATACTATACATTATGCATAATGTACAATATTGTAACGTGCTTGTCTAGATGGCGAATCAGACACAAAGAGGTGAGCAGTATGAGTCAGAACACAGCAGTGAACGGTAATTCCTTTCCTCCAGGTCGTCCCGTAGTATTTCGTAACGCCACAGTACTGACCATTGACCCCTCGCTTGGGATGTTCGAGGGCGGCGATGTCCTCGTCGTCGATAAGCGCATCGCGGCTGTAGGGCGACAACTCGTCGTGCCGGACGACGCGGTGGAAATCGACGCGTCCGACGGTATTCTCATGCCAGGCATGGTGGACACGCACCGCCACATGTGGCAGACAGCACTCCGCGGATTTGGTGCTGACTGGACCCTCACGAACTACTTCCAGTTCTACTACCTGAACTGGGGCAAGATATTCCGCGCTGAGGATATTTATGCCGGAAACCTTCTTGCAGCAATTGAGGCCGTAGATGCTGGCGTCACCACATCGGTTGACTGGTCTCATGGCTTGCAAACGGTCGAATACGCCGATGCGGCAGCCGATGCGCTTGAAGCGGTTCCAGGTCGGTTCGTCCTCGCTTACGGCAACCTCCTCGGTGCTCCCTGGGAGTGGACAAAGGCACCTGAGTTCGCCGATTTCATTCGCCGCCGCATTGACGGACGTGGAGATATGCTGCGTATGCAGATTGCCTTCGACGTTACCGGCGATCCAGCCTTCCCCGAAAAGGCCGCCTTCGAGGTCGCACGTGACTTCAACCTGCCGGTGACGACCCACGCCGGTGTTTGGGGTGTCACCAAAGACAACAGCATCCGCATGATGTACGAACATGGCTTCATGACCCCTTCCACCATCTATGTGCATGCGGCATCACTTTCCGACGACTCGTATCATCGCATAGCGGCCACAGGGGGTCATGCATCCGTGTCTGCTGAGAGCGAGGATAACGCCGGTCAAGGCTACCCGCCCACCTGGCTGCTCCGGCGGCATAACATCCCGGTTTCTCTGTCAATGGACACCAGCGTGTGGTGGAGTGCCGACCTGTTCTCCGCGATGCGTGCCACGCTCAATGCGGATCGCGCCCGCGAACATATGGAAGCGCATAAGCGCAACGAAACCGTCATGCTCAGCCACCTGCGTGCCGAGCAGGTAGTCAACTGGGCCACGCTTGGTGGTGCTGAAGCACTGGGGATGGACAGCTTCATTGGTAGCATCACCCCCGGTAAAAAGGCTGATCTCGTCCTGATTAAAAATGACCAGTCGCCAGTGATGTTCCCGTTGCTCCACCCCTACGGACACGTCGTGTTTCAAGCTGGTCGTGGAGACGTGCATACGGTAATGGTGGATGGTAAGGTTGTCAAGTACGACCACCGTCTCCTCGGTATTGACCTCAACAGAACCAGGCAGGCCGTCGCGAAGACTGTTGAGTACGCGAAGTCCCAAATGGGCGAGCAAGCCTGGAACCAGGGCATGAATCCTGAGAAGGCAAAAGTTGAGTTGATTGACAACCCATATACCTACTCCGACCGAGAACATGACAAGGCGGCGCAGAAACAGGCAAGCCAGGAATCGTGAGCAACGCTTCCATTTTCCCTGATAAGGCAGCATTTGCGACATTGGTAAGTGATGAAAGCAAAGTGCCGCTCTGGCGCGACGTCTTACAATGGGAAGACTATTATTGATCGAACCAGCATCTGAGTATGGAGCTATAGCTAGCTATTGATTTTCTACGCGAATGTGTGTTAATATAGAAGCATGTATACACCAGCAAGTTTCGCGAAGCGCGTCGGAGTTTCGGTCAAGACCCTGCAAAAATGGGATCGTATTGGGGTCTTGCCTGCAAAACGCACGATTACCAATCGACGCTATTACACCGATGAGGATCTTGCAGCAGCCCTGCGACTCCCACGAGGGAAGATCGAACGCCGAACTGTCGCCTATTGTCGTGTGTCAAGCCAGGCGCAAAAGCCGGATCTCGTGAACCAGCAGAACGTTCTGAAGCAGTTCTGTCACAAGCGTCAGATTGAGGTGGACGAGTGGATCATGGAAGTCGGAGGCGGACTCAATTTCAAGCGCAAGCAGTTCTTATCCCTCGTCGATGCCATTCTGGAAGGACAGGTAGAACGGATCGTCTTAGCACACCAGGATCGGCTTGCCCGTTTTGGTTATCAATTGTTGGTGCATCTGTGCCAAACCCACCAGTGCGAGTTACTGGTCATGAACACGGAAGAACTGAGTCCAGAACAAGAGTTAGTACAGGATTTAATCACGATTACTCATTGCTTTAGTTCAAGATTGGGCGGATTACGCCATTACCGAAAAGCCTTACAGAAAGCCATCAAGGATGATCAAAGCGCACAAGATCAGGCTGAATCCCACACTTGAGCAAGCGAATTACTTTGCTCGTGCTGCTGGCACGGCTCGCTTTACCTTTAACTGGGCGAGGGCTGAGTGGCAAAAGCAATACGAGGCAGGCGGCAAACCATCGGCGCTGGCTCTGCGCACGCAGTTTAATGCCATCAAAAAGGACCAGTTTCCTTGGGTCTACGATGTCACTAAGTGTGCGGTTGAGGGTGCTTTCATGGATGTGGCAGCCGCCTTCAAGAACTTCTTCGAGGGGCGCACCGCTGGACGGAAGACCGGCTATCCTAAGTTCAAGAGCAAGAAACACTGGCGTCCATCGTTCTATCTCGCCAATGATAAATTCACCGTTGGCGATCACTGGATCGATGTCCCAAAATTGGGGCGAGTGAATATGGCCGAGTCCCTCCGCTTTCAGGGCAAGATTCTCTGCGCACGCATCTCAAAAACCGCTTCGTGGTGGTTTGTGTCGATCACCGTCGAAATGCCCGATGAAGTCCCTTTGAACACCCATCCCCCGCTCGGTGTGGATGTCGGCTTGAACCGGCTGGCGACTCTCTCTGATGGCAGGCAGTACGAAAACCAAAGACCGCTTGTTCATCAGTTGAAGAAGCTGCGCCGACTCAATAAAGAACTGGCACGACGCACGAAGGGCGGGAAGAACTGGCTGAAAACCAAGGACAAACTCGGACGACTCCACTATGAGATTGCCTGCATCCGTCTCGATTGGCTGCATAAGCTGACCACCGAGATAGCTCAGACGAGTGGGATGGTGGCGGTCGAGGATTTACATGTCAAAGGACTCATCCGCAATCGGTGTCTATCCCGCTCGTTCTCCGATGCAGCCGTGGGCAGGCTGCTCGATTTGCTGGAAAGCAAAGTCCCGCGCCAGGGCGGAATGCTCTTGAAAGTGGATCGGTTTTTCCCGTCGAGTCAACTCTGTCACTGTTGTAGGGCACGCAAAGACGATCTCACGCTTGCTGATCGGGTTTTCGTCTGTCCTGATCTTGACTGTGCCTATGTTGGGGACCGGGATGAGAATGCCAGTTGGAACATCTTACTTGAGGCACTTCACCTGTTCGGCCTCAACCTGAACATGTCGTCCAGGGTAGTGGCAACGACCAGACGTAAAACGGCCTGGGGACCTGGTGTAAGACCAGAGAAGTGACATCACTTCGAGGCTTCTGGGGGGGAACCAGGAACAACAAAGAGCGCACTTGTAATCACTTATGAGTACGTTCGATGTAGCAGAGAGGAACGTAGTCATGCAATTAGTCAGTTACCGAATACACGATCACACGGATGGAAACTGGCGTGCAGGTGTGGAAGATGAGGGCCGCATGGTGGATGTCGCAACTCTCTGGCAGGATGGTCTCCATGAGACGACGACCAGACAACTACTCGCTGCCGGACCGACAGCCGTAGACAAAGTCTTCAAGCAGGCACGCGAGGCACTTGATGCTAGTCCCGATGCAGCAGGAGTGTTGCGGGCCGCATCCGTTGAAATCGGGCCGCCAATACCCGATCCCGACAAGATCATCTGTATTGGCCTCAATTATGCCGATCATGCCAATGAGGCTGGGCTAGCACGGACAGAGGTACCCCTGTTCTTCGCCAAGTTTCGCAACAGCTTAACTGGTCCGACCAGCCCGATTGTCTTACCTCGCGTGAGCAATCAGATCGACTATGAAGGGGAATTAGCGGTCATCATGGGCATGCGCTGTAAAGAGGTCTCTGAACAGGAAGCCCTCCAGTATGTGGCTGGCTATAGCATCATGAACGATGTGAGTGCGCGTGACCTGCAAATGCGAACGAGCCAGTACATAGCTGGCAAAACCCTGGATACCTTCGCGCCGATGGGGCCAGGGATGGTACTGGCTTCTACGATTCCCAATCCCCAGGTACTTATGCTGACTACCAGGGTCAATGGGCAGGTGGTACAGCATGCCAGCACAGCCACGATGATCTTTTCGGTGGCGACCATCATCTCGTTCCTCAGTTCCCTCATGACGCTGGAACCGGGAGATATCATTGCGACGGGTACGCCATCAGGAGTGGGATTCAAACGAACTCCTCCCCTCTTTTTGCGTGAAGGGGATGTCGTGGAAGTCGAGGTCGAAGGCATTGGGCAGATGCGCAATCCTGTTGTGGGCGCATAGGCGTAAGCAGGAGGAGAGCTGGAGAAGCCGGAAAAAAAGAGGTGAGTCCATCTCATTGGAGAGGCGCGTCTCATTGAAGAGGTGTCTCTTATCACAGCAACATCAAAGGAGCTAAGGAATGTCACACGTATCTGAAGAGACGACTACCGTTCGGCCTACTCTGCACCACATCAACCTGAAGACGTCGCGTCTTCACGAGATGATTGAGTGGTATGGGACCGTAGTGGGCATGAAGTCAAACTACACATTTCCAGGTGGGGCCTGGCTCACCAATGACGAGGCCAACCATCGCTTCGCGTTACTGACCTCACCTGTGTTGAGCGATGATGGTGACAAGCTCATGCACAACGGTTTCCATCACAGTGCCTTCGAGTTCCCGTCGATGGGGAACCTGCTCGACACCTACTCGCGTCTGAAGGCCCAAGGCATCGAGCCACACGCCTGCCTTGATCATGGCATGACCACGTCATTCTACTACGAGGACCCCGACGGCAACAGTGTCGAGTTGCAATCCGACAACTTCGGGAACTGGCAGGAGTCCAGCGAGTGGATGCGTACCTCACCGCAATTCGCCGCCAACCCCATTGGGATGCCTGTTGATCCCGATCAGATGGTGGCAGCACGTCAAGCTGGTGCCTCCTTCGCCGAACTGCACCAGCGGGCCTACGCGGGCGAATTTCAGCCTTCTGGCCCTTTGGACTTGCATGTGCCACTAGGCGATCCACGCTCTCCGGTGTAGTCGTGCTGACGTAAGGTCGTTATCTGGTGATTTGGAGGCACTATGCGAATGTTTATTCTGATCTCTCGTTTCCAAAGGTCGCTTGACGAGATCAACCACTTTCTTGCGCCGCACAGCGAGTGGGTGCAACGGCACTATGAGTCTGGACGATTTCTCGTCTCAGGGCGGCGTGAGCCGCCAATTGGGGGGATCATTGTGGCGCGAGCATCCAGTGAACAGGAACTTCGTGAGATCCTGACCACAGACCCTCTCCAACAGATGGGACTGGCTGAATATGAGGTCTTTTCCTTCGAGGCCACCGATTTTCCCAAGCGGAGTAGTGCATTTGACACCTTTACTTCCAAGCCGTTGCGTGAACTGCAATCTATGCAAGAGACAGAAGATCCACTATCAAAAGGAACACATGTATGAGACGAACGGGAATTCGCTTGCTCCTCTCAGGCATCTTCATCTATGGGGGTTGGGGAGCATTTAGTAAGCCAGGTGGACGACCCAAATTGGTTGCGGCAGCAGGTATCCCAAGGCCAGAGCAGGCGGTGGTCCTGAACGGTGCTGTCATGATAGTTGCTGGCCTCCTCCTCAGCCTGGGCATCGCCCCGAGAATTGCTGCGGCTCTTTTGATCGGCAGCCTGATTCCGACGACCATTGTAGGACATCCCTTCTGGAAAGACGAGCCTGGACCGGAGCGGGAGAAGCAATTGCTGCAGTTTCTCAAGAATCTGGGCTTGATTGGCGGGTTGCTGATGGTGGTGATTGAAAAGCAGGAAGCCAGCATGAAGAAACTCCAGTGAAAGGCACGTCCATGAAAATCATTACGATAGAAGAGCACTTCCAGATTGCTGAGATCAAGAAGGCAGTGGCAAAATATTTTCCTGGTCAAAGTGCATCTCACCTGTTGGGTTACAATCCCCCCGACGCTCCCCTGGAAGAGCTAGGAGTTGGTCGCTTGCAGCGCATGGATGCCATGGGCATCGATGTCCAGGTCCTCTCCTACACGCCAGCAGGGCTACCGGCCATCCCCGCAGCGGAGGCGGTACCGCTGGCCAGGGAGATCAATGACCAGCTCGCGGCTACTATCCAGACCCATCCTGACCGCTTTGCCGGGTTTGCAACGTTACCGACACCTGACCCGCAGGCCGCCGCCGCCGAGTTAGCACGCGCGGTACAGAAGCTTGGCCTCAAAGGCGCGATGATTGGTGGACGGACCAATGGCCTTTTCCTGGACGATCCTCTGTTTCAGCCCATTCTAGAAGCGGCGGCGGCCCTGGAGGTTCCCATCTATCTGCATCCGTCGTACCCGCCCAAAGCGGTGCAGGATGCCTGCTATGCAGGTCTTGATCCAGCCGTCAGCGCGAGATTTGCAACCGCTGGCTGGGGATGGCACCTGGAGACAGGCACCCACGCGCTGCACATGATCCTGGCCGGGGTTTTCGATCGCTATCCCGGTTTACAACTTATTCTCGGTCACTGGGGCGAGATGATTCCCTTTTATCTGCATCGCTTTGCCGAGATGTTAACCCAGACAGCCAAACATCTGCAACGGCCTATCGCGGACTATTTCTTGCAACAGATGTATGTCACGCCCAGTGGAATGTTTACCCTGCCCCAGTTCTTGCTCACTCTGCAAATTATGGGTGCTGATCGTATCATGTATGCGGTCGATTATCCCTACATTGCGGGTGAGCAAGCCAGAACGTTTCTGGAGAACGCCCCACTCAGTCCTGCTGACAAAGAGAAAATCGCGCATGGCAACGCCGAGAAGGTGCTCAAACTTGCGCCCATGTGATCTGAATTCGGGAAGAAAGGCGGCGTTGGAACATGATGGTGGGAGATTCCTCAGATAGAAGCAAGGCTGTTCCCCACGAGTCGCACGTTCTCATCGTCGGGGGTGGTCCTGTGGGGTTGAGTGCGGCAGTCGAGTTGGGCCGACGAGGCGTGCAGTGCCTGATTGTCGAGCCGAGGCTGGTTGTCTCGCGGCTCAGGCCGCGTGCCAAGACGACGAATGTGCGGACAATGGAACATTTTCGTCGCTGGGGACTGGCCGAGCGCATTCGAGAGGTGGCACCGCTCAAAGTGGACTGGTCGCAGGACATTATCTTCTGCACCACACTGCTTGGCCACGAGGTGATGCGCTTCACGAATTGCCTGGGGCTTTCGCCGCAACGAACCGATATGTTCGCGGAATCGGGGCAACAGATCGCCCAGCCACTGGTCGAAGAGGTATTGCGAGAGGCGGTTAGCGACCTGGAATCGTGTCACCTCTTGTTCGGCTGGTCGTTGCATAGTCTTCAGCAGGACGAGGAAGGCGTCCAAGCGTCCATCGTCAACGAGCGAGGCGAGCAGCGGCAGGTCAGGGCGTCCTACGTCATCGGCTGCGATGGAGCACGCAGTGTCGTTCGGGCGGCAATGGGTGTTCACTACATAGGAACCTCAGACTCGCGTCCGAACTTTGGCATCGTCTTTCGCGCACCTGGATTGGCGGAGCGGCAACCTCATGGCCCGGCTGTCCACTACTGGGTGCTCAATCCATCCTGTCCTGGAGTTCTGGGCCGTATGGATCTCGAGGATCAGTGGTGGGTCATCGCTAACGGTGTCCCCGCTGAGATCGGGCAAGCCGACCCGCACGCCCTGATCCGTGGTCTCGTCGGGGCTGAGATCGAGGCCGAGGTGCTTGGAACAGACCCATGGACGGCACGCATGTTGCTGGTGGACCGCTACCGCAACGGTCGGGTCTTCCTGGCTGGCGATGCCGCGCACCTCAATCCGCCGTGGGGTGGACACGGCTTTAACACGGGAATCGGCGATGCAGTGAACATCGGCTGGAAGCTGGCGGCGGTGCTTGACGGTTGGGGAGGCGATGGTCTACTCGCAAGCTATGAGGCGGAACGGCGACCGGTCGCCGAGCGAACCATCCGGGAGGCCGCGGCGAATATGAGCGTGCTGGCCCCTGAACTGGGCAATCAAGCATTAGCGGACGCAGGCGTTGTCGGTGAACAAGCGCGGCATGCGGCTGCTCAGGTGATTCGAGCCGCTAAAGACCGCGAGTTCCACAGTCTGGGCCTCGTCCTGGGCTATCAGTACGATGCCTCGCCGGTAATCATTGACGACGGTACGCAGCCTCTTCCCGAGGGCCAGGACTACGAGCAAACAGCCCGACCGGGAGCGCGGCTGCCGCACCTGTGGCTGCCAGATGGAGCGTCCCTTTATGATCAGCTGGGGAACGGGTTGTCGCTCCTTCGGCTCAGCGATGACGCCGATGTGGCTCCATTCATCGAGTCGGCTATAGCCCATGGTGTGCCGCTGCCTGTGATTGAGCTACGCGGTCAGGCACTCGAGGAACGCTACGGGGCCTCGCTTCTCCTCGTGCGACCCGATCAGCATGTAGCGTGGCGCGGAACATCTGTGGATTGGACGACGGCGAGAGCAATTATTGATCGGGTTCGTGGAGTCTAATCACCCACAGGCAACGATGCTGCTTTGGGGTCTTTTTCTTCTCACTATGCAGTGTGTTTACATTACGCCATAGAATTGTGCCGTTTTGCCGCCGTTAAGTAACCACATGTACAACAGGATGGGTTGTTATAGAAGCGGCCCGTAAACCCCTGTCTTTTAAGCAAGATTCAAAATAGGGAGCGTGATTATTCACGCTCCCTATTACGATGCACTCTTTTCGATTACGCGGCCTGTTCAACTTCAACGATTGACTGTTGTGCC
>JADEYI010001601.1_pt1 | contig 15827 bp, 13 predicted proteins | sample 8542331 | NCBI WGS metagenome assembly JADEYI01 (sample SAMN16510988, study PRJNA670497) | mine drainage metagenome | isolation source: biofilm near Copperflume 1 | place: Germany: Marsberg coppermine Kilianstollen | collected 2018-02 | reverse complement strand
ATCACGTCCAGCTGGCTGATCAAGAAGCTGCGCTACGCCATCATCGTCATCTTCGTGATGGCAGCCGTCATCACACCCACGCCCGACCCCATCAATCAGAGCCTCGTGGCAGGGCCGCTGTTCGCCCTTTACTTTGTTGGTATCGGCCTCGCCTGGCTCGTGCAGCGGCCACGTCCGGCGCCTGCCGCCTGATGGACACCGCGAAGCGCCGCGCGCGTCCGCCGCTGGCCGCGCCCGCTCTTTGCATGGTGACGGCCGGGCCGGCCCCGGGATGATCTCGCCGCAGAACGAGCGGGCGGAACGCCTCTACGCTGCCGTCCGCACATGTACCCGCTGTGCACTTGCCGGGACGCGCCAGAATGCAGTCCCGGGGGAAGGTCCGCTGGACGCCGAAGTGATGCTGATCGGCGAGGCGCCGGGCGCAAACGAAGACCGCCAGGGCCGCCCGTTCGTGGGGCAGGCCGGGCAGTTCCTTGAAGAACTGCTCGCGGCAGCGGAGATGCGGCGTGAAGACGTCTACATCTGCAACGTCCTGAAGTGTCGCCCGCCCGGCAACCGCGACCCGCTGCCCACCGAGATCGCATCGTGCAAGGGCTACCTCGATTCCCAGATAGACCTCATAGACCCGCCCGTGATCGTGACGCTGGGCCGCTTTTCGATGTCGCGCTGGTTTCCGCAGCAGGCGATTTCGCGCATTCACGGTCGATTCCGTATCCTCGATGGACGCTACTACGTGCCGATGTATCATCCCGCCGCCGCACTTCACCAGCAGAACCTGAGGGCCATCATCCTCGATGACTTTCGCGCCCTCCCGGCTATCGTGCAGGCGGCACGCGCTTCCCGCGTGACCCTGCCCACCTCAGCCGTCCCCCAGCCTGACGATTTGGACACCCCGGGCGAGACTCCAAACCAGCCACCGGCGAAGCAGATTCGCCTGTTTGAATGAAGGAGCTATGACCAACACCAGCACCAACTCCGACTCCAACCTCCGGATCATCCCCCTCGGCGGCCTTGGCGAAATCGGCCGCAATATGATGTTGATCGAATACGGAGACGACATCATCGTCATCGACGTGGGGCTGATGTTCCCCGAAGAAGAGATGCTTGGCGTCGACCTCGTCATCCCCGACTTCACCTATCTCCGCGAAAACCAGCAGAAGCTTCGCGCCGTCTTCCTTACGCACGGCCACGAAGACCACGTTGGCGCACTTCCATACTTCATGCGCGAATTTCACGCGCCTATCTACAGCACGCGCCTCACCGACGGGCTGATCCGCGTTAAGCTCAATGAACACCGCCTGCTTCAGGCCGCCGAGACGCACGTGGTGAAACCGGGCGAATCGATCCAGGCCGGAGTCTTCGAAGTGGAGTTCTTCACGGTCGCTCACAGCATCCCGGATGCCTGTGGGCTGATCATCCGGACACCCCTCGGCCCGCTCGTCCACACGGGCGACTTCAAGCTCGACCACACACCCGTGATGGACCAGCACACGGATCTTATTCGCCTTGCGCAGGTCGGCGCGGAGGGCTGCCTCGTCCTGATGGCGGACTCAACGTACGCCGAGATGGAGGGCTACACCCCGAGCGAGCAGCTTGTCGGCGATGCGCTTCGTACCATTATTGTCAACGCTAAAGGGAGGGTGATCGTGGCGACGTTCGCTTCGCTCATCTCGCGCGTGCAACTGGTACTGGATGGCGCTGTAGCGACGGGCCGAAAAGTTTTCGTCACAGGCCGGTCGATGATCGACAACGTGGCTATGGCGCGGCAACTCGGCTACCTGAACGCGCCCGACGGAGTCCTGGTCGGCGTCGAAGAGATGCGAAACACACCCGCTGCCAAGCTCGTCATCGTGACGACGGGCAGCCAGGGGGAGCCGACGAGCGCGCTCACACGCATGGCGAACGGCGACCACCGCCACATCACGATCGTGGAAGGTGACACGGTGGTCCTCTCCTCCAGCCCCGTGCCGGGGAACGAGCAGGCCGTCTACCGCAACGTCGACAACCTCTTTCGCCTCGGTGCCGAAGTCCTGTACAACCGCATCGCGAATATCCACGTTCGCGGGCACGCCAGCCGCGAAGAGCTGAAAATCATCCAGGGGCTCGTCCAACCCGAATACTTTGTACCCATCCACGGCGAATACCGGCATCTCGTCGTCCACGCCAAACTGGCCGAGTCCGTGGGCGTCCCTGCGGGGCAGGCGTTTGTCATGACCGATGGCGACGTGCTCGAAATAGACGACGAGACCGCCTGGCTCGCGGACCGCGTGCCGGCGAGTTATGTCTATATTGATGGACTCGGCATCGGCGACGTCGACCAGCATATCCTCCGCGACCGGGCGCATCTGTCCACCGACGGAGTGGTCGTGGTGATCGTCACGGTGGACAAGCAAACCGGCCGGCTGGAGCGCCCTGCGGAGGTGCTCGCCCGGGGTTTCGTCGATGCCGATGAGGGGGGCGAGCTGCTGGAGCGCAGCAAGGAGATCGTCTCCCGCTCACTGGCAGGCTCTGTCCACTATGCCGAGTTCAGCGACGTCAATACGCGGATCCGGGACGCTGTCAGCAAGTTCCTCTATGATGAGACGCGCAGGCGGCCAATGGTGCTGACGGTGACAGTCGAGGTCTGAGTCATGCAACATCGCCGGCGCCGGGCCGATGGCATGCGGGGTGCGCGGACCGGACGAGAAGGAGTGGTGCCATGACGGCACGCACACGCGCCCGCCCCCGCTCTTCCCGCGCGCCCCGCCAGCGGCGCCGTAAGAGCTTCTTTCCGGGCCGCAGGTTGCTGCGACGCGAAGTCGTTGGCATCGCCGTGGGCGCACTCGCAGTCGCCGTCGTCCTCATCACGGTCGACGTCCCCGGGCTGCTTGCCGATGTCCGCGACGGGATAGCGCGCACGTTCGGCGTAGGCGCGCTCATCATCCTCGTCCTCGGGGCCGGCACCGGCGTTGCCGTCTGGCGGGGAGCGCTGGCCGATCGGCGGCTGTTCGCGCAAAAGGTCATCGGCGCAGTCGCGCTGGGTGCATTTTTCTGGGGCGCCATGGCCCTCAACGAAGCACACTGGCAACTTGGCAGCGTCAACTTCCACCAGGTGACGCTTGGGGGCAGGCTCGGTGCAGCGCTAATCTCCGGATTCCTGGGCAAAGTGGCCTGGCTCAGCCTCTTCATCATCGGCATGGCGATGCTCGCGCCGTCGTGGACGCGCTCCTTCGCCGAACGCGCGCCGCTGTGGATCGAGCACGCGTGGGAGGAACGCTGGCCACACCGGGCGGCAGCTGCGATCGGGCGGGTCCTCGCGTTGGTGGTGGCGCGTCCCCGCGCCGGGCACAGCGACGATTCCTTCATCATCGGCGCAGATGCGCTGCCGGGCGCCGATTCGCCCGCCGCGCAAGAAGACGCACCGGTCATCTATCGCCCGCAGATCGACCTGGCATCCCCGAGTTCGACCCTTGGCATCGGCGCCGCCGTGCATTTCGCGCCTCTCTCGGCCGCAGTTTTGGCGCCCGCCGGCCCACCCACGGGGCTCCCGCCGCCCCCGATTCCTTTCGACCCGGTGCCCGACGCTCCCCCGGCAGAACCACCGGAGCAGGCGGGGGAGCCCCAGCAGCTGGGGCTCGCGTTGGACGCGAAGAACGGCTGGGCGCTGCCGGCGATTGAAATGCTGAACGCTCCGCAGGTGAGCGCGAACCGCAAGCACGATAACGCCGCGCGCGCTCAGCTCATCGTCGATACCCTGGCCAGCTTTGGCGTGGACGCCACGGTCGTCGAAGTGAACGAGGGCCCAACCGTCACGCAGTTTGGGGTCGAACCCGGCTGGGAAGTGCGGTACAAGGACCTCCAGCTCAAGGACGGGAATGGCCGTACGCTACTCGCCGCCGACGGACGGGCGCGCACGGAGCGAGTCGAGACCGCGCGGACGCGTGTGCGGGTAAACAAGATTACGGCCCTCCAAAACGACCTCGCCCTCGCCCTCGCGGCGCCCAGCCTGCGTATTGAGGCGCCCGTGCCCGGGCGCGCCATCGTCGGCATCGAAGTGCCGAACGACAGTGCGACGGTCGTCACCATGCGTCACGTCATGGAGACGAAGGAGTTCAGCGACCTTGCTGCGCGGACGAAGCTGGCACTGGCACTGGGCAAGGGCGTCTCCGGAGTCCCTGTGGTTGCCGACCTGGGCAAGATGCCGCACCTGCTCATCGCCGGGGCGACGGGCAGCGGCAAGAGCGTCTGCATGAACGCCATCATCGCCGGGATCATGATGAACACCACGCCAGAAGAGGTGCGCTTCGTGATGATCGACCCAAAGCGCGTCGAACTCACAGCCTACGCGGGCATCCCCCACATGGCCTTCAGCGAAGTGATCGTCGACATGGATAAGGTGGTTGGGACGCTCCAGGCCGTGATTGGCGAAATGGATGCGCGCTACAAGAAGTTCGAGAGCCTCGGTGTCCGCAACATCGATTCCTACAACCGTCACCCCCGCATCCTCAAGAAGCTTCCGTACTGGGTCGTCATCATCGACGAGCTGGCCGACCTCATGATGGCCGCCCCGGTGGAAGTCGAAAAGCAGCTTTGCCGCCTGGCGCAGCTCGCTCGTGCGACCGGGATCCATCTCGTTGTCGCCACCCAACGCCCTTCGGTGGATGTTGTGACGGGACTCATCAAAGCGAACTTCCCCACGCGCATCGCGTTCGCCGTCACGTCCATGATCGACTCCCGCACGATCCTCGATATGGGCGGGGCCGAAAAGCTTCTGGGCAGGGGAGACATGCTGTTTATGCCCACCGACGCTGCGAAGCCCATTCGCATCCAGGGAGTGTACGTCTCGGATGCCGAGGTGGAACGCCTGGTGGCCTTCTGGAAGGACGAGCGTTTCAGTGCTCTTGCCCCAGAAACGGCCGACGCCCTCCTCGAACAGGCACTGATCGAACGGAATGGTGGCGACTCGGACATCGAGGTGGACGCTGAAGACCCCCTCGTGGACCGCGCCATCGCACTCGCGCGGCAGCACCAGCACGTCTCACCGTCGCTCTTCCAGCGGCGCCTCAAGATCGGCTACGTGAAGGCATGCCGGCTGATGGAGGTGCTCCACGACGAAGGGGTCGTTGGCCCACCAGAAGATGGCGAATCGCGCCGGGTCCTCGAAGGGGCCGCGGAAAGCGGACTCGCTTGATACACTGTCACTCGTGAAGAGCCTCAAGAGTATCCTCCGGCGGCCCGCGCCCATCGCCGCCGACGCGCAGCCCGAGCGCCACGAACAGTGCCTTTCGTGTGGTGCGGACCTCGCAGAGTCGCGCTCTTATGAGCGCTACCGCGTCTGCCATTCCTGCGGCTTCCATTTCCACCTCAGCGCGCGGGAGCGGATTGTCACCCTGCTCGACAGCGCAAGCTTCCACGAAGACGACCGTGGCGTGACCGCGATCGACCCAATCTCCTTCCACGGGAAACAGTCATATCGCAGCCGGGTGATCAGCGCGCAACGGCGGACGGGGCTGGCCGAATCGGCGTTGACCGGGACAGGCACCATCTTTGGCCGCGACATCGTCATCGCCGTGATCGATTTCAGCTTCCTCGGCGGGTCGATCGGCGTGGTCGCAGGTGAACGTCTGGCACGCGCCTTCGAAAAGGCAGCGGCGCGCAAAGTTCCTGTGGTGACGGTCTGCTCAACTTCGGGAACGCGCATGCAAGAGGGACTGCTGGCACTGATGCAGGTGCCGCGCGTGATCGCGGCAGCGGGCCGCCATGCACAAACCGGGATGCCGCACATCGCCGTCCTCACCGACCCGACGACCGGCTCCGCCTACGCCGGCTTCATCAGCCTGGCTGATTTCATCATCGCCGAACCGAACGCGCTGCTCGGGTATGCTGCCATGCGCGCGCTCCAAGAAAGCGCGGGCAACGACCTGCCGCCCGGGGCGCACACGGCGGAAGTACACCTCCAGCATGGGCTCGTGGACGCTGTCATCGCCCGGGCCCAGTTACGCGACTCGCTGGCCCTGCTGCTGGACTTGCTGCTGGACGATTACCGCCTCAGCGCCCCGCATGAAATTCGCGAGGGCAAGTCCCTCCACTCCGCCCGCGGCGCCTGGTTGCAGGTCCAGATCTCTCGCCACGAAGAGCGGCCCACCGCGCGTGACTTCATCGCCCGCATGACCACCTCCTTCGTCGAAATCCACGGGGATCGCAGTGGCGAGGACGATAGCGCGATCATCGCCGGCCTCGCCTCCGTGGGAGGGGAAGCAGCGATGATCGTTGGCCAGCAGCGGGCTCACGCGGGTGCGCCCAGCCGCGGCTGGATCAGCGCCTCCGGATTCCGTAAGGCGAAGCGAGCGATGGACCTGGCGGCGAAGTTCCACCTCCCGTTGATCACCCTGATCGACACCGCCGGAGCGCTCCCAACGCTGGAGAGCGAACAATCGGGACTGGGCCACGACATCGCCTCCTGCATGGCGACCATGCTCCAGCTTCCGGTCGCGACCATCGCTGTCATCATTGGCGAAGCCAACTCCGAAGGGGCGGTCGCCATGGCCGTCGCCGACCGCGTGTTGATGCTGGACAACGCCGTCTACGAAGTCATCCGGCCAGAGGATGCCGCCACAATTCTCTACCAGGAAGCGGGGCGCGCCGGCGAAGCGGCCGAACGCCTGCGGCTAACATCGCACGACTGCATCCGCCTGGGCATTGTGGACGTCACCGTAGCCGAGCCCGGCGACGGGGCACACACCGACCACCTGGAGTCAGCCCTCTTGCTGCGGCGCAGTATCCTCCGCGAACTCACCCGGATCGAAGGCATGCGCCCGAAAAAGCGCCTTGAACGCCGCTACGACCGCTATCGGGAAGTCGGCTCGACACGGTCGTGGTTGCGCGGCACCCTGGAACGGCGGCTCGCGCATCTCTTTGACCGCCTCGGGGGCACACGCGACCGCCTGCGAACGCGATCCTCGAATCTGCGACGGCGCGTTGACTTCGGAGACCATCCCGACATTCCCGTGTGACATCCCGCGGCCGCAATTGAATCTCCCGGTCAACTTCGGGCCATCAGGGAGGCCCGTCCGGTGTACGCGTGTTCTCCCAGTCGCGCCAGTTCGGCCGTCGCGATTCCAGGAGGTCGCCGGGATCGCCGCCGGATCTCGTCGCTGGCGGAGGACTGGCCCGCTCCTCCCGGCGGTGCAAGAGCCACCAAACGGCCAGGCTGAGTGCTGCCATGATGGCGGCGGCGATCGCGAGTCGCTCGAGGCCAGCAGAACTCGCACCATCCCACGCATCGAGTGCCGACTTCGCCTCGCTCAGCGCCTGCGTCGGGTCGCCGGAAGCATAGGAACGCTGCGCATCGGCCAGTTGGGCATCCGGGTCGGCGAAGAGAAGTCCCACGCGCCCGAGAAGTCCTGGGCTGAAATTGTGCTGTTTCGACCTTGCCGCATCGATCATCTGGCTCGCAATCACCTCGTTCGCAGCCACCGCGGCGCTTTGCGAGGCAAGCTGGCTCGCTCCGGCAAAGTCCCCTCCCTGGTAGCGCTTCAGCGCCTGGGCGAACAGCCTGCGCGCCGATGAGCCGTCAGGTTCAGCCTTCAGCTGGATGGCGGTGGCAACAACAGACTGGATCGCGCTTTGCTGCTGCCCGATCAGGCTCGCGGTCCCGGCGGTGGTGGCACCGCCCCACGACTTCGAAACGGCATCGGAAGTGGACAGGCCCGCGCCCTTCGCGGCCGCCAACACGGTCGCGTAGGAATCGAGCACCCGGTTCGCTTCCGCAACCTGCGCAGCGACTCCATCGAAGGCCCACGCATCGAGGTTCTCCTGGATATCGCGAGGGGTGCCCGAAAGGCCCATTGCAGCGGCGCGCGCATCCAGCTGCGCGACGAGGTTGTGGGCGGCGCGGCGTGTCTTGAGCAACGGGCCGGATGTCGCCGGATTGAACACCCAACTCGTGAACAGGCTGTCGAGATTCGCGCCGCTCACAGCTTCGCCCGTATCCATAAACCAGCGGGCATCGAACGGCACGTGGCTTGTCGATGGGGATGTCTGTGCAAGCACCTTCGTCATGTTGGCCTGGCCACCGATGGCTTTCTGGAAGGCGAACCAGAAACTGCCAGCCTTGCCGTACCAGTAGGCGCCGCTCGTCACCGGGCTGGTCCCCCAGAGCGCCAGGTTGTCCGTGTAGCCGCTGGCCTGCCACGGATAGTCGATGGGGCTGAAGCCCATTGCCGGGGCGACGGTGCGCATACCGTATTCGGCGAGCCCTTCGGCCTCCCAGCGGGCCGCCATATTGCCGCCCGCCCACTGGTGGCTGAGTTCGTGGACCACCACCTGGGGGATGGGATAGCCCGAATCCGGTGCCAGGAGGACATCCCCTCCACTGAAGTAGGAGATGCCCGCCGCCCCGCCGAGCTCAATGTAGTGCGACTCACGCAGCGTCATGGTTGGGTAGGGGAAGGGCGACCCAAACACTGCTTCAAGTTTCGGCAATGCCACCTTCGCGGCCGTGAACGCCTGCTGGGCCCATGCTTCATCGCTCTTGAAGTACCGGAAGGTCACGTGGAGCAGCCGGCTTTGCATCTGTACATCCGCTTCCAGCAGGCCGCGCGAGGCGAGGTCGGTGATCGACTGCGCGAAGGCCGAAATTGGAAGGTCGATGCTTCGCTGACGGCAGCGGTCGTCCATCGCGGCGCAATACGCTTCGACCTGCGGCGTGCGCCCGAACACGCTCCCGAGGATCTCGCCGCACACCCAGCGCTGGTTGCCGGCGGCCTTCACGTCCGCTGGTTGCGTCGCCGCGACCACGCAACCGGGGTCGACGAAGTTCTCCGCTTTCATCGGCATGTCGATGACGACAAACGACCCGGCACCCTGGCTCACGAACACGGCTTCTTCGGCACCCACTGCGAGATGTACCGCACTCGTACTCTGGGGCGGGACGGTATAGGTCGCGGCGATGTCGACGTTCGCGCCGAGGCCGAGCGGCTGGGGCAGGGTCGCCGACGCAAGGTCAATGGAGTCCGACGCGCCGACAACCTTTGTTGCCAGCGCTGTACCACCAGCCGTGATCGAGAGGTCGCGTGCGCCGGGCATTAGCCAGAGCGGCACCGAAGGAAGGGGCGACCCGCTCGTGTTATGGAATGTCGCCGTGACTTTCACACTCATGGTCCCGGCGGCCACGTCGAGACGGTAGTAGGAATCGGAAACCACGTTATAGGGCTTCGCGCCAACTGCTACGGCCGCGCTGGATTGCAGCAGGCCCGCGACCAACGTCACGGCACCGAGCATCAAAGTCAGCATCCACTGCCGAAGGGTCATAATGCCCTTTTCGGCCGGCTGTGGGCAGATCCGTAGGTCACCATGCGCTACGGGCGGCGAATTCGGCGCTGACGGAGTGTTCGCAGTTCGGTAGCATTCGGGGCGTGCCCGACTCAGCGATGGCTGCTCCTGACATCGGCGGCCACCTGAGCGCGCTGATCGCCCTCTTGCTCAGCCGGGCCTACACCGACGCCCGGCATCTCGAGCGCTACACCCATGCCGAACGCCGAAAATGGCAGCCGGAGCTCGCCGCCGTGACCGGGAGCACAGGCAATCCGGGCCCGGTCATGCCGCGCGAGTGGCTGGCGCGCTTCCCGACGATGCGAAACCTGTGGCGTGATGCAGGCGAACGTCTCCCCTCCATGCACTTCGTAGCGGGCAGCGATGAACTGCTCGATAGCCATGTCTCGGTCTTCGAGCACCAATTTCTGATTGAAGGGCGTCGCTACCGGACAGCATTCGTGGAGGACGTGGCCACCGACCCGCTCGCCCTCGGCCGTGGCATCGCCAGCCGGCTGCTCCGCCTGGCGGAAACCTACGCACAAGCAGCCGGGTTCGACATGATGGGCCTCTCCACCGCAATCCCGGACTTCTACCAGCGGCTGGGCTGGCAGGCATGGCGCGGGCCAGTGGCCTTTCGCACGCCGGAGGGCGGCTCGGTGGCGAATGATGGCACCATGGTGCTGCCACTGTCGTCCGAAGGAGACCGGGTATTCGCTCGCCACCGCTCGGCGCCCCTCCACGGCGGGTTGCGGGAGGGGAAGTAGGCCGGCTCAGGGACGTTTCCCCACCAGAATCTGGCGGCTCGCCTGAATGATCTATGGGAGCTTGTATGAGGGCGCCTGGGCTCAGTCGGAGCTGTTGTCCGAGGCAAGATCGCGGGCACGCCGAGCGCGGCCCGAGGCGACGAAGCCGCACAGGCTCTTCGTCAGCTGGTCGACCTCTTCCGGGCTTAGCGACTCCATCAGGTTGGCAGCGTACTGCTGCGTTTCGGCGCGGAGGCTCGACAGGGCCGAGCGGCCACGCTCTTCGAGCCAGATGCAGATCCCGCGGCGGTCGTTCGGTGCCACCTCGCGCCGAATGAAGCCACCACGTTCGAGGCGTTCGAGCAAGGCTGATACGGACGGCCGCGTCACGTAGAGCCGGTCCGCAAGTTCTGCGTTGCTCAAGCCCTCCTGCTCGTGGAGGTGGCCGAGGAGGCGGAGCTGCGTGACCGTCAGGCCTTCGCGGTCCCAAATACGCAGACGCATCGGGTCGAGAAGGGCACTGGCATCAAAGAACGCTCGGACTGCAGCTTCCAGGGCAGGAGTGAGAGGCCGATCGGACATGCTGACCAACTCCGTATGCTGAGGCGAACTCCCGATCAAGCCCCTCGCACGGCACAGCGTACGCCCTCGCCGCGTGCCATGCGACAAGTGGCCACCTCCCACGGCCACGTGCGTTGGGCCCCCGGGAGCTTAGTGGCGGGCGGCGGTCCTTCGTCCGCGGCGAACGTTTCTGCTAGAGTACGGTGCAAAAGGAGGAAACTCGAATGAAGTTCGGGGTTTTCTACGAGCACCAACTCCCCCGGCCGTGGTCCGATGGAATCGAGCTCAAGCTCTTCCAGGACGCCCTCAGCCAGGTCGAGCTAGCGGACAAACTCGGCATCGATTTTGCCTGGGAAGTCGAACATCACTTCCTGGAAGAGTACTCGCACTCGTCGGCGCCAGAGGTCTTCCTTGCTGCAGCGAGCCAACGGACCCGCAACATCCGGCTCGGCCACGGGATCAAGTTGATGCCCCCCAACTACAACGCTCCCGCGCGCATTGCCGAAGAGGTCGCCACGCTCGACCTCGTCTCGAACGGCCGCGTCGAATTCGGCACCGGCGAGTCCGCCTCTCGTGCCGAGCTGGAAGGCTTCAACATCAATCCCGCCGAACGACGGGCAATGTGGCGCGAAACCGTTGAGCAGGTGGCGAATATGCTCGCCATGGACCCCTACCCCGGCTTCCAGGGCAAGTACTTTTCGATGCCTGTGCGAAACGTCGTCCCGAAGCCCGTCCAGAAGCCCCACCCGCCGCTCTGGGTGGCATGCTCCAACCGCGATACCATCCACCTCGCCGCACAGCTTGGCATCGGCGCCCTCACCTTCGCATTCGTGGACCCCGCCGAAGCCCAAAAGTGGGTGGCAGACTACTACGAGACTTTCAAGCGCGAGTGTGTGCCGATCGGCCACACGGTTAACCCGAACGTCGCTATGGTGACGAGCTTCTCCTGCCATCCGGATGCCGCTGAGGCATCTCGTCGCGGCTTCGATGGGTTCAAGTTTTTCCAGTTCGGGCTCGGGCATCATTACGCCTTCGGCACTCACAAGCCCGGCCGCACTGACATCTGGAAACACTACACGATGCTCAAGGACGAACTCGGCGAACGCGACCTCGACTTCCTCGGCGGCGGCACCGACGGTATCGGTACGCCAGATCAGTTGCGTGCCCACCTCCGCCGCTTTGCCGATGCGGGCGTGGACCAGACGGTCTTCATCCAACAGGGCGGGAAGAACAAGCACGAGCACATCTGCGAGTCGCTCGAACTGTTTGCAAAAGAAGTGCTGCCCGAGTTCAAGGCAGAGGAAGAGGCCCGGCTCAAGCGCAAGGACGACGAACTCGCGCCCTACATCGATGCGGCCTTCAAACGGAAGCAGTGGATGGCCCCGCTCGCGGATTCTGAAATTCCCCAGTACCAGGCCTATGGCGCCATGGTGGCGGAAGTCGACCCGGCAACACTCGACGCGGCCAACCGCGCACGGGTCATGCGCTGGCGTCAGATGCGGGAGATTTTGGCCAAAGCCTGAGGCGTGATTGACAGAGCCGCGCGGCGCGACCGGCGGGCAACTATCGGAGAGCCCGTGGGAAAGCTGTCCGCGGGATGGTTGGCGCGCAAATAGGTTCCACGGAACCTCGCTGCCATGTCATGGATCTCCCCGGTGTTGGACGGGGGCGGACGGTCCGATGATCGGGATACGCCGGCGAAGCGGGCAGCCGCCGCGCGAATATGGGGAGACCGCTATGGACGCACCGCACATCCGCATCTGCCAGCATTGCTCAATCCCCTATGATTGGCGCCGCTCGCCGAGCAGTTGGCTGAAGATGACGTACTGCGGCTCCCTGTGTGAACGGGCAGACCTCGGGTTCACGATTGAGACACAACACTCCGGTCGTACGCTCGGCCTGGTGCCAGTTGATGGCTGCCTGAGCCGGCGCCTGACACTGCCTTTCCGTAAGTGAGTTGGTTAATGCAACGCACTCGACGGTATGGGTATGCGGGCTCTACGCTGGATCTGTGACCTTCCGACGAAGGCACCGGCCGGAGAATCCGGCCCAGGGAGCAAACGTGGACACGCCAATTGGACCCGGCCCAACCGGGATGAACCTCAACCACATCAAAGTCTGTTCGCGCTGCAGCCTCCGCTACGATTGGCGAAAGTCGCCCAGCACTCTGAAAATGACCTACTGCAGTTCACTCTGTGAGTTCGGCGACCTCGGGTTCACACTCGATGCGCTCCTGAAGCTGGAGCGGGTAAGCCGTGACGCCGTGGCTGTCCCCGCGGAGGAGCCGGTGGCGCCCCTCGTCTGACCATCGATAACTCAAACATTCAGAGGCCGTCCCAAGGGACGGCCTCTTCCATTCTCAGCCACCGGCCCAATCGAAGAAGATGCCCATCGTCTCCTCCCGCCGTGCGTTGGCCAGGACGTAGGCATCCACGCAACGTCCTGGCGAAAAGACGTGCGTGTTCAAACCATCCAGGCGGAAGCGGCCGTCGCGGAGAAGATCGAAAAACAGCCGGTAGACGCCAGGCTCATCGGCTCGGGGAATGTGTGAGTCGTGCGCCCCGACGATGGTCAGCCCGCGCGTGATGAATTCCGAAGTCAGGTGCTGCTGGCCCGGGCGCCCACTATCCCCGAGCAGCACCATGCGCCCTCGATCGCCCACCAGCGCGAGTGCCTCCGCGAACACGTCGGTGTTCCCCGTGGTATCGATCACTTTTGGCGGGAGGTGGCCGCCCGATGCTGTGCGGACGTCGCTCCCGATATTCGCCGCAGACGCGGCGATGGTCGCCGTCGCGCCGCCCGCACGGGCCATCTCGAGGCGGACCGCGGCCGGGTCCACCACGACGATGGTTTGTGCTCCCGCGACATGCGCCCAGCGCACCGACATCTGGCCGACGGGGCCCGCACCTATCACCAGCACGCGCTCGCCAGCCCGATAGTCCGCAGCTCGGGCACCAACAAATGCGATCTTGGCCAGCGCAAACCAGGCGGCCGGGCGCGGCTCGATCCCCGGTGGCACGGGCACGCATTCGGCCGCCGGCAAGATGGCGTGCGAGGCATGAGGTGGGCGGCAGGCGACCATCGCGCCGGTGGCCAGCCCCTCGACAGCGGCGCCCACTTCGTCGACATGGCCGATCATGGCATACCCCGGGTAGAACGGATACTGCCCGGCCCAGCGCTCCCAATGAGTACCGGTGTCGAAGGCGCGGTTGAAAACGATGTTTTCGGTGCCGGTGCTCATCAGCGAGCAGACGGCGCGCACCCGGACTTCGCCAGGGCCCGGGTGGGGATCGGGAAATGACTCAAGTTCGACGCGCTGCTTCGCCGTGAAGACGATGCGCGACGCCACCAGGCTATTTCACCAGGGGCGTGTCGTCGCGATTGGCCCATTCACGCATGGAGCCGTCGTACACGCGCACATCGTCGTGTCCAAGCAGGGTGAGCACGAAAGCGGCGTGGGCGGCGCGAATGCCGCCCTGGCAATAGGTTATGACGGGCCTATCGCGCGAGATTCCGGCCTCGGCGAGGAGTGACTGCAACTCCTCCGCAGGGAGAAACTGGCGTGAATCGTCGCTGGCGACAAAGCGCACCCATTCGAGGTGTTTGGCATTCGGGACGCGACCGGAACGCCGGTTGCCACGGTCGTTCGTGCCTTCCCATTCCGCGTCGGTCCGCGCATCAAGGACGTGACAGCCGGGGCCAGCATGCATCTCTTTGAGCATCTCGGCCGTCGCGCAAATCGCCGGGTTCGGCCGAGCGGTGAAAGTAGCGGCACGGGGCTTGCTGGCGTGGAACGTGACGGGGCGGCCCTCGCTGAGCCACCGGTGCCAGCCACCATTGAGCACTTTCACATTCGTGTGCCCGTAATAATTCAACACCCACCAGAGCCGCGACGCGACAAGGGCATTGTTGTCGTCGTAGGTCACGACTGTCGTGTCCGGGCCAACTCCGAGTTTGCCCATGAGCGCCTCGAACTGGGCCGGGGGCATGACCAGCACGCCGTGATCGGAGCCAGCCGGGTCGTCTTCTTTGATGTAGAAGTGGACCGGCAATTGGACCGCACCGGGGATGTGCGCGCGGCGGTAGGCCTCCACGGTGGCGCAATCGATGATGCGCACGTCCGGGTCGGCGGCATGATCCGCCAGCCAATCCGGCTCGCATAGCAGTTCGGGACGGGCGTAGGGCAACATCGGCCTCCAATGTCCGAAGACAGTTTGTGAACAGATTCTACGCCGCCGACGGTGCGCTGGCGCCATCACTGCGTGAGGGCGGCGATGCAGGCCTCGCGGATTTCCCAGATGGCATCGCCGGAAAGGCCCCTGGCCTCCGGAGTGGTCGCCCAAGCGTCGATGAATCGGTGGTGCATGGTCCGCTTGTAGTCGCCGATGTCGTCGGGAGCGATGGCCTCTTCATAGAGAAAGTGGCCAATCGGCTCGGAGCCCTCGCCCCCGCGGCGGCTAACATCCACGCGCCGTCCGTCAAAGGCAAGGTAGCAATGGGCTTCGGGCACGTGGTCGAGGCCGCTCCCTGCAAGGACAGCGCCAACACCAGGCGTGTTCGCCTCGCTCATCTCATAGATGCCGAGACGGAGCTCGGCGGCGACGCCCTGTTCGGCGAGGAGCCGGGCCAGGAGCGCGTGCTTCGTGCTGCAGGTTCCACGGCCCTCTGCGAGTGGTGCAATCGGGTTTTCGGGCATCGAATTACGGCCGTAGGGCAGCTGCCAGACGAACTCGAACGCTTCCCGCAGCGTGGTCACATCCTTCTCGATAAACGCTGCACTGACGTCTCCGCCGCGAGCGAGGGGCCGCTCCGGTACGGCGTCGAGGGTGTTCCACATTTCCATCTCAGAGGTGATCGCGGAAGTACTGGACGATCCGCCGCTCTTCGTATTCAAGGTCAGACTGGCTTCGGGGCATGTGGCGCTCCTCCGGGAAGATGAGCAGGTCATAATCCTTGCCGGCTTCCGCGAGGGCACGGACCAGGCGCGCCGTATGCCGGAAGTGGACGTTTTCATCGACCATGCCGTGCACAATCAGCAGTCGCCCTGCGAGGTCCCGGACGTGGTTGAGCACCGAGCTTTCGGAATAACCCTCCGGGTTCGATTGGGGGGTGCCCATATAGCGCTCGGTGTAGCCGGTGTCATATCCGTCCCAGTCGGTCACCGGGGCGCCGGCGACGCCAGCCATGAAGACACCCGGCGCTTTCATCAACGCCATGCACGTCATGTAG
>JADEYI010001600.1_pt1 | contig 15838 bp, 10 predicted proteins | sample 8542331 | NCBI WGS metagenome assembly JADEYI01 (sample SAMN16510988, study PRJNA670497) | mine drainage metagenome | isolation source: biofilm near Copperflume 1 | place: Germany: Marsberg coppermine Kilianstollen | collected 2018-02 | reverse complement strand
GCTAGGGAACCTCTGCGCAAGTTAGGTTGTCATTCTGAGCGCAGCGAAGAATCCCGGATCCGGGACCCATGCGCTGCGCTCAGGGTGACCGCAGAGCCTTGTGCAGCGGTTCCCTAGCGGCGGAGCCGCGTCGATCCGCGCCCGGATCGATCGGCGAGTCTTGCCGCGGGTCCTGGAGCCAAGGGCACACGACTTGCTGACGAATTCAATGCGACGAGCGGAGAGCCGCGCTTGGCGCGCGGAATGTTGGGTCGCGTGCGGGATCAATGACGATAGATGCACAAGCTATGAGCACTGAGATGCCGGATCGGAAGGCATCGACGGCCCCCGTCTTGCCGATGAACGAGATGTTCGACGGGCAGGGCCGGCCGCGTCCGGAATGCGCACGGGTGGTCAATTACCTGCTCTCGATGGAGCCGAGCCGGCTGGCAGAACTGGGCGAGCGCGCCCATCAGATGTTCCTGCGGATGGGCGTGACCTTCAACGTTTACGGCAACGAGGCCGGCAACGAGCGGATCTTTCCGTTCGACCCGGTGCCGCGGATTATTCCGGCGGCGGTGTGGAACAACCTCGAAGCCGGGCTGATCCAGCGGGTGCGCGCACTCAACGCGTTTCTGGCCGACGTGTACGGCGAGGGCGCGATCCTCAAGGACGAGGTAATCCCGCGCGATCTGATCATGGGGTCGTCGCAGTTCCGCCACGCGGCAGTCGGGATCAAGCCGCCGCATAATACCTTTGTGACGGTCGCTGGAATCGACCTGGTGCGCGGCTCCGACGAGCGCTTCTACGCGCTCGAGGACAACGTGCGCACGCCATCGGGCGTCTCCTATGTGATCGAAAACCGCGTCATCATGACGCGCCTGATGCCCGAGCTGATCCGCGCGCTCAAGGTGCGCAGCGTCGAGCATTATCCGGCCGACCTGCTGGCCTGCCTGCGCGAGCTGTCACCCGGCGGATCGTCCGACCCGACGGTCGCGGTGCTGACGCCGGGGCCGTTCAACTCGGCGTTTTTCGAGCACGTTTTCCTGTCGCAGCAGATGGGCGTCGATCTGGTCGAGGGCCAGGATCTGGTGTGCGTCGACCACAAGCTGTTCAAGAAGACCGTGCACGGGCTAAAACGGATCGACGTAATCTACCGGCGGGTCGATGACGACTTCCTCGACCCGGTGGTATTTCGCGCCGACTCGTTGCTCGGCGTGCCGGGCCTGACGGCAGTGCTGCGAGCCGGCAACGCGGTGGTGGCGAACGCGGTCGGCACCGGAATCGCGGACGACAAGGCGGTCTTCGCCTACACGCCGCGGATGATCAAATACTACCTCGGCGAGGAGCCGATTATCCCGATCGTCGAAACCTATCTGCTGCGCGACCCCGAGATCTGCGAGTTCGTGCTGCAGGATCTCGCGCGCTACGTGGTCAAACCGACCGGTGCGTCGGGCGGCTACGGCGTGGTGATCGGACCCAAGGCCAGCGATCAGGAACTGGCCGAGACCCGCGCGCGCATCGAGCGCGACCCGGCGGCGTTTATCGCGCAGCCGGTGGTGCAGCTTTCGGTGCATCCGACGCTGGTCGGCGCCGACGGCGCGACCCTCTCGCCGCGCCACGTGGACTTGCGTCCATTCGTGCTGTTCGGCGCCCGGCCACGGGTGCTGACCGGCGGTCTGACGCGGGTCGCGCTGCGCGAGGGATCGCTGATTGTGAACTCCTCGCAGGGTGGGGGCAGCAAGGACACCTGGGTGCTCGAAAGCTAGTGCTGCGGCGAATCGCGGGGCATTTATTCTGGGCGGCGCGCTATCTGGAGCGGGCGCAATGGCGTTCGCGGCTGGTCGACGTCAACTACCACCTGATCCTCGAGGTGCCGCCGCGCGACGTCGATCCGTGGGAACCGCTGCTCGGCATCACGGCCGAGCGTGAGGCTTTCGCGCAGCGCTATGCGCATGCGGACGAGGCCTCGGTGGTGAACTACTTTACCTTCGATCGCGAGAACGAATCGTCGATTCGCAGCTCGGTCGAGGCGGCGCGCACCAATCTGAGTTCGCTGCGCCACATGATCTCGTCCGAGATGTGGCTCGAGATGAACGAGCTCTACCTGGACTCGCGCGAATGGTCGCCGCAGACGCTGGCGCAAAAGGGCTTCTCGGCCTTTTTCACCGATCTGCGCAATCACTTTTACGCCATCACCGGGATCGTGCGCAGTACGATGCCGCGCGATCTGGCCTATGATTTTCTCGAGATCGGTACTATGCTCGAGCGGGCTGACAACGTCGCCCGCCTGCTCGACGTGAAGTACCACTACCTGCTGCCGCGGCTCGAGGATATCGGCGGCCCGTCGGACGGGCGGCAATGGGCGGCGGTGCTGCGCAGCGCGTCGGCGCTGGAGGCTTTCCGCAAGCTCAACGGCAATTCGATGCGGGTCGACCTGGTGGTGCAGATTCTGCTCTTCGACGCGTCGTTCCCGCGCTCGGCGCGGTTCAGCGCGGAGCGGCTGGCGGTGGCGCTGGGACGGGTCGCTGCGCGCGGCGTCGAGGGTCCGCCGGGACCGCTGCCGTCGGACCGGCTGCTGGCGATGATGCAGGGGAGTTGCGCGGGCGACGTGATCGCCGAAGGTCTGCATGAATTCCTGGTCAAGATCGAGGAAGAATGTTCGGTGGTCTCCGACTCGATCTATGGCGACTACATGTCGCTGGGTTAGGTCCGCGCGCATGCTTTACCGCATCACCCATACGACGCGCTTCGAGTACGACGAGCCGGCCTACGACTCGCAAAACGAATTGCGCATGCGGCCCTGGGATCGCGACGGGCAGCGCTGCCTGGCGTTCGATCTGACGGCGGATCAGCCGGTGTCGATTTTCACTTTCGCGGATTTCTTCGGCAACCAGACCCATTCGCTGTCGGTCAGCCCGGTGCATGCGCAGCTCGCGATCATCGCGCGGTCGACGGTCGAACTGACGCCGCCGCCCACGCCCGGCGATTGCGGCGTGACCTTCGCCGATTTTCTGCGCGACGATCCGATCCGCAACAATGTCTACTTTGAGTATCTCAACGAAAGCCGCTTCATCCCGTTCAGCGAGCGTCTGCGGAAATTTTTCTGGATGGCGCGGCCGAACGAGACCGAGGACGTGACCGCGTACGTCACGCGGATGGCCGCGTACGTGCGCGATCAGTTCGAGTACGAGACCAGCAAGACCCACGTCCATTCCAACATCAACGATATTCTCAAGAGCGGCGGCGGCGTATGCCAGGATTTCGCCCACCTGACGATCGGCATCCTGCGCCTTGCCGGCATCCCGTCGCGCTATGTCTCGGGCTACCTGGCGCCGGCCGGCGGCTCGCTCGCGGCGATCGACGTCTCGGCGCAGGCGAGCCATGCATGGCTCGAAGCGTGGCTGCCCGGGCTCGGCTGGACGGGCTTCGACCCGACTCATCGATGCGCCACCGACGGGCGCCATATCGGCGTGGCCGTGGGGCGCGACTATGGCGACGTGCCGCCGCTGCGCGGAGTTTTTCGCAGTGACGGGACGACCTCGGCGATGTCGGTCGATTTGAGCGTCGAGCGGGCCGACGGCGAATCGCCGGGCGGTCCGGCAATGGGCCAAGGGCAACAATGAAAACAATTAACTTTGGTCGGCCGGCGGCGGGCGAGCGCCCGCGCCGGCCGCGCCGCTGCGTCCGCAGATATTTTCCGGAGGCCCATTTTGCCGCAATATGATTACGACCTGGCGGTAATCGGCTCGGGGCCGGCGGGCCATCATGCCGCGATTCAGGCGGCCAAACTGCGCAAGAAAGTCATTCTGGCCGAACGCAATCCGATCATCGGCGGGATTTGCGTCAACACCGGCACGATTCCCAGCAAGACCATGCGCGAGGCGGTGCTCTATCTTTCGGGCTACCGCGAGCATTCGATGTACGGCGAGTCCTACCGGGTCAAGGAACAGATCACGTTCCAGGATCTGTTGTTCCGCGTCGACGGGGTGGTGCGCCATGAGATCGACGTCTCGCGCCATCAGCTGCAGCGCAATCATGTCGAGCTGGTCTGCGGCGAGGCCAGCTTCGTCGATCCGCATACGCTCAAAATCACGCTGACCGAAGGCGGCAGTCAGCGCCTGATCAGCGTCGCCAACGTGATCGTCGCGGTCGGCACGCTGCCGGCGATCGACGCCGCGATGCCGCTCGACGGGCAAAATGTTTTCACCAGTGACGACATCCTGAAGCTGACCGACCTGCCGCGCACGCTCACGGTGATCGGCGGCGGGGTCATCGGATGCGAGTACGCGAGCATGTTCGCGGCGCTCGACGTGCGCGTGACGCTGGTCGACAGCCGCCCGCGCCTGCTGCCGTTTATCGACTCGGAGATTGCCGAGACTCTCGCCTACCATCTGCGCGAAAAGCGCGTCACGCTGCGGCTGGGTGAAAAGGTCGACGGGGTCGAGCTGCTCGGCACCAACGGCGACCAGCGGGTCTGCGTCAAGCTCGGCAGCGGCAAGCAGATCGTGACGGAAAAGGTGCTGTGCAGCACGGGCCGATCGGGCGCGACCACCAGACTTGGTCTCGAGGCGGTCGGCATCAAGACCGATTCGCGCGGTCGCTTCAAGGTCAACGATCACTTTCAGACCGAGCTGGCGCATATCTACGCGGCGGGCGACGTGACCGGCTTTCCGAGTCTCGCTTCGACCTCGGCCGAGCAGGGGCGCGTGGCGGCCTGCCATGCGTTTGGCATTCCGGCGGTGCATGCGCGCGAGCTGCTCCCGTACGGCATCTACACAATTCCGGAAATCTCCTTTGTCGGCCGCACCGAAGAGGAGTTGAGCGAACAGGGCGTGCCCTACGAAATCGGCAAGGCGCGCTATGGCGAAATTGCGCGCGGCAAAATCGCCGGCGCGAGCTTCGGTCTGCTCAAGCTCGCCTTTCATCGCGACACCCACGACCTGCTGGCCGTGCATGCGCTGGGCGAGGGCGCGTGCGAGCTGGTCCATATCGGGCAGGCGGTGCTGACGCTGGGCGGCAAGGTCGACTACTTCATCAATACGGTCTTCAACTACCCGACGCTGGCCGAATGCTACAAGACGGCGGCTTTCGACGGGATCAACCGGCTGGCTCAATGAGCGCGACCGCGCGCCGCGTTCGTGGCCGACACGCCGTTCAACCGGATCGGCGCCTTGCCTCGTTACCGACGGCCTTGAGAAGAGGGAAGAACGCGGGGAATCTCCGAATCGGAAGTGATGCGAATCTGAAGCTATCCACCCCCTGCTGGGAGCGACGCCGCGCGAGTCAAAAGTGAGAATACGCTTAAGGCTTAATAGTCCAACTTCCCGCGTCACACGCATCGACTTGATATTGATAAGCGAATTGCGCCGCGCCGTACAAGACCGCCATGAGGTCGTAATTGCAGCCGGCGCCACTAACATCTGGAATGCTGATCGTAATTGTTTGACCAGGTGAAATGGTCTGCCCGGCGATCAGGTTATTGGTTGTGTCCCAAGTGGAGGCGCCGGTGACGGAGGCGTAAAACTCACTCATCGTATACGACGTAGTATTCGTCACCACCACGCTTTTGGTGCTGGCGATCGCGCCCCTGACGCCAGCCATGCTGGCGAAAACGAGAAGAGCCGGTAGAAGCCGCAATGATCTCAGCATAATTTACTCGCAGAATGCCGTGTTGGAATTGGTCAGGGAGGTTGGAAAGTTGACGCCTAGAAACGGGTTAGGCACCATTACGAGATGACCGACATCGAAGGTGACCGCAACCGTCACCTGGCTGCCAAAGGCGCACGGCGGCGCTGGACTCAGGGTGCTGCTTAGATAGCTACCGGAGTTTGCAGCGATGATCGGCGATGCCACCGAAAGCATGTAGCTCTGAACCTGTGACTGAGACGAGCCGGGATTAATCGCCGCGTATCGCGCTCCCTGGTAATTGACCTGGCCCAGGCCCAGTGCCGCAACCCCGATAATGGCAAATTGGACCCCCACCACGATTACTACTAATATGACCGGCGCAATCAATGCCAACTCCACTGCCGCCTGAGCGCGCCGCGCGCCGGCCAGCAAGCGCCTGAATTTTCCGCGGCTGATGAGTCGTTCGCGTAAGGAGCAATGAATGTCAGAAGGCATTGTCAATTCCCCAGTTTCGCAGTATCCACTCCCGCGCACCGCCATGGCCAAACCCGATCTCACTTGATCAGCCGCGGGCTGCCGCGCGAGCCGAAGTAGGGAGCGTTCGGATCGCCGAAGCTATTGGCGATTACCTGGCTGATGAAGTGCACCGTGACCGTGCCATTGTTGTAGCTATCGAGCCAGACAGTGGCAAAGGCCCTTACCTGCACCGACGAACGGCCATTTTGATTTTCCCAGTCAACCACCGGCAGGGTGAGGACCCGCGCATTGTTCACGGCGTGCGACGCGTAAGTGCCGGAGGGATCAGAGAGGCTCGCGCAATCCAGCCGGTCCTGAAATCCCTGGTCCACGGGGCCGACCTTTTTACCTGGTTCAGTGGTGGCCCAGTCTCCCACGCTCATCATTCCGCCATAACCGTTGGCGATATTGGTTCGCAGATTATTTCCGCCGACGCCTCCAAGTGCCAGCAAGTCCCAATTGCCCGGGCCGACCTGGCCCTGTTGAAGATTTATTTGCAACCCGTCGGTGTAGACGGTAGTGGAATCGAGCCCAATGGGGATGAGCCCGCAACTGCAGGCGGTGGCACAGGTAACCCCGTTGTTCCCGTTGTTGTCGCCGCCCGATGGAACTTCCCCAGGCGTAGTGGCGTTCACTGTGCTAGGCGGAAACTGAGGCGCGGCCGAGGCCGTCGCCGCGGCGAAGCCGTTGGTAAGACCCAGAACCCGGGCGAAGTAGTAAGGAACCTTTCGCTGCACCATCATCGTAATGGAAAGGTCATCCGAGGCGACGGTGGTGGACGTGATCTCCGCAGACTGAACTCCATTGTTCTGCGCGATCTGAATGGCCGTGGTCTTGGCCTGATCCGGATTATCGGGAAGATAATTTGCGCCACCCAAGACCGCGGTATCGGCGGCCTTCTGCAACTGCACCCAGTTGAAGTAGAGAATGGCAATGTCGGTGCCCAAAGCGACCGAACCCACCAGCGCGACCGATATTAACGCGTAGACTACTGCGATTTGGCCCTTACTGATATGTTTCATGACTACGCACCCATTTCGATAGCAGCATGAAGGATGCCAAAGCTATCTTCTCGGAAATAAATGAGTTTTTTGTGGAGATTATCCTGACGAACTAGCGTCCGAGAAACAGATGTTGTTGCAATCAAGCAACGAAACGCCGCGACTGGGTTCCGTTATCGTGTCAAAAAGCGTAACGGCCGCGCCTGCACCCGGATTTGACAATCAACAAGTTTACCGCCACGGCGTTGAAATGCGCGGCCAACTCCAACACGTGGCTGGGCACGAAGCCTGCTCGAAAAAATGCCAGGAGCTTTTGAGCACTCGTTTTCGATCACGAATTAACTTCGCGCGCCTTGCCTCGTTACCGACCGGCCATCACTATCCAGACATTAGATGATCGGGCTGCGCGCGGCGCCCGCCGGACAATCGCCGCCGCGCCGCATCGTGGCGGCGTGACCAAGCACACCGATCGTGCCGCACGAATTACGCAAACCGCGCCAAGCAATCGAGGAAGACTTCCATGGCCGTGACCGAGCACAAGACGCATCTGCCCAAGGCGCCCCTGAGCGCCGACGAACTGCGCAAGACCGACGCCTACTGGCGCGCCTGCAACTATCTTTGCGTCGGGATGCTTTACCTGCAGGACAACCCCCTGCTGCGCGAGCCGCTTAAGCCCGAGCACGTCAAGAATCGCCTGCTCGGCCATTGGGGATCCGACCCGGGCCAGACTTTCGTCTGGGTGCATCTGAACCGGCTCGTCAAGAAGTACGACCTCGACGTGCTTTACCTCTCGGGGCCGGGCCACGGCGCGCCCGCGATCCTGGCCAACAGCTATCTGGAAGGGGTCTACTCCGAGGTCTATCCCGACCGCAGCGAAGACCTTGAGGGGATGCGCCGCTTCTTCAAGATGTTCTCGTTTCCGGGCGGTATCGGCAGCCATTGCACGCCTGAGACCCCCGGATCGATCCACGAGGGCGGCGAACTCGGCTACAGCATCTCGCACGCCTTTGGCGCGGTCTTCGATAATCCACATCTGCTGGCGGTGGCGGTGGTGGGCGACGGCGAGGCGGAGACCGGACCGCTGGCGACCTCGTGGCATTCGAACAAGTTTCTCAATCCGGTGCGCGACGGCGCGGTGCTGCCGATCCTGCATCTCAACGGCTACAAGATTGCGAATCCGACGCTCCTCGCGCGCATCCCGAACGACGAGCTCGAGAGCCTGTTTTACGGCTACGGCTACACGCCCTACTTCGTCGAGGGCGACGATCCGCACGTGGTCCATCAGCAGATGGCGGCGACGCTCGAGCATTGCGTCAAGGAGATTCACGCGATCCAGGCGGCCGCGCGCAAGGCGAGCGCGGCGCACGCGACCCGTCCGCGCTGGCCGATGATCGTGATGCGCACGCCCAAGGGCTGGACCGCGCCGAAGGAGGTCGACGGCAAGCGGATGGAGGGATCGTGGCGCGCGCATCAGGTGCCGATCACCGAAGTCACCAGCAACGCGGCGCATCTGAGGCTGCTCGAGACCTGGATGCGCGGCTACGGTCCCGAGGAGCTGTTCGACGAGCGCGGCGCGCTGATCCCGGAGTTGAAGGAGCTGGCGCCAGGCGGCCATAAGCGAATCAGCGCCAATCCGCACGCCAACGGCGGATTGCTGCGCAAGCCGCTGCGGATACCGGACTTTCGCGCATACGCCGTCGAAGTGATCCGCCCCGGCCATAGCGAGGCGCAGAACACCTTTATCGCGGGGCAATTCCTGCGCGACGTGATGCGCAATAACATGCACAACTTCCGCGTCTTCGGGCCCGACGAGACCGCCTCGAACCGCCTGCAGGCGATCTATGAAGTGAGCCAAAAAACCTGGCTCGGTGAATACTTGCCCGAGGACCAGGACGGCGGCGAGTTGTCGCCCGACGGCCGCGTGATGGAGATGCTGAGCGAGCATACGCTCGAGGGCTGGCTCGAGGGCTATCTGCTGACCGGGCGCCACGGTTTATTTTCGACCTACGAGGCGTTCGCGCACATCATCGACTCGATGGTCAATCAGCACGCCAAGTGGCTGGAGAAATGCAAGAACGAAGTGACCTGGCGCGCGCCCATCGCCTCGCTCAACATCCTCATCAGCTCGACCGTCTGGCGCCAGGACCATAACGGCTTCACCCATCAGGATCCGGGCTTCATCGACGTGGTGACCAACAAGAGTCCGGCCGTCACGCGCATCTACCTGCCGCCCGACGCGAACTGCCTGCTGAGCGTGGTCGATCACTGCCTGCGCAGCATCGACTACGTCAACGTGATCGTGGCCGACAAGCAGTCGCATCCGCAATTCCTCACGATGGACGCGGCGATCAAGCATTGCACCAAGGGCATCGGGCTGTGGGACTGGGCGTCGAGCGACCAGGGGGGCGAGCCCGACGTGATCATGGCGTCGGCGGGCGACGTCGCGACGATCGAGGCGCTGGCGGCGACGGCGATCCTGCGCGAGCAATTTCCCGACCTCAAGATTCGCTTCATCAACGTGGTCGATCTGTTCCGCATGCAGCCGCAGTCCGAGCATCCGCACGGCCTGTCGGACCGCGACTTCGACAGCCTGTTCACGACCGACAAGCCGGTTATTTTCAATTTTCACGGCTATCCGTGGCTGATTCATAAGCTCGCCTACCGTCGGCACAATCACGAGAATCTGCACGTGCGCGGCTACAAGGAACGCGGCAATATCAACACGCCGCTGCAGCTCGCGATTCACAATCAGACCGATCGCTTCGACCTCGCGATCGACGCGATCGATCGCGTGCCGAAACTTCATACGGCCGGCACTCACGTCAAGGAATGGCTCAAGGATCAGATTTGTGAGAGCCTCAATTACGCCGACGAACACGGCATCGACAAGCCCGAGGTCGCCGAATGGAAATGGCCGTATTGAGCGCGGCGCGCCGCACGACCGGCGATTGGAGCGAGCGATGACCCCAAGTCCGCTAGCCGGCAAGCCGGCGCCCGCCGCGATCCTGGTCAATGTGCCGCGGCTGATTACGGCCTACTATGCGCTGCGGCCCGACCCGGCGATTCGCGCGCAACGGGTCGCGTTCGGCACGTCGGGGCATCGCGGATCGGCGCTCGACACGGCCTTCAACGAAGCGCACATCGTCGCGATCACGCAGGCGATTTGCCTCTACCGTGCGCGCCACGGGATTGACGGTCCGCTCTATCTCGGCATCGATACGCACGCGCTCTCGGAGCCGGCCGCGGCGAGCGCGCTCGAGGTGCTCGCCGCGCAGGGCGTCGAAGTGATGATCGATCGCGAGGGCGGCTATACGCCGACGCCGGTCATCTCGCACGCCATACTCACTTACAACCGCGGACGCCAGAGCCATCTCGCCGACGGCATCGTGATCACGCCGTCGCACAATCCGCCGGCCGACGGCGGCTTCAAGTATAATCCGCCGCACGGCGGTCCGGCCGGCGGCGCGGTGACGAAATGGATCGAGGACAGCGCCAACGCGATGCTGGCCGGCGCCCTGCGCACGGTCGCGCGCGTGCCGTATGAAAAGGCGCTCGGCGCACCGACGATCCATCGCCACGACTTCGTCGGCGCATACGTCGGCGACCTTCCCAGCGTCGTCGACCTGGCGGCGATTCGCGCGGCCGGCGTGCGCCTCGGCATCGACCCGCTGGGCGGCGCGAGCGTGCATTACTGGCCGGCGATCGTCGAGCGCTACGGACTCAGCGCGACCGTGGTCAACGATTCCGTCGATCCGGCCTTTCGCTTCATGAGCGTCGACTGGGACGGCAAGATCCGGATGGACTGCTCGTCGCCGTATGCGATGGCGGGGCTGATCGCGATGCGCGATCGGTTCGACGTGGCCTTCGCCAATGACACCGATGCCGACCGCCACGGAATAGTCACTCGCACGGCTGGATTACTCAATCCGAATCACTATCTCGCGGTGGCGATTGACTATCTGTTCGGCAGCCGCGATAAATGGCCCGCCGCGGCGGCGGTCGGCAAGACCGTAGTCAGCAGCAGCATCATCGACCGGGTGGTGGCGAAGCTCGGCCGGCGGCTGGTGGAAGTGCCGGTGGGCTTCAAATGGTTCGTCGCGGGACTGAGCGACGGATCGATCGGCTTCGGCGGCGAAGAAAGCGCAGGCGCCTCGTTCATCCGGCGCGACGGCACGGTCTGGACCACCGACAAGGACGGCCTGATCATGGACCTGCTCGCGGCCGAGATCACCGCCAAGCGCGGTCGCGACCCCGGCGAAATCTATGCCGCGATGACGCGCGAGTTCGGCGCGCCGGTCTACGAGCGGATCGACGCGCCGGCGACCGTCGAGCAAAAGGCGATGCTCGCGACGCTCTCCGCCGGACAGATCCAGGCGAAGGATATTGCCGGCGAGCCGATTCGAGCCGCAATCACCGCCGCGCCCGGCAACGACGCGCCGATCGGCGGCCTCAAGGTCGTCACCGAGCACGGATGGTTCGCGGCGCGCCCGTCGGGCACCGAAGAGGTCTACAAGATTTACGCCGAGAGCTTTCTCGGCACGGACCATCTGCGGCGGATCCAGCAAGAGGCGCAGGCGCTGGTCGCGCGGGTCTTCGAGCGCGGCGTGGCCGCCGCCAAAAAACCATCCACTTAAACCGACCGTCCGCCGCGGGCCGACCGCGCCGCGATGCGCCGGGTCCGGCGTGCTCGAGGCCGCGCGTGTCCAATGCGCCGGCCGCGCTATAGTGCACCATTGATCCGCGAGTCCGAACGCCGGGGGCTTGAAGACCACATGCCGCAGGAAAATCTCGTCGAAATTCCGCAGCCGCCCGAGAAGCTGATGCTCGGCAATCTGCTCGACCTCGATCGGGCCGCGCCGGTGCAGGGCTTCATGAACCTGGCGCGGAAGTATGGGCCGATTTTCCGGCTCAAGCTGCGCGGCAATACGATGGTCGTGGCCTCGTCGGCCGCGCTGGTCGACGAACTGTGCGACGAGACGCGCTTCGACAAGAGTATTCGCGGCGCGCTCGGGATGGTGCGGAAATTCTCCGGCGACGGACTGTTCACCGCGCGCACCGACGAAGCCAACTGGTCGAAGGCCCATCATATCCTGCTGCCGACCTTCAGCCAGCGCGCGATGCAGTCCTACCACGCGATGATGCTCGATATCGCGGGGCAGTTGGCCGCCAAGTGGGAGCGGCTCAACGCCGACGACGAGATCGATGTCGCGCGCGACATGACCTCGCTCACGCTCGACACGATCGGCCTGTGCGGCTTCGATTACCGCTTCAATTCATTTTACCGCGACGAAAGCCATCCGTTCGTCGGCGCGATGGTCGACGCGCTGTCGTGCGCGATGGAGCAGGTGCGGCGCCTGCCGCTCGAGCGCTTTATCCGCATCCAGCGCGACCGCGAATACGCCGGCGACATCGACTACATGAACCAGATGGTCGATCGGATTATCAAGGAGCGGCGCGCGGCCGGGGACGACAGCGCGAGCAAGCCCGATCTGCTGAACTTCATGCTCTCGGGGGTCGACAAGAAAAGCGGCGAGCGGCTCGACGATTTGAATATCCGCTACCAGATAATCACCTTTCTGATCGCCGGCCACGAGACCACCAGCGGCCTGCTCTCGTTCACGATCAACGCGCTGGTCAACAATCCCGCCGTCCTCGCGCGCGCCTATGACGAAGTCGATCGCGTGCTCGGCCCCGATGCGTCGCCGCCGCCGACCTACGCGCAGGTCAACCAGCTAACCTACATCACGCAGATCCTCAAGGAGGCGCTGCGCCTGTGGCCGACGGCGCCGGCATTTTCCCTGTTTGCGCGCGAGGACACCGTAATCGGCGGCAAATATCTGATCAAACGCGAATGGAACGTGCTCGTGCTGCTCCCGACGCTGCATCGCGACCCCGCGGTGTGGGGCGAGAATCCGGAGCTGTTCAATCCGGATAACTTTATCCCGGCGGTCGAGCGCAAGCGTCCGCCCAATGCCTACAAGCCGTTCGGCAACGGCCAGCGCGCCTGTATCGGGCGGCAGTTCGCGATGCAGGAGGCGGCGCTGGTGCTGGGCATGCTGCTGCATCGCTTCAAGCTGATCGATCATCATCGCTACCGGCTCAAGATCAAAGAGACCCTGACGATGAAGCCCGACGGCTTCAAAATCCGCGTGCGGCCGCGCATCGCTGACGAACGCAAGGTGGCCGCGGCGGCGCCCGCGATCGCCCTCGCCCAGCCGGCCGCATCGACCAAGGCAGCGGCCGCGATGACCCCGGCGGCCGCGACTGCCCCGCGCCACGCCACGCCCCTGCTGGTGCTCTACGGATCGAACCTCGGCACGGCCGAGGAGATTGCGCGGCGGATCGCGGATGATGGCGACCGTCAGGGCTTCGCGGCGGCGGCGGCCCCGCTTGACGATTACGTCGATCGGCTGCCGGCCGCGGGCGCGGTGGTCGTGGTGAGTGCCTCGTACAACGGCACGCCGCCCGACAACGCGGTGAACTTCTGCCGCTGGGTCGGCGGCAACGGCCTGGCTCCCAACGCGCTCGGCGGTGTCAGCTACACGGTGTTCGGATGCGGCAATCGCGACTGGGCGGCGACCTTTCAGGCGATTCCCCGCCTGATTGACGCCGGGCTCGCGGCGCACGGCGCGCGCCGGATTCATCCACGCGGCGAGGGCGACGCGCGCGACGACTTCGACGGTCAGTTCCAAGGCTGGTACCGGCCGCTATGGAACGCGCTGGGCGAAAGCCTGGCGATCGATCTGAAGCCCGACGGCGCGGCCGCGCGCGAGCCGCTCTATGAAGTCGAAGTGGTCGCCGCCGCACGCGTGAGTCCGCTCGCCGACACGATCGCGGCCACCGCGATGCGGGTCGCCGTCAACCGCGAACTGCACACCAAGGACGGGCCGTCGCCGTCGCCGCGATCGACCCGGCATCTCGAAATCGAATTGCCCGCGAATGTCGGCTACCGCGCCGGCGACCATCTGGGCGTGATCCCGCGCAACGGCGACGAGATGGTGCGGCGGGTGGCGCGGCGCTTCGGCTTCACGAGCGACGCCACCGTGCGCCTGCGCAAGAGCGGCAATCGCAAGACCGCGTTGCCGGTCGATCAGCCAATCTCGCTCTTCGCCCTGCTGCGCGATTACGTTGAGCTGCAGGCGGTCGCCACGCGATCGCAGATCGAATCATTGGCCGCCTATACCCAATGCCCGCCCGAGCGCTCGAAACTTGCCGCGCTGGCCGGCGCCGACGAGGCCGCGGCCGCGCGCTATCGCGACGAGGTGCTGGGACGGCGCGTCGCGCTGATCGATCTGCTCGAAGAAGCTCCTGCCTGCGCGATGCCGCTCGGCGTCTATCTGGAGATGCTGCCGCCGCTCGCGCCGCGCTATTATTCGATTTCGTCGTCGCCGATCGCCGACGCGCGCCACTGCTCGATCACGGTGGCGATCGTCGAGGGCGAGGCGCGCTCAGGCCACGGCGACTATCGCGGCGTCTGCTCGAACTATCTGCTCGGGCAGGCGGCGGGCGGCGCGGTCGCGGCCTTCGTCAAAGACAACCATTCGGCATTTCGCCTGCCCGACGATCCGACGGTGCCGATCATCATGATCGGCCCGGGCACCGGCGTCGCACCGTTTCGGGGCTTCCTGCAGGAGCGATCCGCGATGCGCGCCGCGGGTCATCCAGTCGGCCCCGCGATGCTGTTTTTCGGCTGCCGCGATCCGCACCAGGACTTCATCTATGGCGACGAGATGCGGGCCTTCGCCGCGGCTGGCATCCTGCAATTATTCACCGCGTTCTCGCGCATCGGCGGCGCGCCCCGGCGTTACGTGCAGGATCGGCTCAGCGAAAATCAGGATGCGCTGTGGCAACTGATCGCCGACGGCGCGGTGATCTACGTCTGCGGCGACGCGAGCCGGATGGCGCCCGACGTGCGGCGCACCTTCGCCTCGATCTACGCGGCCAAAAACGGCGCGAGTCCCGCGCAGGCCGACGCCTGGATCGATCAGATGACGGCGGCGGGACGCTATCTCGTCGACGTATGGTCGGGGGGCTGAGCGCGGGGTTAAGCGAGGCCGCGCCGGGGTCCTGCCGCGGCGGCCGGTGAGCGGCGTCGCGATTGTCATGCCGCGCATCGCGCAATAGACTTTGCCGTGGCCGCGCGCGCGACCGGAGCGGATGCGTGGCGGCCCCAGCGAAAGCAACCTCGGCCGCATGGCCGCAACCGGCTCACAGGCGCAAGTATCATTAATCGAAAGCAACACCATCAATGAGCGATTCGCGGACGGCGGTATGGCGCGGCAACTCCTCGCCGCTCGGCGCCACGTGGGACGGCGTGGGCGTGAACTTCGCGCTGTTCTCCGAGCATGCTGAAAAGGTCGAACTGTGCCTGTTCGACGTGCGCGGACGGACCGAGACCGAGCGCATCACGATGCGCTGGCGCACCGACCAGGTATGGCATTGCTATCTGCCGCAGGCGCGGCCCGGGATGCTCTACGGCTATCGCGTGCATGGGCCATATGAGCCCGATGCCGGGCATCGCTTCAATCCGAACAAGCTGGTGCTCGATCCATACGCTTGCGCTCATTTCGGAAACCTCGATTGGAATCCCGCTATCTTCGGCTACAAATTGGAGTCGGGGGACGACCGGACGTTTGACGAGCGCGACAGCGCGCCGTTCATGATGAAATCCACAGTTGTCAATCCGGGTTTCGACTGGCGTGGCCAGCCCC
>JADEYI010001599.1_pt1 | contig 15849 bp, 10 predicted proteins | sample 8542331 | NCBI WGS metagenome assembly JADEYI01 (sample SAMN16510988, study PRJNA670497) | mine drainage metagenome | isolation source: biofilm near Copperflume 1 | place: Germany: Marsberg coppermine Kilianstollen | collected 2018-02 | reverse complement strand
CGGTGTCTGCTCCTGCATTTGGCTTGATCACGCGGTTGGCTTGAGCTTTCCAGCATGGGCCTTCTTGCTCCATCTTGAGAAGAAAGCGGGCGTGACGAAGCCCTGTGGCAGAAAGACACAGCCAAGCACAAGGAGTAAACCATAAAGGATAAAGCGCCCATCCTTCATGAACTCGGTCATCCACGTAGGCAAGCTGCCATTGCCTGAGAGGGCGCGTAGTATCTCCGGCAGCGCCGTTAGCGCCATCCCGCCCAGAACCGGACCCAGGAAGGTACGTGAGCCGCCGATGAGGACAAAAGCCAGGTATGCGATGCTGGCGTCGAATGTGCCTTGCCGAGCATTCCAGGTGTTTAAGAAGTGCGCGCCGATTGCCCCTACCATCCCCGCCAGCACAGCGCCCATCGTGAAGGAGAGTACCTTATTGACTGTGGGGTTTATCCCCATTGCATCAGCGGCAAGCTCGTCCTCCTTGATGGCGATAAATGCGCGACCCACCCGTATGCGCTCCAGTCTATAGACGAAAAACATTGCCAGGATCAGCATTGGCGCGGCTATCCAAGCGTACTCTATCTGCGTTCGGAAAGGTTGAGGCACTCCGAATATGCCCACCGCCCCACCCGTAATGTCCAGGTTCAACGCCAGCACTTGCAGCACCTCGACAAAGGCGATTGTCGCGAGGGCCAGGTATATGCCGCGCAGCCTGAGGGCAGGCACTCCTACCACAATGGCAAGCGCCCCCGAAGCCACACCTGCTATGAGCATTTCGAGCAGCAGCAACGGCACCGGATAAAGATCGCCTGTTTTGGTGAAAACCTTTGTGGAAAGCACCGCCGCTATGTAGCCGCCCAACGCATAAAAGCCGGGGCTTGCCAGCGATAGCTGGCCTGACATCAGCGGCAGGTATAGCGAGAGCGCAAGCATCGCCGCCAGCATCATCGAGACGAGTAAGAAGCCGTATGTGGAGAAGAAGTCGGACATATAGCTAGACCTTCTGAACGATAGTGCGCCCCAGCAAGCCTCGCGGCCTGATGAGGAGCACAATAAAGAGAATACCGAAGGCCACAGCATCTTTGTAGCCCGAATATTCAGGGGGCACAAGGGCTTCAGCCAGCCCGATGACCAGCCCGCCCACCACCGCGCCCGGTATGTCTCCCAACCCGCCGAGGACGATTACAGCCAACCCTTTCAAGCCGAAAGAGATGCCGAAGTAGGGGCCTGCTATGCTAACGCTCGACCCCACCAGCGTGCCGGCGACCCCTCCGAGGAAGCCGCTCAGGAAAAAGGTGAGCCAGATAAACAGGTCGGTATTGATGCCAAGCAGACTGGCGGTGGTGGTGTCCTCGGCCACGGCACGCAGGGCTTTACCGAAGCGCGTCCTGTTGATGATCAGCGTGAGAATTATGAGGATTACTACAGAGACGCCGAAAATCACGATCTGAACAGTACGCACAGGCACTATCTGGCCCAGGCCCAGCAGCTTGCCAAAGTCTATGGCGGGCGGCAGGTCGCCGTAGGTGCTTGCTGGAAAGGTGTAGATTTCCGCGCCAACCAGATATTGGATGAGGTTCGTGATCAGGATGGCAACGCCCAGGCTTGAAACAAGGGTCAAGAGCGGGTCTGCCCCACGCACCCTCAACGGGCGAAAAGCCAGACGCTCAATCAGCACAGCCACCAACCCAGCAAGAACGCTGCCGAGTATTAAAGCCACAGCGAAGGGTAGTTGCACAGGCACCGAGGCATTCGCCAGCACGCCGTTGAAGCCGAAGGTGCCGCCCATCAGCGTAAAGGTAAAATAAGCTCCCAGCGTAAAGACCGCCGCGTGGGAGAAGTTGATTATCCCCAGGATGGAGAAGACAAGCGTGTAGCCGAGCGCAAAGATGGCATACACGCTGCCTATAGAAAGGCCGTTCAATACCTGCTGGATAAAAGTGGCGAAGCTCATGTGCCAGAGATCAGGGATCAGGGATCAGGGGTTAGTAACTCATCCCTAATCCCTGATCCCTTGCTTTTACCTTATGTAATTGAAGGTGCCCGTAACACCGTCGGGGTTCATCTTGATCTGGGCCACGTAGAACTGCGACTGGTTCACTTCGCCCTCCGGGGTAAAGGAGATAGGGCCGAGCGGAGTGTCGTATTTACCGGCGAGTATTTGTTTGTTCACTGCGGTGCGCAGGTCGGCAAGCGACATACCACTAATCGTGCTCTGCTTATCGAGGGTGCTGAGGGCCTCTACAAAGACCTGTACGCCGGTGAAGGTCTGCGCGGTGAACTGCCCCGGCTCTACCTTCGGCTCTTTGGTCTCCTGCGCTTTGTAGGCATCACGCAAAGCGGTGTTGATGTCGCTCTTCTCTGCCGGGCTGTACGCTTCAGCGATGATAACTCCGTCGCACTGAGCTTTGCAAACCGGGAAGATGTTTGGAGTGTTTAATCCATTGCCGCCGATAAGGAGGCCTTTATAACCAAGATCGCGCAGCTGCTTGACCAGGTTGCCGCCATCCGAAGCCAGGCCGGAGATGATTATCAGGTCGGGCTGTGTGTTGAGCATGGCTGTAGCCTGGGTGGTGAAGTCGGTATCCTTTGTGGAGAAGGTCTGCACAGGCGCAAGCTGTAGATTCTTGGCTTTAACCGTATCCTGGAAGGTGCCTGTCTCCGACTTGCTGAAAGCATCGTCCTGAGCGAATGCCACCGCCACTTTCTTGATGTTCGGGTTGATACTGAGGGCGGCGTCTACCGCGTTGGGAGCTACAACCGCTACGGGGGCCGAGACGCGGGCTACGTAATCGCCGATCTGCGGAATACCTTTGGCTGTGTTAGAAGGACCGAGTACCGGCACCTTTGCGCGGTCGGCTATCGGGTCGGCGCTGAATGCCTGCTGCGAAAGGGTGGGGCCCACGATGCCAACTACCTTATCCTGGTTGATCAGCGTTTGGAAGGCATTGATAGCCCCGTTCTCATCGCCTGCGGTATCCTGGTATATCAGCTTGATGGGTGTGCCGTTCACGCCGCCTTTATCGTTGAAATACTTCTCGGCGATCTTGGCCCCAATAACTTCCTCTTGCCCAAGTAGAGCCGTGTTACTGGTTTGCGCCACAGCTATGCCAATCGGAATGGCATTGCCCGAAGTAGTTGCCGGCGTGGTGCCTGATGTAGTTGCGGCAGGCGTGGCGCTAGCGCTGGCGTTTGAGCCTACGTTCGAGCCTGTAGTTGGCGTAGGTGTACCGCCTTCGGGTCCGCATGCGGTGACGAGTACGGCCCCAACCAGCATAAGAGCAACCGAGCCTAAGCGAATACGATTAAGCACTTTGAACCTCCTCCTGTATATGACGACACGACAATACGGTAACTATAAGGCAGCGCCCGTGCATATTAGATATAACTCTCATATGCGGCCTGCTGAGTGTCCATATTCTAACACCAGGCAAGTAGTAACACAAGACCAAAACAGATCACCTTCACCTTTCATGCCTCAATGACGTACAATGTTACCCTGAGGAGGTCTAATTTATGGACATAGATCTTGATCTTGAACGCAATCCTTACTGCTCCCAGCGAAGTGTGACCATAGCGCGCCGAGGAGTCGTAGCTACCAGCCAGCCACTCGCTGTACAGGCAGGTATAGAGATGCTACAGCGCGGGGGCAATGCAGTGGACGCTGCTCTCGCAACGGCCATATCTCTGACTGTGCTTGAGCCTACTTCTAACGGCATTGGCTCGGACGCTTTCGCCCTTGTGTGGGATGGTAAAAAGCTGCACGGATTGAACGGATCGGGGCGTGCTCCGGCTGCCCTTACGCTTGACGTGCTGCGCGCCGCCGGGCAAAAGGCAATGTCGCCTAGAGGCTGGATGCCTATCACCGTGCCGGGCGCGCCCGCCGTGTGGCATGATCTCCATGCTCGCTTTGGCAAGCTGCCTTTCACCTGGCTATTCGAGCCTGCGATCTTGTACGCCGAGCAGGGCTACCCCTTATCGCCCATTCTTGCCTATTACTGGAATGCTGCGGCAAAATCTTATAGAGCAAACACAGGGCCGGAATACGGCGGTTGGGCGGAGACCTTCACACCCGGCGGGCAGGCGCCCAAAGCAGGTGCGATGTGGGCTAGCCCTGGACACGCCGCCACTTTGCGCCTGATCGCCGAGTCGGGGGCGGAGGAGTTTTATAGAGGAGAGATAGCGGGCAAGATAGCGCGCTTCGCCAGAGAGACAGGAGGTTACATCAGCGAGGCCGACCTTGCGGCGCATACCAGCAGCTGGGTCGAGCCGATCTCTACCTCATACAGAGGGTATGAAGCCTGGGAGATACCCCCCAACGGCCAGGGTATCACCGCCCTTATTGGCTTGAACATAGTCGAGAACTTCAGCCTGCAAGACATGGAGCGAGATAGCGCCGAGTCGTTCCACCTGCAAATTGAGGCGCTCAAGCTCGCCTTCGCCGACGCGCACCGCTACGTGGCTGATCCCGACTTCAGCGATGTGCCTGTCGCTGCTTTGCTGGATAAGGGTTATGCCAGGAAACGCGCTAACCTCATAGGTGCGAAGGCGATTGACCCGCAGGCAGGCGACCCCAATGCGGGCGGCACTGTCTATCTCTGCGCGGTAGACGCTGACGGGCTGATGGTGAGCTATATACAGTCGAACTACATGGGCTTCGGCTCAGGGATAGTGATACCCGGCACGGGTATATCCATGCAGAACAGAGGTCACGGCTTCAGCATGGACCCGCAGCACCCCAACAGCCTGCAACCCGGCAAGCGTCCTTACCACACCATAATCCCCGGCTTCCTCACGCGAGGTGGAGAGGCGGTTGGGCCTTACGGCGTGATGGGCGGCTTCATGCAGCCCCAGGGCCACATGCAGATGGTGGTCAATCTGGTTGACTACGAGATGAACCCCCAGATGAGCCTTGATGCCCCGCGCTGGCAGTGGACTAGCGGGCGCACTGTAGAGATAGAGGCTGATGCGGAGCCATCTATCGCAGAGGGCCTTGTCGAGATGGGCCATGATGTGAAAGTGGTGATGCCAGGCGGTGGCTTCGGGCGCGGCCAGATTATCTGGCGCTTACCCACAGGCACATACGCCGCAGGCAGCGACAAGCGAGCCGACGGCTACGCGGCTGGGATTTAGACAGAGGTCGGTGGTCGGTGGTTTGTTTTGTGATGGTAGAAGGAGTTCATACGGCATCTGAGCGTCGCTTATGGTTCTTTGCTGGAAGTTGAGACGCAAGCTCAAATAGCAGAGCGCCTGACATATATAGATAAAGCTACAGCGCTGCGTCTTCTGGCTGCCACCTCCGAAGTTGGCCATCTGCTCAATGGTCTATCCCGTGCTCTCTCTTCAAAACAATCAACGATCACCGACCAGTTACACTCCCACATCCCTCTTGAACCGGGAGATAGCCTCTATGTGCTCCTGTGGGGTTTGGAGGCCCATGCTCATCGTGTTTATGCCTATGTGGGTGGCTCCTAGCTGCTGCCAGGCGTCGAGTTGCTTCCGCCACTCCTCGGGTGTGCCCTGTCCCAGGCTGATGCGCGCTTCGATGCCAATGCTGCTCGGATCGCGGCCCGCTTGCTGTGCGTAGCCGCGCAGCCTCTCTATAGCTTCGCGGGCGGTATCATCAGGCTTCATCTGAGGAAACCAGCCGTCAGCAATGCGGGCGAGGCGTTGCAGCACCACATCGGCGCTCCCGCCCATCCATATCGGTATGGGGTGCGGAGGCAGAGGGTTTATACCTGCCTCCTCAATCCGGTGCCAACGTCCTGTGAAATCTATTGCTTTCCGGCTAAATAGCTCTCTTAGAAGGAGCACCTGCTCCTCGATGCGCTTGCCCCTCGTGCTGAACTCCTCGCCGAGCGCGTCGTACTCGACTTTGTTCCAGCCCACCCCAACACCGAGCCGCATCCTCCCGTCGCTCAGAATGTCTACTTCGGCAGCTTGTTTGGCGACGAGAGCAGTCTGGCGCTGCGGCAAGATGATAACGCCCGTTACCAGCTCTAGACGCTGAGTAACAGCAGCCAGGAAGCCAAAGAGCACAAAAGGCTCGTGGAACTGGGTCTCCGACGTGTAAGGCCCACGCCAGCCAGGGCGGTGCTCGACAGAAGCCCCTAGCACATGGTCATAAACAAGCAGGTGCGAATAGCCCAACCCTTCCGCCGCCTGAGCGTAGTCGCGTATCTGCGATACATCAGTGCCAATCTCAGTTTGCGGGAAAACAACGCCGATATGCATGTGGTTTCTCCTTTTCGAGTGTAAACGGCCTCGTAGTGCGTAGTGCGTAAGGGATTATGGACTACAAATCTTCATCCTCAGCTTACTACGCAACTCACAATAATCGCCACTCACTGCCCTTATCTCTTACGCATTACGCACTACAAGTTCAATTTGACAAAGCCAATGCCAATTGGGACAATAAGATACCTCTATGCTGCTTGTGGCAGCCGTATGAGTATGGGTTTCTACTTGCACCTGTGCAGTTGATCCTTATCTTACCACTAGGGTGTGAGGAGTTCGGATACTTATGAAGTCTAGCCCAGAATTACCAGTTAGCAAAAAGGGAGCCAACGGCACGCTCGCGCTCCTCTTCTTCGGCCTCCTACTTTCCTGCCTCGCAGCGCTGGCAATGGCTCTACCACACAGCGCGAGCGCGGGCATGCCTACCGGCAGCACAGGTCAGCTATCTGACCCCGGCGCGCCCATCAAGAAGGTTCAACGCCCGCCGCAGAGCACACAGCGCGCGGTCGTCGGCAAAGCCTTGCCTTATGAAACCCGCCCTGAAGCGCGGCCTGGTATGCCTGCTCGCACGGGCGGCCCCGACGCTTTCGGCTACGTCTTTGCCGACGACCGAGATCCCGGCGGCCCTTCTTATAACTACCAGCCCGCGAGCAACCGCATTGCTGACACCGCCTGGAAAGCAACGCCTTACGGAAATACTCCGCTGGACGATGGCGTGATGACCACAACTCTGCCCTTCGCTTTCAGCTTCTACGGCAGCAACTACACCAGCATGCATATATCCACCAACGGCAACGTTCACTTCGGTCCACCTAACAACTACTTTACAAACGCTCAATCAGGCCGCTGCATCCCCTCCAACAGCCAGTATGTGCCCCAGGCCATGATCGCTCCACTCTGGTTCGATTTCGTGGTGCCCGATAGCTCACAGACAGGAGGTGTCTACACAGACGTAGTGGGCACATCGCCCAACCGCACATTCGTCGTGGAATGGCGCGACGTCTACGAATATGCTTCTCCGGCAGATAACGCCACACTTGAGCTTTTGCTTTCTGAAGATGGCACTATCGTCTTCCAATACCAGACTCTCAACGGCTCCGATACCACAGGAGCGCAGGGTCAAGTAGGTATCCAGAACGCCGACGGCAGCATAGGGCTGCCCTATTCTTGCTACCAGGATGCGCTCACCGAGCAGCGCGCCATCAGGTACGAAGTGCCGCAAGCAGCATTCTTCACGCCACCCACAGCGCAGGAGGGAGGCGCGCCCGGTGCGCTAGTCACCTATAACGAAGTCCTCGCCAACCAGACGGGCATAGACAATTCATTCTCGATAACACCCAGCGGTAATCAGTGGGCCACCAGTGTCAGCCCTGCTAACACCGGCGTTGTGCCAAGAGGCTCATCGGTAGGCGTAACTGTGCGCGTGCAGATCCCACCTGGCACGCCGATAGGCGCTATGGATGCGGTCACTATCACCGCCAGTTCCAGCTTGCCCGTATCGGGCGCCTACACCGCCACCGCCGTGCTGACCACCAGCGTGAGCACCAACGGAGTTGACTTTGCGCCCGCCAGACAAACGCGCTCCGGCAACTATGGCTCGCCCGTCACCTACACTGTACAGCTGATAAACCGCACCAGCCAGACCAACAGCTTTGTGCTGGGGGAGGGAGGCAATAGCTGGATCACCACGATTGTGCCCACGCAAACAGGCAGTATCGCCGCGAACGCTACAACACCTGTTACAGTTACAGTAAACATCCCACAGGAAGCAACCCTGGGAGCAAGCGACGTAGTGACCGTCACCGCTACAGGCCAGCAGCCTGAGCCGGGCCAATACTTCGGCATTACGGTGATAACCACCACCGCAGGCATCTGGCAGCGCCAAACCTCGATGCCTGCACCGCGCAGCCGCGCTGCCTCTGTCCTGTTTCCATCTAACAACCATATATACGTGCTTGGAGGGGAATACAACAACGGCGCTACCGATCTGCCTGTTGAGGAGTACGATCCCCTCGCCAATAGCTGGATAGGCCGGGCCAACCTCCAGGTAGGGGTCAGCAACGTAGGCGCTGCCGCCATCGGAAACGTTATCTACATTCCAGGGGGCTACAGCGCCGCGCAGAGCGCAACACAGAGCGTCCTACAGGCGTATTATCCACTCGAAAACCGCGCCGAGATAATTACCACAGATCCGATGCCCGCGCCCCGCTTCGGATCGGGTGTGGCCGCATTTAATGGCAAACTGTACGTTATTGGGGGCAGCGACGACTCGCTCACCGGCACAAACAGCGTCTACGAATACGATCCGGCGCGACAAGCAGGCAGCAGGTGGCAGGCAAAAGCCCCAATGCCCACGGCCCGCCTCTACCTCGGCGCAGCCGTAGTTGACGGCACGATCTACGCCATCGGCGGCCTGCCCGGTGATCTCACTGACCTGGCGACTGTGGAAGCGTACAACCCCACCACAGATAGCTGGAGCGCCCGGCATCCGATGAGCTTGCCACGCGGTGGTGTCGCGGCGGTTGGTGTGGATAGCTCGCAGCCAGGCTGTGGCGGCTTCCTCTATGCGCTTGGCGGCGGCTGGACAAACTACACCGCCAACGCCGAGCGATACAACCCCGCCACCGATAGCTGGCAGCCGATCTCAAGCATGACTGTCCCCAGGCGCAGTCTCTTTGGAGCATACAGCCCAAGCACAGAAGCCCTGGTTGCCCTCGGCGGCTGGACGGGCGACTACCAGAGTATTGCCGAAACGATACAGTGCAACGGCGATTACACACCCCCGCCCCCGCCGACCCCCGGCCCTAGCCCTTCTCCCAGCCCTACTTCTAGCTGCACTATCACCTTCAGCGATGTGCCGCCCGACAACACTTTCTACCCATACGTGCGCTGCCTTGCCTGCATGGGCATCATAAGTGGCTACGCCGACGGCACATTCAGGCCTAACAACCCGGTCACCAGGGGGCAGATAGCAAAGATTGTGAGCAACTCAGCTGGCTTCAGCGACGATCCAGGCCAGCAGCTATTTGAGGATGTGCCCCCCGGCAGCACCTTCTACAACTATATCAACAGGCTTACCGCTCGCGGCGTCATGGGCGGCTACCCTTGCGGCGGGGCAGGCGAGCCATGCAACCCACCCGCCAACAGGCCCTACTTCCGTCCTCAAAACAACGCTACACGAGGCCAACTCGCCAAGATCGTAAGCAGCGCCATAGGGTATAGCGATGTGCCAACAACGCAGAGCTTCGAGGACGTGCCGCCAGATAGTGCCTTCTACCTGTGGATCGAAAGGCTGGCGGGCAGGGGTGCCATGGGCGGCTACCCTTGCGGCGGGGCAGGCGAGCCATGCAACCCACCCGCCAACAGGCCCTACTTCCGTCCCAACGGAGGCTCAACTAGAGGACAGAGCGCCAAGATAGTATCTAATACCTTCTTACGGTGTCCACCCTCTGTCAAGACCATTTTGGGGCAAAATTAAGGTGGAAAATTAGCTGAGATAAACGAGTCGAATCGAATGTCGTTGTGTAAGTGTTCCCCCTTAGGGTGCAGGGGCTTCGCCCATGCCGGGCAGGTGCCCATTGATAATGGGCGGCAGGTGTCCCCACCTTTGCGCTCATTGTTGACAATCACAGGGCGCTGTAATAGCATGTGAGACATAGACCTCGGCCAGTGTGCCCCACCCAGGCTTGTACGCCCCTCGGATAAGAGGAAGGAGCAAAATTTTATGCCCTACAGCCGCCTCGCGCCCCTTTTGCGTGCTACTCTAGCGGCGCTTATCTCGTTCTCTCTGCTTTCAGGCTTCAGCGCGGAGGCTTCGACGCTCCACGCGCCGCCCCCAGCAGATAAGGCCCCGGCAGAGCCGCCCGTGAATGAGCAACCCGCCTCACCTAACGCCGCCGGGTGCGCACCCTGGCATACCGTTCCCACCCCTGCTGTCCCCGGCAACGAACAGTACCTTTATGGCGTAGCCAGCATCTCGGCAAGCGATGCCTGGGCGGTGGGCGCTCGTGGCGCCTTCTCACAATATGGCACATTGACGATGCACTGGGATGGCGCTAATTGGACCAACATAGCCGCCCCCAACGCCAGCGCCAATAACAGACTGCGGGCTGTAGCCGCTACCGCAAGCAATGACGTATGGGCGGTAGGCAGCGCCTCCTCTCAACCTATGGCGATGCACTGGAATGGCAGTGATTGGGCCGTGGTGCCTACCCCGGCAACACCCTCCGGTGGCGAACTGGTGTCGGTAACTGCGATAGCACCGAACGACGTATGGGCAGTAGGCGGCGCAGGTATGCAAACCCTCACTATGCACTGGAACGGCAGCGCGTGGACAATTGTGCCAAGCCCCAACCCCGGCAGCAATAATACACTCCTGGGAGTGACCGCCTTGGCTGCGAACGATGTGTGGTCTGTAGGCTACCAGGAATATTACGGCCGTGCTCTGGCTATCCACTGGAATGGAAGCACATGGACGGCGGTCCCCGTGCCTGTAGCCTCTACCGACACTATCAATTATCTCTCATCAGTGTCGGGCGCATCAGGCGGTGATGTATGGGCAGTAGGCAGCCGCGCAACTGATATAACGAGCAAGCACACCATGATTATGCACTGGAACGGCACGCAGTGGAGCATAGCGCCGAGCAGCGACCCGCCCGGCAACTTCAGAAATAACGCCCTCGTTTCTGTGGCGGCTATAGCTCCTAACGACGTGTGGGCTGCGGGTAATTACGGCGCTGATCTGCCGACTCTACGCGCGCAATACCTGCATTGGAACGGCACAACCTGGTATGCTGTGCCTACCCTCATAACAACGCCCGGCGTGCAACTTTATAGCATAGACGCTAGCTCTCATAGCAGCGTCTGGGCGGTGGGCGATACTCTGAACGGCAACGCGCCCCGTACGTTAGCCACCGGCTACAACGGAGGCATCACCTTCTCGGACGTAAGCCCCTCTGATTACTTCTACAACGCGGCCAGCTATCTCCTCTGCAGCGGGGCTATCGCAGGTTATCCCGATAACACTTTCCGGCCAGGCGCGACAGTAACGAGAGGGCAGATCTCCAAGATAGTGTCGAGCGCCTTCGGCTTTAGCGACCCTGCCCCAGGCCAGAGCTTTCAGGATGTGCCGCCAGATAGCACCTTCTATCTCTGGGTGCAGCGATTATCAGAGCGGGGTATCATAAACGGCTATCCTTGCGGAGGGCCGGGCGAGCCTTGCGCTCCTCCCGCTAACTTGCCCTACTTCAGACCAAATGCCACAGTCACGCGCGCCCAAACCGCCAAGATAGTGAGCAACGCCGCAGGCTATAACGACCCACCTACAGGTCAGACCTTCACCGACGCGCCGCCTTCCAGCCCCTTCTATCCCTACATTCAACGCCTGACGGCGCGAGGCATCATGGCAGGCTACCCTTGCGGCAGCCCAGGCGAACCATGCGACGCCCGGTCCCGCCCCTACTTTCGCCCCAATAATACGGCCACACGCGCCCAGGCAGCAAAAATCGTCTACAACGCCGTGCAACAGCCCTGAAAAGCAACACCCCACAAGTGCGGCTTTCGAGCGCGGGTTTTTGCAGAAAGCTCAATTGCCCCTTACATCGTGCAGGGCGAACACCCATCCCCTAACCCCCTTCCCTCTGGGAAGGAGGAATAGTTGAGATGAAAACAAAGTAATAACTCCGCCCAGGGCGGAGTTATTACTTTGTTTTGGAGAATAAAAAGTCCCCCTCCCACAAGTGGGAGAGAGGTTGGGGTGAGGGTCTTACTTTAGTACGACGTCGGGCGTTCCAACGCCGTGTAGATAGAAACCCCTCCGCGTGGAAGGCTTTACTCCGGCTGCCTGCTGGCGAAGAGACGATAATCTATGTCGGGGAAGAGATTGTCGCGCTCGCCATAATCGCGAGCCAGCCTTCCAGCATTACCATCATCTCCAAGCTCGATTGCGCTGGCGAGATCGTTGAAGCGGCTTACATGCTCAACAAACCGTTCAGTTGCGTACTGCCGCGCCTGCCCTGTAGTGTACAGGAACTCCCAGTCGCTGGCTTCGAGTAACACAAGTTCACGCGCCGCCTGTTTCAACGCTTCTTCAAGGGTGCCACTTGCGCCTGGATAGCGCGCAACCAGCCCTTCCATCCGCCTCTCGGCCTCGTGGACCGCCTCCCACATCCATGTGGTTTCAGGGTTGATCCACGTCACGTGTGTGCCTGCATGACCCCAGGAGCTTTCCGGCAAGTCAATCATCTTCTCCGCCGGGTGCTGCTCCAACCACTCAGAAGCGGTGCAAAGCTCAACACTGCTCTTCTGGGCCAGCCGCGTGAGCACCTCCTTCAACCACTGTACTCCCTCAAACCACCAGTGTCCGAACAACTCTGTATCGTATGCCGTAGCAATGTAACCCGCTTCGCCACCGTGCGCCTGTGCGTAGTCGCGCAATTGCCGCTCAACCAGAGCTACAAAGTGGTCGGCGTGAGGCTGGGTTTGCTGCCCCGCACTATAAGGGTCATATGGCTGCTTGTATTGCAAATCAGCTTTGTTATCTGTGACGCGCCAGTACTGAAAGCCATGCTCAGGGTCTTTGCGGTGAAACTCCCTGTACCTGGGGTCGCCCGGATAGCCGAAGGTAGCCGACCAGACCTGCTGGCCCACCGCTTCGTTGCGCCCCATGACGGCTGTTTCCGAGTCGCGCACAAGGTAGGCCTCGAAGGTGCCGCTACCCGCTCCGACCCGCTCCTCGCCCTGGAATGGCAATACCTTCTTCTCAGTTACGAAGCCTGCGCTCTCGTAACCCATCTCCTCCACTCTTTGAGCCACCTGGTCATATGTTGCCGCGACGACTTCTACTACTCTGCTTGTGGGGCGTACGACCTCTTTGGTTTCGCGCTCAGCCTGGCCTATTACCCGGCTCCCCTCAACCGCGCCGCTCTCACTGAAGAAGAGGCGTATGCCTCTGTTCTCAAGCCAGTACTCCAATCCAGGCCGCTCATACTGTTCGCCATTGGATGCTGTTGCGTAATAGCCGGGCCGGTAAGCGCACTCAGGGAGCCAGATAGCGCGCGGCTCCTTGCCGAAGTGACGAGAAGTGGTCTGCTTGCCAACTGCCAACTGCGCATAGATGGTAGAGTCGCGAGACATGAGAGGCAGATAAGGGTGGGTCGCCCCAGAAGTCAGGATTTCGACCACACCCGCATCTTGCAAGCGGCGAAAGCCGCCGGGTATATCACGCCCGAAACGCTGCTGAAAGGTGTTCAGAATATGCCTGTACCAGTCAATATAGAAGTGGGCCAGATAGAGGAAATGTTGCTCGCCGCTCTTCTGGAAACGCTCTACTTCAGATGTGGCAGCTTCGATTTCCTGCTGCACATACTCCTCAAAGTGCTGGATGATAAGAGGATCAGCGAGTTGTTCGAGCAGCACGGGAGTGATACCGAGCGTTACCTTTGCCGTGATCCCCTCCTCATATAAGTCGGTGAGGGCTTCGAGCAAAGGGATGTAAGTTTCGGCCATAACCTCGTGCAAGTTCTCCTCGCCGTGAGGCCACATTCCGGCCCCGCGATAAAAAGGCATATGAGTATGCAGCACGAAAGTAAATCCGCCAAGCTTCATGGTGATCTCCTGTGAGGGCGAAACCGGTAATTATGAATTATCAATTAGCGACGTATTACGAGATGAAATAACGGCGGAAAATTCATAGTTCGGCAGTCCCGTCCCTAGAATACAAACACTCCTATAATATCGTTCACGTTGGTGCCGGTGGGGCCTGTCAAGATTGCATCCCCTAACACTTGCCAGAAAGTGTAGCTGTCATTATTTGCCAGCGACTCGTAGGCATCCAGGCCAAGCGCTTTAGCTCTATCAATAGTGGTGCCGTCGGCTATAGCCCCGGCGCTGGGGGACGTGCCGTCGCCGCCATCAGTAGCGAGAGCGGCGATAACCACATCTTGACCCAGCCCGTCAATTGCGATAGCGGCGCTCAGGGCAAGCTCAGTATTACGGCCCCCGATGCCGTTCCCACGCACCGTTACAGTTGTTTCGCCGCCGAAAAGCACGCAGCCGGGGCGCTTTACCGGCCTGCCGTAGGCCGCAATTTCTTTAGCCACGCCCGCCACCACCCTGGCTGCTTCGCGGGCTTCGCCCTCCAGATAGGTCGTTACGATAGCCGTATCTAGGCCCATCCCACAAGCCTGAGACGCCGCTGCCTCTACCGCGATCACATTGCTGGCGACGAGTATGTTTGACACCATATCGAAAAGCGCATCGTCTGCTTTGGGTGTCTCCGGCAGGTTGCCCTCCGCACCGAGGCTCAATCTACGCAGAACTGCCGGAGGCAGAGCGTTCGCCAGCCCATAACGATATATTATATCCAACGCCTCGCTGTAAGTGGTCGGGTCTGGCGCAGTCGGCCCGGAGGCTATTACATCGAGCGGCGAACCTGTGACATCGCTGAGAATAAGCGACAGTGCCCGGGCGGGCGCGACAGCACGAGCAAGCAAACCACCCGACACTCGCGACAGGTGCTTGCGAACCGCATTCAACTCATTGATAGTTGCGCCTGAAAGGAGCAGAGCGCGGGTTGTTCTTTGCAAATCTTCGAGTGTTACCCCTTCAGCGGGAGCCACGAGCAGAGCGGAACCGCCCCCCGATACGAGGCAGACAACTATGTCTCCCTCCTGTGCTCTCTTAGCTATCCGCAGCGCCCGCTCTGTGGCCTCAACACCACGCATATCAGGCACAGGATGGCCCGCCTCGGCCAGCTCTATCTTCGATAACAGCCCGTCCCCCGTGCCGGTATAGCCATCCTTGACGATTACAAGCCCCTGCGCGATAGCATCACCAACGACATCCTCGGCTGCTCGCGACATAGCGGCCCCAGCCTTCCCTGCGCCCATGACATATATCTTGCCCTGTTGAGTGTTGATCTTCGCCGGCAGGTGCGCCCTGAGCGCGTTAAGCACCGCAAGGTATGGGTCTGCCGACTGGAGTGCGGCGTTGAGCACTGCCATGACAATCCCTTTGTGCAACACGCCAGCCCCAGGCATCATTAGATACTTCGGCCCCGCTTTTACTTATAGCAATGAGAGCGCATTGTGGCGAATTGTAACATAACACAGCGCCTGGATGGTGTCAAGGCTGGGTTCTCCGTCACTTTTGGTGAATATACCCAAACAGAGTTGTAGGCATAAAACGCACGCTCGAATAAAGATATCTGGACAAAGTATCAAGCTCGTGGTGCCAACGTTGGGCCGTGCCTTCTATCATTTCACCGCCATTCGGCTGCCACGTAAGGTAGGAAGCCAGTACTCAGGGCTTTCCTTCACCTAAAGTGACGAAGAGCCAGTTTTATGGGAGCATTATAGGTCTGGCAGTAAAGAGATCAATTTGGCTATTCAATGACCTCTGTATACTTATAGAGATCAGGCAATCTATTCTGTCGAAGTCTAAATTTTGTGCCGTGGTTGTGTCCTGTTCTGGCGTCAAAGTCCACTAGTACATCACCGTGATCCAGTGCGATCAAGAACTTATCAAAATCGAATTCTCGCAGCATCAGCACTCGTTCATAATAATAGAACTCTCTTCCTTCTTCACGGCGTACTCTGGCTTGTACGTAGAAGGCATTACGCAGCT
>JADEYI010001598.1_pt1 | contig 15904 bp, 15 predicted proteins | sample 8542331 | NCBI WGS metagenome assembly JADEYI01 (sample SAMN16510988, study PRJNA670497) | mine drainage metagenome | isolation source: biofilm near Copperflume 1 | place: Germany: Marsberg coppermine Kilianstollen | collected 2018-02 | reverse complement strand
TCCGCGTGCCGTAGGCCCGACCAAAACTCCCCGCGCGGGGGCGGGGAGTCGGCCTGGGGACGGGGCTTACTTGAAGCTGGCTTCCTTGACGCTGCTGGAAACCTCGAGGCTGATGTACTGACCGCTCAGAGCGTGCCCCGGCACCCCACAGGCGACGGTGTACTTCCCGACCTTGCTGGCGGTAAAGCGCAGGGTGTCCTGCGGTGTACTACCTCCAGTCTTGCCAAACCCTTGAACTAGGTTCTTACCTGCCGAGCCGGGGAAGGCTGCCAGGGCAGGGGTGATGCTGGCAGGGACAGAACCACCGCCGAGGACGATCACGCTGTGCGGGGCCACGCCGTTGTTGCGGAAGCGCAGCTCGACCTTCCAGCCCAGCGGCACCACAAAGGTCTTGTCGCCCCGCACCCCGCCGTTCAGGTTGAGGCCGCCGTTGGCGTTGTCCGAACCTGCCACCACCGTCAGGATGGTGGTTTTCTGTGCGGCTTGGTTGGTCACGTAGGTTTGGGCGAACGCCGCCGGAGCGAGCGCAGCCAGGGCCAAAAGGCTGAGGGAGGAGAACAGAAAACGTTGCATCAAAGACTCCTGTCGCGGTTTTCATCACAACTCCGCCGTCTGGCAGAGTTACTCAAAGCGTCACCCCCATAAAAACCACTGAGGATGTTTGACGCTTATCCCGTGCATACTGCTCTAAACAATGCTGCTCACAAGACACCAACCCACAAAGTGGAGCGGGCTGAAGCCTTCACGGTTCGTAAAGGCGCTCAGGGTTTGTGGGGCTCGGGTACGTCTGACCTAGCTGGCCCGCTGGGCCGCAGGGGCTGCCCGCACTCCATACAAAACTTAGCCATTACCGGGTTTTCGCCGCCGCAGCTCGGACAAACCAGAATCCGTTGGACGGCTCGGGGGTCGTAACCGGGCTGGTGGGAGTGCCCCTCATGGTCGTCGCGGGCATATCCGTCTTCGTACCGATGAAGCCCATGATCCCCATTGCCGTAGCGGCGGTATCCGTGGTCGTCGTCGTGATCACCATGCCTAAGACGATGTCCGTGCCTGCCAGAACCTTCAAACAGATCATCAAAGAAACCCATAGTCCCTGCCTCCGACCTAACGCCGGGAACCGAACCCCGACTGGCCTCAAGGTAGCCGAGGAGTGTTCGGCTTCGGTAAAAACTTCGGCTCACCGGCCTCGTCCTTTTCACACCCTGGGCTCAGGTGAGGACTAACCCCCGCCCAGCAGCAATTGGGCGAACAGAATCTTGAGCAGCATCGCCGGGGGGTAGACGGTGGCGTAGCCCAAGTTGCAGGGTTAAGACGCTGAGGGTCAGGGCGGCCCCAGTCAGAAACAAGGCCAGACCGCCGCCCTGGGCTAGGGTTTGCACAAAGGTGAGGATCACCCCCAATTGACGCAGAGTCAGGTTGGCGTTGTAGGGCAACTGCTACGGCACCGGCCCAATGCGGTTGAGGGCTCCCACCACCAGCGGCCCTCGGCCATTGCCCAAGCCTGGAGGCGAAATCGGGAACGGATTATCCGCATCTTTGATTATCCCAACGAGATTCACCGGGCCATCTACACCAGCAATATCATCGAGTCCCTCAACTACACGCTCAAAAAGGGGGTCAAGACCCGTGGAGCCTTCCTAGACGAGGATTCCCTGTTCAAAGTGCTATATCTGGCGATTCAAAATGCCCATCCGCGACTGGAAAAGGGCCCTCAACTGGTTTGCCACCCTCTTCGGCGAACGGCTCACTGACAGAATGCATACACAAAATTCTTGACACCTCCGGGCTTTCATGAACTGGTACAACCATCAACGACCTCACAAAGCTATTGGTTATCAAACCCCAGTCAGTTTGCTGGCCCAAGCCGTGGCATGATCTCTCTTAGGGCTTTGGAAGTAAAAACTGTAGCAGTACCCTCCCATATCGTCCCCCATTTTCCTTCCTTGGAGTCGCTTAACCTTAATCTGCGGTTTTGGGGGTCAGTTCAAGTAGGCCATCGCGCTATTATCGGCTAATCCTTTATGAAGAATACTGTGTAGCAGTGGTACTTTAGGGGAGCCTCACACCGGAACAGGGGCGGCCCGCCTGGAGACCGCTATAAAGGCGGGGGTGGCGGGTCACGCCACCCCCGCACTGTGAACCGCTCCTACAGGTCTAGTGCCGGGCCGTACTCATGCTCCTTCACGTAGGCCCAGCGCCGCCTCGAGAGCAGCCCCAGCCCCAGGCCCAGCACCCCGTAAGCGAACAGGTAGAGCGCGTAGCGCACCCACTCCCCGTCGTAGCTGCCGAACATGGTGGCCCGCAGCCCCTTGACCAGGTAGGTCAGCGGCAGCCAGGGGCTAGCGGCCCCGTAGAAGTCCGGCGAAAGCTCGATGGGGAAGACCCCGCCTGCCGCCGCCAGTTGGAAGACCAAGAGCACCACCGCCAGAATCTTGCCCGCGTCGCCCAGTAGCATGATAATCGCCAGGATCAGGCTCAGGAAGGCCCAGCCCCCCACCACCAGGATGGTGTAGTAGCCAAAGGTCGAGCCCAGCGGAGCTTGCAACCCCAAGTGTACCGCCAGGGCCAGCACCGTCACCGAGAACAGCACGATCAGCATAGGCACGAAGCCTTTGCCTACCACTTGTAGCCAGTGTGGCATCCGCTTGAGCCGCTCGGGCAGCACCACCACCCGGAACAAAAAGGTTGCCATCAGCGCCCCGATCCACACCGAGAGGGCCATGAAGAAGGGGGCGTAAGCCTGACCGTTCTTCTCCACCTGATCTACCTTTTCCACCTGCGACTGCACCGCCACCGCCATGTACTGCGGCTGCACCTTGTCCTTGGGCAGGGCCTGGGCGAAGCGGTTCAGGCCGTCGGAGAGCTGGCGGGTGCCGTTTTGCAACTGCTGGCTGCCGCGCCCTAGCTGCCCCAGCCCCGCCGAGAGTTTCTGGTTGTTCTGGGCCAGTTGGCTGGCCCCCGCTCTGGCCTGGGTGAGCCCCGCCGAGAGCTGGGTGGCCCCGCTGCCCAGGCGCTTGGCCCCGGCGCTGAGTTCCTTGGTTCCCTGGCCCAGTTGCCCGATGCCTGCCCCCAGCGGTTCAAAGCCTTTGGCCAGCTTCTGGGCTCCGGCGGCGAGCTGTCCCGCGCCCTGGTTGGCTTTCTTCAAGCCCCCGGCCAAGCGCTCGGCTCCTCCGGCCAGCGCCCGCGAACCGGCGGTGGCCTGGGCTAGCCCCTGCGCCAGTTGGTCGCTGCCGGTTTGCAGGCGGGTTCCGCCCTCCACCAGCCGGGATAGCCCCTGCGCCAGTTGGCGGTTGCCCTCGGAGACCTGGGTTCCGCCCTGCTCGAGCGCGGTGAGTTGCTCGGGTTTGGGCAGGGCCGCCTGAATCTGGGCAATGGCCCCGGAAAGCTGGCCCATGCCATCGGCTAGGGCTGATGCGCCTGCGGTGTAGGTTTGCAGGCCGCCTTCCAGCACCCCGGCCCCCTGCTGGGCCGATTGTAGCCCCGCGCTGAGCCTGCCCGCGCCGTCCTGGGCGGATTGCAAACCCTGGCCCAGCCTGCTTTCACCCTGGCCCAGGTTGCCCGCCACGGCGGTGGGTACGGCGGCGGCGATCTGCCCGATGCCCTGCTGGAGACTAGGGATCCCCTGGGTTAGCGCCGTGACTCCTTGTTCCAAGCGCTGGGTTCCGCTTGATAGTTCGTCCAGCCCCTTCTGCACGGCCTCGGCCCCCGCTGCCAGGCGCTCCAAGTCGCCCGCCGGGGGCAGGCCCAACAACCCGCCCAGCCAGCCCAGTTGTTGCAGCCCACGGGATAGCTTGGCGGTTCCCTGGTGCAGTTGAGTACCGCCTGCGCTGAGCTGGGTGGCCCCTTCGGTGACGGCTTTGGCTCCACGGGACAGGGCTTGCAGTTGTTCGACACTGGGAAGTTTACTGCCAAGGGTCTGGAGGTTTTGTTGCAGGCGGCCCAGCCCCTCCTGGAGCTTGCCCAGCCCCACCGAGAGCTTCTGTGAGCCCTGCGAGAGTTCGCCCAGGCCGCCTTGGAGCTGGGCCGAACCCTGGGAAAGCTGGGCCAGCCCGCCCGTAAGGCTTCCGGCTCCCTTAAGCAACTCGGCTCCGCCGTCCTTGAGCCGCTTTAGCTCGGCCTTGGCGGGGAGCGCCGAACGTACCTGGGCCAGCGCCTGGGCGAGCTTTTGTGTGCCCTGGGTGAGAGCCGTCACGCCCTCGGCCAGGGCTGGGGAACCCTGGGCCAACTGGTCGGCCCCTTTTTGGGCCTGCCCCAACCCCTGTACCAGCGCCTCGCTACCCTGGACGAGCTGCTGGTTGCCCTGCTCGAGCTTATCTAGCCCCTGGGCCAGTTCGCCGCTCTTGGCGGCCAGTTCGGTTCCGCCCGAGGCAAGCTGATCCAGCCCCTGGGCGAGCTGCTGGCTAGCCTGAGCCAGGGTCTTGGCCCCCTGCGTCAGTTGCTGGTTGCCGCCGGTGAGCTGGTCGAAACCACCGGAGAGCTTTTGCGTCCCCTGGCCCAGGGTCTGAATCCCCTGGCCCAGTTGCTGGCTGCCTCCCTCGAGGCGGCCCAACCCGGTTGCCAGTTCGCCCTGATAACGGCTCAGGGTGCTGGCTCCGTCCGCTGCCTGGATCAGCCCGCTGGAGAGTTGTCCGGCCCCCCGCTCGAGCTTCTGTGCTCCGGCAGATAGCTGACCCAGGGCACTCTGGGCCTGCTGGATGGTGTCCAAAATGACCTTCCAGCGCTGCTTGCCAATCTCCTCAGACAGTTTGTTGGCCACATCGCCGGCGGCCCGTTGGCCCAGCACCGAGGCGGTAAAGTTCATGCCCACGCTCTCCACCAGCCGCACCGTGCCCTGGGCGGTTCCCGATACGGCTTTGGTGCTAAAGTCGGGCGGCACGATCAGGGCGAAGTAGATCTCGCCCCGGTGGATGGCCTGGCGGGCGCTGGCCTCGTCGAGGAAGGTGCGGAAGGCGAAGGGCCGATCCTTGAGCAAGCGATCCGCCAGGTCTTGCCCGAGCTGGTAGGGCTGGCCCCGGTAGGTGGTGCGCTGGTCGAGGTTAACCAGCCCCGCCGGGAGCTTGGAGAGCTGCCCGTAGGGATCCCAGATGCTGGTCAGGTAGATGATGGTATAGAGGGTGGGGATCAGTCCGATCACGATGGCGGCCAGCAACATCCGGGGCTTACCCCGGAAGAGGGCCAGCTCGATGCGGATCAACTGCTTCCACTGCCATACAATCCCCGGCCTCCGGCCCTGGTCTGGGCTACTGCCGGAGATCTCCGAGTCCTGTAGGGGTTGGTTGGTTTGTCTTGACATCGTGCTACCTCCCGGAGCTTCGCGCATCCGTTTGCGGCATCATAGCCCACCCCACCTGGGGTGGGCTATGGACATATGTCCTCTTCTAAAGGAGGACATATCTAGTGCTAAGTTGCGTCCGCCTAGAGCCTGCTGATCGGCTGGTCTGGGCGGATGTCTACTGGCTGCTAGGGACGCACTTGAGTACATTCCAGCCAGGGTTCTAGGTTGGGCATAGCCTGGGCGAGAGGTACTTATAGCGGTCTTCAGAAAACTCGAGCTCCCTCGTATTCCAACTGCTCTCATGCCCGGAGGCAAATTTGCCTCCTAGACGGGGTTTATGAGATGCTCACGGGGCCCTTGGCTATGCCATAAACGGCTCGTCCATATCGAAGAGGGCTATAAGTTGCGTCCGCGTAAGACTTGGAGATAAACCCGGCTTGTTTTAGAAATCATGCTTCAGGGGCAATTCCCGAGTGATTTTTGGATGGCGGTATCATCTAAAACATAGGCCGGAGATACCCAGCTATGGTTGCACAAACCACCTTGCTCAAGCACTACCAGGAGATCGCCACGGTGCTGGCCCGCCACGGGCTGGGCTACCTGGCAGTGGAGTTGGGCCTGGGGCGCTACCTGCCCTTCAACCGGGGTCTGCTGCAGCATCGCCCACGCGAGGCCCCCTACACCCGTGCCGACCACCTGCGCTTAGCTCTGGAAGAGCTTGGCCCCACCTTCGTCAAGCTGGGGCAGATCCTCTGCACCTGGCCCGACTTGGTGCCCCTCGACTGGTCGGTGGAACTGGCCAAGCTCCAGGAGCGGGTTCCGCCAGTCCCCTGGGATCGGGTCTGGCTCAAGCTGGCCCGCCCGAGGAAGTTTTTGCCCAGCTCGAGCCAGAGCCGTTGGCCGCAGCCTCCATCGGGCAGGTACACCGGGGGGTGCTGCACGGCGGCGAGGTGGTGGCGGTGAAGGTGCAGCGCCCCAGCGTGTACCGCCAGGTACGGCTCGACCTTGAGGTGCTGCGCTCGCTGGCCCGCCTAGCCCAGCGCCACTATGCGTCCTACGATCCGCTAGGTCTGGTAGAGGAGTTTGCCCGTACCATCCTGGATGAGTTGGACTACACCAAGGAGCGCCGAAACTTGGAACGCTACGCCCAGAACCTGGCCAATACCGAGGGGTACGCCTGCCCAGGATTTACCCACAAGCCTCTAGCCGCGAGATGCTCACGCTGGAGTACATCGAGGGAGTGCGGGTGGATGACCTGGGCGGGGTTCAGGGATACGGCCTGGACTCCGCCCAACTAGGAGGTCGGCTGGCCCGGCTGCCCTTTCGCTCGGCTTTCGACTGGGGCTTCTTCCCCGCCGATCCCCACCCGGGCAACTTCCGGGTCACACCGGAGGGCGATCTGGTGCTGCTGGACTTCGGCATGGTGGGCCATCTGAGCCGCCCGGAGCGGGGCCGGCTGCTGGAACTGGTGTTGGCGGTGGTGGACAGCGATGCGGCCAGGGCCGCCGACCGCCTAAGCGAACTGGGCGTGGCGATCGCCCCCGACCAGGCCTCGGCCTTTCGCTACGACCTCGAGCGGCTGCTGTACGAGTACATCGAGCTGCCCATCGGGCAGATGCCGATGGGGGACATCCTGGTGCGCTTTCTAGAGCTGGTGCGGGAGTACCGGCTGCGCCTGCCCGCCCACCTCTCGATCCTGGCCAAGACCACCATGATGGCCGAAGGGGTAGGGGTGCGGCTCGACCCCAACTTTCACCTGGCCCCGCTGGTCAAGCCGCTGTTCCAGCCCATCTTCCTCCAGCGTCTCCGGCCCAAACAGATCCAGGGCCGCTTGTGCGAGGGAGCCCTGGACGCGCTGGCCCTGCTGGAAGAAGCCCCGGCGAGGCTGCGCCGCTTGGTGGATCGGGCCGAGCGGGGGGAACTCGAGCTGCGCATGTGCCCCGACCGGGAGTTCTTGCAGGAACTGCGCGGTGTTGCTGGCAGCCTGCGGCTATCGGCCTTGACCATTACCCTGATCCTGGCCCTGTCCGGCCCGATGATGTGGTCTACCACCCCCCAGGTGGGAGCGCTGGGCTGGCGGGGGTGCTGGGACTCGCTGGATATCTACTGCTGGACTCCTGGCGCAAGAGTTAACGCATCAGCGGGGGTGGGTCTTGAGAGAAAGGGGATCTGGGCGTAGCCCCTCGGGGGGTCTTTGGCCCAGCCGCCACAGCATGAATAGCGACAGTCCAATCAGCAGCACTGACAGGATTTGGGTGGCGGTGAAGAGGCCGATGCCCAGTTGGTTGTTTTGGTATACCGGTAGCCACAGGGGGTTGAGCCGGAAGGGTTCTTCCAGTACCGAGCGCAGCAGGCTGTACCACAGCACGAACCGCCAGAAGGCATAGCCGTAGGGCCGCCCTGGGCGCAGCCAGAACCACACCACTGCTAGCAGTACTAGCCCGATGGCCGCGCCGTAGATCTGGGTCAGGTGTACCGGCCCCATCACTACCGCGCCGGCGCAGGTTCTATTGGCTAGGTCGAGGGTGCTGGTGCAGATACCGGGGAAGCCCGAGCCCGGCGGGAAGGTATAGCCGATGGGCAACGTGGTGAGCCGCCCGGCGCTATCCCAGGCGCTCAAAAAATTGCCGATGCGCCCGCCGATGATGCCCAGCGCCACCCCTGGTAGGGCGGCCTCGAGGTAGGGATAAAGGGGGAGGCCGTGGCGCTTGTGGTAATACCAGAAGGCCAGCAGCCCCCCGATCATGCCGCCGTGGAAGGAAAGTCCCCCGCGCCAAACCTCGAGGATGCTCATGGGGTTGGCAACAAAAGCTTGAGGGCTGGTGATTACGTACAGCAGTCTGGCCCCGATTACACCCCACACTACCGCCCAGAACACCGCCTGCTCGAAGCCTGCTGGGTCGTGGCCCCAGCGCCGAAGCAGGCGCTTGGCAATCTCGATGCCAACAAAAATTGCCAGCACGATCAGAATACCGTGCCAACTTATAGATAAAGGGCCAAGGTGAATAGAACCAGCTTGCATAGACCACCTTTCAAAGTCTTCGGGGCTCGAGGGCTCAAGCTCAAACTACGAGGTTATGGCTAAGAGTCTCCGAGGCGACTTTGCCCAAAGTCGCCCCGACCAAAGGGAGCGGGAGGGTTCCACGATGAGTTGGTTAGGCTGCTCATTTGACAAACTCGTCGTGGAGCTACTTAACATAACGAGAGTCACCGCCCCAGTTTTGCAAGACGGCGACCGCTGTATCTCAGCGTAGGCTAGCGAGCTTGAGACGCATCTGGTAAACCTCCTGAGCCTGGGCCACCACGATCTCCGAAGCTAACTTGACGATGACCGGGTTCTGGGCTTTTTGCAGGGCCAGCGTTGCCATCTGGATGGCCTGTAGGTGATGTGGAATCATGGCCTCGAGGAAGACTCGCTCAGGGCTAGCTGGGGTTTGTGAGGGCTGCATCATGCTGTCCGAGCCCGATTGCGCCGTGTTAGCGGTGCTGGAGTTTTGCCCCATACCGGTGCTGGAGTTTTGCCCCATGCCGCTCTGGGTCATGGCACGCTGAGCAGCCAGGTTGGTGCCCCCGAGCGTACTCAGCAAGGTGCGCATCTGGCTTATCTCGCGCTCCTGGTCACGGATGATAGCGCTGGCCCAGCCGCGAATCTGCTCGTCTTGGGTCTTGTTTAGAATGTCTCGAGCCATTGCAACAGCTGTACGGTGGTGCGGAATCATCATCGAGAGGAAAGCCTGCTCAAAGGGGGCTCCCTCGAGCACCCCCAAGCCCTGTCCGGTCAGGCCCATACCCATTTGATTCATCATCCCCTGCATCATCTGCATCATGTTCATCGGGCTCTGCTGGCCTCCCATCATTCCAGACTGCCCCTGATTTATTCCAGGCTGGCCTGGGTTGATCGCCCCACCGGGTGTTGGAAGTGGAGGTAGCAACTTGGGCTGCGTTGATGGAGTGGGTGCAGGGGTCTGTTCGGGGTGATGGGGGTCGCTTTGTGCCAGCGAGAATCCAATTAGCACGGTAACTACCAGGAGAACCAGTTGTCGTTTCATATCTAGTACCTCATGATCAAGCCTACTGAAGTGTTGTTAAGCTCGTGTAAAACCCCCCCAGGGGTATTTGTCTCTTGACGGATGGGGAGAAATGCATATTTGTTTTGCCCAGGTGAGACATCTACACCGCTCCGGCCAGAGCACGCCCAAATGGTGCCAGGCGTAGGTTCATAGCAGGGCAAAAAGCCCCACTGCAACTACAAACACCCCCAGGCCCAGCTTGACCAGGCCTCGTTGGGTGATGTGCAGACGGCTGACTTTTTGTAACACCGCTCGGCTGCTACCAACCGCTACCAACAGCACCAATGGGAGTATGAAGGCCAAGTTGTACCAAGTCAGCAGGGTATAGCCATAAGCCTTGCTGGGTAGACTGCCAATCAGGGCGGCTACTGCCAGATACATGGCCCCACCGCAGGGAATGGTACAGGTGCCAATCAACACCCCACCCACAAAAGCTCCACCTAGGGTAGTTTTGCGCCCCCATTTATGCGCCAACCCATGTAGACCGGCAGGCATGGTGAGTCTGATGGGGCTATTCGGATAGAAGTATTCCGCCGTCATGATTAGGCCCAGTACGATGGCAATCAATCCGGCTAGCCGAGTGAAGAGGTGGGTATTGCCGAATCGTTGCAACCCACTGACCTCGATAAAACCCACTCCCAGTAGAAAATAAAGCAGGAAAATGCCCAGGATGTAGGCTCCCGCCACCGCCCAGACATAGCGCTTGGCTTGGCGCACATCCTCGAGGTTGCTGGAGCGCTCTACCACCGCCAAGAGTGCTCCCACAAACAGCAGTAAGGTGGTAATGGCACAGGGGTTGATGCCATCCGCGAAGCCTGCTACTCCAGTGAGGGCCAGGGCGGGTAAAGGATAGCTCTCCAACCAAGCCGCCGTAGGTATGGTGAGCCTCGAGCTGAAGGCCAGATACGCCCCCAGGACTATCACCCCTAAACCTCCCAACGGAAAGAGCCAAGGAATTCGGGCAATTCGCATCATGCTAGCCCTCGACGACTACCTTGCCGCGCATGAACGGATTGTCCTTGCCACCACAGCAGATATCGCAGTAGAAGAGGTACTCACCGGGTTTCTTGAGCGTGAAGCTAAAGGTGCCGGTCTGCTCGGGTGCAATACGTTGATCAATCCCTTGCCCCTCGAGCACGAAGTTGTGCCATCCACCACCATCACTGTGCAGGGAGTTATCTAGATTGACAATGCTCACGGTGAGGGGTTGCCCAGCTTTGGCGTAGACCACATTGGGCTGCCAACCCCCCATGCTAATGCGCAGAACAGTGCCAGGGTTACGATTCCCAGCAGACTGCAGATAAGGTCTCATAAAGAGGGCCCCGGCTAGCAGAATCACAACCAGGGCTACCAACCAGAAAAGGAGGGTACGCCGACGGGGAGCGGGCTTAGTGATATTTGGTTTGGACATGAGTTTTCCTCTCTGCCATTCAGGGTGGATTTTGGAGCCCAGATTGGCGGTTCATCTGTACTTTCCAGCAATGAAGATACTCCACCCCATCAGGGGGGGGTAGGGTTAAATGTCCTTTAGAGCAGTTTTCAGAAAGACTATGGCCGCCCACTCATCGCGTTTCCCACCCTTACGGCCCACGCGGAGTCAAGGGCCACAGGCCCCCGGCCAGGCCGGTACTGGAGTCAAGGGCCACAGGCCCCCCTCGCACGGCAGCTTAGCGCTATAGTGCGTGCGCTAGCAAAGCTCGGCCCTATGGGCCTAGTGCTGGCACGGGCCACCCGGCTGGGCACTGCCCACGCCAAGCCCGCCCCGGTGGGGCTAGTGTCACGCCGGTACTGGTCAAGTCGGGGGCTAAAAACCTAGCTCTTCTACGGCGTGTTTTAGGATTTCCGCGCTGTGCTTGAGGGCATGATGTTCCTCAGGGGTTAGCTCAGGCTCGAGAGTTCGCATGACTCCACCCGCCCCAACCACCCTGGGCAGTGACAGTGCGGTTTCCTGAACCCCCTCTACTTGGGCATTTAGGATTGAGACCGTAAACACGCTGCGTTCGTCATGAAGGATAGCCCGGGTTAGCCGGGCTATTCCGGCCCCGATCCCGTAATGGGTAGCCCCTTTGCCCTCGATGATTCGGTAGGCAGCGTACCGCACCCCGTGGTCAATATGCTCCTGCACCTCCGGCGTGACGGTATAAGTGGGTTGCTGAGCAAAAATACTAAGCTTCACCCCACCCACGCTGACCCCTGACCAAACCAACACCTCGGAGTCGCCATGTTCCCCTAGCACGTAGGCATGAACCGATTGGGGCGACACCGCCAGGTGCTCTCCCAGTAAGGCCCGGAAGCGGGCGGTATCAAGGATGGTACCTGAGCCGATCACCTGGTTAGGGGGTAGGTTGGCGATACGGGTGGCTACCTGGCTCATCACATCTACCGGGTTAGTGGCGATGAGAAGTATGGCCCCCGGAGCAGCCTGCACAATTTGAGGAATAACCTGTTCAAACACCTTGGCATTGCGACCCAGCAATTGCAACCGGGTCTCCCCAGGTTGCTGGCTTACGCCCGCTGCCACTACAACCACAGTTGCCCCTTCCAGAGCACTGTAATTCCCCGCTCGCACCCGTACTGGGTAAGCAAAGGGGGTTGCATGCAGGATATCCTCGGCATGTGCCTGAGCCAGCTTGAGGTTGGCATCCACCAGTACCAGCTCACTCCCCACCCCGTCTAGCGCCAGTGCGTAGGCTACACTGCTACCCACCAAGCCGGTGCCCACCACACCGACTTTCATGCCTCACCCTGTATAAACGTGTGGGGCTCGAGGAGAAATTCGCTGCGGCATCCTTTAGAGCAAAAGAAATACTCCTGTCCCTGCCAGGTGGCAGTGGGGCTTTTGGTTCGCTCAACGGACATGCCACATACCGGATCAATAGCCAGGGTACGGGCCTCTTTGAATTCACCGTCCTCCAGCCACAGCACCCGATCGGCAATGTCCTGGATGCGGGTATCGTGCGAGACAATCAATACACTCTTGCCTTGCTCTTTGGCGATGTGGCGTAGCAGCCTCGAGACCTCGTGACCGGTAGAAGAGTCCAGGTTGGCGGTAGGTTCGTCGGCCAGGATCAAAGAGGGGTTGTTGATCAGGGCGCGCGCGATGGCGACCCGCTGTTTTTCCCCACCGGAAAGCTGCTCGGGCAGAGCCTGGAGGCGCTTGTCCAGGCGTAATTCCTTGAGGATTTCAGTGGCTCGCAAACGGGCCTCCTTGCGCGGTACTCCAGCCATTTCAGCCACCAGCACCACATTCTCGAGGGCGCTCAGGGCCGAGAGCAAATTGAAGTCCTGGAAGATAAAGCCAAACTCCCTTAGGCGAAAGCGGGGCAAATCGCGCTCGGAGAGCGCAGTCAACACCGTGCCGTTGAGCTGGATGCTACCCTCACTTGGCCTCAAGAGTGCTCCTAGCATCGAGAGTAGGGTGGTTTTGCCCGAACCCGAAGGCCCCATAATCAACACCACCTCGCCGGGGGCTACCTCGAGCGAGACTCCCTTTACCGCCGCTACTTCAGCAGTTCCACTGCCGTAGCGCTTGGTCAAATCCTCGACCCGCAAGATTGCAGCAGTCTTTTGAGCCTTCACCGTCCACCTCCACGAAAAACTATGGCTGGATCTAGACCGGCAATCTGGATCACCGGGATTATCGCTGCCAGCCCGCCGATGCCAAGAGCTATCAGGCTCACTTTGAGCACCGAGGCCAACGTCGGTTGCAGGGGCAGGTTGAAGCCCAACCAGGGCAGCAGCAAGGGCAACACCAGAAAGCTGAACACCCCCGCCAGCAGCAGCCCTAACACCACACTGTAGAGGGCCTGGGCCAGTACGGTCGTAACCAACTGACCGGTGTCGGCTCCGATGGCCTTGAGCACCCCAAACTCAGCCCGGCGCGAGAGGGTAGCGGTGTAGACCGTGAGGGCCAGCACCGAGAGACCAATCAGAAAAGCCACCAGGTTCATCAAGTTGATTGCATCAGCTCCCATGTCTTTCACCACTTTGCGTTCCTGCTGGGCAAACTCGGTACTAGAGAGGGCACTAACCTTTGCTACTTGGCGCTGGATGCGGGATGCGACTATCTGTGGAGATGTCCCTGGCTGCACCTTGACCAAGAGAAAACTGGGGTTGCTCCCGGTACGTCTTAGACGGGCAAAGTCTTCACTGGAAATGAAGGTTACGCTGTTGGTGAGGCTCGAGCCCCCCTGGGAAAACCCCACCACCTTAAAGCGTCGCCCGAAGACTCGTATGCTACCGCCCAATTTCACTCTGGAATCCTTGGCTTGTTGGGAATCTACTACGGCCTCGCCCGGAGCAGGAAGCGCCTTGCCTTCCACTACCTTCCAGGGTCCCCCTGCGCGGGCATTCAGGGGCAGGCCAAAGACATAGCTAAGACGACTGTCCCGACCCATCTGCACACTTTGGGTGGTATAGAGCAGGGGCGTGACCGAAGCCACTCCTTTTACTACTGCTACCTGTTCTGCTGCACCGGCAGGCAGCGTGGAAGCCACCATGTGCAGGTTGCGTACCCCCTGCTGGGCCACCCAGACCTCGGCCCCGGAGCGCTCGATGTAGGCTGCGAGTTGGTGCTCGACCCCATTCACCACTGCATCCAGGGACAACACCAGGGTCAAAGCGAGCCCTACCCCGCCCGCCGAAATCAGTAGCCGGATGCGATTTTGCGCCAGATTACGCCAAGCCAGATTCAACACCCTTTACCTCCTGAATACCTCGGCAGGGGCCAGCCGGGCCACCACCCAAACCGGGGCAATGGCAGATAGCAGGGCCATGCCTAGTCCGGATAGAAGTGCCAGCAATATGGCGCTTGGCTCGAGCACCACCAGAAATTGCGGGCGCAGCACCATGATCAGCCAAGCTACCAGGTACGCCAATAAGACAGCCAGCAAGGCTCCCAAAAAAGCCATCACCAGCGCCTGAGAGAGCACCAATCCATACATCCGGGCATTCCCCGCTCCGATAGCCTTGAGCACCCCGTACTCACGTTGCCGCTCAACAGTAGCGGTATATATCACCAGGCCCACCACCAATACTCCTACCAGAAAGGCAATCCCCCGCATCAGCCGTAGGGGCTGGAAAAACCCCTCATAGATACGTAGATCAGCCGCCATCAGCTCGGGCTTGAGCCAAGCTGTCACCCCGGAAAGCTGGTTGATTCGCTCTTTCAAAATCTGGGGCGATACTCCGGGCTGAGGTTCTACCAACACAAAGCTGGTCAGCCCTGGGATCAATAAGTAACGCTCGAGCTCGACCTTTCGCACGAAGACCAGGGTGGTCATCCAGGAGTTGGTGCCCGCCGACAGACCCACCACTGGGAAGCGGTAGCCCCCGACCTCAACGGTCTGACCTACCTTGATGCCATGTAACCGGGCCAGGGTCTGATCCACCACTACCTCACGGCCCTGGCGGGGTTCGCGCCCCTGGGCCAGCCTCCAGGGGCCACCCCCCTTGGCCGGATCGTAGCCGATTAGGTAGGCGAAGATCTTCCGGTCGTGCAACTCGAAGAAAACGCTCTGGCTCAAAACTGGAATGGCCCGTGCTACCCCCGGTATTTTCTGAATATCGTCCTCCGTTCCCGGAGGTAGCAGCGAGTTATCTGCGGCCAGATTTCTCACTCCTACCTGGGTGGCCACTACACTGCCGGGAGTATTTGCTAAATACACGGTGATCTGCCGCTGCATTCCCCGTACCAGTCCGTCCAGGAGAAGAATTAGCATTAGAGCCAAGGCTACACCCAACAAACTCAGAGCCAGACGAGTTTTGTTTTGGAGTAGGTAGCGAGCAGCTAGCGACATTCAAGCCTCCGCTGTGATTTGGGGGTTATGGGTAGGGAGTGAGGAGACCACCCGCAGTTCGGGTTGGCGGCGCAGTGCCCGCAGCAGCGTATGCCGCCGCCGACAGTCCAGCGTGACCACCACCCGCCGCCCTGGATCCTGCTGAATCGCACTCAGGATGCGGCTCAGCAAACGGCTGTTCTGCTCGGCCCATTCCTGTCGGGCCGTACCCCCGCAAAGCGCCTCGGTCAGGTGGCAGAGGTTATCACAGACGATTCCGTAGACCACCCCGTTCATCCAGGTGGGGGAGTGCCGCTGGAGCCCTACTAGCAGGCCATTGATGGCCCTAACCAGGCTCCGGCGCAAGCCCAAAAAAATCCTGCCTTTGGGGATGAGCAGGGTCTGAGTGGGCGGAACCCCAACCGGAACCACCACCGTGTCACTGAGTTGTCCCAGTGGGATCAGCCCCTGGCGGTACTCCAGCGGCAAGGCTGTACCACCACCGTGCTCGAAGGATTCCAGGGGGATTTCCGCCAGGAGCAACTCGGGCTGCTGCTGCTGCACTAGCCGTACCAGTCGCTCCGCATACGCTGGGCTAAAGCCCTGCTCGAGTTCACCTAGCGTGCCCAGCACGACAACCGGGGTTCTGGTAGTAGAAGTGCTCACGGTAAGACTCCTCTCACAGGTAGGGGGAGCCCCTTTAGGCTCCCCCTACCTTCCCGATGCCTAGTGATGGGGTTGCTGAGGCCGTGATTCGTTCTGCTCGTTCCTTGCTTGATGGC
>JADEYI010001597.1_pt1 | contig 15908 bp, 15 predicted proteins | sample 8542331 | NCBI WGS metagenome assembly JADEYI01 (sample SAMN16510988, study PRJNA670497) | mine drainage metagenome | isolation source: biofilm near Copperflume 1 | place: Germany: Marsberg coppermine Kilianstollen | collected 2018-02 | reverse complement strand
GCAGGGTACTTCAGGGGCTGGGGCGGAGCTTTGCTGATGCGCTTTACCGATGTGATGATGGCCTTTCCAGCACTATTATTAGCGATTGCCCTGGCGGCGATTCTCAAGCCCAGCCTGTGGATTGTGGCGCTGGTGATCGCGCTGGTCAACTGGGTGCAAGTGGCGAGGGTGGTCTACGCGCTGGCCCTGGCGCTGGCCCAAAAGGACTACGTGGAGGCGGCTCGAGCTTTAGGAGCCGATAATCGGCGGGTGCTGCTACGGCATTTGCTCCCGCACCTGTTCCCGACGCTGTTGGTCTATGCTAGCCTGGGTCTTTCGACCACGGTGCTCTTGGAGGCCGCGCTTTCGTTTCTGGGTGTGGGAGTGCAGCCCCCCACGCCGTCCTGGGGGGGCATCATCAACGAGAGTCAGTCCTACTTCACCGATGCACCCTGGCTGGTGGCTTTCCCCGGCCTGGCAATCCTGCTTACCTCACTGGCCTTCAACCTGCTTGGCGACGCGCTACGTGAAGCGCTCGACCCCACCTTGAGGTAAGCCGTGGCGACCTATCTAGCCCAGCGCATCCTCCAGTCGGTGGGGGTGTTGTGGGCCGTCACGGTCATCACTTTTGGCTTGCTGTACTTACTGCCCGCCGACCCTGCGCGGCTAGTGGCAGGCCGAAGCGCTCCACAGGAAGTGGTGCAGCGGGTGCGGCATGAGCTGGGGCTGGATAGACCGTTGCCGCTGCGCTATCTAGGCTATCTGGGGGGGTTGGCGCGTGGGGATTTGGGCCGCTCGTACACGCAAAAGACTCGAGTCAGTGAGTTGCTGGCCTCGAGGCTCGTCCCGACCTTAGAACTCACCCTGGCAGGGATACTCTTCGAGTTATTAATCGGCATTCCCGCAGGCATCATTGCAGCCTTGCGGCGCGGAAGCTGGCTGGATCAATTGGTCATGCTGCTCTCCTTTACCGGGGTAGCGGCCCCTCAGTTTGTTTTGGGACTGCTGCTTTTATACCTGCTGGCTTACAAGTTAGCCCTGTTTCCGCTGGGGGGCTATGGTGGTTTGGACTACCTGGTGCTGCCCGCGCTGGCCCTGGGTTTGGCTGGAGGGGGCTGGTATGCCCGGATTATGCGCAGTTCGATGCTCGAGGTGCTCTCGCAAGACTACGTGCGTACCGCACGGGCTAAAGGTTTGGCGGGCCAGGTGGTGGTTTACAAACACGCCCTGCGCAATGCCCTGTTGCCCATTGTGGCGATGATTGGCAGCGATTTGGGTACTTTTATGGGTGGGGTGGTGGTGGTGGAGTCGGTGTTCGGCTGGCCGGGTATCGGACAACTGACTTGGCAGGCCATTCAGACCGTGGACATCCCGACCATCCTCGGTGCAGTCACCTTCACCGCGTTTTTTATCGTCCTGGCGAATCTTCTCGCCGACCTGGTGTATCCCCTGCTCGACCCCAGGGTGCAGTACAGGTAGCGAGTATGAAAAAGACCCCCCACCAGCAGCGAGGCTTCCCGCAATTCATCTGGTTGCGACCTATACGCAGTGCCCCCCTGCGCGCAGGGGGCACGGTGGAAGGCTCTAGGCGCATGAAATTGCGGGATGATCAGCAACGCGCGCGGGGGGCGTTTTGGTAGGCTATGAACGTTTATACATCAGCGTCTGAAACACCTAAACCAAGGGTAATCAAGGAGGCAAGAATGAAACGTTGGATTGTAGCTTTAGCCCTCTCGCTGGCCCTCTTCGCCCAGGCCCAAAGCCCCGGCGGGAGCCTCACCGTGTCGTTCAAGGACGACATCTCCACCCTCGACCCAGCCATTGGCTACGACTGGCAAAACTGGAGCATCATCAAGGCCATCTTTGGCGGGCTGATGGACTACCAACCGGGAACCACCAAGCTGGTGCCCCACTTTGCCCAGAGCTACAGCATTTCCAAGGATGGCAAAAGCTACACCTTCAAGTTGCGCAAGGGCATCAAGTTCCAAAATGGGCGGGAGATGCTGGCCTCGGACGTGAAGTATTCCCTCGAGCGGATGCTCAACCCCAAAACCCAAAGTCCCGGTGCGGGCTTCTACGGTGGCATCACCGGGGTGGAGGCTTTTAGCTCGGGCAAGGCCCAGGAGGTCAGCGGGATCAAGGTGCTCGAGCCTTACACCGTGCAAATCCTGCTGGACAAGCCCGATGCCTCCTTCCTGCACAAGATGGCCCTCAACTTCAGCTTTATCGTGCCCAAGGAGGCTGTCGAGAAGGCCGGAGCCGACTTCGGTCATAACCCTGTAGGGGCCGGAGCCTTCAAACTCAAGGAGTGGAAGCTGGGGCAGCAGGTGGTGCTGGAGAAAAACCCCGACTACTTCATCAAAGGTTTGCCCTACCTCGACTCCATCACCTTCCTGGTCGGCCAAGACCCCAACGTGGCCTATCTCAAACTTCAGCGCGGCGAAGTAGATATTTTGGGCGACGGCATCCCACCCGCCAAGTTCGTGGACGTGATGAAAGACCCCAAGCTCAAGAGCCAGGTGGTGGTGGGCAACCAGCTCATGACCGGCTACATTACCCTCAATACCCAAATCAAGCCCCTCGACAATCCCAAGGTGCGCCAAGCCCTGAACATGGCGATCAACAAGGAGCGTATCGTCCGCCTCATCAACAACCGTGCGGTTGTGGCAGTGCAGGTATTGCCCCCCGGTATGCCCGGTTACGACCCAGCCTACAAGGGCTACGCCTACGACCCCACCAAGGCCAAGCAACTCCTCAAGGAAGCAGGCTTCCCCAACGGTTTCTCGACGGTGCTCTACGCCAACAACACCGACCCCAACCCGCGCATTGCCCAAGCCATCCAGCAAGACCTCTCGCAGATTGGGGTCAAGGTTGAACTCAAGACCCAGGCCCAGAGCACCGTGATTCAGGCCGGTGGAACCAAGGGCCAAGCCCCCATGATCTGGTCGGGCGGCATGGCCTGGATTGACGATTACCCCGACCCCTCGGACTTCTACTGGCCCATCCTGAGCTGCTCTTCGGCGGCCCCCGGTGGCTGGAACTGGCCCTGGTACTGTAACCCCGCCCTCGACAAAAAAGCCGAAGCCGCCGACGCGATGGTGCAACCAGGGCAAGAAGCTGCCAGGGCCAAAGCCTATCAGGCTCTCTTCGCCGAGGTGATGAAGGACGCACCCTGGATTCCCATATTCCACGAGAAACGCTACCTCATGCACACTGCCAGGGTTGGCGGCTCGGATGCCATTCTGGTAGACCCCATCCATACCCCGGTGAACTATGCGCAGTTGTGGGTGAAAAAGTAGGGATGAGCAAAAACCGTCGAACGCCTAACGTCCAACGCCGAAGGCCAAAGGCCCAAGCACAGGCTTGCGTCTGGGACGCTAGAGTTAAGAGGCAGAAGCTATCGTCCTGGATGGAGCCTTGGCGTTAGTCGTTCGACCCTCGACGTGAGCGAAGGAGCACAGATGGCCCACGACCACAGCTACAAAACCATCCACAGCTACCACTTTGGCTGGGATAACAGCTTTCCTGCGGCTTTGCGAACGGCTCCGGGAGAGACCCTCGAGTTCCACATCGTAGATGCTTCCGGTGGGCAACTCTCGGCGCAGTCCGGCCTCGCCGATGTAGCCGGGCTGGACTTCGCCAAGGTCAACCCGGTGACGGGGCCAATTTTCCTCGAGGGAGCCGAGCCGGGCGACGCGGTGGTGGTCGAACTGCTCGAGTTTGCCGAGTCGGGCTGGGGCTGGACGGCCATCATCCCCGGCTTTGGCCTCTTGGCCCCAGAGTTTCCCAACCCGGCCCTCAATATCTCGCACTACACCGCCCAAGCCGTAGAATTCATGCCGGGAATCCGCCTGCCCACCAAGCCTTTCCCCGGCACCATCGGCCTGGCGCTGGCTGCACCGGGACACCACTCGGTGGTTCCGCCCCGCGAAGTCGGCGGTAACCTCGACATCCGCGACCTGAGCCGTAGAGCCAAGCTCTACCTGCCGGTACAAGTAGCCGGTGCGCTGTTTTCCGTAGGCGACACCCACGCTGCCCAGGGCGACGGGGAGGTCTGTGGCACGGCGGTAGAAACCCCCATGCAGCTACGCCTGAAGCTGGATTTGTGGAAAGGAGCGGGCCTCAAACGCCCCGAATTCGACCTGCCTACCTCGCCGACTTCGCACCTAGACAAGGGCTACTATGCTACAACCGGCATTGGCCCCGACCTCTTCCACGCTGCCCAGGACGCGGTGCGCGGCATGATTGACCACCTCGGGCGAGAGTACAAACTTGGCCCCGAGCAGGCTTATATGCTGTGTAGCGTGGCGGTAGACCTGCGCATCAGCGAGATCGTGGACGCGCCCAACTGGGTGGTCTCGGCCTATCTGCCCAAAGGAATCTTTTCGTGAACCTCAATCACTATCCCTACTCCTCCCGGCGCAACGTTGTCACCGGCAAACGCGGTGCGGTGGCTACCGGGCAGCCCCAGGCCGCCCTGGCAGGGATGGAGATGATGTTGGCTGGAGGCAACGCGGTGGATGCGGCCCTGGCGACGGCCATAGCCCTGACCGTGCTCGAGCCCACCTCCAACGGCATCGGCTCGGATACCTTCGTCCTCGTTCACGATGGGCAAAAGCTACATGGTCTAAATGCCCACGGGGACAGTCCAATAGGGCTGGACTACGCCACCTTCGCGGCGGGGGGCAAGGTTCCCACGCGGGGCTGGCTCCCGGTCACAGTCCCCGGCGCACCCTCCGGCTGGCGAGCCCTGCACGACAAGTTTGGCAAACTGCCTTTTGAAAAGCTGTTCGAGCCTGCGATTCGCTATGCCGAGGAAGGTTTTGCCCTGACCCCGGAAACCGCCAGGGGCTGGGGCCGCACCGAAGCGGTGTATGGGCCAGTACAAGAAGCCTGGAATGCCCAGTTCAAGCGGGTGTTTTTGCCGGGTGCTAAAGCGCCCAGGGCCGGGGAAATCTGGCGTAGCCCGCACCACGCCGAAACCCTGCGGGAAATCGCTGCAACCGGCTCAGAGAGCTTTTATACCGGTAAACTCGCGGCCCAGATGGCTGACTTCGCGGCGGCAACCGGTGGTTTTTTGACCAGGGCCGACTTCGCCGCCCACCAGGCCGAATGGGTCGAGCCAATTTCGGTCAAGTATCGCGGCCTCGAGGTTCATGAAATCCCGCCCAGCACCCAAGGCATCGCGGCCTTGATGGCCCTGAAAATCCTCGAGGGCTTGGATATCGCCCAGCACCCTCGAGACTCCGCAGAGAGCTTCCACCTGCAAATCGAAGCCATCAAGCTGGCCTTCGCCGACGTACACAAACATGTGGCCGACCCCCGCCATATGAAGGTGAGCCCGGAAAATCTCCTCCACGACCTATATTTAGCCGAGCGGCGCAGGCTCATCGAGGACACTGCCTCATCCGTGCAGACCAGGATTCCCAGGGGTGGAACCGTCTACTTGTGCGCTGCCGATGGTGAGCTCGAGGTTTCCTTGATCCAGTCCAACTACATGGGCTTTGGCTCAGGTATCGTGGTAGATGGCACTGGCATCTCGCTGCAAAACCGGGGGGCTTGTTTCGTACTGGAAGAGGGCCATCCCAACCGGTACGCGCCCTCCAAAAAGCCCTTCCACACCATTATTCCTGGCTTCCTGACCAGGAATGGCAAGCCTTTGGGGCCGTTCGGGGTGATGGGCGGACACATGCAGCCGCAAGGGCATTTGCAGGTGGTGATGGGCCTGGAGGACTACGGCCTCAACCCCCAGGCTGCGCTGGACATGCCGCGCTGGCAGTGGCTCGAGGGAAAACGGGTGGAGGTTGAGACTTCCGTTCCACCGCATATTATTCAGGGTTTGCGCGAGCGTGGTCACGAGGTCGTGGTGCAGCCGGAATGGGCCTCCTTCGGGCGGGGGGAAATCATCCTCAAGCCAGGAGAGTCGTTTCTGGCGGCCACCGAGCCCCGCACCGACGGTATGGCGCTGGCCTGGTAGTGGCCCGTTTCTCACCAGGGCGGTCTAAACTGAGCTTTCATGAAACGCCAGGCCCTGGCCGTAGCGATTTATGCCTTAGCGATGGCCCTGCTCGAGGCGGTGGTGGTGGTTTACCTGCGCCGCCTCTTGGGGGTGCAGGGGCCGGGCTATTCCCCTGGCGTAAGTTTGGGGGCGCTGCATGGCCTCGAGGCCGCCCGTGAGGCTGCCACGCTGGTGATGTTGGGCGCGGTGGGCTATCTGGCCGGGCGCAACACCACACAACGGCTGGGTGCTTTTGCCCTGGCCTTCGGGGTGTGGGATATTGGCTACTACCTGGGGTTGGCGGCCTTGATTGGCTGGCCCCGAAGCCCCCTGGATTGGGATTTGCTGTTTTTGTTGCCCTCGCCCTGGTGGGGGCCAGTTTTGGCTCCGGTGCTGGTTTCATTGGTGCTGGTATGGGGCGGGTTGCGCTGGATGTATGGCGGTCAGGCCAATTGGGCCTCCGCTGCGATTTGGGCGGTGGGGGCTGGTCTGTTGCTATTGGGCTTTTTGCTAGCTCACCCCTACAATTTTCCCTGGCTGGTTTTTGGCCTGGGACTGGTGTTGTTTGCCTATGGCTGGCTGGGGGTTGGGCGTTTTAAACCAGGGGGCTATCGCAGCCCATCTAAACCATAACCGCCTGTTGCGAAAACCTGTGCTTAGAGCCTAAAATCGCTTCGTACAACGAAAGGAAGCCTTATGAAGCGACTGCTGGCGTTGCTGGTGCTATTGGCTTTGGTGGCTACTGCCCAGGCTCCCCTGGGCTGGCAGGAAATTCCTGGCCCCGACGGGACGATGTGCGCTGACGGCTCGCCCTGGAAGTTTTATGTTGCCCAGGGCGATCCCAAAAAGCTGGTGGTGGACTTTCAGGGAGGTGGGGCCTGCTGGAATGATGCTACTTGTAGCCCCAGCTCGAGCACCTTTACCCGCCAGGTAAATCCTCAAGAACTCTATCTGGCCCAGGGTATCTATAACCTTGCCAGCATCGCCAATCCGTTTTTTGGCTGGACGCACGTGTTCGTTCCATATTGCACTGCTGATATTCACTGGGGCAATGCCACGGTCAAATATGCCACTGCCACCATCGAGCACAAGGGCGCAGTGAACGCTAGAGCCGCACTGGACTGGACTTTCAAGAATGTTCCGGCTCCCGAGCAGGTTTTCGTGACGGGCTGTAGCGCCGGGGCCTATGGGGCGATTATGTGGGCACCCTACGTGATGCGCCAATATCCCAAGGCCATCGTGCGGCAGTTGGGCGATGCTGGACTGGGCGTGGTCAGCGAGGCTTTCGTCCAAACCGGCTTCCCCAACTGGAAAGCTGAAGGAGCCATCCCGGACTGGATTCCTGAGCTGGCGGCGGCCAGGGCTGATGCCAGCAAAATTCGCCAGCCCGACCTCTATAACGCCTTCGCCAAAACCTATCCCAACAACACTTTTGCCCAGTACAGCGCGGCTACCGATACCACCCAAATCTTCTTTTATGGTCTGATGAAAGGCGAGACTCAGCCCACCCAACAAACCGCTGCCGAATGGGTGCAAGGGGCTCTCGCCAACATTACCGCCATCAAGAGTGTCAGCCCCAACTACTTCAGTTTCTTAGCTCCCACCACCCAACACTGCGTGATTCCCCGACCCGAGCTGTATATCCTCAAAGTGGGGGATACTACCCTGCTGGATTGGATTAACAAGCTGGTCAAGACCGGACGGCCCGGAGACGTGTTGCCTCCGCGCTAAGAGTAGAGCCCAGTAAATATGCTTGGGCCACGCCAAGGTTCTTTTCGAAAATCGCTCTATCGTGCTGGACATAACTATTGGCTATTGAGCCAGGGGCGACGCGGCTCGAGAGAACCGTGCGGTGTGGTGAGGTTTCCTCGAGCCTATACACAGGCTTTCTTGAAACCAAACCAAGAACCAAACCGAAATCCCTCGAGGGAAGCCCACCGGAAGGGGATAAAATTGCAACCCTGCCAACTTGCAGGTCTTTAGTGAAAGTGTAAACTATTGCCGATAGGAGTGAGTTTAGTGTGGTGCTCTAGGTTGCCTCGTGAAGACCAGCACGAACTCAGAAGAGAGGAGAGGATATTTTGTCACCCAACACCGAATACCAAGCCGTCCTGGTCTACTTGGCCGTGGTCGTTGCCATTGTCATCTTGGCCATAGGGGTAGGGGCCTTGCTGGGGCCTAAAAAGCCCAGTCGCCCCAAGTTGATGGCCTATGAGTCCGGCAACGACCCCGCAGGTGAGGTCAAGCGCTTCCCGGTACATTTCTATGCGGTTGCCATGCTGTTCATCATCTTTGATGTGGAAGTGGCTTTCCTGTGGCCCTACGCGGTGAGCGCCGGAACGGTAGGTGTGGCGGGTTTTTGGGGCTTGTTGGTGTTTACGGTATTGCTCTTCGTAGGTTTTTTGTACGAGTGGTTCAAAGGCGTGATGAAGTGGCACTAGCTTCGCAGTCTCAAGTCTCAAGTCTCATGTCTCAAGGCAAAAAGACCTGTGACTTGCGACCTGAGACATGGGACGGGGGTTTCTAAATGGCAACCATCGCAGACTTATTCAGTAAAGATGTCCAGGAACTCGAGAACGAGGGTATCCTCTTTGCCACGCTGGAGAAACTCGTGGCTTGGGGGCGCAGCAATAGCCTGTGGCCTGCGACCTTCGGCCTGGCCTGCTGTGCTATCGAGATGATGGCCTCCACCGATGCCAGAAACGACTTAGCCCGCTTTGGCTCGGAGGTCTTCCGGGCTAGCCCACGCCAAGCCGATCTGATGATTGTGGCCGGGCGCTTGAGCAAGAAGATGGCCCCGGTGTTGCGCCGGGTTTACGACCAGATGCCTGACCCCAAATGGGTTATCAGCATGGGAGCTTGTGCCAGTTCGGGGGGGATGTTCAACAATTACGCTATCGTGCAAAACGTAGACAGCGTGGTGCCGGTAGATATTTTCGTGCCGGGTTGCCCGCCCCGTCCAGAAGCCTTGATTTACGGGGTGATGCAACTCCAGAAGAAAATCATGGGCCGGGCTCGTGACGATGAGGGCCGCAAACTGCCCGCAGTTGAAGGCTGGAAGAGGTAAAGCCTGGGGCTCGAGAGAGGCCACCAGCTACGAACGAGGTGTTTATGCGTCTGGAGCAACTCAAAGACGAGGCCAAGACCAGGGGATATGCCACTGAAGAAGCCTACGGTGATACCTGGATCGTGCTGCCCAAAGCGGACTTAAAAGCCTACATGAGCGCCATCAAAGCCAGGGGTTTCAACTACCTGGCGGATATTGTGGGCATTGACTACCTTAAGTATCCCCAGCGCAAGCCCGAGCGCTTTTGTGTGGTGTACGAGGTGGTTTCGCTACCGGGTTACAAAGACGGCGACGGCAGCCGGGTCTTCGTGCGGGTCTACGTGCCCGAGGCCGAGCCGGTGGTTCCTAGCCTTACCGACTTGTGGATGGGAGCCGACTACCTCGAGCGCGAGATCTACGACCTGCTGGGTATCCGCTTCGAGGGCCACCCCGATTTGCGCAAGATTTTGACCCCCGAAGACCTCGAGGGCCATCCCCTGCGCAAAGATTTCCCGCTCGGCGAAACCCCCACGCTCTTCAAAGAAGGTCGCTTTATTGACCCGGACAGCTTCCGGGCCGGGATTTCCGGCGACCGTAGTGGCATGAGTGGTTATCGGGGCGGTACGCGCAAGGGTTATCAGGACGTGTTCGATGAAATCCGGCAGGTGGCCGGAGAGGGGAGGAAGGAATGATCAAAGACCCCAACAGCCTACACAGCCTCAGCGACGATGTTTACGAAATTACCGATGCACCCGAGCTGAAGTCGGAAATCATGACCCTCAACGTAGGGCCACAGCACCCCTCCACCCATGGGGTTTTGCGGGTGGTGGTAGACCTCTCCGGCGAGCAAATTTTGCGCCTAACCCCCCACATTGGCTATCTCCATACCGGTTTCGAGAAGAACATGGAGAACCGCACGTATACCCAAGACCTCACGTATACGCCGCGCATGGACTACCTGCACAGCTTCAGCCACGACATCGCCTATGCCCTGAGCGTGGAAAAACTTGTGGGAGCCGAGATTCCACCCAGAGCACAGGCTATACGGGTGTTGCTCAACGAGCTTTCGCGCGTCGCTTCGCATCTGGTCTTCCTGGGTACGGGGATGCTGGATTTCGGGGCACTCACCCCCTTCTTCTATGCTTTCCGTGAACGTGAGGCGGTGCTCGACTTGTTCGAGTGGGTCTCGGGCCAGCGCTTCCATCACAACTACGTGCGCATCGGTGGCCTGAAGGAAGATTTGCCCAAAGAGTTCATTCCAGAACTCAAGAAATTCCTAGCCGCGATGCCTGCGCGTATAGACGAGTACGAGGGCCTGTTTAAGGAAAGCCCGATTTTTTACGAGCGAACCAAAGGGGTGTCGATCATCCCTGCCGAAGATGCCATCAATTTATCCCTTACCGGGGGGAGTCTGCGGGCCTCGGGGGTCAACTATGACGTGCGTAAAGCCTACCCCTATGGCGGATACGAGAGCTATCGTTTCGATGTGCCGGTTTTGCAAAACGGAGATGTTTTTGACCGCATGGTAATTCGTATCCTCGAGATGCGTGAGTCGGTGAAGATTATTACCCAGGCGGTGGAGCGGCTCGAGGCCATCGGCGATGGCCCTATCCGCGACCCCAACCCGCAAATCTCGCTGCCACCGAGAGCACTGCTCGAGACCAGTATGGAAGCGGTCATCTACCACTTCAAGCTTGTCACCGAGGGCTTCCATCCGGCCTTGGGCGAGGTCTACGTGCCCACCGAGAGTGCCAGAGGTGAGCTGGGTTATTACATCGTCTCGGACGGTGGTTCGATGCCCTACCGGGTCAAGGTGCGGGCTCCCAGCTTTGTCAACCTGCAAAGCCTGCCGTATGCCACCAAGGGCGTGCAGATGGCGGATATGGTGGTGGTCATTGCCAGCCTCGACCCGGTGATGGGTGACGTGGATCGCTAAGGAGTGCATGATGGCATCCTCAGTGACGGAAAAGCCTAAAACTGTGCGGGTTGATGTGGCTCAACCCACGCCGTATCGTTTCACTGTTGAGGAGTACGAAAAAGCCGCTTTCGCTGGAGCTTTTGCAGGACGTGTCGAGCTTCTAAACGGAGAGGTTGTGCAGATGCCAGCGATGAAGGGGCCGCACATCCGTGCGTTAGGCAAAGTGGGAACCGAGTTTAGCATTAGGCTGGCGAAGTCGGCTTTTATAATCAAGCAAGTTCCAATAAGGGTCGCCGAGCAGGATGGAGAACCCGATCCGGACATCACTTTGCTCAAATTGGAAGTTGCTCAAAGCGACTCAGACGATGCTCCCAACGCCTCCGAAGTTTTCCTGGTGGTCGAGGTTGGCGATACAACCCTCGTTACCGATAGAAAAATCAAGTTACCTATCTACGCCAGGGCGGGCATCGCCGAAGCCTGGATTCTCAACCTCAAAAAGATGCAGCTCGAGGTCTACCGCGATCCCCAAGAAGGCGAACACGCTTCTAAACAGACCCTCAACAAAGGTCAGAGCGTAGCTCCCCAGGCTTTCCCTAAAACACAAATTGAACGGTGGTGATGAATGGGATTTTTTGACGACAAGCAAGACTGGTTAGGTGAAACCTTTGCCCAGTACCCCGACAAGCGAGCGGCCATCATGCCCATGCTGCGCCAGGTGCAGCAAGATGAAGGCTGGGTTAGTCCAGAGAGCCAGGAAGAGATTGGACATCTCCTCGGCATCACGGCTACCGAAGTTGCAGGCGTGATGAGCTTTTACAGCTATTACCAGGCGCTCCCCACGGGCAAATATCACCTCCAGGTCTGCGCTACGCTGTCATGTGCGATTGGTGGGTCGGACGAGCTGTGGGACGAACTGGTGAACGAGCTACAAATCCTGCGTGGCGACGTGACTGACGACGGCCTGTTCAGCATCCAGAAGGTGGAATGCCTGGGAAGTTGCCATACTGCGCCGGTGGTTCAGGTCAACGACGAACCTTATGTGGAGTGCGTGACCAAAGCCCGGATGCAGGCACTCCTGGAGGGGCTGCGCCAGGGCAAGAAGATTGAAGACATTCAACTCCCTGGCAAGGTTGGGCACGTCGTTCATAACCGGGGCGAGGAGGTGAAGGCATGAGCGACAAGGTTCCCGGCGCAGCCGGTCGCGGAAGCGATGCCCCAGGCCCCATCATTTCTGGCAAAGATTCCCGCTTTGTGCCCACGCTGTACGCGCAGGTGGGCAAGGACAAGTCTTGGACGCTCGACTTTTACCTATCCCACGGTGGCTACGAATCCATCAAAAAGGCCATCGGGATGGGCCAGGACGCAGTTATTGATGAGATGAAGAAGTCCGGCCTGCGCGGGCGGGGCGGGGCCGGGTTCCCCACCGGCCTCAAGTGGAGCTTCATGCCCAAGAACAGCGGCAAGCAGCACTACATCGCCTGCAACGCCGACGAAAGCGAGCCCGGCAGCTTCAAAGACCGCTACCTGATGGAAGACGACCCACACCAACTCATCGAGGGCATGATGATCGCGGGTTTCGCCATCCAGGCCACCAAGGGCTACCTCTACATCCGGGGCGAGTACAAGCGGGCTTACGACCGGGTGATGGCAGCCATCAAGGAGGCCAAGGAGCGCGGCTACCTGGGTCAGAATTTGTTTGGGACGGGCTTCGAGTTCGAACTGTACGTCCACCGGGGAGCGGGGGCCTACATCTGCGGCGAGGAAACCGCCCTCATGAATAGCCTCGAGGGCCTGCGCGCCAATCCCCGCCAGAAGCCGCCTTTTCCTGCTCAAGCTGGGCTGTGGGGCAAGCCCACCACCATCAACAACGTCGAGTCGCTGTGTAGTGCTGTCCACATCATCCAGCGCGGGGCAGATTGGTTCGCCAGCATGGGCACCGAGAAATCCAAGGGCCACAAGCTGTTCCAGGTTTCGGGGCCCTTCAAGCGCCCCGGCGTGTACGAGCTGCCCTTGGGCGCGACTTTCCGCGAGCTGCTCTACGAATACGCGGGTGGCCCCACTGAGCCCATCCAGGCCATCATTCCGGGGGGCTCCTCTTGTCCGCCGCTGCCCTGGACGGACGAAACCCTCGACACCCCAATGGACTACGAATCCCTGGTCGCCAAGGGTTCGCTCCTCGGAACTGGCGGCGTAATCGGTATCCCTGCCAGCATGAGCATGGTGGATGCGATGTGGAACGTGACCCGCTTCTACGGCCACGAGTCCTGTGGCAAATGCACGCCCTGCCGCGAGGGGGTCTCGGGCTGGATGGTGAGCCTGTTTGAGAAGATGGGGACTGGGCAGGGCAAGAAGGGTGACGTGGAGGTCTTAGAGAATATGCTCAACCAGATCGAAGGCCGGTCTTTTTGCGCCCTGGCTGATGCCGCCTGCTGGCCGGTGCGAGGCAGCCTCAAGCATTTCCGCGACCAGTTCGTCGCGGCAGAAAATGGCAAAGCGGTGGAGCGCGTGGGAAGCCGCTGGGGATGAAAGTTCGAGAGGTTTTAGAACGACTTAAGGAAGATGGCTGGTATCTCGTGGCGACTAAAGGTTCACACTGTCAGTTCAAGCACCTCAGCAAGCCAGGGCGAGTGACGGTTGCTGGAAAGACTAGCGACGATCTTCCACCCGGAACCCTGGGCTCTATCTTCAAACAGCAGGTTGGAAATAATGGGTAAAGCTATGCGCTATGCAGTCGTGATTGAAAAAGCAGAATCAAACTACGCAGCCTACGTGCCAGACTTGCCTGGATGCGTGGTGGCGGGGGAGACAATGTGGGAGGTCGAAGAGCTGATTCGGGAGGCGATAGAGTTTCACCTCGAGGGTCTAAAAGAGGACGGCCTGCCGATTCCCACGCCCAGCAGCCAGGTCGAGTATGTCGAGATTTCTGCGTAGCTCAGGGGGAATATGGCGAAAGTAACCGTCAATGACAAAACTATCGAAGTCCCCAACGGCACCAGCCTGATGGACGCGATTTTCCACTCCGGCTACGACGTGCCTTTGTTCTGCGCCGAGAAGCACCTATCGCCCGTGGGGGCCTGCCGGATGTGCTTGGTCAAGACTGGCGCGCCGCGCAAGGGGCCGGACGGGAGCTTGGTGTTGGACGAAAAGGGGCAGCCCAAAATCTTCTGGGCTCCTAAGCTGGCAGCCTCCTGCGTCACCGCTGTTACCGAGGGGATGGCCATAGACACCCTTTCCGACGAGGTGCAGCACGCCCAGTCGGGGATGGTCGAGCTGACGTTGTTCAACCACCCCCTAGACTGCCCCACCTGCGACAAAGGCGGGGCCTGCGAGTTGCAAGACCGCAGCTACGAGTACGGCCTGGTCGAGAAGTTCTATCAGCCTGACGAGATGGAGTTGCCGGTCTACACCCGCTACGAGATGACCCGCCGCCACGTGGACAAGCATCACACCCTCTCGGAGTTCGTGACCCTTGACCGCGAGCGCTGCATCCACTGCAAACGCTGCATCCGCTACTTCGACGAGGTTCCTGGTGACAACGTGTTGGACTTTATCGAGCGCGGGGTGCACACCTTCATCAACACCGAGGAAGTGGAGGGCGGCAAGACCGGGCTGCCCAGCAACTTTAGCGGAAACATCGTGGATATCTGCCCGGTGGGGGCACTCTTAGATCGCACCGCGCGGTTTCGAGGCCGCAACTGGGAGTACGACTCCACCGAGACCACTTCGGTGGACGATGCTGCCGGAGCTGGAATTATCGTGGACACCCGGAGTGGGTTCTTGGAGCGCATCCGGGGAGCTGAGCGCCGCGAGGTCAACGAGACCTGGATTTCCGATGCAGCCCGCTTCGGTCACAACTGGGTGAACGAAAACCGCGTGACCCGCCCGCTGATTCGCAAGGACGGCAAGCTGGTCGAGGCCACCTGGGAGGATGCCCATGCCGCCATCAAGAGCGGACTGGCCGGAGTTCCACAGGTGCAAATCGGGATTTATCTGCCGGGGAACGCCAGCCTCGAGGAGGGTCTGGCGGCCTTCGAGCTGTCCCAGACCCTCGGCACCCCCCACCGCGACTTCCAAAACCGTACTGAAACTCTTGCCACGGCCTTCCCCGCCGCGAGCTTTGATGACCTGCTGGATGCGCAGTTCGCGCTGGTGCTAGGCGACCCCAGCGAGGAGACCCCTACCATCCACCTGCGCCTCTCGGAGTTTTCCCGCAACCTCAAACCTGCTGCCAAGCTCAACCACGGTACGCCCTACGCTGACCTCAACATCAAAGAAAATATGGATCGGGACACCTCCAAGCTGGCCCTGTTCAGCCCCTATCCGGCACAACTGGCGAAGTGGGCGGGGGCCAGTGGGGCGCATGCCCCAGGAGCAGAGGCCGCGCTGATTTCGGCTTTGTCGGGTCAAGGCCAGGCTCCGGCTGGGGTCAGTGCTGAGGCTATAGACTGGGTCAAGAAGCGCCTGTCCGAGTCGCAAAAGATCGTCATCATCCTGGGTGCGGGTGTGCTGAACAACCCCGAAGCCGCGCAGAAAGCCAAGGCTTTAGCCGAGAAAACCGGGGCCAAGGTGCTGTGCATGACCCCGGCGGCCAACGCCAGGGGCCTCGAGGCCCTGGGTCTATACCCGGCCAAAGGCGGTGCAGCCTGGACTCAGGCTGGGCCACGGGCCGCTTACTACGGCTACGTTCCTACCGAAGAGCAGCTCAAAGCCGCGAGCTTCCGCATCCTGCACCTCACCCACCGCAGCGCCCTGGCTGACAAGTACGCCGACGTGATTCTGCCTAACCAGACCGCCTACGAAAAGCGCGGACAGACCGTCAACCTTGAAGGTCGGGTGTTGGGCCTCGAGCCCGCTGGAATCAACAACGGCGAGGCCGACGGGGCGGTGGCCGCCCTGGCTGTCCTGGCCGAAGCCATCGGGGTTAAGCCCGCAGTTCGCCTCGTCCGCCAGGCCGCCAAAACTTTGGC
>JADEYI010001596.1_pt1 | contig 15913 bp, 13 predicted proteins | sample 8542331 | NCBI WGS metagenome assembly JADEYI01 (sample SAMN16510988, study PRJNA670497) | mine drainage metagenome | isolation source: biofilm near Copperflume 1 | place: Germany: Marsberg coppermine Kilianstollen | collected 2018-02 | reverse complement strand
GGAGCATTGGAATGGCAGTACATGGAGTGTAGTGTCCAGCCCCAATCCTGGCTCTTACGACCATTTGAACGGAGTAGCAGTAGTGTCAGCCAATGATGTATGGGCTGTGGGTGATTACCTTGATGCTGCTGATGCAGGCAAGGTGCTAACGGAGCATTGGGACGGCAATGCATGGAACATTGTGCCCAATCCTCCTTCCAGGGGTGGTGACAACGTGCTGAACGGAGTGGCGGCGGTGTCAGGTACTGATGTATGGGCCGCGGGTTACTATGGAAATAGCCCTCTGTACCAAACACTGATAGAACATTTCAGCAACCCTTGCGCCACATCCTCCCCCACTCCGCTCGCCGGCACACCTACCACAACCGCCTGCACGATTACGTTCAACGACGTTCCACAGGACAGCACCTTCTACCCTTACATAGAGTGTCTCGCATGTAAGGGAATAATAAGCGGATATGAGTGCGGTGGCCCTGGTGAGCCATGCCCCGGAGCTTACTTCCGCCCTGGTGCCAATGTGACGAGAGGACAGGCGGCCAAGATAGTGGCGAACTCTGCGGGCTATAACGAGCAGATACCTCCCACCAGACAGACGTTCAACGATGTACCACCTGCCTCTACATTCTGGATGTATATAGAGAGAGTAGCATTGCATGGAGCTATCTCAGGATACGAATGTGGTGGTGCAGGAGAACCTTGCCCCGGAGCTTACTTCAGGCCCGCTAACAACCTGACAAGGGGTCAGTTATCCAAGATAGACGCTAATGTAGTTGGCTACTCGGATAGCATCCCTTCTTCGCAGCAGAGCTTCAACGATGTACCACCTGCCTCTACATTCTGGGTATACATAGAGAGAGTGCACTTACATGGTGTAATCTCAGGGTATGAATGTGGTGGGGCGGGTGAGCCTTGCCCCGGAGCTTACTTCAGGCCATCTAACCAGGTAACCAGAGGGCAGACCTCCAAGATTGTGGGTAACACTTTCTTTCCTGCCTGCCAGACACCATAGGGGTGCTTTCATAGTAATGCTAACAGCGCGAGGGCGCGATCCCTTTCGCATTGCGCTCTCGTGGTTTTTCACGAAACCGGGGTATACACTCTTGCGTTGATTAAGCAGTAGGATGCCTACTTGTGCCATGTAGCCGTGTATCCAACCTGGTATAATTCTCCTGTACATTTGTTAGCCTCTAACCACTAGAAAGACCCTCTATCTCTATGTTGAAGCCTGGCTTTCGTGTTGCGCTGGTGCTTGTTGTGCTGGCTGTATCTTTGCTGGTGCCCTTTCGCGCTTCGCCTATTCGCGCACAGTCTCAGGGAGATTTCGTTACTGCGCAGGGCGGACAGCTATTCTTTAAAGGCAAGCCTATCAAGCTCAAAGGTGTGAACTTCTACCCGAAGGACCAACCCTGGGCCGACATGTGGGAGCAGTGGAACGGCACTGCCGCACGCCAGGACCTGTCGCGGGTGCAGGAGCTTGGGGCCAATGTGATCCGGGTGCTGGTACCCTATGAGCCTAACTTTGGGTGGACCAACAAGACCACCGGGCAGGTCGAGCCTGTATACCTGAACGAGCTACAGCAGCTTGTGCAGATGGCAGGCGAGCTGAACCTCAAAGTGATAATCTCCCTCTTCGACTTCTACGACCTCGTAGATGATAAGCCATTGCACGACAGCGCAGCCGAGGCTCGTAACCTACTTTACCTGCAAGGGGTCGTGCCCGCCTTCGCCAATGATGACCGCGTGCTCGCCTGGGACCTCCATAATGAGCCTGACCAGTACACCACCTGGAAGGACAACAATGATCCGGCAAGCATGGTTGCCTGGCTCGACCGCATGGCCGCCGAAGTGCGCCGTCTCGACCCTAACCACCTCCTCACAGTGGGCATGTCGCAGTACGATAACCTCTTCGTCGCCGATGCCACAGGCGCGCCACCCCTGGGCAAAGCTGCGCCCGGACGCACCCCGGCAGACATCAGCGATTTCCTCAGCTTCCACAGCTACAACGCAGGCAACATAGACTGGCAGATAGCTTATATAAAGGACCATTCCCGCAAGCCGCTTGTGCTGGAAGAGACAGGCTGGCCCACAGGTCCTATCTGCACAGACCCCACGTATTCTGAGAAACAGCAGGCTTACCTGTACAACCTTATGGTAAAAGGAGCACAGAAAGGCGACCTCTCAGGGATGCTGATGTGGCAGTTGTGGGACTTCCGGCCAGGCGCTTCGATGGGAGCGGGACGTGAAACTAACGAGGATTTCTACGGACTGCTCAGGCGCGATGGCACATGGAAGCCCGCCATGCCTATCTTTCGCGACGGCTGGCCCGGCCCACAGCCCGCAGCGCAGTCCGCAGCGCAGGTCGTTCCGCTTCCCAGCCGTAGCACGAGCAATTTAGCGTTGACGGTGCAGCCCAAGCCTGCCCCTCCCACCGACCCGGAGTACGTGCCTCCTATCTATTTCCCGCAGACAGATCATTATATCTATGGTGTTTTTCAGAACTACTGGAAACGCTTCGGCGGGCTGACGATCTTTGGCTATCCGATAACCGAACAGCGCATGGAAGGCGACTACTGGGTGCAGTACTTCGAGCGTGCTCGCTTCGAATATCACCCGGAGAACCAGAAGAAAACGGTCAACTGGGCCAGCCTTGATAAGCCCATGCAGCTCAAGCTATCAGTGCAGTTGAGTTTGCTGGGCGATGACCTGGTGAATAAAACCGCCGGGCCGAAAGGCTATCCTGCCGTTGATCCGGCGCAGGTGCTGCCCGGTGCGACTTTCTTTCCACAAACGGGGCATACTATCTCAGGCAAGATAGCAGAATACTGGCAGGCGAATAGCGGCCTCACCAACTTCGGCTACCCCATCTCTGAGCCGATGCAAGAAGTAAGCAAAATTGATGGCAAGACCTATACAGTGCAGTACTTTGAGCGTACTCGCCTTGAGCTTCATCCTGAGAACCAACCACCTTATGATGTGTTGCTCGGCTTGATGGGTAGAGAGCTACTGGCAAGCAAGGGATGCAAGTAAGCAGGTGCCGGCATTGCTCAGCCAAAGTGGAAGTTGAGAAAGGTGCCACGCCGGGTCCACGACGGGTAGGCACTATCCGTATACACTTCGAGCTTGTGATATATCGTGTGGGTGGGAGTATCATGCCGACGAGCGTTATTTTGCTCTTTAGCTCGTTTGCGCCCCGATTGCTTGTCTTTGCTAGTAACCGGGGAAATATCCGTCACGTTTCACGAGGCCGTTTGCCCCTTGCGCGACAATTTGGGTATAATGAGGCGTCACGCTATTGGGTGCTGAGTCTCAGGCGTGGCATTTTGTATACTATTGAACCTGCCCTTGAAGGTTTTACTGTCGCACTTCCTGCATACGCAGTCTTAGGAGAAGTCAATGGATAATGGTAGCGGCAAGAGAAGAAAGTGGCTATATATCTTGCTTCTGGTTGTTGTGGCCTTCGGCGCTTATGGGCTGGGCGCCGGTACTATGTATCTGACAGAGCAAGCGAGAACCTCGCCTGCGGCAGTGCAAAGCCCGATCAAAGCAGCCACCACGCCACAGAGCAGCACCGCTCAGGCAAGCGCGCTCCCCGCAACAGCGCCCGCCAATCTCGACGCTCAGATGAAGCCTTTTTGGGAGACATATAACGCTGTACAGGATGAGTTTTATTACGCTCCTACTGACAGCCAGAAGATGATCTACGGCGCAACCAAAGGGATGATGCAGTCGCTGGGCGATGACTTCTCTATGTTCCTGACACCACAAGAAGCCGCCAGCGTGCAAAGCACGATGCAGGGCAACTTCGAGGGCGTAGGCGTCTACTTTGAGATACGCAACAACCTCCCTACTGTGGTCTCGCCTATCCCTAACACCCCTGCTGAGAAGGCGGGTTTACGCGCTAAGGACATCATCATTGCTGTTGACGGGCGCGACATCACCAGGATGAGCACCGACCAGATATCCGCCCTGATAAGGGGAACGGCAGGCACAAAAGTGCGCCTCACACTGGTGCGTGGCAGCGCACCGCCCTTCAGCGTAGAGCTAACTCGCGCCAGCATTGACGTGCCAGCGGTTACAACGAAGATGCTCGATGGCAATATTGACCTGATCACCGTGAGTATCTTCGGCGACAAGACCACGCCTGAATTTGACCAGGCGTTGCAGGATGCCCAGAGCAAGAATGTAAAAGGCATCATACTTGACCTGCGTAATAACGGCGGCGGTTGGGTAACTGATGCTCAGGAGATGCTTGGGCGCTTCTTGCCGGAAGGCAAGGTTGCTTTCTACGAGTCGCGCAAGGCAGACCACTCGCAGGATATACCCCAGGCGGTCATCTCCAACGGGCCAAAGCTGCTCGATATGCCTCTGGTAGTGCTGGTCAATGGCGGCACCGCCTCTGCCTCCGAGCTTGTCTCCGGCGCACTCCAGGACTACGGACGTGCTAAACTGGTGGGCGAGCAAACCTTCGGCAAAGGCTCGGAGCAGCGCGTTCACACCCTCTCCGACGGGTCGAGCGCGCGCATCACCTTCGCCCACTGGCTTACACCCAATAAGCGAGATATAAACCCTAAGCGCACACCTACGCCCGATCCTAACGGCACGCCTCTGCCCCTGCCCACCTTTACCCCTACCCCGCAGGCCACAGCGCCCCCTGCCGCCGCTACCGCCACCGCCGAGGCCCAGCCCCTGGTGCCCAGCCTGACCGATCGCGGCCTTACTCCTGATGTGGTGGTGGTGCGTACTGAGAAGGACTACCAGGATAACAAAGACCCGCAGCTTGATCGAGCCCTCAGCCTGATACAAAGCGGGCGCTAGGGATCAAGGATCAGGGGCCAGGGGTTAGTAGCTGATCCCCGACCCCTGATCACCTGAAAGAGGAGCTTTGCAGCCTTTACAGATATTTCTTGTGCTCCTGGGAGCTGCGCTCGCTGTTGGGGGCGTGGCGATGCTGGTGCGTATGTCGCGCAGAGATGACACCACACGTGGGCCTTACGTGCCCTTTGGTATGGTTGCTGTTGGCTTGATTATTGCATATCGCTCTTACAGCGACTTCGCGACCCTTGATCCCCAGGACCTGACAATCATGTTCTTCTTCGCCATTGCCCTGCTCAGCTTGTTAGGTCTGCAATTCTTCATAGTTGACCGCAGCAAGCAAAGTATTGATAGAGTTGACAAGCAAAACCCTGATAATGTGGATACCAAAGGTGGTGGCCCGTGGACGACATAGAAGTCTTTTTTCTTTGCGAGGGGTGCCAGAGCGCGGAGAGCGTAGCGACGCAACTCGCCGGCTTCATCAGCAGAGCGACCAGGACAATTGACCTGGCTATCTACTCTTTCAACCTGTGCGACGGGGTACGACAAATAGTGACAGGCGCGTTGCAGGAGCGCGCAAATGCCGGGGTGCAGATAAGGATCGCCTATGATGCAGGTTCGCAGCAGGACCAGATTGCCGAGCCGGACGCTGATGCCTGTGATATGAGCACCCCGCAGTTCGTCACCTCTACAGGCTTTCCCTCAAAAGCAATAGAGGGATACCGCGCCTTGATGCACGACAAGTACATTGTAATTGACGCGGGCACCCCAGCCGCCAGAATCTGGACAGGCTCCGTGAACTTCACTGATGATAGCTGGACGCTCCAGGAGAGCAACATCATCACCCTGCGCTCACAGCGCCTCGCCGGAGCCTACACGCAGGATTTTGATGAGTTGTGGATAGATAGCAATATCACTACTTCCGGCGTGCTAGACAGTGACCAGGACACCTTGCAATACAAAGGGCAGCCCGCTCAGGTGCGGGTTGATTTTGCTCCAACAGAGGGCGAGTGGATAGATGGCGCAATCGCCGACATGATAGCCTCTGCGAAAGAGCGGGTCACTATCGCCGCAGTCGTTGTCACATCGGGCAAGATAATAGGCGCTTTGCAGGGGCTGGCACAGCGCGGCGTGCCCCTCGAAGGGATATACGACAGAACCCAGATGCAGGGGGTGCAGTACCAGTGGAAGATGGTTCCGGCCAACAACTGGAAGATAGGCGCTTTCCAGGGGATAGTGGACTACGGCCATCTTGCAGGAAAGAAGAGCACACCATACAGCCCCACCAGCAAGCACGATTTCATGCACAATAAGGTGATGGTTATAGACGATAGGGTGATCACCGGGTCGTACAACTTCTCGCGCCACGCCCAGCAGAACGCGGAGAATGTGCTTATCATCCAATCGCTCGCCCTCGCCGATACCTACCGCCAGTACATACATAGCCTGATGGCTAAATATGGCTCAGGCGATGATGGCGCGGGCTTTCTGCCTACTCCATCAGCGCCACAACCAGCGACAACCCCGCCAGAGACCACATTGTAGCAAGCGCCCATTTACCCATAGCCTCTTTATCCAACACCCTGTTTACAACAGCAAGCGCGAGGAGGGCGGCTGCATAAGCCAGGCTTACCCATAGAGCCGCAGGCATAGGAGTAACGCCCCGAAAAGGCGCTGCCCCCAGCGCGAGCCAGGCCAGCCAGCGCACGCCACCTGACAAATCCCTTCTAGAGAGATGCGCCACAGTCGCAAGCGCTACCCCCACAGCCAGCAGAGAGAGCCAGTCAGAGAGCGATGGTATGCCTGATGCAATGATTAGTGCGCGCCTCCCCGCCACCGGAGCCATGATCGCCAGCGTGGTCGCCACCCCTGCCAGCGCGTTCCGACGACCTTGCTTGTATCCCCAAATCACGTCTGCCGACAGCGACAGCGCGAGCAGCCCCGCTAAGGAAAAAGTATCGGGGGGAAAGGGCATGGCTTCTGCGCCGGGAAGAGGTAGCAAAGCGAGCGCAGCCCAGGCTGTGGCAAGCGCAAGTATGTTGGCTCGGCCCAAATCGCGAGCTAGTGAAGTGGGCTTGAGCGACGTTACGCCGTCCGTTGCCAGGCGAAAAACGAGTAGAGCGGCCAGCATCCATAGGCCGCCAGGGTAGATCAAAAGACGCGGCAGCAGTGCCAGGGTCCAATCAGAAAAGAGGGCGATATCCAGGCTCATTCTCCCTGAGCTTCCGTCTCTTCACCTGCTGAGCCTGGGACCAGCCGCTTGAGCCAGTAGAGCGCGGCGAAGGCCAGAAAGACCGCGAGGGCTATACCTGTAGCTGGCAGAGCAGCCAGGAGAGCCTCCTGCGAGCTTACCAGCAGCCCCACACCCGGGTCGCTCGCCAGCAGCCGAGGCACGCCCACTCCCCCTGCCATAGCTCCCACAGCAGGACGCACAATAAACTCGACAAGCGCCTGTGGGTAGATGGCAGCCAGAGTGAGAAGGGCAACTCCGAGCAGAGGGGCCGTCCGCTGCCTCTTACCGGAGCGTTCAATTTCTGCATTCGGTCTTTCCCGCGTGTTGAACACCAGGAGAAGCATCGCGGGGAGGAGGACCGCCGTTATAAGCCCGTAGCCGAGGTTGAGCGCACCCTGGGCGATGAGCCAGAGCCCCGCGAAGCCGCCGAGAAGTAGCAGTAGGCTGTTGCCTCTGAGTGTGTCACTCGTAGATGACCATACAATGGCTGTGAGAGTAATCGCCAGAGCCCCTCCTGCCGCCAGCGGTGAGCCTGATGCCAACCCAAAGCCTGTTATAGCTGCTGCCACAAGCGCCGGGATAGGCGCAGCGCGCCAACCGGGGTCTGATACCACAGCCTGATAGGATGCTGCCAATAGCGCAATCGTACCGAGGAGCGTCAAAGCCCAGATGCCGTAAGCATCCCAGCGCGCGGCTATAAGCGCCTTTGCCAGCAGATACGGGGCTGAGATCGAGTATATCGCCACGAGCCTTCGTTGCGCGAGTTCAATATGGGCGCTTGCATATCGCAGCCAGCCGCTAAAAGGCCAGCAGCCTGACCTGATCATAGATACAACGCCTAGCGTCGCCGCGACCGGCACGGGCCAGACTTGGGATGCCCCACCAGGTGGAGGGGCGAAGGGCGGTATAACTCCAATGAGAAGCAACAAGAGGAGCGGCCAACCTGCTGCGTGCAGCGCGAAGCCGACGCGGTTGCTGGCGTTACAGGGCCGAGTGGAACGTAGCGCCTGCCAGATGCCTAGCCCCGTTACTTCCCAGCCCAGATAGAGGAGCCAGGGGCTACGAGCATAGGCCACACTGAGCATCCCTACCGGCATCAGTATGACAGAAAGCGTCGCCGGAGCGCCTTCCACGTTCGCACTTGCTACCGCCATAGCCAGGCTCCCCGCCACCCCGAAGACGAGGGATAAGCCATCTGCGCGCAAGAGCGAGCCAAAAGGTGAGTCTATCAGGTCAGCGGAGCGTCCGCCCGCCACGATAGGCGCGAAAAGTAGCAGCTGGGCCGCTGCCAGAGCGACGTTGACAGCTGTGAGCCACCCTGCGGCGGTGCGCAAGCTCCGGCGCGTTCGTGGCTGTGACAATCTATGAGCCTTTTGCGCCCGGGGCCGGGGTATCGCTGCGCTCTTTCTCCATCTCAAGCAGGGCGCGCTTGCGCTCGATACTCCAGCGGTAGCCATTCAGCTTGCCACCCCTGGCGATGACTCGATGGCACGGGATTACCAGAGCCACTCTGTTGGTGGCACAGGCCCGCGCTACAGCCCTGACGGCGCCTGGCTCTCCTATCGCCTGAGCCACCTCACTGTACGAGCGGGTGTCGCCGTAGGGTATCTTTCTAAGCTCATCCCAGACGCGCATCTGGAAAGCTGTTGCTTGCACATCAAGAGGAAGGTCCAGGTGAGGGTGCGTGCCTTGCAGGTGGTTCAAGATCGCCTTGACATATGGGGTTAGCTTTGCCTCATCCCTGCTGATTTTGGCCGCCGGATACTCCGCTTTGACTTCCGCTTCCAGCACGCTGTCATCGCCGCCGATGCTCACCGCGCATACTCCTCTAGAGGTGGCGGCAACCAGCAGGCGGCCAAGCGGGCTACCTACAATTGTATAACTGATCTGCATTCCGGCTCCTCCACGCTGGTAGGTGGCGGGGGTCATACCGAGTTGGGCAGGCGCTTGCTCGTAAAGGCGGCTGCTGGAACCGTACCCTGCGTCGTAAAGCGCTTTTGTCACAGTCTCTCCCCCTTTAAGCTCTTTCTTCAGTATAGCTACGCGGCGGGCATGAGCATATTGGCACGGTGTGATGCCCATGATACGCTTAAAAGTGCGTTGCAAGTGGTATGGACTCGTATTCACCTGCGCGCCCATCTCTGCGAGGTTGGGCGCCCTCTCCTCCAGCAGGTGCGCTTCTATAAAGCTGCGTACCTGCTCTATCATCTCTACGTTCGGGTCGTCTTCTTTTATGCCTGTTGGTTTGCAGCGCAGGCATGGGCGAAAGCCTGCCTGCTCGGCTGCACGCGGCTTGGCGAAAAACAACACCTGCTGTCGTTGTGGCCGCCTGGCCGGGCATGACGGGCGGCAATAAATGCCTGTAGAGCGCACTGCGTAAACGAACGCACCGTCCGCGCCTTTGTCTCTGTTGAGCACCGACCGCCATTTTGCTTCTTCTCGTGTAGCCAACATACCTTGCTTCCCTTCTGCTTTGGTTGGGCGATTACCGTCTGGCAAAAGCCCGATGCTTATCTTTTATTGTAGCTGCCGTATGCTTCCATAATAACCTCAGAGGGCAAGTGAAGTCTATCCGCTTCTTGCGCGCCAAAATGCCGACCTGGTAGGCGGACGAGTAAGCCATAAGGTGTATAATACAAATGCGACGCTGTCAACGTCCCGTGCGTATATCCATCAGGAGGATCTGTTATGGGCAAAGCGTCATTCGTGAAGGTGTTACGGGCCTCCTATCTAGCTTCTTTGCTGCTGGGCATATTATTGCTGGCCTCAGGAGGCACTCTACGGCCTCTTACTGCCGGGGCTTCTAACCTTGCGCAGGCTCAAGGCCATGTAGATGTAGGCGACTTCAAGCTGCCTATCACCCCTATCAGCGCCCAGTATTACAACCGTCTCATCCAGACTGCTGAGGATGACGGCGCCGTTGCCCTGGTTATCAGGATAGATACGCCCGGCGGCCTTGTCGACTCGATGCAGGGGATGGTGCAGCGCACTCTTGCCAGCCGTGTGCCCGTGATAGCCTATGTTTCGCCCCAGGGCGCGATGGCCGCCTCCGCCGGGCTGTACCTGGTTTACTCCGCGCATATCGCGGCCATGGCCCCGAACACCACCATAGGCTCCTCCGAAGTGATATTGCAGAGTGGCGACTCCAGCGGCAGTAGCACACCTGAAACGGGTGACGCCGCCGCCGAACGCCGTAAGGTAACGAACCTGCTCGTTTCGCAGATACGCAACCTCGCTGACGAGCGCCATCGCAACGCCGACTTTGGAGAGAAGGCTGTGCGCGAGAGCGCAAACCTCGGCGCACAAGCCGCCCTTGACCAGCATGTAGTAGATATATTATCTCCCAGCGTTGATGACCTGCTGAACCAGGCCGACGGCAAGCAAGTAAGCGTCAACGGGCAGACAGTAACTCTCAAGACTAAAGGCGCTACTCAGAACAACATATCCTCCAACTTCGCGGAGGATGTGCTGATACTGATAACCAATCCCAGTGTGGCTTTTGTACTGATTAGCCTGGGCACGCTTGGCCTCACATGGGAGTTTATCAATCCAGGCGCTGTGTTTCCCGGGGTAGTCGGGGCATTGTTGCTGCTGGTCGGCTTTCTGGCGTTGGGCACCCTGCCCGTCAATGTGTCGGGAGTGGTCTTTATGATCCTCGCCTTTGTGCTCTTTATAGCTGATGTTTTTCTGCCCACGCACGGGATTCTCACGGCAGGAGGTATTATATCACTGATACTCGGCGGGCTGCTGCTGGTGAATACGGCTGCCGCGCCCGGTGTGCCGGGTGTGTCGCCCGTAGTAGTGCTGGGCACGGCCACCGGGTTGGGAGCCTTCTTCTTCTTTGCAGTCTACAAAGTTTTCATGGCGAGGCGCAAGCGCCCGGCTACAGGGCGCGAAGGCCTGGTGGGGCGCATCGCTGAAACTCGCACCGACCTCTCTCCACAGGGGATGGTATTCGTCTCAGGCGAGCTTTGGAACGCAGTGAGCGCCAACGGCCCTATACCTTCAGGCCAGCCTGTGCGCGTGGTCGGTGCGCAAGGTCTTCAGCTGACGGTGCGTCCTGAAACAGAATCGGGCGAAGGGGTAGAGACGAAGAAGCTATGAGAAGCGTTGTCCTGTGGGGTCACTAACCTCAAGGCCATTGGCTACCGACCACTGACCACTATAAAGGAGTTTACATAATGGATGCTTTACTTGGGCTATTGTCTTTTCTGGTACCTCTTATTGTGGTGGTGCTTGCGATAGCAGGCTCTGCTGTAAAAATCGTGCAGGAGTACGAGAGGGGCGTCATCTTCCGGTTGGGTCGTTTGGTTGGAGCGCGCGGCCCCGGCTTGTTCTTCATCATTCCATTCGTTGATCGTATGGTGAAGGTAGACCTGCGTGTTGTCACTCTTGATGTGCCCGCGCAAGAGGTAATCACTCGCGATAACGTAACAGTGCGTGTGAACGCAGTGCTCTACTTCAGGGTCTTCGATCCTGAGAAAGCTGTTGTAGCTGTGACCGACTTTGTGCGCGCCACTCACCAGATCGCCCAGACCACCTTGCGAAGCGTTCTCGGCCAATCGGACCTCGACCAGCTGCTGGCGCAACGCGAAGAGATCAACATGAAGCTCCAGCATATCATTGACGAGCAGACCGAGCCATGGGGCATCAAAGTAGGCATAGTAGAGGTGAAGGACCTGGAATTGCCTCAGAGCATGCAGAGAGCAATGGCGCGCCAGGCTGAAGCCGAGCGCGAGAAGCGAGCCAAGATTATCCATGCATCGGGCGAGTTCGAAGCCTCCAAAGCCCTTTCGGAAGCTGCCCACATTATCGGCTCGGAGCCTGCTACCTTGCAGCTACGCTATCTGCAAACGCTGACCGAGATCGCCTCCGAAAAGAACTCAACTATAGTCTTCCCACTCCCTATAGAGTTCCTTAGCCTGTTGCAGGGTGTGACGGGTGGTCCCAGCGCCAGCCATCGCAACGGCAGGGACGGCACGGGCGGGGGCCCGTCTATCTCTGAGCCGTCACCCGATACTCTGCCCGTCGGCGCGAGCGCGGGCGCGGGCGCTTTGCCCGCTGGAGAGGTGGGCATCGCCGGTAGCGCAGAGGAAGAGAAAGGGCCGATGTTCGGCCTCGACGAACCGATGTCAGAGGAAGTCGCCGCAGAGCATGCTCGTTTCATGGCCGGGGATATACCCACAGGTGGCGGTGAAGACCCGCTGCCTGACCGTTCCTAGCTGTGCCTTGTTAAAGTAAATGTTCAGATCAGGGTGTTAGATGAGAACAGAGCAATAACTCGGCGCAAAGCCGAGTTATTGCTCTGTTTTTCAGGAGAAACTTTTCTCCCCACGCATTGGGAGAGCTTTGGTGTTAGTACAGTATCAGTGTGTCACAACTTGTGTCACTTTGCTTTTGCGGCCCGCAACGTATATAATTTTAGAGTCCCCTTGCGGCTATCTGAGATCAACTTACAAGAGAGAATAATGCGCATCGAAGATGATAACTACTGGCACACGGCGCAACGACTGCCTTACGTGCCTGAGATTGGTGAGAATGACACTGAGCCTGGAAGCTCACGCAACGCCGGTAGCCGAACCACCTGGCGCGATCTATTGGAAACTGTAACCGTTACTCTCCTCATATTTTTCATGTCGCGGGCAGTGGTGCAGAGTTATAGAGTTGAGGGGAGCAGCATGCTGCCAACCCTCCGTTCCGACGAATACCTCTTTGTAAACAAGGGTCTCTACTTCCGCTATGACGCCAATTATCTGGCTGAGATGACGGACCCTAATGTCAAACCGGATATGCACTACCTCTTTCATGGTCCTCAGCGGGGCGATATTGTTGTTTTTGCCTCGCCCGTTGAGCCTATAGACTACATCAAGAGGGTGATAGCTGTGGCGGGCGAGACCGTGAGGGTTAAGGCCGATCCTGATCCTGTGGGCGATCCCAACCGCAACTGCGGCGTCTGTGGCGTCTACGTAAATGGGGTAAAGCTGAAGGAACCATATGTTAAGGCTACCCCTGACTATGACTGGCCGCCCGCCGGCCAGTCGGACGTGATTCCGCCAGGGTATATCTTCGTGATGGGTGATAACAGGCGCAATTCGAGCGACTCGCATATATGGGGGCCGCTTGATGAGAGCCGGCTCATTGGCACAGCCTTTGTGTCGTACTGGCCTAAAGATAGCTGGGGCCTGCTCCCACACCCCACCTATGCTAACCAGCAATGAGCAATGAGGACTGAGACCGTTGTAGCTAACTCAGCCCTCAGCAGCTCGTTACCGCCTACGACTTCTTTTAATCCGAGGCCATGTGAGCAGCACAGCCAATCCTCCTATTACCGCCAGCGCCGATAGAAGCGATATGAGTCTTCCGGTGGTCCAGCTATTTGGGCGAAACTGCATTGAGATCGTATGCTGGCCCGTCTCTACCTTGATCGCTCGGTAAGCGTAGTCAGCTTGCTCTACAGGAACATCTCGCCCATCTACCGTTGCCTGCCAACCCGGATACCAGACATCCGTTAGCACTACCCAGCCAGGCGATGTGGCCTTCACAGATATATCAACAGCATTAGGGCTATACCTGGTAGCGCGTACAGACTCTCCGGTGGGAGCAACTGTCGTTTCAGCAGTGCCCGGGGCGGCGCTCGTTGTCGGGGTGCCACTCGTCAGCATTACGGTGTGGCGCGGCTCAATGCCGAAAGTTGAGATTATATCCACCGTCTTCTGGCCGTCCGCCTCTATGCGTGCATCGTGTACCAGAAAGAGGCGTGGCATAGCGTTCTTGTTGGTATAGACATTGAAGCCGTTGTAGCCCTCCACAAGCGACCACTTGGCCTGGTTCTCGTGGGTAATTGTGGTCGAAGCGACCTGGAATAAAGCGCCGGTCAGATCGTACAAAGGGCTATTCTGGTTGCGCTTGGCCTGCTCCCAAAGGGTGTTATACCTTTCGACCTCTAAGGGATTGAAAGCCCCACCCGTATCATAGAGTGGGGCGTCGCCATTTCTGCTGCTGATGAGCAGGGCAGTTGCGGGCTGCCAGATATTCTGGACATCCGTGTCGCTGTCTATGCGCATAGGCACGCCTGTTGCTTTGTTGATAGTAGCTTTCTCCAGGAGCGCAATGGCGTCGAAGTTCTTGTAGCCTGCCTGTATATCAACCGTCGTCGGGTTGAAAAGGCTGTTGGGCGAAAAGATGTCTAGCACCAGCAAGCCGACTACAAGCGCTGCCATGAGCCCCGCGCCTATTCTACCCCTATAAGCGGCCCAGCCCACGCCTGCTAACGCGCCGAGCCACAGCACCAGCATGCCCAGGTCGTTGATAGCTCCTGGCATTTTGCTATTCTCCGCGCCGTTGTTTAGCAGTATCTCTTTATAGAAGGCAGGCATCACCCCGAAGACGGCGACTACCACCGCACCGGTCAGGCCCACCAACCACCAGATGGCGTTGCGCCGGGCCGTCTGCGTGCCACTGAGAGCCTCCTGTAGCCCGTCTAACCCGTAGGCCGCCAGTCCGGCAAGGCCGAAGCCGAGCAACACCAGTGCGCGCCCGGCATCGCGTAGCTTGTTGAAGCCTGGCGCGAACTTGTATATCCACGCCCCCAGAATTGATAGATCACCTACCATCAGAAGGAGAGCAAGCACTACAAGAGCGGCAAAGAAGCCGAGCATCCTGTTGCGTCGAAGCGCCAGCCCTGCGAGCGCCAGGGCTATAGTGACTACCCCCGAGTAGCCCCAGTTCTCGGTGGTCTGGTATTGACCGAAAGAATAATTGGTAGGATTGCTGCCATACACGGTGGGTAGCACCATGTTGAGCAGAGTTACGGGTTGATCAGGAAAGTCGCTGGCCTCTTCGTAGCTTACTGTGGAGCGTGAAGACTGCGCACTCAACTCTATACCTGGGAGGAGTTGCACAGCCCCGATGCTCAACGCGATTACTACTACCAGCGCACCTTTAGCCGCCCAAGGTACTGAGCCCTTCCAGGTAAGCGGCTGCTTCTGAAAGAGGAGGAAGAGCCAGAGCAAGCCTGCCGCCATCAAACCGTAGGAGAATATCTGTACGTGCCCAGCAAGGAGCGACATCGTCAGGCACAGCCCAGCCACAATTGCCCACACCCACCCTGTGAGCGCGTGGCTTATATAGGCGCGGCGGAGGGTGAGCAACACCAGTGGTATCCAGGTTGCCACCAGCACCATTGGCAGGTGACCCAGGTGGGCAGTCATAAAGCCGCTGAAAGCGAAGGCCACACCGCCCGCCAGCGCGCCCGCCCTGCGCAAGCCTATATCTCTCAGGAAGAGGTAAGTAAAGGCTGCGGCCAGCCAGTAATGGGCAACGAGCAGCCACTGTAGATCGCGATATTCAACATTGGTGAAGAGGTAGAGTATCCAGTTGATCGGATAAAACAGGCCCGTTTGTACATCAGCCGCCATCGGCATACCCGAGAAGAGATGAGGGTTCCAGAGCGGTATGCTGCCCGCTTTTATCTGGCTGGCGACGTAGGAGTAGGTAGGGAAGTAGAGAGAGACCAGGTCCCCGCCCCCCGCGGGCATGGAGACCGCTTCTTCGGTGAGAGGCCGCCAGAAGAAGCCGCCCGTGAGAATCCCCAGGAGCGACAGGGCAGCCACCTCGAGGTGAAGGCATGGCCTGCTCGCCGAGGCCTTGTGCCAGCGGTAAGCCAGGAGGAATGCCACCACAGCGGCCACGCCAAGGGCTGCTATGGCAAGGATGCCGGGCAAGCCCTGAATCAAGGCTTATCTCTCGTGCCGGGCAGAGCCTGAGGTGTAGCGGTTTTTAGCTGTGCGCTCATCTCGCTTGTGGGTGAGGCCGCTCTAAAGGCAGTTAACCCTGCGCCTTGCTGGATAGCGGCTATTACGCCCATTA
>JADEYI010001595.1_pt1 | contig 15921 bp, 12 predicted proteins | sample 8542331 | NCBI WGS metagenome assembly JADEYI01 (sample SAMN16510988, study PRJNA670497) | mine drainage metagenome | isolation source: biofilm near Copperflume 1 | place: Germany: Marsberg coppermine Kilianstollen | collected 2018-02 | reverse complement strand
AGAGGGCAGCAGAGGTGGACGCGATAAATCGCGTCCCTACATATGAATTATTGCGTGGAGAAGCCATTATGAACGAACTCTATGAAGAACTCAAAGAACTGCTCAAGCAGGAAAAGGGCGTCGCGCTGGCAACCGTCGTAGGCGGGGGAGGAGGGGATGAAGAGCACGCAGGCGCGAATATGCTGGTGTATCCGAACAAAAGTGCGCGTGGCACGCTGGGTAATGCCGCGCTCGATGCGCTTGTCATAGAGGATGCCCGGCAGACCATCTGGACGGGTCAGGCGCTCACACGAACGTATTCCGTCGAGAGCGAGACGGGCGCGCTGGCATTTGATGTCTTCATCGAGGGCTATCCGCCACCTCCCACCCTCATTATCGTAGGAGCCGGGCATATTGCTATTCCCCTCACCATCTTTGCCAAAACGCTCAATTACCGCGTGGTGATAGTCGATGCCCGCGCCGCCTTTGCCACACGCGAGCGTTTTCCCCTGGCCGACGAACTTATTGTGGAATGGCCCGACGAGGTAGTAGAGAAAATGGACCTCAATCCATCAACCTCGGTCGCTGTTTTAACCCATGATCCCAAGTTTGACGAGCCGACGCTGAAAGTGGTTTTGGCGCGCAACGTTGGCTATGTTGGCGCCATTGGCAGCCGCAAAACAAAGGCCGAACGCGACGAACGCCTGAAAAAGCAGGGGTTGACGGCTGAGCAACTGGCGCAAATACACGGCCCTATCGGGTTGAACATCGGCGCGAACAACCCTGAAGAGACGGCCCTTGCCATCATGGCTGAAATCGTTGCCAGACGGCATGGCAAGGATGCCGCGTCAATCCTGAACTGGAATAAGAAGTGATGGAAAAGCAACTTTCGCGCCTGTAAATTCGTTTTAGAATGATGTATAATGGCCCTGCGTGATAACTTCTTTATAAGATGTATGTTGATCGTCTAAATGATAATACTACGTGAGGAAATAACTTATGAGTATCTGTACCTATTGTGGCGCGGAAATACCCGATGGCGCGAAGTTCTGTGGCGTATGCGGGCGCGTTCCCTCCGGTGCTCAATCAACGGTGCGCTATTCTTCTCCAAATGACCCTGCGCGACAATCGAACGTATCATCGAACGCGCCGTACCCCATAAAGAATTCTACCCGTAAGCCGTATCAATATTCTCCCGTCACGCCGAATGCGAGACCACAACCCGGCGACATCAATAGCAGTGCAGAGGTAGAGTATAGCTATCCTCCCAAAGCGCCGTCCCATCCTGCTCAACCTCCGTTGTATCCAGGTTCGACCAATGCTACTCCGAAGGGGAGCGCTCCCAGGCGTCCGCGTAGGCGCAGGGTCCGCATGATAGGTTGTTTGAGCGCGCTGGTTTTGCTGGTCATACTGGGAACGCTGACTATCGTGACAGGGCAAAAGGTACTGGCCTTTGGCTCAGCCATTTCGACACAGTCCCCGCTCTCTACTCAAGCGGGCTACATGAATACCAGCGACCGCGTCAACATCCTGCTGATGGGCTATGGCGGGGCCGGTCATGATGGCGCGTACCTCACCGATTCTCTGGTGGTGATGAGCATTATCCCCGGCACCCGTCACACGACGCTGATCTCCGTGCCGCGTGACCTGTGGGTGCAGTATCCTCCTAATTCAGGGAACTATACCAAGATCAATGCCATCTACACCATGGCCTCGAATGGAAATGCCAACCCTGTCGCGGGTGGCGCGGCCCTCACGCAGAAGGTCTCGCTGGTAACGGGGCTGACCATCAACTACTGGATGACCATTAACTTCGCCGGTTTCCGCAAGTTCATCGATGGCATTGGTGGCGTTGACGTGAATGTACCGGATGCCTTCACCGCGAAATACCCGAAGAATGACGATCCGAGTATCAACGCAAGCTGGATCACTGTGCATTTCTCGAAGGGCGAGCAACATATGGATGGTGCAACGGCCATCGTCTATGCCCGCGCTCGCTATGTGCTGGACAATAACGCCGAAGGTTCCGACTTTGCGCGTTCGCGGCGTCAGCAATTGATTATGCAGGCGGCTTTATCTCAGTTGAAGAAGTGGCAGACCTGGCCTAGCCTCTATAGCGCGCTGGATGCGCTCAAAGGCACCCTGTATTCCAACCTGTCGCTTGCAGACCTGGCGTCGTTCGCCCTCAAAATGGATTTGAATGGGGCACGTAAACTGGGTTTGACCAACAATAATGTGCTGGTTGATTCGTCTGCAAATGGGCAATATATCCTTGCTCCCAGGAATAATGACTGGCAAGCTATTATAAATTACGTGAAGCAGGGGTTATACAACTGAATATGACGATCTGAGTGTTAAGGGAGGCGACAATGCAACAGCAAAGCCCTCGTATGTTTGGCGGATATTACCAGGTGGGACAGGTGATTTCCACCGGTCCGCTTTTGACGATCTATACCGCGTACAATCGCTATAGCAGCGATGTGGTAGGGTTATACGTAGTCGAACTGCCTCCAACCATGGATGAAGAGTCAGCCGAGCGCCTGCTGCACGTCTTTGAACAGCGCCGCCAGGTGAACTCTCCGCATGTCATTCATGTATACGACTGGGGTGTTGATGGCGCGAGTGTGTTCATTGCGACTGATCCACCACGCGGCCTGACACTGCGCCATGTGCTGGATACAGAAAACCTGGAGATCGAACGCGCGCTCGATCTGGCTCGCCAGATGGCGCGAGGGTTAGTAGCTTTACAGGCGCAGGGCATGGTTGGTATCGATATGCGTTCGCAACTGGTAACGGTCGATATGATAGGAGAAAATTACCGCGCGCAACTTGACGATATTGGCCTGCGTCTCTTGCTCAATCAGTTGGGGTATACGAATAGCCAGCGTGGAGGCGATGTCGGATACCTTGATCCGCGTTACTCCGCGCCCGAAAGCCTTCAGAACGGGTCGATTGGCGCGTGGAGCGATGTATATCAACTTGGGCTACTTATCTATGAAACAATTGCCGGGCGGCTGCCATTCGTGGGGCGCACTCCTGCCGAAACCGAGGCGATGCAGCGTACAAACCCGGTGCCACCGATGTCACAGTTCAAGCTTGACACCCCCCAGATTTTGCAAGATATACTTGACCGCGCTCTGGCGAAAAATCCAGCGCAGCGTTTCCCGGATGCTGCTGCGCTGCTGCAAGCATTAGAGAGCCTGCCTCACGCCAGCAAATCGCCTCTCTTCGTGGCAAGCAATGAAGGTGAAGCTGGCGAGTCGCACGACGATGCAGATACGGTTCAGAATGGTAGCGAAGTCGATGGAGAAGGTACCATCCTTCGTTTACCACCCCGGAACCTCTCTTTCGATACAGAAGAAGAGGGCGCGCTTGCTTACCTGTATTTTGAACCTGCGGAGGAGGGCAACGTACCCCGCCGTTTTGTCATTAAAAGTAATTATGTCATCGTGGGACGGGTAGACCCCAAACGCGGCGTGACCCCGGAAATCGACCTGAGCACCGTTGACTCCCTGATGACCGTATCGCGCCAGCACGCTCGCATTCGCTATGAGAAATCGTCCTTCACCATTGAGGATTTGAAGAGTCGCAATAAGACGCGCCTGAAAGATGTGACATTACCACCCTTACAGGCGGAATTGTTGCAAGATGGGGATATAGTGCATTTCGGCTCAGTTCGCATGGTGTTTAGAGTGGTCGGGGCGAAGGATTCTACAGTCGTCAGATAGCTATAGTTGTAAAGATGACGGTCAGCAAAAAAGCGGAGATACGTAACGCAAGACCTGCCATCCTTCGCTCCCCTGCCATCCTTCGCTCCCCTGCCATCCTTCGCTCCCCTGCCATCCTTCGCTCCCCTGCCATCCTGAGCGAAGCGAAGGATCTCCGCCGCGCTGCACCGATCAGCACAGATCCTTCGCTTCGCTCAGGATGACAGGGGACGAGTGCGGCGAAGGATGACAGGGGACGAGTGCGGCGAAGGATGACAGGGGGCGAGTGCGGCGAAGGATGACAGGGGGCGAGTGCGGCGAAGGATGACACAGATGGGAGCGAGACCCCACATGTTTTAGTGAATCTCCACCTTCAAATCCACGACAACTTCAGGCGTTCTAATACGCGCTTGATCGGCCCTTGATTCCAGAACTCTTCGATACCGAGCATTCGAGTAGCGCGGATATAGACTATAAGGCCGACACCCAGTTCCAGCAGAAGTTTAATCAAGGCCATCACTGTGCCTGTAAGTCCCAGCGTTTGACCGGGATTGGTCGTAACAAGCACATGATCGAGTATGAAGCGGAGAATGAGCAGCGCTATGCCCATGGCCCCGGATGCCAGTAATACCCGTCCGGCAAATCTTCCCAACCCGCGTATCTCCAGCCCTCCGATGCGTTGTTGCAGCAGCCAGAGCAGCACAAGGGCTTCGAGCACTCCAGCCAGTGACGTAGAAAACGCCAGCGCTCCCAGACCCCACGAGATTGACGTTACCGAGACCGGATTCAAAAAGATGATGCTTAAAAAGAGAATGCTTAACGCGATCTTCAAAATGAATTGAGCTATGCTCACGATGACCGGTGTCCTACTGTCGCGCATGGCATAGAACGAGCGCGTCAAAATCTCGACAGAGGCCAGCCCGACCAGGCCGAGCGCGAAAAATGCGAGCGGGATAGATGTGCTCTCGGCGCTGGCCAGCGAATACGCGCCATGTTGTAAGAGTACCTGGATGATCGGCAACCCCAACACAATCAGTCCCACACTTGATGGAATGGACATGAAGAGAATGCTGCGCAGCGTATCTTGAATAATGGCTCGTACCCGGTCAAAACGCCCCCGCGTCACATTTTCAGCCAGTGTGGGGAACGCTGCTGTCGAGATAGCCATGCCGAAAATGCCAAGCGGCAGCAAGATCAGTTGCAGCGCCTGGTAATACTGTGTGATGTGTCCGCTCTGATTGATAAGCGGGAGGGTTGCAACCATTACCAGAATCAAACCGCGATCAATGAAGGTTGAGACGTAGAGCATAGCTGCGTTGACGATACGTGGCACCATCTGGCGACCAATCTGTATCACGCCTGGGTGATGGTAGTCGAACGAAAGCTGATAACGCATACCCACTTGTATGATAGCGGGAATCTGCACAGCTACCTGCAACACCGCGCCTATCACAACACCCCAGGTTGCGAAATAGACGGCGGTGGTCTGGTGAGACAGGAAGGTGGATGCGACCTGCGCTGGAGTCAAATGCGCTGTGTTGATGCGGGACATAATAAAAAAACCAGGAACAAGACCAAGGATGAGACCGATGTTATATACGACTGTGCCTATGGCTGGCTGCAAGAAATTTTGCTTCGAGTTGAGAATAGAGGTGATAATCACACCTCCGCCAAGTATGATGGATTGCAAAAACATGATGCGTGAGAGCGAGATTATCAGACCAAGTTCGGCTGCGGGTACGCCGGGGTTATAAAGCGGGACCAGCCAGGATGCAAAAATAATCGCCAGTAATGCCAGTACCATCATGATAGCAATTGCCAGGTTCAACGCAGAACTGGCAACATGCCACGCCGTTTTCTCATCGCGTTCGCCAATCATATAATGAGTAAAGATGGGGATGAAAGCCGAACTGAGCGCGCCCCCGGCCACGATGTTGAAGATCAGGTCAGGCACCAGAAAGGCTTGCAAAAATGCGTCGGACGTAATACCCGTACCGAAGACATCCGCAAACATGCTTGTGCGCAGTAGACCGAGGATGCGACTGGCGATGAATGCGCCCGACAGGATCAGAGTTGCCCTGCCGATACGCGCTTTCTGGATCATCCCGGTATCCTGCGAAGGCTGCGCTGCGGGCTGGAGCCGATTATCAACGCGCCCGGGCAAAGCGGCAGGGCTATGCTGAGCCACAGGTGGCAGCACAGGCCCGCGCCTGGGTGAGGCTTCGATTATTGGTTTGACCAGCGAAGGCGACATCTCCACAGGGCGTTGCCCCACTTGCGGGTCCTGTGTTGGGGAAAATGCCCCGGCTCCCGGAGGAGGCGGGAGTACAATTTTCCGCGGCCGACCGCCTTTACGTGAAATCAGGCCTGATACATTGGAACTCATGCGGGAATTCATGCGACGCTGTCCCCGGCGCATTCGATCCTCACGCAGTTGCTGTAATCGCTCCTGGCGAAGCTGTGGCAAGGGCTGAGATGGCTGGGGCGCGTTGAAATACTGGTATTCCATGCCCTGACCATATCCCAGAGACGCGCCCATATCTTTTACTGGCTGCTGTTGACGCGGCGAAATTGGTTGCGCTGGCCTATTCTGATTGTAGCCTGGCGCCGGGTAAGCTGGCGGGTGTTGTGGGTTGGGTGGTTGCAGGCCGGGTTGCTGCGGATTGGGTGGTTGCTGAGGGTAGGGATTGGCAGGCGAATACTGCGCCGGAGGATGCTGTTGATCCTGGTCGTATTGCCATCCATAATACGGTTGTTGCTGTTGGCCCGGTGTTCCCTGCGGAGGCAAGGGCGGTTGTTGTCCTTCGTTTCCCAAATTCTCGCTCAGTTATCAGAATATCTTGTATTCGCCAACCCAGCATAACATAATTGAGCAATTCTGACAACGTATGTTTTCATGTACCCTTTTTATCCAACCTAAGAAAGCAACTTTGGCATTGATTCAGGGTCTCCGGACATATTCTCAGCGAGCTTTTCCGCTTTTTCAGACCCTACTTCTTGCGCCTTCTTGAATTCTTTAGGGTGCATTTCGCGCCATTCAGACCAGACCGCAATCAGAAGCGCCTGTATCACCCCTGCAACGGGCGAAGCCAGCAGCGCGCCGGGGATACCGAAAAGCTCGGCTCCAGCGATCAGTGCGGCTATAGAGACGACTGGATGCAGGCCAATGGTCTTGCCTACGATGCGCGGTCCCACTACGTCGCCTTCAATTACATGCACGACGATGAAGTAGACCAGCACGATGACGGCGATGAGCCACCCCCTGGTCAGGGCGAGCAACACACAGATCGCTCCCGAAGTAAGCGTTCCCAGCACCGGAATGAACTCTAATACGAATGCCAGCACGCCAAGTAGGAGGGCAAATGGTACGCCAATCACATACATACCTACCCCAACCAGCACCCCGATCAGCCCGCACATAATCAATTGACCGCGAATGTAACCGCCGACTACGCGCTGCAGGGTGTCAAGCAAAAACCGCACGCGCCCCTGCTGTTGATCTGGCATGTTGCGTCGTAACCAACTGGTCACATGTGAGCCGCTCGTGAGGAGGTAGACGCTTAGCACCGCCACCAGGATAAAATTCAGGATACCACTGAATAGACCTGTTAATAGCGGCACCAGGTTCCCCGCGAAGCCCTCTAAATAGGCAATGCCCTGGTTGAGTACTGTATTAAGCTGGTTCTGCGTTATGCCGAATCTCCCCAATACCTGTTCCAGTTGCGATGGCTGACCACCCCTGGGCGTCAGTAAATGCTGCACATATGCCGAGAGTGAGACGAACTGCTGGATAGCTGTACTCACTACCAGGTAGAGAAGGGCCACAATCGCACCCAGTACAAGCAAATACACAACCAGAATGGCGAGATAACGTGGCATGACACGCTCGAACAGCTTCACCACGCCTGCCAGGGCATAGGCAAGTAGAGTCGCTATAATAAGTAAGAACAGCGTCTGGATTATATGTCCCGCCAGCCACAAAATGAGCAGTACGACGGCGGACCAGGCGAGAATAGCAAGCGGAAGTCCGCATCGCCGGGTCCATTTAGCGATTACTGATGTTGGATCAGCGTTGCGGTCTGTGTGCGAACGTACAGTTGTAGTCATGTGTATACCTCTTTAAGATAATTTCTACCTGTATCACGTTTGCAAACACTAAATAGAAGCATTCTGAATGAGCATATCAAAAATTAGATGAGCAATACACCGCTTGTAATAAGTGCGACCGTTACCAGTACTACGTAGTCGGCCACCTGCAATCCAGTATCATGCACTATGGTTTGTCGTCCCCGCACTTCGTAGCCGCGCGCATCCAGGGCCGTAGCCAGCTCGGAAGCGCGGCGCAGCACGCTGGAAATGAACGGAACGAAAAGCGCGATCAGACTTTGCAGGCGCTCGCGCACCCTCCCATGCGTATAATCAGCGCCGCGTGATGTTTGCGCTTTCACAAGCAGTTCAACCTCTTCGAGGAGCGTGGGGATAAAGCGCAGGGCGATCAGCAGCATCAGCGCGAAATCATCGACCGGCAGATGCAGCCAGCGCAACGGCGTCAACAGGCGCGTCAGACCCTCGATCAGAGCGATGGGGCTGGTGGTCATAGTAAGGAGTATCGAATAGGCAAACAGTGTGAGGAAGACTCCGAAGAGGGTCACTTCCACCCACACGCCGTCATACGTCAGGACAATTGGCCCGATTGGCAGCGCAGAGCTTGCGAGATTGTCGCGTGTGACCCACCATAGGATCGCCACGCCGATGGTTATTATAATCACCAGTACTCGGATGCGTTTGAACCAGCGCTGGCGTGTCATGGCGCGAATACGGGGAAGAGGCAGCAAGCAGAGCAAGGTAAAAAACGCGAGCGCCATACCATATACGATGATTCCCCCTCGTAGTAGCGTATAAGAAAGCGGCCAGGGGCCGAATGTGCGTAAAACTTTCGTAACAGTGTCGCTGAAAAAAAGCACATTGGGTATGATGCCAATCAGCGCAAGTAGCACTAGCCAGCGCATTCGCCGCCACATGGTGCCGGGAGAAATGCCTGAAAACGCGATGCCCGCGAACAATAGCACGATTGCTACGATATGGGGCGTAAAATCCCAGAAATTCTGGTTGGCAATGGTGAAAAAGATGGTCAACCAGAGCATCAGCAGTAACTTCGTCCTGGCGCGCAGGCGGTGTAGCCGGCTTTTTCCTGGATAATACGTGCCTAAAGGAATGTTCTGAAACATTTATACCTGGCCCTTCTCTGTAATCGTGCGCATTCCCTTAAGCGCGTCAAAGGCTTCATCGAGCGTGCTAACCTCGTCAGGGAGCGTCATACCACCCTTGCGCAACAGGGAAAGCAGTTCGTTGAGCGGCGGCGCGGCCAATCCCCACGCGCGCAGCGTCTCGCCCCGCGCGAAGATGCTTCGGGGTTCGCCCTGCATCACCAGCTGCCCATCATATAGCACAAAGAGCCTGTCGGCCAATGTTGACACCTCAGCCATATCGTGCGACACCAGCACAACCGTAACGCCCTGCTGCTCCTTGATCCGTTTGAGATAGGTGTAAAAATCTTCGCGCCCATCGGCGTCCAGCCCGACGGTAGGTTCATCGAGAATCAAGATCGAAGGCGTCATCGCCAGCACACCCGCCAGGGCTACGCGCCTTTTTTGCCCGCCGCTTAGCTCGAACGGGTTGCGCATGGCGAACTCTTCATGCGGCAAACCTACCAGGTCGAGCGCGTCTAGCACGCGCTTGCGTATATCTTTGCGTTTGAGTCTCATGCGGCGCGGCCCAAAGGCCACATCCGCGTAGACGCTGCGCTCGAACAATTGCGCCTCTGGAAATTGAAAGAGCATCCCGGCGCGTTGGCGCAGGATGATCCTGTCTGCGCTTTTGCCGTCAACATCGATGCCGTCTACCATCACGCTGCCCGACGTGGGGCGCAGCAGCCCGTTGAAATGCTGCACCAGCGTCGATTTGCCGGAGCCAGTCACGCCTATAATGGCAACGCAGCAGCCGCGCTCGATTTCCAGGCTGATATCGTCGAGCGCGGTTTTTTGCAACGGCCCGGCATTTTTTGATTGGTACGTATGGGTAAGATGGCGCGTAATGATGATAGGGTCTTTCACAGCAACAACTCCTGCGCAATAGCTTCTACTGTCAGCGCGTCTGGCGAGATGCGGAAACCCGCTTTACGCAGCCCCGCCGCCAACATCAGAGGTTCAGGAATTGCCAGCTTCAACGCCCGCAACCGCGCCAGGTCGGCGAATACCTGTGGAGGTGTCCCTTCCATCACGATTTTTCCTCGTTCCATTACGACGATTCGCTGCGCCAGGGCCGCCTCTTCGAGCAGGTGCGTGACCTGGATGATCGTCAACCCAAAATCTTTGTTGAGCAGGTGCAGCAATGCCACGATTTCCTGCCGCGCTAAGGGGTCAAGCTGCGCGGTAGCTTCGTCGGCGATGATGCACTGCGGACGCAGCGCCAGCACACCCGCGATTGCCAGGCGCTGCTTCTGCCCGCCTGAAAGCTTGCCCGGTGGCATCCCGCGCAGGTGCGCTATGCCGACAGCCTGCATCGCCCACGCAACGCGCTCCCTGATCTCCTGCGCGGAAATGCCGCGCACCGTTAGCGCCCAGGCGACATCGTCTTCAACCACCGTTGCGATAATCTGGTTATCGGGATTCTGGAAGATCATGCCTACCGTTTCGCGAATGGTGCGCCAGTTTCCCTGTTCGGCGCTATCGAGTCCCGCGATCAACACTCGCCCGCTCGCAGGGATCAGCAGGGCGTTACAGTGGCGCGCCAACGTAGACTTGCCGCTCCCATTGTGACCGAGCAAGGCAATGTATTCTCCCTGTCGCGCCTGAAGGCTCACATCGTTTAAGGCCAGCGCGGAAGGTGCGCTTTCCTTCGACTGAACAGGATAGGCAAAGCGAATGGATTGTAAATCAATCAGAGGTATCTGCTGCATTATTTTGCTCTCTGCCTCGCTATTCCCAGGCGGCGCACTTCTTTTCTCAAATTTTGCGTCATCCAGTGCCGGCCAATTCTCCCACGTACAGGGATGAGTCCCACCAGCGTGCGCAACGTCCAGTAAAGAAAACGCTCGATAATGCCGCTCGGAAATGGGCGCACCTTGTACCCAAGCCGGCGCGCAATGAAATTGGTCACGTAGTAGGCTACAATCACCACCGGCAAAAGCGCAAACCATGAAATAAGGTAAAACGCGATCCACCAGTACGTAAAGGCAACCTGCGCAACAGCGTTTACCATTGGCAATATGCTGACATGCCACCACTGACCCAGACCGATGCTCGCGGCAATAACGCCGACAATGTTGATAGCGTTATTAAAGACAGCATGAAGACTCCGAACGAGGTCGCTCAGCGGAATGCCCGCCAGGATATCGGTGAGGATCAGCACGAAATAAAATGTCAACGCGCCGCCAGTCGTTCCCAGTAGAATGATCCAAAAATCGCTTACGCGATGCTTCATAGTCAGGCCAAGGAACAGTCCCGCGCTGCATTGCAGGAACATATCGGGCCATGCTGCCGGGCCGCTCATAATGCCGATGGTAAAGATGGCTACACACAGGCTCATCACCCCCACGTAGAAGCCGCGCCTTAGCACGATAATGGCAAACACGATAGGCGCAAGTATCTCGAAGATCGACTTGCCAATGGGCAAGTAAAGCGCGAGTAGTTGAAAAATGACGCCTATATCCGCCAGCAGAGCGCCTTCCGCTATCTCAATAGCCGTTAATCTGCGAAACATGCCTGTCCTTTGAAGAAAAATTTTCGATTTCAATATCTGCCAAACATCTGCTGCATTGTACCGTTTTGTGTACTTATAGACAAGACCCTGAGTGCAATCGCCCTGGCGATTGTGTCAGAGAAATTACATCTTTTCCCATTGATTGACACAAAAGGCGAAGCCCTTTACAATTCGTCTATCATAATAATGTAGCATCTACATGAAAATACAATGACAGTGAGGTCTCAGGGAGATAGATATGGAACATCGTAACGCCGTTATCCTCGCCGGGGGCAGCGGGACGCGCCTCTGGCCGCTCAGTACACCCGCTTTTCCCAAGCAGTTTTTGCCGCTTCCCAATGGGCGCAGCATGATACAGGAGTCGCTGGCGCGTATGGAGCCGGTGGTGTCGCCGGAACGCGCGTGGGTCGTGACTGGCCGCAGCATGGCCGAACTGGCGCATACGCATTTGCCGTCTGTGCCAGCATCCCACATTCTGGGCGAGCCGATGGGACGCAACACCGCCGCCGCCATTGCCTGGGCCGCGACCACCATCGCCCGCGAAGATGCTGGGGCGATTATGATGGTGGTCACGGCAGATCACGTTATTCGCAATATCGAGGCTTTCAACCAGGCGCTGCGGCTGGCAAGCAAACTGGCCGAACAGGGCCATCTTGTCACGCTGGGTATTCGGCCAACCGCCCCCGAAACAGGCTTTGGCTACATTCGCTACGCGGAACCTCTGGCGGAAGGCTTCGATCACCAGGCGTTTCGTGGCGAGCGTTTCGTCGAGAAACCCAATCTCGCCACCGCTAAAGGCTATGTACAGGATGGGCATTATGTCTGGAATAGTGGCATGTTCATCTGGAAGGTTGAGATTATCCTGGCGGAACTGCGCCAGCATCTCCCCGAATTAGCGCGTAAAATCGACACAATCGTGGATGCCATGGGAACCGCCCATGCGCGTGCCGTCCTCGATGAACTCTGGCCCACGCTGCAAAATATCTCCATCGATTATGGCGTATTAGAGAAGACCAGCAATCTTGTTGTGATTCCCGTCGATATCGATTGGAACGACGTGGGCAACTGGGAGCAATACGCCTCGCTGTTCGATGCAGACCATGAGCGCGTGCGCAGCGTTGGACATCATCTGAGCCTGGGCAGCCAGAACGTCTTTGTCTACAACAATACAGATCGCCAGGTCTTTACCATCGGTCTCGAAGATGTAATTGTTGTGGAGATGGAAGATAAAACGCTCATCTGCCATAAAGACGCTGTTCAACGTGTCAAAGAAGTAGCCGAAAGCCAGATTAAAAATCCATAACTGACACGCCAGAGCATCAATAGCAGAACCGGTCATGACCGGTTCTGCTATTGATGCTCTGGCGTGTCAGCTTTATGCTATAATATTTCGTAATGCACAATGAATGAATGGTTTGTTCCTTCCATCCAAAAGGAACGGAGTCTTCTATCATGCTCTCCGAACAGCCAGTATATGCCTCTCGCGGTATGGTTGCCTGCGCCAATTACTTTGCTACTCAGGCAGGGTTACGCATACTGATGCAGGGGGGAAATGCTATAGATGCGGCAATTGCTGCTAATGCGACAATGACGGTGGTATACCCGTCTACCTGTTCAGCCGGAGGCGATATCTTCATGCTCATCTGGCATGAGAAATCGCAGAAGTTGTACGCGCTGAATGGCAGCGGACGCGCGCCGCAGGGGATGCGGCCAGAGTACTTTGCAGCGCAGGGAATGCAGAGTATCCCCGAACGCGGCCCGCTTGCCATCAACGTGCCGGGAGCCGTTGATGGTTGGTTCGCGGCATTGGAGCGTTTCGGGTCGCTTCCGGCGGAAACCCTGCTCGCGCCTGCAATCGAATACGCTCAAGATGGCGTCCCTGTGACTGCCAGACTTGGCGGCTGGCTGGCAAAAGCTGAACTCCTGCTCAAACGCTGGGATAGCAGCGCGACTATCTTTCTGGCCGGCAAGCGACCGCCGAGAGCCGGAGAACTGCTGCGCCAGCCCCAACTGGCACGCACGTATCGCGTGCTGGCAAAAGAGGGGCGAGACGCTTTTTATACTGGCCCGCTGGCGCGGAGCATCACGGATTACGTGCAGGAAGTCGGCGGCGTTTTGAGCATGGAAGATATGCGGCAGCATCATTCCGACTGGGTAGAGCCTATTTCCACCAGCTATCGCGGCTACGATGTCTACGAGTTCCCGCCGAACACGCAGGGTATTACCGCGCTTGAAATGCTCAATATTATTGAGGGGTATGATCTCAAATCTTTTGGCTATCATTCGGGTGACTACCTGCATGTCCTGCTCGAAGCGAAGAAGCTGGCTTTTGCCGATAGAGATACCTGTGTCTCCGATCCCGCTTTTGTCGATGTGCCGGTTGAACGCTTACTGAGCAAAGCCTACGCGGAAGAGCAGCGCAAACGCATCAATCCGCGGAGAGCTTCGGCGAGCGTCACGTCCGGGCTTGAGAAAGAGGGCGATACGATGTACCTGTGCGTGGCAGACGGCGAGGGTAACGTCGTTTCGCTCATTCAAAGCCTGTACATGGGCTTTGGCAGTGGCGTGGTCGGTGGCGATACGGGTGTTCTGCTGCATAACCGGGGAGCATACTTCTCGCTTGATAAGCGGCACGTCAACTACTTGCAGCCGGGCAAGCGCACGATGCATACGCTGACACCCGCAATGGTGCTGCGCGATGGGAAGCCATATATAGCGCTGGGAACGATGGGCGGCGACGCGCAGCCGCAGATACACGTTCAACTTCTCACGGCCATGCTCGATTTTGGCATGAATCCGCAGCAGGCCATCAGCGCGCCACGCTGGCGCAGCGGCCGCATGAGAATGTATCCGCCTGTTCGTCACAATGACCATATACAGGGGCAGCGCGGACTGGATGAACTTGCAGACCGCGATGTTGCCGAAGTGGTGCTCATGGAGAAACGATTCACGAACGGCGCGCCTTTACTATTAGAGATGCTTGGCCATCGCATACAGCTTGAAGAGTCGTGGGGCGACGGCATGGGTCACGCGCAAGCCATTCGCATCAACCCTGAAACCCATCTCTTTGAGGGAGCCGCCGACCCTCGCTGCGATGGACTCGCCCTGGGGTGGTAGCATGGCTCTCCATCCATCGGAAAAACGCCGGTGCTTGTAGGGACGCGATGAATCGCGTCCATTCCCTGCTAACACTGGCATAGGAGGACGCGATGAATCGCGTCCCTACAAGCAATTGCAAGGATAAACCTGGATATATTGGATGTGGATAGACGCTCTCCGTAAGGAAGAAGGGTAAAGCAATGACAGTTCAACCATCTCGCATACGTATTCCGGCAGAAATACTGGCGCTATCACACGAGCGTGATGAATTACGCAGAAAAGGCAAATATGAGAAAGCGGATGATCTCAAACGACAACTAGAAGAGGCCGGGTACGGCATCAAAGATAACCCGCATGGGGCACACCTGATCGTTTTGCCGGGCGTTGAGATCGATGGAGTGAACTATCGCACGTCGCGCCATGTTCCATCGAAGTTGGAGCACGCGGATACCTGCGCGTTTTCGGTGAATATCCTGGCGCAAAATACCTTTGAAGCAACGCGGCGCTGTATCGAAAGCATCCAGCGTTTCGCCATTGGACAAAATATCGAAATTATGCTGGTTGACAATGGGTCGCAGGATGAATTGTACGCCTGGGCTAAAGCGATGCAACAACAGGACGCGCGCCTGCACGTCTTGCGTATTACGCGCCCGGTGGGCGAGGCAGAAGCGCGTAACGTCGGCTTGAATCGCAGCCTCGGCCAGTACATTTTGATACTCGATAGTTCGATTGAACTAACCGGAGATGTGTTCACACCGCTTGCCGGCACCCTTTCACAATCCGAAGTGGGCATTACCGGTCTGCGCGGCCTGCTTTCAGAAGATATGCGCCACTTTGAAGAAACAAGCAAGCTCGAAGTCGAGGCCATTGCCGGAACGTGCATGGCATTTCCCAGAAGTTTGCTCAAACGCACCGGTCTTTTTGACGAACGCTTCCGTTTTCCTTTTTATATGGATATTGATTTCAACTTTGCGGTGCGAGATTGCGGAAAAAGCGCGCTGGTCATACCGGACTTACCCGCGCGCAGCTATCCGCAGCAGGAATGTAACGCGAAAATGTCAGACGCCGAGCGCACCCGCCTGACAAAGAGAAATTTCTACCGCTTCCTCGACAAATGGGGGCACCGCGACGACTTATTGCTCGCGCAAGATGAGTAGCATTTGCATACATTCGTGATACAATACTGCCAGGATGAGACGCTCGTAATAAAATCCTCTCCTGTGCAGCATGGGCGCTAGCCATACGCTCAATTTGCTCTACACATCTGCACATCTGCACACCCGCTTGCGTCATGGCGTGGCGTGATTTCTATTCTCTAAGGAGTAACAAATTGGTAACAATGACAAAGCGAAGTGATATCCCCGCAGATTATACC
>JADEYI010001594.1_pt1 | contig 15936 bp, 12 predicted proteins | sample 8542331 | NCBI WGS metagenome assembly JADEYI01 (sample SAMN16510988, study PRJNA670497) | mine drainage metagenome | isolation source: biofilm near Copperflume 1 | place: Germany: Marsberg coppermine Kilianstollen | collected 2018-02 | reverse complement strand
CTAAGCAAATCCCAGTATACACGAGGAGCAGGAATCAGTGATCAGTAGCTGATTCCTGCTCCTCAAATTATGGCATAATAGGTTGGGATTGCTTCAGTGAGAAACGGCCAGGGAGTAGTATTGAAGGGCTTAGGGATCAGGGTTGTTAGCGGGGCGACATTGCTCGCGTTGGTGCTGCTGGCTATTTGGGTGCGCGGCCCTTTGCTGCTGGCGGCTGTCGCGCTGGCGGCGGGGCTTGCGGGGCATGAGTTCTACACGGTAGTGCGCCGTGCGGGCTACCAGCCCTGGTACTCGGCAGGCATTGCACTTGCCCTCCTCTTTGCGTTACGTGGCTACCTGGGCGGCGACATGATCGCCGGTATCGCTTATACGGGCCCAGGAGGGACCGCTGAGGTGATGGTACTTGTGGTTGTTCTGGCGCTGGCATTGGCTAGGCAGGGCATTGAGTGGATGCGTGCTCCGGTGATGGTTGGACGTTCTACCTTTCCAACGGCTTCTCGCAGCCCTTATCTGGCCTGGGCCGACCTGGGCCTGACGCTGGCGGGCGCACTCTACACCGGAGGATTGCTCGGCTATGCGCCGCTGCTGGCAAGCATACAGGAGGGGAATGGCAGGGCAAGCGGCGCCGCCTGGCTGCTGGTTGTGCTGCTTGGCACAGCTGCATGTGACACGGGCGCATACTTCGTCGGCAGCCTCACTGGGCGGCACAAGATGATACCGCACATTAGCCCCGGCAAAACCTGGGAAGGGCTTGGAGGTGGGTTCCTGGGCGGGATAGTGGCTGCTGTTGCCCTTTCGGGTCTGCTGCACCTGACCCTCGGCTGGGCAGTTGTGCTGGGGATGATCGTCTGTGTGGCTGCTCTTTGCGGCGACCTCTGTGAGTCGCTGTTGAAGCGTGCCGCCGGAGTGAAAGACAGCGGCCATATCATACCCGGACATGGCGGCATCCTTGATCGCCTGGATAGCATTTTGTTCGTGCTGCTAGCCGTCTACTGGTTCGCACAAGTAATGGTATGATTGCAGTAGCTTGCAGAGAGCTAGGAGAAGCGAAAGGTGAGGGGCTAGAGATAGTGTATTCTCACTCCTTCACGCATTACACAGTACGTTTCACGAGTCTACACATCTTGAAGGAAGCAATGGCACCAAGCGAAAAGAAGCTCAACTATGAACGGCAGCCAAGCACAGCCTGGTATCGCGGGCTGCGTATTTTCTTCCGCATTCTCTTCAGCACCCTTTGGCCGCTGCGCGTCAGAGGTGTGGAGAATGTGCCCAGAGAGGGCGCAGCCATTATCGTTTGCAATCACCTGAGCATGGTTGACCCCTTTGTCGTCGGCTACGCCGCTAACCGCCTGGTCAGCTTCATGGCTAAAGAAGAGCTTTTCGGCGTGCCTTTTATCGGTTTTATTATTCGCAAAGTGGGCGCTTTCCCTGTAGACCGCGTCCGCCGCGATCCTGCTTCTTTGCGTATCGCGCTGACCGTGCTCAAAGATGGCGAATTGCTGGGCATGTTCCCGGAGGGTACCCGAAGCACCACAGGCGACATGCAGGAGCTACGCGCAGGCGCTGCACGACTTGCCGCACGCACCCGCACGCCCATAATTCCTGCCGCAGTCCACAACACCGATAACGCCTTACCACCAGGCAAGTTCATCCGCCCAGCACGTATTTCTTTGACTTTCGGCCCTTCCTTTGAGCTAACCGAGCTATATGACCGCAATGACAAAGGCGATGGCATGGAGCGCGCTCTCGCCTTAGTCAAGGAGAAAATCGAGGCTTTGCACTAGAGTAGAGTAGACAACTACTATGGGGCAAGAGCGGTAACAGCTAAGGCACTTGCGATGGTCTCTCAACTTGGCTGGCAACGTAGGATGCTGTAGAATAGGCCATGCTCTCAGATACTTTGCTGCAAGCCGCTCTTGACGTGGCTGTGCGCTCCGGCGCTGGCTATGCTGAGGCGCGTGCAGAGGAGAGCCGCTCGGATCGCGTGCAGGTTCGCAACGGCGCGGTAGAGCGCCTTTCCACCGACCGCGATGCCGGCTGGGGGATTCATCTGCTGGCGGATGGCGGTTGGGGCTTCGCGGCGTCCTCTTCTGCCACAGATGAAGCAGTCCGTGAGACCGCTCGTCGAGCTGTAGAGATAGCACGCGCAAGCGGCACACGCCGCAAATCGCTCTCCGATCTCTTGCTGATGCCGGCCTGGCAGGGAGAGTATCGAACTACATTCCAGCGTGACCCATTTTCGGTGCCTGTCTCTGAGCGTGTGGACCTCTTACTTTCGGCCTCAAACAATGCTTCTTCTGCAAGCCCTCGTGTGAAGGTTACCACAGGGTATCTGGCAGCCATAGAAACAGAAAAGCTCTTCATCAATACAACGGGCGCACGTCTCCGCCAGGGGATCATCTGCGTAAACGGCGAGATTGGTGTAGTAGCCACTGACGACACAGGATATTCATACCGGAGATCATACGGCGACATGAGCCAGGCAGGCTGGGAGTTCATAGAGCAGCTCAATCTCGCGACTGAGGCAAAGCGCGTAGGTCAAGAGGCAGCCGACCTGGTGGTTGCTCCCTGGGCGCCTTCCGGCCCGCAGCAGGTGATCCTCGCCTCCGATTTTGTGGCTCTCCTTATACATGAGTCCTGCGGCCACCCTGCCGAGCTTGACCGCGTGCTCGGCTGGGAGGCAGCTTTTGCAGGCACTTCGTTTCTCATGCCGGAGATGCTTGGGCACTTTCGCTACGGCTCGTCCCACGTCAACATGACTGCCGATTCTCTCTTGCCCGGTGGGCTTGGCACCTTCGGCTGGGACGAAGAGGGCACGCCGGCCCAGCGCACTGCTATCGTGAGCGAAGGTATCTTTACCGGCTATCTTACCTCGCGTGAGAGCGCGCAGGCGCTGGGGCAAAAATCAAATGGCTGCGGGCGGGCAACATCGTGGGGGCGCATCCCCCTTGTGAGGATGGTAAATCTCTCGCTTGAACCGGGGAGCGGCTCTCTGAGCGACCTTATATCTCAGGTTGATGATGGCCTCTACCTCGAAACGCCCTCTTCCTGGAGCCTCGATGATAAGCGTATGAACTTTCACTTCTCGGCGGAGTTGTGCAGAGAAATCAAGGGCGGTAAGCTGGGCGAGCTTCGCAAAGGGGCATCGTTCCAGGGTAGAACGCCACGATTCTGGGGGTCGGTGCAAGCTATAGCGGGAGCTGACGAGTGGCACCTATGGGGCCTACCGAACTGTGCTAAAGGCGAGCCGTTGCAGCTTTGCCCGGTGTCACACGGCGCATCGCCCATCCTGGTAAATGGCCTCGACATGAGCGATAGTGGCAAGGAGTAGTCAGAGAGCTGGGGCTTGGGAGTAACTGTTGGTCGCCGACATTGATAGCAGAGTGTAACTTATGACCCTGAGCAGAGGCTTACTTGGCGAGGCTGAGGCGTTCTCCATCCTGGAGGATGCGTTGCGTGGTTCGCCCGCCGACCAGACAGAAGTGGTGCTCCTCACGGATAGCACAGACGTCACCCGCTACGCCAATTCCGAGATACATCAGAACGTATCACAGGCCAACACGCGTCTGTCGGTGCGCGTTGCGGTGGGGCGTGCGGTGGCTCGGGTCTTTACCAACTCTCTCGACCCTGAGCTTCTACGCCGCACCATAGACGAAGCCGTTCGACTTGCCAGGATGCAGGCTCCCAACCCTCGTTTCCAGTCGCTGCCCGCTCCACAAATGGGCATTCCACAGCAGCAAAGCTCCCCTCAATCCTTCTTCAACTCGACCGCTGACCTCTCAGCTGAGGCGCGCGCCGAAGCTGTGGGCCGCATTATTGATGCTGCGGCTGCTGAGGGATACAGCGCCTTCGGGACGTACCGCTCGTCGGCTTCGGAGTTGGCGGTGGTTAGCACAACGGGCGTGCGCTCTTATGCTCCATTCACCACAGTCTATCTCAAGGCGCTGGTTGAAGGGCCGCACGGCACCGGGTTCAGCGATGCTCTGGACCGCGATAACGATCGCATAGATGGGGCACAGGTTGCGCGTGAAGCAGTGGGCAAATGTCGCGCCAACTGCTATCAGGTAGAAGTTGAGCCTGGGGATTACGAAGCCATCTTTGAGGCCAACGCTGTAGCCGACATGCTGCGCTTCCCTGTCGTGTGGGGCATGGACGCACGCTCGGTGCTGGACGGCCAGTCATTTATGTCAGGGCGCATGGGCGAGCATATAGCAAGTGATAGGGTGAGCATATGGGACGACCCGACAGACCCCCGTTGCCTTCCAATGGCAATAGATTATGAAGGCTTACCGACCACCAGAGTTGACATAATCAAGAGTGGCGTAGCGCGTGGTCCCGTCTACGATGCTGAGACTGCTATTGAAGCAGGCACACAGTCCACAGGCAATGCAGGTGATCCTTTCGGCGGCTATGTCTCAGGGCCTGCAGCAGACCACATCGTCATGCATGAAGGCTCCTCAACTTTAGACGGGATGGTCAAGGATGTGAAGAATGGCGTGTGGGTGACGCGCTTCCATTACACGCATTGTCCCGACCCGAAGCGGGTTATAGCTACAGGCACAACCCGCGACGGTACCTTTCTCATTAGAGATGGGGAGATAGCAGGCGCGCTAAAAAATCTGCGCCTGGAAATGAGCGTGCTTGACCTGCTTTCTTCCCAGCAAGAGGCAGGAGCGGGCAAGCTTTGCCAGGATTGGTGGGCGCAGAACGGCATGGCGACCACCAACTACTTCGTGCCCTCGATGCGCTTCGCACACTGTATCTTCACCGGAGTAACCACGTTTTAGAGATTAGGGACCAGCTACTAACCCCCAGCCCTTAACCTTGCGCCCCCAACCCCAACTGGCATGCTGTTTGCTACAGACCTGTTAGTGGAACATAATCCCTGTGCCGGGACTTGAAGTTAATCGCACAAGAGCCTCAGTTGCGGAGGGGTCTCCCCGGAAGCGATGCCTGATCGCATATGGAGCAGATTGGCTAGACCCCCGCATATGCGATCTAAACGGGAGGGGCAAAATGGCAGCAAAAGTGAGGAGCAATCGTGGATTCGCCTCAATGGACGAAACCAAGCAGCGCGAAATCGCCCGTAAAGGCGGAGCCGCCGTAAGCCGGAACCGCGAGCATATGTCCACCATCGGGCGCAAGGGTGGCGAAGTGGTGAGTCAGAATCGCGAGCATATGTCCACTATCGGGCGCAAGGGTGGCGAAGCACGTGGGGATCATACTATGGACAGCGGTGAGGAGCAGCGCTAAGAGGCTTGCCGCTGTAGCTGCATAAGCTGGCCCCTGGGCTGGATTCCAACGATAGCATCAAGGTATATGCTCCAACTCAAAAACTCGCTGGAAATTCGCCTCTTTAACCTCTTGACAGAGCGCCGGACATCTGCTATTATAATCTCACTTCGGGGGTGTTAAAGCTCACGAAGGCACAGAAGCTCTGATGGACTTTCGGGTCTGCTAGAGCTTTTCTGTTTAACCGCCAGCTTTTCGGGCATGCGATTTGCGCGGTGACGTTGGCATACTCAACAGATCGGAGCAAATTTGATGCGGGCCGTCCTCTCGGCAAAGCTCTATTCCATAGCCGCATTGCTCAGGTGAAGTGGGCCAATTATGAGGGAAACAGGTGCTAAAGATTACCACTTCCAGATCACGCAGCGCCCCACTTTACATAACTTCTGACAAAGGCACAATATCCCTCGTCTTTGAGACCGAGCTCAGGGAAGTGCGCTCCCGCCTTTTCCGTAGTCCCATAGCGCGGACTGTAGCGCCCATTGCTGTTTATACCATCGGAGAGGGAGGGGTAACCCGGCATGCAGTCAAAGGCAAGCGCCGACTTTTGATTGCTACCTTAATCCTCTTTCTTGCCGTCGGGCCTGCCCTTTTCCTCATTGGCTGCTTGAAGGGCCGCTATGTCCCAAAGCGGAGGGTAAGAGAACTCTGATGCGACTCATATACCGGACGATATTCCGAGCAGCTACTCAACGGGTATTTGGGAAATCATGGGAAAGGTCTCTTGTGTGCCTTTCGACGCTGCCAATAGGCGGGAGCGATAGCGAAGGCCTCGCTGTTGAAATTACCGTCTGCGATGCTTCGGTCTGTAGAGATTAACGCCTGCGATTAAGGCAGCTACCGCTACTGCCAGGAACATGACTGCTGGTAGGAACATTACCCAATCTCCGCTCGCAGACGCCGGTGCAATTGCCTCGTATGCGAGCCAAAGATCGAGCGCGCCAATTATGAACAACGAGATGGCAAACGCATGCTTACGCAATTTTTAGCTCCTGTTAATCTTGAGCAAACAAAAAGACCCCTACCGATACCGGATAGGGGCCTAACGTTGGGATAGCCCTTTCTGGAGATCACTTTCTCACCTGTCTGGCTAACGTCTCTTTGCTCGCACCAGGTTTGCTCCAACAAGAGCAGAACCAGCTATCGCGGCTATGAAGAGCAGCGCCCCCAGATAACTAACCCAATCACCAACCATGATACCAGGAGAAACTTCCTGGTAAACAAGGAATAAATAAAGTATCCCGACGCCCACCAACAATATACCAAATAGCGTCCTGGACATACCGAACCTCCTATTCCTCTGCATTCATGTGCTAATTATATCAGGTTTGTACGCATTCCACCAACGCGATTCTGCGTATGGCAGAGCAAATGCGCCTGAATGAAGGCCGTCTGCAAACTCCGGCCACTTACTCTAGATCAACAATTGCACCAAAGCGCGAAGGTGTAAAGAGCGCAAAGAGCAAAGAAATCGGTCCGGGTTGTAGAGCTAAATGAGGATAGTACACGACCGATGCGAAACCTATGCGTCTTTGCGTTTCGTTCACGCCTCGATTTAGATGCGTTTGCCCTGGACGGACGACCTGGGTGCGCGCCATCTTTTAGGAACGAGGGAAAAGTGATACCCTCTAGGTGCAAACATCCCGGCAAAGGCCGAAATCCCAGAGGGTACCACCATGCAGAGCAGCGTGTTTGAGCAACTTGAGTGCTTGTCACCACTACTCACTCCAATTGTGCAAGAGTTTGAAGGGCTTGTCAAACAGCTTTGGCTTTTTGCATTACGCAATCCACAATCAGAGTTCTCAGCACTTGAAGAGCAGGCTCGCCAACTGCACAAGGAGTGCTTTGCCTCGGCGCTGCAAGTGGCTTCCCAACTGCACCGTACTCAAGTAGAAGGAGATTGGCTGCTGGGTAAAGCCGATTGCGAGTGCGGGCAAGTGCCGCAGTACAAAGGCAAGCAACGGCGCACCCTTCAGACATGGACAGGCAAGGTCAGCCTGGAAAGAGGGTATTTCTACTGCCGAGGGTGCGGCACTGGACGTTACCCATTAGATGAGGCGTTAAGCATACCCGCAAGGGAGCACCTTTCGGACGGGGTGCAGAAGGGGGTGTGTCTTTTGGGAGCACAGATGCCTTTCGAGCGTGTTGCCCATGCTATGGAAGAACTCACCGGCATCTGCGTCTCTACAAGAGAAGTTGAGCGCATAACAGAAGAGCGTGGGCTGAGTTTGGACGAGAGGTTGAGCACAGAAGCCCAACAGCTAATTCTACTCACGGACCAAAACAGCCTAAAGCCGGTTGCACCCTCAACACCCTCAACACCCACACCCTCAACACCCACACCCACACCCTCAACACCCACACCCACACCCACAAGCCCTGATGGAGTGTGGGCAGTAACGTTGGACGCAGGCAAGGTGCGTTACACAGATGGGTGGCATGATGCTAAGGCGGGAGTGGTGTTCTGGGCAGAAACTACACACGAGCAAGAGGGTGAGATAACAGGAGCCAGGGCTACACACCAAAGTTACATAGCTGAAGTAGGCTCAATGGAGGAGGCAGGAGAGCGGCTGGCTGCTGAAGCCACGAGGCGGGGGATTGGCTCAGACGAGAGAGTAGTATGTCTGGGAGACGGGGCAGCCTCCAATTGGACACAGTTCGATATGCATTTTGCCGACAGAGTAACAGAGTAGAGGTGCTGGACTGGTATCACGCAATGGAGCACCTATGGCAAGCAGGCAACGGCATCTTCGGGCAAGGCACACCCGAAGCTGTAAAGTGCCCGAAGCTGTAAAGTGGGTGAAAAGATGGGAGAGGGAGCTATGGGAGGGGCGAGTGGAAGCAGTCATTGCTGCTCTACACAGGGAGAGGGAGCGTGAAGGGGCGCAGGGAGAAGCAGCAAGGGAGCAAATTCACTATTTTGAGACCAACAAAGAGAGGATGCGCTACTAGGACTACAGAGCCAAAGGCTTCCCAATTGGGTCAGGCACAGTGGAGAGTGCATGCAAGCGGCTGATTGGAGCAAGGATGAAGGGGGCAGGCATGTGCTGGGGCAAGCCGGGAGCACAGGGCGTACTCACACTCAGAGCTGAATTATTGAGTGAACGCTGGGAAGAAAGCTGGCCTAAATCCCGTGCCCTGAAAGTCGCCTAAATCCTGGCGCGCACCCGGACGACCTGCTAAAGTTGCGTAGGCCGCATCTATATGCTACAATACAGCGTCCATTTAGTGACTTCTCGCTTTTGCATGGGGGTGTTTCCTTGTTTGATGTAAGTTTACCTGAAATAACTCGCGACTCCGCAGACGACAATTATGGGCGGTACCGGATCGAGCCGCTCCAGCCGGGGTGGGGCACCACGCTCGGCACGAGCCTCAGGCGTATCCTTATCTCTTCGATCCTCGGTTCGGCTATAACTGCCATCAGGCTCAATGAGATGCCGGAAGACCCTAACGAGATACCGGGCATAGAGGAAAACCTGATCGACCTGGTGCTCAATGTGAAGCAACTACGTGTGCGCCTGCCGGAAGAGCTTGCAAACCCGGAGGAACCGGTGTGGGTGCGCCTCAGCTATCCGAACAAGATGGCGGGCGAGATCACAGCTGAGCTACTTGAACTGCCGGAAGGGGTCGAGCTGGCTAACCCTGATGCCTTGATTGCCACTGCCACCGGTGATGGCATTCCAGTTGAGCTTGAGTTACTTGTCGAAGTTGGCAGTGGTTACGGCGCAGCCGACGCTCGCACCGATCTGCCTGTAGATGTAATCCCAGTTGATGCCATGTACACCCCTGTTCCCAAAGTGAACTATGTTGTAGAGCACACGCGCGTGGGGCAGATGACCGACTTTGACCGCCTCCTGCTGGAGATTTGGACCGACGGTACCTTGCAACCCGATGATGCCCTCAGCCAGGCGGCTCGTATCCTTACAGGATACGCTACTGCTGTAGCAGGTTATGGCCGCGATGTGAGCGACCTGGACATCGAAGAAGTAGCTGCTCCCGTTGAGGATGCCACAAACAGAAGCATAGAGGATCTTGACCTCAGCATGCGTACAACTAATGCTCTCAAGCGCGCCAATATTACCACTATAGGTCAGGTGCTTGCCCTGAACGACGGCGACTTGCTTCACTTGCGCAACTTCGGCCAGAAATCCCTGGTTGAGTTGCGCGAGGCTATGGAGGCGAATGGCTTCCCTATGACGAGCGGGAATATCAACCTGGAGGACGCTGGAGATGGTGAGTTAGGCGAAGAATAATAAAGAAGGTGGAAATAGGGAAACTACGTTTTCATCAAAGGAAAAGCCCCGCCTACAAGTGGGGCTTTTTAGCACAATGCTGGGTGTCACCGTTCATTTTCATTAAGGTGCAGCCCGAACTGCCTTTGCCCGACCCTGCACAAAGTGCATTACTGCTGCGGCCCCCAACATGCAGACGCCCGCGAAGATGAAGATGCCCCGGTAGGAGCCTGTGATGTCAACCAGCGCTCCGGCGAACAGTGAGCCTACAGGTTGGGCGACAGACCAGATCATATTTGCGAAGCCCATCAGCGCGCCCGCTCGCTTCTTAGGCACCAGATCAGCAAGCAGAGGCTGATAGAGGGCGGTAGGGGCCGCGTTGCCAAGCCCTACGAGTACCATTACCGGCAGCGCCTGGCCTAGAGTTTGCACCTGTGAGCCGATAAGGGCAGCGAAAGCGAAAAGAACCAGAGCGGGTTGAAGCAGATGCTTGCGCCCAACCTTGTCAGCAAGAAACCCGGATAGCACCGCCCCTACAGTGGTTGCAAGCACGATGACAAGGAGCAATGTGAAGGTATTGGCCTCCGGGATGTGCAGCTCGTAGACGCCGAATCGGGTAATGAAAGGCGCGGCAGCCCCGGCTCCCAGCCAGTAGATAGCCATAGAGACTATGTAGAAGGCGAGCGGCCTGTGCTCCAGCACTTCTCGCCAGAGCGCTGTTTGCTCTCCTCCCTCTTTTGGGGGAGTTATCACCAAATCATGTGGCTCATGCACACCCAGCGCAACCACAATAAGCGACAAAGCCACGCCCGCCGCTGTCAGCAGGAATACCCACCCTCTAGCCTGTTCCCACAAAGCCATAGACACAAGCGAGAAGGTGATAGCGCCCGCCACGCCGCTTACGGCCATAAACCCGCCCACTTTGCCGCGCTGATGGTAGGGCGTAATGTCCGCCAGCAGTGTGGAGTAAGGCCCAACGGCAACATAGAGGGCTATGCCTATAACTGTAACGGTGGTTATCATCAGCCAGAAGGAAGGGTGCAACGCCAGGAGTGAGATCGCGATAGCCGCGCCTATACCTCCAGCGAGAATGAAAGGGCTACGCTTGCCTAGCGGTGTGTGCGTACGGTCGCTCCATTGGCCGACCAGAGGCTGAATCAACCCACCGAACAGCGAGCGTTCGTTGGCGAGCAGAGAGACAATGGTGGCGGGTATCTGGCTGCCCGCGGCGATAAAAGGTATACCTGCTGGCATGCGGTAGGTACCGAGAAAGAGCGGGAGGGCGTTGTTCATCATCGTGAAGACAAGGCCCCCCGCTACGCCACCTGTGCCGTACAAGATCATCTGTCCGAGGTTGAGGTCCAGGATAGTTTCAGCCGGTTCGGCGGCTAACTCGGCTTCTTCGGCGTCAGCAAGCGCCGCGCCGCCCTCGGTAAAGGCGTTGGAACTATGTGCCACTCAGCAAGTATAATCGCTTTGCAATAGCCACTGCAAAAAGATACACTGGCGTGGGGCTGTTATCCGGTAGCGCATCGCAGAGAGGCAGAGGACGCACAGAAGTACTCCTATCGTTTACTCTGCGTCCTCTGCCTCTCTGCGATGCAACCAGGGGCACTTACCCGTGAGCCGGCGATAGAAGCGGACGGCCCGGATCGCGCATTACGCTATAATTTCTGTTCACGGAGAGGAGGAAGATTTGGATCGAGGATTACTTGATGTTATTCTGTGCCCGGTTTGCAATGGCGCGCTCTCTTTAAGGGATGGCGCGGAAGTCGCTACGATAGGGTATGAGGATCGGGCTCGTGAGGAAGTCAGGTACGGCACCGTAGGGTGCGCTTGTGGGCAGCGATACCCTGTGGACGACTTCGTATTGTCCTTTGCATCTCTCTTCGATCCTGTTCTGGTTCAGGAAGCGGCTTACTGGGAGCGTTATTACCTCTGGCTGCTTGAGCATGGCTCATACGGCTTCCATGACCTGCGGCTGGGGCAAGCACCTTACATCACTCGCGGGGTGCCGGAGCCTTTCCCTGCTGCCGATACCCTTGACCGTTATGACATCCACCACCAGATCGCCGAAGACCCCTTCGTCAGGAGGGGACATACGCTCCTGGATATAGGAGTAGGGCTTGGGTGGACTTCCCTTTACTTTGCCCGTGCCGGATACGCTGTCACCGCTTTCGAGCCGAGCCTCGGTCCTATCACCGCTGCCAAGCGCTATGCAATGGAGCAAGGTGTTTTCGTTGAATACATATGTTCAGCGATGGGCGCGATCTCCTTCCGACCCTGTAGCTTCGACACTGTGACGGCGTTTCACTCGCTTCACCATGTGCCAAACCTTGAGACCGAATTGCACGTACTGCGTAGCTGGCTCTGTCCTGGCGGCGCTCTCGCCCTTGACGAGCATATAGGCAATAGCTGGTTGGCTGCTGCCATTGGCGGGCAGGTCAACGCGTGGGCTGAGGCAGAGGTCTTTCCGAGGTACCGCACTTTTTCAGAGGAGGCTCTTGAAGATCTTCCGAGTGAGCCTCACTCAGCACGGGAAGATGCCAGCGTTGACGAGCTTTTGCCCTTGGTGCGCCGGACGTTCAATGTGCGATCCGAGCGTGCCCGCCATGTTTTCCTGGATCACTATCCTTTGCTATATTACTTGCAGGAAGAGCGCGACCTCACCGCTTTCAGACATGCCCTGGCAATCGCCAATCAGTTGCAGGAGCTGATTCGCCTGGTGGACGTGGAGGGGGGTGATTACGTCACCATCATCGCGGAGAATAGCACGCCGGATGCCACGTCTCCTGATGCCCTACCTGATGACGCAGCAAGCGATAGCCACATTCTAGAAGCAACAGCCACAGCGCCACAGCCTTCCGCCACAGAGAGTCAGGCAGCATCGCGACGGATCAGCGAGCTTGAGAGCCAGCTTGCTGAACAAAGCATCTGGGCTAGCAGCCTGCAAAGCGAGTTGCAGCGAAAGAACGCAGCGTTAGCTCGTCTCTCGAAACAAATAAAGCGGTTAGAGGGCGGCCCTCTAATGCGTGTAATGCGCCGCCTACGCTTCCTCGGAATGAGAAAGCTCTAACGCTCATCTAGAAGAAGTCAGTAGCTGATCGCGAAGATATAGACCCCCTCCGAAAAGTAGACGAGCTTATAGTGCCGCACGTCTCTTCGCATTGTCGTAAGATCGAGGCGTGGCTGGCTTGCGCCACCGCCTGCCCCCGAATAGACGTAGCTGATTCCAAGCGCATTCATCAAGCCCAGAGTAACAGGGTCGGAGAGAGTCCTGGGCTGGGCAATTGTCTGATTTTCGACCAGTTTACTCTGTGTTGAGTCGTCAAGGGCGTTCGTACTGGTAAGTGGCTGGGTGTATTCCGCCAGTTCTTTTGTCATTGTGAAGAAAGTTGGCGTGAGTGGATGCTCGATCCAGGCACTGAGGGCGGGTACGCTGACGTTACGCTGAGCCAGGAGTGGTAGCCACATCCCTGCATCGCTGGCGGTGACACCTCGCCCTTTGTAGCTGATCTGTGAGGAGATAAGAAACTTTGCGTTGGGCGGGGTGTTAGTTTGAATCCACTGGAAGGCTTTCAAGTCGGCGGGCTGCACATAGTTCCAGCGCGAAAGGTCGGTGACATGTGACGTATTCAGGAGGTTGGCGCAGAGAGGCGCTAGCGCCACTATAATAAGCCCAAAAGCAGGAGCGGGGACTTTGACTAGCCCGCCAATAGCCTCGAAGACCCTGCTGATGCCATAGCCCCCAAGCGCGGAGAAGGGTATGTAAAGCGTGATTGCCACGGTGTAGCTGCCGATAGCCCCGGGCACGATCCATAGGCTGGCGAACAACAGGCTGGACCATAACGCGATTACGAGCGCGGCGGCAGGCGGCGTCAAGGCCCTTGTGCTAGACGCGCCGGCAGGCTTCTTATTGAACAAGCTACTGCGGTTTTTCGTCAGGGTCACGACTGCGGCGATCACACCGACAAGGGCGAGCGCCGGCAGTGCGCGGCCTGTGTAGTAACTGATACTTCCCGGGTTGTTGTAGTCGGCCAGGTAATCGGGGGTGACTGCCCGCAGATGGCTGGTTAGCACGGGCAGGTAGTTCACCACGAGATTGATGATCCAGGGGAGGGTGAGCAGTAACCCCACGCCGACAGCTCCGACACCGCGCGCCCATGATGTTATAACAGCACGCCAGGACTCCCAGCTCACGATTAGCTGCCAGAGGGCAAGTGAGATAGCAAAGAGGCCAAAGAAGATCAGGATACGGTAGTGGACCACCACCAGTCCCGCCACGCAGAGCGCGCAAAGCGCCAGATCACTTCGCTTCCAGCGCGCGCTCATGGCCCGCACAAGAAAGACGAGCGCCACCGGCAGCAGCACCTGGCCGCTTAGCTGTGTGTAGCGCCCCCAATTGACATAAAACGCGGGCATGATCGAAATGAAACCTGTGATCAACGCTGCGCCCAGTCCGGCAAGGCGTGAGCCGAAAAGCTGGCGGTTCAACAGATAGGCGACCGCCAGGGTAATTACATTAAGCACCTGCCCGGTGAGGAGAACCGCGTAAGGCGTCTGCGAGGAGGTTAGCTGGGCGAAGACGGCTGTCAGAGTGTGGAAGCCGAAGTGGTAAGTGAAGGTATCCACAGGCACATAGGGTAGGTAGCCTGTGGGCACGCGCCCCGTGTTTACAATGATATTTGTGATCATCGTGTGATGCAACGAGTCGCCCCAGAGCGGCACCGCCAGCCCTTGCGCATCACCCAGCCTGTAATAAAGTGAAAATAGGACCAGTCCACCCAGAGCTGTGGCGGCGATCCTGCGCCCCGGCCTGAGGGGTGTAGAAGCCCTTTCCTTTATCCATCTGTAGCCAACGTAGACAGTTGTCACAATCAGGATGGACCATAAAAGCATAGGCGTAAAGCGCAACTGAGCTAGAGAGATGTAGAGGAGCAGGAGGGGCCAGAAAGCAACACTTAAGCCGATGCCTACCAGCAGAGCGTGGGGGAAACTTACCGGTCTCCTATCGCCCCCCAGTTGTTCTGCGGCGAGGTAGAGCGCCATCCCAGGCAGGGTGAGAAATAGCGCCAGCACGAGCAGGTGAATATAAAGCTGTGGTGAGCTGAGGTCCATAAAAGTTTGGGCACTCCGTAGAGGTGCACACATTATTCTACAATATCTAACGCACTGCGAAGCGGCTAGACACATCAACTGTGTGGTTCCGGCGTGGCTACAACTCTAAACTATGCGTGTAGGTCGTGCCTACCTGGAGGGGCTTTGTGCTATAATCAGCGCGTATGAAATCCTCCGATTTCTCCGCCTCCGCACTGTCAACACGCCCGATAGTAGACAATCCCGCCTCCGCGTCCAGGTATCAGACTAGCGAGTTGCCCTGGCGCGTTGGGCTGGCTCTGATAATTGTATTGATGCTCGCTTGCTATATACTGGCATCTAACTCCTACTGGGTAGGGGACGACTTCAATTACGTGCGCCCGAAGGATTGGGGCACGGTGTTGCACCTTTTCAACCCTGTAAACCGCCTGGTTTTCCGCCCTGTACACTGGGCCTTGTGGGCTGCGCTTTATGCTCTCTTCGGCACCGCGCCGCTTGGCTGGCACCTCGTGCACTACGCGATGCACGCTGCCAATATAGTATGGGCCGCGCTCCTGATGCGCCAGATCACAGGCCGGAAAGACCTTGCTCTGCTGGCTGCTGCTTTCTTCGCCATTCAGCCGGCGCACCCTGAAACGGTCACATGGACAGGCGGGCAGGCCGACCTCGTCTTTGCGTTCTTCTGGCTCCCCGCTCTATGGCTCTGGGTGCGCTGGCGGCAGGGCGGGGGTCGCCGCCTGTGGCTCCTCGCGGGGCTGCTTGGCTTTATCTCGATGTTCGGTAAAGAAGCCGCGCTGACGCTGCCGATCATGAGCTTGTGGATTGACCTGCTCTTTGGCCGCGACTGGCTGCGATGGCCGGGGAAGCGGAGCGCGGGGTGGTGGCGCGATTGGCGGCTCTATCCGCGCCTGCTGCTCGACCATTCGCTCTTTATCGCTGCGAGTGGCATCTACGCCGGCATGCGTATTTTCCTGGTGTTGATAGGTCACGGTGGGCTGATGTACGGCTCGGCACAGCTTGGCTTCTTCAGCCACCCGTTGGCGGTGCTAACGGGTTACACGATTCTCTCAATGGGCCCCTGGTGGGTGCCTTCGAGTGTCTACGATTGGCCTATCTGGCTGCAACTGGGCATTGTGCTTGTAGCTGCGGCTCTGGTTGTCGCCGCTATCAGGTGGGTGGGTCGCGTGGCTCTCTTCGCTGTCGGGTGGATGGGCATAAGCCTGATGCTCACTTTGCAGGCGGTAGCAAACAGGTGGTTTTATGTTCCTGCTGTGGGTTTGGGGTTGCTGCTGGCCTGCGTTTGGATCAAGTTCCGCGA
>JADEYI010001593.1_pt1 | contig 15967 bp, 19 predicted proteins | sample 8542331 | NCBI WGS metagenome assembly JADEYI01 (sample SAMN16510988, study PRJNA670497) | mine drainage metagenome | isolation source: biofilm near Copperflume 1 | place: Germany: Marsberg coppermine Kilianstollen | collected 2018-02 | reverse complement strand
ACTCTCAATGCCGGAGCCAACCAGGGCATGAGCGTACCGCTCAAGATTGATGGTCTGTACGACTCCACCAAAAACAAAATCGTATCGGTGTTCCTCGAGGGCTAGTTGCAGCGCTAAACGCTGAGGATTGAAACCAAATGGCTTCCAAAACCCAGATCGAGCTGGAAAACCTGCGCCGCCAGGTGGCCGACCTCGAGTCGCGCCTGGCGGTTCTACAACCCACCCCTGGTGTGTCCGGGGCCCAAAAGCCCTGGACGGTACAAGTGGGCGGCGAGCCCGTAGAGTTGCGGGCTTTGACCGAGGCCCAGTGGGTGGCGGCTCTGGGCGAGCTGCCGGTGTTTCTGCTGACCTACATCGCCGGTAAGCAAACCGGCAATAGCGATGACCCCGAGCTGCTGGGCAAGATTCGTTTGACCGCCCAGACCTGGATTGTGGCCTGTGCCATTCAACCTGACGGATTGCGCCTGGAGCGCCTGACCATCCCCGAGGCTGCCGAGGCGGTGAAGGTTATCGCGGCCCTCAACGGCGTAGACCAAGCTTTGGCTCAGTTTTTTCGAGAACGACTCCTCAGCCATGCTGCTCGACCAGGCGGCGAGGCGGTACGGAACACGGCCTAGCGCCATGCTGGGTATCTCGAGCCCCCGCACCGCCCTGGCCTTCGATTTGGCGCTTGCCCAGAAAGCCGCGCTGCACGACCTCGAGCATCAATCCGGTGAGTTCTGGTGGATTCCGCTAGCGCAGCTTGCCAAGGGGTTTATGAATGGCTGAGCCGATTGAAAGCGTGGGAGCCGAATACCTCGAGGAAGCCGGGGTGTTCATATTCACCTTGTCCGACGGGCAAAAAATCGGGGTTAGCTCTACCGGGCTATACCGCCTGGGCAGCCTCGAGGGTAAAAGCTGGGCCGAACTGCTCGAGGAACTTCCTAACACACCGGTGAAACTCTATGGCTGAGCAGCTCAACCTGGGCGACCTGACCTGGAAACTCGGATTTGATTCCGAGGAGCAGTTTTTGCAGGCGCTAAACCAACTTTTCGACAAGGCTGAGTCCAAAGCCAAATCGGGCGGCTCGGTGGGCGGGGAAGAGTTTGGCAAAGAGTTCACCGACAAGGCCAAACAGAGCGCCTCGGGTTTCGGCGACGATTTTATCCGCTCGTTGGGCATCCAGACCCTGGGCACATTCTTGGGCCAGGCGTTGCAGAATGCCTTTCAGAGCGCAATATCGGCTACACAGCAGTTTGTTGGCGAGAGTGTGGACTCTTTCCGGCGCTACGAAGCTGGTATGGTGCAGCTCAAAATCGCCGGTGAAACCAACCTGGGGGCCATCGCTGAGCAGTACAAGGCGATTAGCGAGCAAAGCAAAATCTTCAGCGTGGGCGATATTTCGGCGGCGATGGGCCAGCTCATTCAGTCGGGTTTGGATGCAAAAACGGCTATGGGGGTACTCAAATCCAGTGTAAACGCTGCCGCCTACAGCCTCGACCCGGTGACAGGAAAGTTCGCCAACCTGGGCGATGTGGTCACGCAAATCAGCCAGGTGATGCGGGCGCTCAACCTGGATTTCTCCCGCACCAGCGAAATCTCCGACATTCTGGCCCTGGCCGCGCAAAAGTCTGGTACAGATATCCGAGGCTTGGTGGGCGCGGTAGCCAATGTGGGTGCGGTATCCAGCGTCACCGGCATCTCTGTGACCGAGCTGGGCGCGACTATCGCCTATCTGACCAACCAGGGTCGCAGCGCGGACGAAGCGGCTACCGGTCTGCGCACGGTAATCCAGGGCTTGCTGGCCCCTACCGGCAAGCTAAAGGGGCAGGCAGACGAGCTGGGCATCAGCTTCGTGACCTCCACCGGGCAGACTCGCCCTTTCCTGGAGGTCATCAAAAACCTGGGCACTATTGCCGAGCAGGGCGGGCGGGGAGCGCAGTTTTTGAAGGAAGTTGGGCTCGATACCTACGCGCTGAACACAGCCATAGCCATTGCAAAGGGTGCCGATCAAATAAAAGCTTTTGATGCAGAACTGCAATCTGCCGGTGGGAGCGCACAAAAATACGCCGACATTACCAGAGACAGTCTGGCGGGCAGCCTCGAGGAAATGCGGGCCAAAACCGAGAACGCCAAAATTGCACTGGGCAGAGAACTCGTGCCGATAATGCAAACCTTTTACACCTCGATTGCACCGGAGATGGTTACAGCTCTGGGAAATATCACCGAGAACATTCGGCTGATGCTCGAGGCGCTGGGCAAAGGCAAAGTTGATGTTGACAAGTTTTTCAAAAGTTACGATATTGTCAACGCCACAGCCGAGCAACGTGATAAATTTCAAAAAATCCTGCAAGAGCGCCAGAAGGTCGAGGCACAGATTGGCGAGATACAGAACGCGGCTATGACCGATGATCCCCTAAGCCGCGCCCTGTCAACATTAGGCAATCCTGTTGGCCTAAATGTGCTAGACGGTAAAATCGCTCAGCTCAAAGCTCGGCGCGAAGAACTGATAAAACAAGGTGTAGAACTGCAACGTGAGATTCAGACCGCTTATGGGGCCGGTTTATCATTTCCCTCACCTCCCAATGCCCCCACAGACACCTCTAAAACGACTCCCAAAAGCGCTGCTCCCGTTGACAACGAGTTGTATCAAAAAGCCTTTGCCCTCCAGCGTGAGCTGCGGGCTGCCGAAGCCGATTTCGCCAAGAGTCGTTCCAAAGCCAGCGCCGACCGGATAGACCAGCTAAAGACCGAAATCAAAACCCAGGAGTTGGCTAACGAGAAGTTCAAAACCTACAGCACCCTGGCTGCACAAGCCCTGCGAGACGATGCCAAACCTGCTAAACGGGCTCGTCTGTCTGATGACCCGATTATCAAAGAAGCCCAGGATCTCGATAAATCCCTGCGGCTGCTCGAGACCCGCTTCGGACTGGGCCAGGTTCCCCTCGAGCAATATCAGGGCCAGCTCTCCAAGTTGGAAAGCCGATTTCAGGCTCTGGGCAAATCCGCCCGCAGCACCGACCAGCAGCTCGCGGTAGCCACCGGACTAAAAGCCGTGCAGGCCGCACAAGAAAAACAGGATAAGCTCGACCAGGAGGCCAGGGCCAGGGCCGCTCAATCTGACGTAGACCGGGCCAAATGGGTAGCGGCTCAAAAAGCTGAAACCTACAAACTGGCTTACGAAGCAGAAAAACAGTACCAGGACGAGCTAGATAAGCAAAAAGCTCAGGCCGTGCAGACCGATTTTGAGCGGGCGCGGGATGTGGCAACTGCTCAGGCGGCCAGCTTTCAAAAAGCGCTGGGGGAAAAAGCCAAACTGGTAGACACCACTAATGACCTCGAGGGACTCGAGTCGCTCAAAGCCTTTTATGAAAAGCTGGGCCTGACCGGTGAAGCTGCTTATCAACGCATACTCACCAAGCTGGACGAGCTATACACTTTCCAGAAGCAATTTGGGGCAGAATCAGCTAAAAACCGAGACGCGAACATTTTAGCTTCGGACAAAATCTTGCAGCAGCAGTTGTTTGATGCCCGCCAGGTCGTGACCAACTTTGCCGAAAATCCCAAGCTGTTTGCCCAGACTGACTTCGACAAAACCTCTCAGGCTATAGATTTGCTCGAGCTGTATGGGCAGGACGTGAGCCACCTGCGTGAACTGTTGGGTCAGGCCACCACCGAGTTTGTTCAGCTTGGTGACGCGGCCAGCGGGGTGTTTAGCGACCAGGCTCCCGTGCAGGATTACATTAGCAATTTCGATAAGCTGGTTTTGCAGCTCAAAACCGGGAAAACTGTCGGCGAGGATTTCCGTACTCAGGCCGAGGCCATAATCGCGCAACTTGACAAGTACGCTGCCGCTGCCGCCTCCAAGGGTGATTTCACCCTATTCGATGCCGCCAATAAAGCCGCCGATGCACTATTTGCTCGCCTGAACGAGATTATTGGCTTGAACAAAAACGTCATCAAAGGGCCGGATAACACTGTACTGGGCAAACTTCCAGACGACCTCAAAACGGCTGGGGACGATGTAGGCGAACTCGAGGGGAAGGTCAACTCGCTGCTAGTGGCCCTTAACAACGCCCCTACTGACCCGCTCGAGCTGGAAGCCTTCGCTACTGAGGTCAACACCCAGATGTTTGCCCTATTCGACGAACTCGAGGCCAAGCTGGCTACACTGCCACCAGACGACGCAGCGGTGGCGCGGCTCCAACAAACCCTGGATTTATTGCGGCAGATTGCTTTGGTGGGTACGGGAGCCTTTGGCGGCACAATCCTTGGCGACGGCACAGTAGTGCCAGAAATCAAAGCAGCGGACAACTTCAGTAAGGGGGCCGCTGAATTCCGGGCCGGTGAGCGCGAGGGCACAGTTCCAACCATCACCCCTCCCCCTGCCACCGATTTCTCCAAAGCTGCCGACCAGCTCGGCAGCCGCATGACCTCCATCGCGGGCACGTTTATCAAAGACCTCGTAGGGGGTACTACCGATGTGGGCGGGGCGCTCAAAAAAGCCCTGGGGGATGCCAGCAGCTTCTTCCTCGACCAGATGATTCAGGGCATCATCGGCCCTATAGCCCAGGAATTGGGCAAAGCCGTGGCGGGGAGTCTGTTTGAAAAAGGCGCTAGCGGAGCCCTGTCCCTAGGCCCGCTGGGCTTGATTTTGGGTGGTGGCCTACTGTTGGGGAGCTTGCTGCTAGGGGGGAACAAACAAAGTGCCAGCCAACAAGCCGCCCGCAGCTCGAGCACCTCCGTGGGCGGGGCCACCAGCATCAACTACACCACCGAACTCAACTTCAACGTGCCCTATGTGGGCAGCCTGGCCGAGCCCAACTTTCGCGCTCAGCTACGGGAGTTCGTGTTGCAGATGCTGGACGACTACGAGCGGCGTAAACGCCCACCGGAGACCGCATGAGCCTGTTTACTCCCATCACCGTGACCCCGGTCAACCCGGCGGGGCCAAACATTATTTTGCCTATGCCCGATGCTGTGAATGTCCAGGGTAGCAGCAATGTAACATTTACCTACCGCGACCCCTGGCCCCAAACCGACCTGCCCCTGCTGCTGGCTGGCGCGCTATCCCAACCTGCCGAAAAAATCGTTGCTGGGCGCACGCTATTCAACTCTCAATACGCCATCGTCAATCCACCGGGGGTGCTGTGTGATGTGACCTGGGGTGACGCGGAGCCATTTGGCGGCGGCATTATCAGCCATACCGCTCGAGGAGTACTGGCACTCTCGAGCAGCGCCTTTGACCGCAACAGCCGCAGCATCAACCTGATCCTCTATATCTGCTCGATAGCCTATCTGTGGGGTGGAGGCAGCAGGGTATGACAGATACTAATCACCTCAGCCCGTACCAATTTGCCGCCCTCAACCGCCTCGAGGTGACTCGAGGTGAAATCTGGTTATACAAAGCGATTTTGCCGAGCGGCTACAGTAAAGGTGGCCTCAGTTACCCCAATGGCGCGGCAGTGCTGGACTATCAGTGGCAGCCCACATATACCTACTTGCACGGCATATTTCTGTGCCCAACGGCGGCGGCCTGCTTGCGCTGGGCCAAGCGCGAAAAAATAGCGCTGGTACAGATGTTGCGCTGCCGCGTCCACCTCGACGACATCCTGGTTTTAGATGCCGAGTGTGTCAAAACTCCGCACGTGCTCGAGGTGGTATGGCTGTAAACCTCGACCCGTATACCGTCCAGGGGGCTACCCTAACCTGGCTGCCCACCCTGGCCGCTGCCGCCTACCCGGCGGGGCCAGGTCAGGTGTACTACCTGGGCGTGGCTCTGGCCTCTAAACAGCCCGGCGATCTACCGGTACTGGGCCTCCCCGCAGGGGTTACAAAAACCCTAATCTACAGCAACTCAACCACAGTGTTTGCCTATACCAATAGCTACACCATATACCGGCTCGAGAGCGGGCCAACCTTTGCCGGGCCGCTCAGTATCAACCTATCGGCTACTGCTCAGTTCAACCCCGCGGATAACCCCTACTGGGCCATTAGTGCGGCGCGCATGGATGGTTCGCTCGAGCAGACATATTTTGTTAGTGCCGCAGGCAGCGGCGGGGCGTTGCTGCCTGCGGCCTACGGCTTGAGCAGCGTGGGTTTAGCCACTACCGCGCAAATATTTAGCCTGCGCAGCCAGAGTTCCATTCCAACTCGAGCCCGCCTGGTGCGGTTTATCAACATCGGTGGACCGTCTGCTCAACTGAGCTTGGCGGTGTTATTTTCGCGCAGCGAAGCGGTGGTGTTTGGGTTTCGGGGGGCGTTGACATCGTGTTTTGATGGTCTATACATTGCGTTGGGCCCCGCGCAAATTGACCGGGTACGGCTTTCTATTTCCAAGCAGGCCTCTAATGTGGGCCGGACTGGGGCCATCCAGTTTGCCGATTATGCGATATCCCTAACCACTACCCCGGACGTGGTGCTTCCGGTAGGCAGCCTGCAAAAAATCGGCCATGCGCTGGATCCGGCCACACCAGCTATAGCCTGGTACGTGCGCAAAGTGTCGGAAACCGGCGGCCTGCTTACCTATACCGGTGAAACAGTTTTGGCCCGCATGAGCCGCGAGCGGCCCAGCGATTTTGCTCAACCCGGCCCTTTCACCGGCAAAACTGCTTTGGAATACATCCTGACGCAGTGGGCGGCTCAATATCCCTGGCTGCTGTGGGATCCCATACCTGAGTTTTATTTATCCGGCGATAGCCAGATGCCAACCTTTCCTGGGCTGCTGCTGATTAATGGAACTCCGGGCAGCCTCACACCCGTACCCTTTAGTCAAAAGAAAACCATGCGGCAGTGGCTCGAGGACTACTTTCGGGTATTTGAAGGCTATACGTTCCAGGCTACGGCCAACGGTAGCCTGGAGGTGGTTCCTCCACCGTGGCTGGATGCTACTCCGCGCACCGTGCTTGCTACCAATGATTTCATTAGCCTGGCTACCGGCGAAGACAGCAGCAGCATCCGTAACCTGGCTACCGTGACCAGCCAGGGCCTGGAGTTCCCCACCGGCGATACTTTGGTGCAACTCGAGGCCTATACCTATCCGGGCACTGGCCCCGGTGGGGCCATTGTTATGGCCCACCCGGTCAAACCGCTCACGACCATTACTGTGCACGACGTGAGCGCCACCCTCACCAATCCCGGCGTCGTGTACACGCCAGGCGTAGACTATCTATTTTATATTGGCAATGGGCTGGAAAACAGCCAGATCCAGCGCATACCTGGCGGAGCTATCGGAGCGGCTGCCACCATCAAAGTTGATTACACCTACGTCTCACCGCTGCCAGAGGTAATGACTCCTTCAGGCTTTGCTCTGTGGGGCGAGATATTAGGAGTATTTCATCCCTGGGGGCCAAAGCTGGCTGACCTCACGCTGGACTATAAACCGCTAGGCCCCATCCGCTCCGACGGTAGCTATGGCGATAGCCCTATTTTGCCTATGCCTGCTTCCGGCCAGTTGGTAGCCTATAGCCCCAGCAAGTGGGCCTTGCAAGCCAACATCATCGTGTTTGGCGGCAGCCTTACCATCAAATGGAATATCCGAGACTGGCTATCGCAGTGGCAAACCGGGGATATTGGCCCCTATAACAACGCGGGCCAGGGGGCATTGCCGATGGACAGCGCCTGGCACTTGTTGGGCAATACCACCTTTACTGCTCCTGGTGTGGACAACTTTAGCCCGCAACAGGCCAAAATGTTTTTGTACGCTCAGTGGGATGATGGCTCAAAAGATGACATTCCAGGCATCTGGCTCAGAGCCGAGGTTTGGTTGGCAGACCAAAAAATTGCAGCACCTTTGGCTACCGGCCTCTGGGTACATGGCATTTGGGTACAGCTCAACGGCACGGGATCTAAGCTGCAAAAATCTAACCGCAGCTATATTGGGCGCTACGCCGAAAACGACATCGACTTGCTGGGCGTGGTGGAAAGCCGTAACACCTACGGGCCAGTAGAAGAGCCATTCGACACCGGCCTATTATCTATACCTGATAATGCGTTGCTGGCCCGCATCGCTCGCAGCAAGGTAGCCGAGCGGCTTAACCCAGCCCGGATTGTGGAGGGCGAAATCGCCCCGCCCTGGCGGGTGACGGCAGATAGCATTGGGCGGGAATATCAACTGCCCTCAGGCGAGCTGGGCATCCTCGAGCAATGGAGCTACAACGAAGCCCATGCCACCCAAAGTAGCCAGGCTACTTTGGTAGCCAGGTTCCGCGTCACCAAACCGCTATTGGCAAACCAGACCAAATCTAGCGCGTTGGGCCTGGCCGCCTATGGAGACGGGTATTATGGAGGCTAAACCATGCTAAACCCCTGGTATAAACCGCTTACCAGCCAACCCACCAACACCAACAACAAGCGGCGCGTCCTCGAGGTGCATTTGGATAATCCCGATGGGGCTATGGCCGAAGGCCTCGAGGCTCTCGCGCAAAGCCTCTATGCGGCGGGAGGCGTGATCGTTCCGGGCACAGTGAGCATCGCCGGGACTGTGCTCAGCGCTGCGGGTCGCCTGGGCGTGGCTCTGGATGGCAGTGTGGCTCTATATTCGCAAGCCCAAACCCTCGACTTAGCAGCGGTGGCGCTGGGCCAGCAAATCACGGCCTACCTCGAGGCCAGCCCCATCCCCCAGGACACCCCCATCACTGACCCCGACACCAACCAGCTCCTGACCCACACCACCTATCTGCGGCTTGGCAAACTGGCCGCTGCCAATGCAGCTACCTATCCTGTCCCGCCACAAAATGCTGTGCCTATAGCTCAATTAACCCGGACGGCGGGGGGCTTGACACTGGACGCGATCGATGTTGCTGCGCCCAAACTGCGCAAAATACTCGAGGGGAGCGCACCGCTGGACTTCCCCGCGATTGCTGCGGGTGGGATTGCCACCTTAACCATTGCTGTGCCCGGCGCGCAACCTGGGAGTGAGGTGACGCTCGGAGCACCGGCGGCGCTGGAAGCGGGCCTGATTGGCTTTGGCCTGGTTACGGCCATAAATACAGTTACGGTACGGCTTCTTAACCCCACGCTTGCCGCTATCGATCCTGCACCCGCTACCTGGAAAGCCTCGGTGCTGGTACACTAGACCTGAAACGCCCCTCCGGGGATTGGTAGCCAGGCTACCACCGGAGGGGTTTTATTCTGCGCAGCCCCAATCGTTTCGAGCAAACCGATTTAGCCGAGCTGGTTGGGGGCGAAAAAGCCGCCCTGTACTACCCGCATCTGCTCGAGGGTTTCCGCACCTACGGCCTGATTAATGCCCGCCGTCAGGCTCACTTTCTGGCCCAAGTGTTGGCCGAGACCGGCGGATTCAGCAGCCTCGAGGAGTCCCTAAGCTATTCGCCGGTGCGCCTAACCCAGGTCTGGCCTGGCCGCTTTCCTACTTTGGCGGCAGCCCAGCCCTATGCCTTTGCGCCGGAGAAATTGGCCAATTTGGTATATGCCAGCCGCATGGGCAATGGCGGGGCCGAAAGCGGCGATGGCTGGCGCTACCGAGGGCGGGGGCTAATTCAACTCACGGGGCGCAACAACTACACCGGGGCCACCCTCAGCCTCAATGCGCGGTTTGAGGATGCCCCCGACCTCATCAGCTTCCCCGAGCGGCTCTTGGAGCCGCGCTGGGCGGCTATTAGCGCCTGTGACTACTGGGCGCGGGCACGGTATATGGGATTGTCGCTGTCGTGGTGGGCCGACCGCAACAGCCTCGAGATGGTCACGCGGGGGGTTAACGGCGGCCTGATTGGCCTCAACCTCCGGGCGGCCTGGTTAGCCAAGGCCCAGGTGGTTTTGGCAAAAGGAGCCATATGAACGACAAAAAACCCTGGTGGCAAAGCAAAACTATATGGGCCGCAGTGCTAACCGCATCGCTGGCGGCCTACGGCCAGATAGACGCATCCCTAGGCGACCAACTTCCCAACATCCCGGATTGGGTTTTCGTGGTGCTGGGCGCATTCGGGCTGTATGGACGGGTTGTGGCAACCAAGCAGGTGGGCTAATGATGCCTCAAGCCCTGCTGGACATAGCTCTTGACCTGCTCAAGGCCCGCTTTCCGGGTCTGCCGGTGGCTTGGTTGCTGGCCTATGCTCCCAGGCTGGCCGAGCTGTACCACCGCTTTGGCGACCCGGTGCAACGGGCGGCTGAGCTGAACGCGCTGTGGGCTGAACTCGAGACCCGCCTCGAGCAGCTCCTGGGAAGTGGGCAATGAAGACGCTGCTGTTAGTAGTCGCACTGGCGCTGTCGAGCTGCGCAGTGCTGGTGGGCGACCCCAGCCCCAGCATTGCCCCGGTTGAAGGCGGCTACGAGGTCAGCACCAGCCTCGAGGGGGTGCTGGTGATTGGGGCTGGGGCCGATATCACCAGTTGGCAGCCCTACTCAGCCTGTGAATACCGCCCGGTGCTGGCAGGGCCTAAGCGGGCCATCGCCTGCAAGGCTCCGGTCAGCGTCAAAGTATTCACCACTGGTAAAGTCCGGGCTTCGGTGGTGAACCCTTGACCCGGCTGTCTGATGCCCCAATCTTGGTAGAGCTGCGGTTCTACCGAGGTGAGGTATCAGCATTCACCTTTTATATTGCTCGCGACCTAAGCGCCACCCCACCCCGGATGCAGGTGCGCGATTTGGCAGATAACCCCGTGGTGCTGCTCCAGCCCAACAGCGGGCTGGCAGTGAGCAGCGTCCCCGTGGCCTCAGTCCCGCCCCGTCCCGATGGCAAGCCACACCCCTATCAGGGGACGTGGACTCGAGTGGACATCGCCCCCACCGTGGCCCAGCGCGAGTCCATGTTTGGCAAGAGCGGCTTGGTGGGGGATTTAGCGTTTGCGCTACCCGCAGGGGATTTCACCCCCTTGTGGGCCAGCTTATCGGTTGGCAACGACGTGAGTAGGTAGTTTATGGAATTTGTCGAGACCCTCGAGCGCTTTGACCTCATCGCCGTAGACAAGCAAACCTCGTTGTTGCTGGTGGCGGGCGTGCCAGGCCGAGATGGGGTTAGCGGCAGTGGCGGGGCCATCTTCTACCAGATTCTGGCGACCATCGGGGCTGTGCCCCAGGTGCGCTATCCGCTGGTGGGAGTCCCTGCCGCCAATAGCGGCCTGCTGTTTCTCAATGGCCTGCTCGAGGCGCTGTGGCACGTTGAAGCCCTCGAGCTGGTCATAGATGCCACGTTACTGCCCGGCGACGTGGTGCTGTTTCGCTACACCCTATAGGAGGCGTAAATGCCCAATACGCAAGTTGATGCCAGTAGACAAGTCAAAGATGCCTCGGTGACGGACGCGAAGCTTGCCAGCACCTTCACCAAAGCCAACGGAACCGTGCCCTTTACCGCTAACCAGAGTCTGGGCGGGTTCCGTCTCACCAACGTTGCCGACGCGGTGGCTGATAGCGATTATTCCAGTTGGGGGCAGGTCAAGCAAGCTATTCGGAACGTGCTCTATCGCCGCTTAGCTCGCGCTGCGGCTACTGGCAACGTCAGTGTCTCGAACCCCGGCACGGCGGTCTTCGACGGCGTGACGCTGGCTAACGGCGATATCCTGTTTTTGCCCAGCCAGACTACACAAGCCGAGAACGGATTGTACACCTTCAACGGCTCGGCCTCGGCCTTAACTCGAGCTGTTGATGCCGACAACTCCACCGAGGTGCAGCCCGGTTTGGCAGTGTTCGTTTCTGAGGGCACGACGCTGGGCAACTCGCGCTGGAACCTCATCACCGACGGGCCGATTACGCTAGGAACCACCGCCCTAACGTTTAGCCAGGAAACTACCGGCGGAACCTATATTGCTGGCAACGGCCTTCAACTCGTCACCGCCACTTTTTCGGTAGTGCCAGTGGCCTCCTCGGGCATCACCGTCAGCGGAGCTGGGGTAGGGATTGATGCCAGCATCATCCAGCGCAAGGCCGATATTATAGTCCGCGAAACCCCCTCAGGGACAGTGAACGGCTCTAACACCGCGTTTGCGCTGGCAAACACACCCGTGGTTGGCTCAGAACAGGTATACCTCAACGGCGTGCTTCAGGAACCAGGCGCGGGCAACGACTACACCATCAGCGGGGCTAACATCACCTTCATCACGGCTCCTGTGACCGGGGATCGTATCCGGGTTAGCTACCTCAAATAAGGTTATGCGCTACCTATACGCTATTTTGCTGGTGGCTCTGGGTTTAGGTCTGACCCAGAGCACCACCATCAGCACCAACCAAATCCGCAATGGGGCCGTCACTAACGCTAAGCTGGCAAATATGCTGGCCGTAAGCATCAAATGCAACGGCCTGAACGCGGTGGGGCCACCTACAGACTGCCAAGCCGCCCAGATTACCGGGATGCTCAATCAATTCTCGAGCACCCTGCAAGGCGTGGTGAGTGCGTCGGGGGGTGGCACGACCAACTTTTTGCGGGCGGATGGCAACTGGGCTGTCCCTCCGGGGTCAGGTGGGGGGATTAGCAGCCTTACCAAAGCGGCACTGCCCACCGCGACCTCGGGGAACAAAGGCGCTGTATATTTCGTGAGCGACATCAAGACCGGGCTGGGTGCATTGGGATATAGCGATGGGGCCAACTGGCAGTTCGTGGATGTCGGCAATATCTACCCCGACAGCTACAGCTCGCTGCAAGCAGCGGTTACGGCGGCTCAGACCAACAAATTGCGATTGATAATCACGCCGGGCACGTACACCCTGTCCACCCCGCTGGCTATTGGTGACAACGCCGATATTGCCTGCGAGCAGGGGGCCACGCTACAGCCGGGGACGGCCTCCAATACTGTGTTGAGCATCCAGGCTAATTACCTGTCGCTCCAAGGCTGCCGCGTAGATACCACGAACCAGGCCACCTACACTGGCATCGCGGTAGACGTGTTGGGCACGACCAATATGTATGACCGCTTCGGATTTACGGTCAGTGATTTATACATCAACGCCAACTTCAACTACAGCGGAACTTGCCTGCGTTTGTTCAGCGCGGGGGCCGGAGCTTCGGTGCGCCACATCAGTCAGACTCGGTGGAGCAATATCACCTGTCGGGGCTTCCAAAACGGCCTGCTACTGCAAACCACCGGAGGGATTGCCAACGATTATGTCAACGGCAATCTGTTTTCGGGCTACTATGCCACTACCAATACCAACCAAATCAAAATAGATGCCCGCACCGATGCTGAGGTCAGTAGAAACCAATTCCAGAATTTCAACCTCCAGACCGGAACCAGCACCGCCCGCAGTATTACCATCAGCGGGAAGGCTATTGCTAACAAGTTCTCGGGCACTACCTGGGACTGGATATCAGGGATAGCCTACGAGATTACGGGTAACGGTGCGAGCTACACCGAGCCGGTCTTCAACCGCATCGAGGACTACGGCTTTGGCAATTCCATCAGCAACCTGAGCATCGCCGATAACAACTACTTCGTCTCCATCGGCTCTACCCGTAACCCGCTGGAAAACCAACCGATTCTGCCGGGTGGTGACAACAACCGCAACTTCACCGGCGACCAGGACGACATCCTGGCCGGGGCTACCTACCGCTACACCGTAACCCAAATTACCGGCCCAGCCCCGAGCTGTCGCAGTGGCAACCTATCCGACCTTTTCGGCCCGCACGGTAAATGCACCTGGGCGGTCTCGGCGGCCCAAAACGTACAACTGCGCGTTGACCTCAACCCTGATGGCAAAGGCTACGACTACATATCCACCATCGGGGCGCAGTACATCAACTCCGGCGAAAAACCCACCAGCGTCAGCATCCAAACTGGTGATACCGCCCCAGCACTATCCACGCAGTACAGCACCACCGCCAACAACGCCATGTATACCCTGTGGCAGTCGCTGGGCATCGGCGGCACCGTGCAGGTGCGGTACATTGACTACACTTTCAGCCGGGCCACGGCAGGCAATTTGAGTGTGCAGCGACTGTTTAGCCAGGGCTTGATTCGTAAAGGACCCTTCTGGCCGCAAGGCTCAAGCGGGCAATTACTTTATAACCTCGGGGAACAGCTTAACGGGGCCGTAGCTGCTGGAACAACGGGGCAAATTTTGACCTCGAGCGGCTCTGGAACCCCCCCCGTCTGGCTTTCCTCGGCTGACATTGACCGCAAGTATTCGGCGTCCAGTTGGGATTTTTTCACTACCAACACCGCCGCCGGGCCTTTCACCGGCGCGGCGGTTTCTTCGGGTACGAACTCCACCGCACCGGCTAGCGGGGTAGTGACCAAAAACCACCCCGGTGTGATACTGGCTCGTAGCTCGACCACCGCCAACTCTGGCTACAGTTACCTGACCGCAGCCAGCGCCTTCCAGCTTGGTGGGGGAGAGCAGTTTGATGCGGTAGTCTGGCTGCCCGCCGCCTTGACCAACAACACCATCCGGTTAGGATTCCTGGACACCACTACCTCGGCAGATGCCGTTGACGGGGTATATATCGAAATTTCCGGCACTGGTGCAGCGGTTTGTAAAACCTCTAACAACTCCACCCGCACCACCAGCGCCACCATTGCCACCTTGAGCGCTTCGACCTGGTATCACCTGCGCATTAGCGTGGCTTCGACCACCAGCGCCACCTGCACTATTTGGGGCGATACCGGTACACAGCTTGGTACGCAGACCAACACCACCAACATCCCCTCCACTAACGGACGAGAAACCGGAGCAGGCATTGTGGGTACAAACTCGGGCGTTACTGCCGCAGACGTGTACGCCATAGACCTGATGCAGATTGCTTTCAACGCTGCGCGAGCCAGAGGGCAATAACCCTATGCACCTACTCCTAGCGCTGATAATCGCCATGCTGCCCTATAGCCTGCCCCTCCCAGCGGTGGCTCAACCGCCAGGGGCCGAGCTGGGCCACCGGATGATGCTCGAGCGCATGGCTCGAGGCGCGTTTGGCTCTCACTGCACCGACACGCAAGTGCAGAAATACGGCTATGGTGGTTATAGCCTGTACTACAGCGTGGTTAGTCAGCTCGAGGCAAAAGGCTTCGAGGTAGGCGACTACGGCGAGCGTTGGTACGGCAATCAGACTCGAGTCTGGACGGCCTTAGCCCAGCGCGGCCAGCAGATGCTGCTGGTACAAGTGCTCGAGTACCGCGACCTCGAGCGGCCCTGGCGCACCACGGGCGGGGTCATCCGAGGGTGCTGGCTTGAATAGAACTGGAGCCGCCCTGACCGCGCTGCTGGCCGCAACAACCATAGACCCTCTGCTCGAGCCGGACGAGCAGAAACTGCTCATCCAGATGGGATTGGTGCTACTCATCGCCTTTTTCAATCAATTGGCCTGGACTCGGTTGCGGAAAAACAAGCCGAGCTGGGAGCGCAGCCTGGTCGAGGCATTCCTGACCGGCAACATCGCCGCCGCCGGGTTGTGGGCGGCGCAGTCCTGGTTGAAAACCTTCAACATTGGGGCGGTGGTGTTTTTGGGCGTGCTCATCGGCGGTTTGGGCACGAACGGGTTTTTCTGGCTGCTGAAAATTGCCGGGAATACCGGCATCAAGGGGGTGAAAGACGATGAGCCTCCAAAATCCTCTTGAGCATTTGTATGAAGTAATTTATTGGGTAGGCACGGTGCTGAACTGGCCTCTGGGGCCATATTGGGTATTGTCAATCCTCGAGGGGGGTATCGCCGCATTTATGTTCGGCGCGGCCCTCCACGCGGCCCGTCGTGGACGCTGGGCAGTGGTGGCAGTGCTGGTAGGTCTGGGGGTGTACTGGTTTGGCGACAGTTTCGCCGTCCAGACGCAGTATTACCCGCCAATGAGTGCTAAAGACCTCATCGGCTGCGTGTCGCTGGTGGTCGCAGCCTACCGGCTATCCAGGGCTAGCGGGGTAGTGACTCTGTGAAACTCAGTGAAACAAACGATGGTGCAAATAGCTTGAAAACTGTGGTGGGCGCTGACGGGCTCGAACCGCCGACCCCATCCTTGTAAGGGATGTGCTCTACCAACTGAGCTAAGCGCCCGTGGTGACCCCAAGGGGATTTGAACCCCTATGAAGAGAGTGAAAATCTCTCATCCTGAACCG
>JADEYI010001592.1_pt1 | contig 15979 bp, 9 predicted proteins | sample 8542331 | NCBI WGS metagenome assembly JADEYI01 (sample SAMN16510988, study PRJNA670497) | mine drainage metagenome | isolation source: biofilm near Copperflume 1 | place: Germany: Marsberg coppermine Kilianstollen | collected 2018-02 | reverse complement strand
ATGAGCTTCGCCGAAATCAGCCTTCACCGCCAGACGGCCTGAAAGACACGCTTACGAAGAACCACCTGCGGTAGTAAGCCCTTCTAAGTCGAGATGCCGGAATATAATGATAAATAATCAGGTTCGGAATATATTTCCCGACTCCTCCGGCGGCGAGTATTCTCTCGTACATGTCCTCGTCTTCACAGCTCAACAATTTCTTATCAGTTCGACCGAGGGATACCGCGTATAGGCCAACCTTTTCGAACATCGACCTGCATATAACTGCATTCCCTCCCATAAGTATGCCCATATAATCAAGGCCAAATGTGCGTACGTCGTGAACTTCATCGATGATCCCTAATACTCCCGGGCAATTATTAGGTATCCATGCGGGTGGTGTGGCCTCCCAATTTGGCTTGCATGGTCCTCCTACAAAATCGATGTTGTTATGAGAAAACCATTCGTACACTACATCAAACCATTTCTCATCAATTTGCTCATCATCGTCGATCATCCCAATCAGATCACCACTGGTTGCTGCAATTCCAGTATTCAGCGCATAAGACTTTCCACGACGCGGCTCAAATATATATTTCAGGCGGCCCTGGAACTTCGGCTCATATCCTTTTACGACGCCATGTGTATCATCGGTTGAATTATTGTCGACAACAGTCACCGTGATATCCAGTCCAGGCGGAACATGCGCACAAAGAAAACTGTCAAGGGTGAGCCGCAGAAGGCTGCAACGGTTATATGTAGCAATGATTACATCCAATCGAAGATCACAAGCCATAATTTGAACCTTTATTGGTAAAGCAATGCAATAAATATTGTCTTGATAGCTGCTTCGAGGGGAAATATTTTATGTTTTTACATTGTATTAGGCTTCGTCGGATGCACTCAAAACTTTTTCCTTTTTGAATTTTTTTATTACTGAGGTCCGTAATAAAAGATAAAGAGGAGAGAGTGGAAATCTTCGCAACCCCATTGCGCGTTTTAATTTTATAATTGCAGGGCCATACTCTCCAGAAGACCGGTCATGCCACGCACGCGCCATGCAAATCCGATATTCCGCCTCTCGAAGTAGTCGAGGCCGCTGCTGAAATTCAGGTAAAGTAGACAGCTTCTGTAGACACAGCATCAACGACCGAAACTGACCTTCTGATTGATATAGCGTCAGACGTCCCGGATGAAAACGATATGAAACCAAGGGCTCAGGTAAAAAATAGATTGGGAACCGCGCGGCAATTCGCATCCACAGCAGCCAGTCTTCACCGAATTGCCCTACATCCTCATCAAACCAACCAACCTGATCCAGACACTTCCGATGCACCATTACAGTAGAAGTCTGAATCCAATTTCCGAAAAGCAAATGCTCCAGTACCAGACCGTTGCGTATTGAATACATCGCGGACTTTCTTTGCCCGACTACCATTTTCTCTGCGTCGAAGCCTCGTATATCTGTTGATAGCAAGGCGTATTCAGGGTGACGTTCTGCGAATTCGACCTGCACTTCCAACTTGGTGGGTTCCCAAAGATCATCAGAATCAAGAAAGCAGACATATTCGCCCTGTGCGGCTCTTATGCCTCTGTTTCTCGCTGTTGCTACACCTTGGTTTTTTTGTTTCAGGTAAGTGATGCGATCCAGATATGGCTGTAGTCGAGCTGAAGTATTATCTGTGGATCCGTCGTCAACGACGATAATCTCAAAATCTCGGTAAGATTGAGAAAATACGCTCTCGATAGATTCGACTACCAGATCTTGTCGATTGTAAGTCGGTATTATAACTGAGACACGCGGCTTTAACACTTTTCGTCTCCGCAGGACACTGCTTTTCCTAGTATCTCATATGCTTTTGACGAAAGGCATTCAGGGCAAACTCAACTGCCTTCGTCCGACTCCGGGTGGAATCGGACGAAGGCAGAGATTGGCAGGCGTTCCGACATTCGACGGTCAGGCTAGCGCGGCTTACATTGCGTCACCTGGCCCGCTATCGTGACTGTCGCTATGCTGTTAGCGCCGCAAGACACATTATTCGGCAGGTTATCCGTGATATTGATGCTGACCGGGCATGCAGCTCCGGCTTCGTTGTAGCTAGGGGAGCATCCGCCATCCTGGGCAAGAAATGTAACTGGCGGCGAACCCTTCCAGGTATTGTGCCCGACTGTAATTCCGTTATAGCCATCCCACCATCCATACATCCATTCATCTGTGCTGGTGATGGTGTTTCCGGTTATGTTGATGCCATTTCCCCAGGCATCGTCAAATTGAAATCCCGCATCGACGACGTTCGGCTTACCAGCGTTGGTCGTGACTACTGTGTTCCCGGTTACGTTGATGTTGCTGGCTGAGGCCGGCAAATAAATCAAGTCGAACCCTAGGGCATTGCAGTCGTTGGCGGCCACAGTGATGGTGTTACCTGAAATGGTGTCGTTAGTATGCGCACCAGGCTGCGAACTGCCAAGCGTCATGTATTCGACACGAATACCGTAGGCGCCACCAAGCTCGCAACCGCTATATTCGGCATTCTGCTTCAATTCAGTCACATTGATCGTGTTATTTTCAACCGTCACATAATTTGCGTCGATATTGATGCCGCGCCCGCTCGTAGGATGACAGTTATTGCCACTCGCCGTCGAATGATCGGCACTGATCTCAACACACCAGTCGTTTGAATAGAAAGAATTCACTGCAATATCGTTGTTGGTGATTGTCGAATATTGGTCGACAGAACGAATTCCACCCTGCGGGCCACCAATAATCTTATTGCCGGATATCAAATCCCCCGAAGTGACAGGGTTGTTTTCCTGCCCAGCGATAAAGATGACCTGTCCCTGGAACTGGGAACGCGCTGACAGGGCTCCCTGACCAGGATGCTGGATGTTCGTTACGTTGTCATAGATCGTATTGTTTTCTATTTTCGCGCCTGTAGGCATATACAGTGAGTTATAAAATTGCGCTCCTAGATTCTGAAATGTAGCCGTAATGTTGTGGATATAGGGCGCAGACGCATAGTTTGCTTCGCCAAATGCAAACACATCGCTAAAGGGAGCTGCGTTCGATGACTGTACGATGGTGCCCCCGTATGCTTCAAACCCTCCGTGAACCGAACCACTGTAACTATTACCTGTGTAATTTGGAGAATTGGCCAGGGTCCACGATGGATCGTGTGCTTCGATCGCAGGCGTTGGCGTTAAGCCGCCGCCGGTACCATAGGTGATCGTGTGCCCATTCAGATTGAGCGTAATATTATTTGCGTCAATTCCAAAACAGGTTCCTGGGCTCGATACATCATTTGCCAAGTAATAGGTTCCGCTGCTCGTAATGTCTCGGCATGCGTTGAGCGCTGTGCCTGTTGCCGGACCTGTTGGAGGCTGTGTCGGTGGTGGCTGCGTCGGTGGTGGCTGCGTCGGTGGTGGCTGTGTCGGTGGTGGCTGCGTCGGTGGTGGCTGTGTCGCTGGTGGCTGCGTCGGCGGTGGTGCAGTCACGGTTAACGTGAGCGCGCCGATTACATTTGTCTTCAACGAATCTGTAACTACTACATTGAAAGCATAGGTGCCCGCTACAGATGGTGTGCCCGTCACATCGCCTGCACTGTTGATTGAGAAGCCCGGCGGCAAAGACGACTGCCCAAAGCTCCAGCTGTAGGGAGGCTGCCCGCCCTTGGCAACAAGGGTCACACTGTAACCGGTGCCAGCAGTAGCCTCAGGCACGCTGGCCGTGGCGAAACTCAAGGGAGGATAGCAACTGGTCGCCGTAGCCCCAGACGCAGGACTGCCCATGCCCGCGAGCGCTGCAACCATGTAGGGCCGAACATTCTTTCCGGAGTTGCTAATAGCAACCAGATCGAGGTTTCCAGAGGCAAATTGCATCCGACGATCAAGCGCTCCGGACAGTCCTCCGATTGGGGCGTCCGCCATCGAATCGTACTGGAACTGTCGAGTTGGCCAGAGTATAGATTCGCCGGATTCGCATTGGGTCGATTTCTGCGGCGACCGGGAGAGCGGCGAACTGTACGCGTTTGCGAGTACGGGGCTGACCAAAAAGGCCGTGAATGTCAGGGGGAGAAAAAGTCGATGTAGCATTCATGCTCCTGCGATTTGTCCCGGACGCATTGTTCCGCTCACAGCCGGGTACAAAGTAAAGTTTGACGGACCGGTAAAATAACCGCTACGTCAATCAACAACGAAATAAGGACAACAAATAAGCAGGCAGGAAACACAATTCCAGCAAATAATCCAGCAGCCGTCGCTTCAGCAGACAGCGAAAAACAACGAACTCCGCATTCGGTGCCGGAAAACATATTTAGCAGACGGAAACAAAAAAACCATTTCCCCGACTGCTTGGTGATGAGTATTTTGTCTGCTGTGGATCATACCCCTAAAATGTCGCAAATGCCAACTGAAAGGCAAATTTATGCCCGAGGATTCTCGGCAGGAACCTGCCTGCGTAACGCAGGCAGCAACGCGGGAGACCATTCCCCTCCGATAGGGAGTTCGCTGGCCCCCTCTCCTGCGATCGGCAGGTTTACTAGAGCTTCCCCTGGCACACCCTCCTGTAGCAGAGGCAGCAGACTGACGGAAGCAGCTATTGCGCCGATAACATACCACGCGTCCCTATATAGGTTGTGCGCGGCGTAGCCATCAAACAGCAGCAGACAGAGAATGATATTAAACATGACCGGTAATTCTCGAAGAAATCTCGAAGCATTGCTGGCCGACAACTGTTTTCGCAGCCGAAAATTCATCCGGAATACACAAATAAGATAGCCACCAAAGGTAAAAATTCCCACCAATCCCAATTCCCCCAGAAGCTTGAAATACAGGGAGTGCGCATTCAGATATGACTTGCGGCCATTGCCAGGCCAGTACTTGACTCCGTTTGCAAACGTGTAATCTCCTGTCCCGATGCCAGTAATCGGGTTCGATTCGAACATGGCGATGCCTCCTCGCCAGCTAAGAATGCGGTTCTGATACGACTCGTCTGTTTTCAGATGATCGACGGTTTCATAACGGGCCTTGTACTGCTGTGGAATTACTACCCAAACCAGCGGCGCGAGCATGAGCAGAACAGGCAGGTAAATCAAGTTCTTTGCTTTGCGGAAGATAAGCAGAAGGGTAAGCAGAATTACTCCCGCAGCAATTGCCCTGGACCCAGTGTTCACGATAGTCACCAGATACAATCCAATTGAAGCGGCGGCGATAACTCTCATCCATAATGGGTTCGAACGAACCAGAAGCGCAATGCAAAGCGGCGCTGTAAACAGCAGTGTTGCCGCCATTGTGTCCGGGTCCCCAGCCGAGCTGGTGATCCCGACAGCACGCTCAATGTTCATTGTGACCTGCCACACACCATGGGCATAATTCCACATCGCACTTCCGCTGAGCCAGTCGACAAGTAAAACGTACGTCAGGAGAAACCAGCGGATGCGCTGTTCCGTAGTCAAGAGCGCAGTAACAAATAAAACATAGACAACGATTTCCAAAAAGGAAAGGCAGGATGCGACGGCATTCGCTCGCCAAAAAGCCAGCGGAATGGAAAGAATCATCGCACCATAAAACGCCAGAAACCAGCGAGTTGGCGATGGAAATCGAAGCTTCTCCCCGTGAATTAAAAATGAGACAAGAAGAACTAAGGCCACAGCCCGTTCAAGATGGAGCGGCGCCAGATACGGATATAATTCTCCAGGCTGCAACTCCATGACAATTAAAAGGGCTAGCAGCCCAATATAGGGCCGGAGCAACCCTATGATTGCCAAAATTGATATTACGGAAACAACAACCAGACCCATCCCTGACCCTACCCATTCCTGTGAAGGCTGCTACGCCTGCTACTGAATGCACGCAAGGTGCCATCCCCGCATAATGATGTGAAATAGATCCCGTCTACGCTCAATATTTACGAGAAGTCTTACAGCGTACTTTTCTGTTGGGTACCGCAATTCTCACTCCACATAAGAACGTCCGCTTAACAGAAGTAAAGTGCCTCACAAACCATTTAAGAGTGCAATTATTTGCACACTGGAGGCGTATTGCGGTCTCGGCTGGTCGACGATCAATCAAAAATCGAGAGTTTCTCCCTTTGGCCAGCAAAATGCAATGTGTGACTACGGTATCCGCACCTATATGTACCGATCAGGGAGCTTTACGACTGTGTCATCTACTGTTCCAAAGCAACAAAATCGTAAGCTGTATTCCCTCACGAAACTGGTCCGGGGATCGGGCAGCGGAGTGATCAAAATGGTGACAGGAGCCGTTATCGGCTTTTACATTATGCCCTTCACCATCAATAAGCTCGGACCCGAAGAATATGGAATATGGGCCGTTGCGATGACGTTCATCGGCTATTACACATTTTTCGACCTGGGGCTTTCAGGTGCGGTGTTTACCCACATGGCTTATGCTTTCGGGCGGGAAGACCACGAAGAGGCGCGCAATATCTACGGCGCGGGCGTTTGGATTTTCGGTGCGGTGGGACTGGCACTGATGGCGGCTACTATTTTTCTGGCCGCTGGAATTAATCTCCTGCACTACTCGCACAGCCACACGTTGACGATTGTTCTTTTAATTGTAGGCTTCGGTACCGCGCTGAGCTTCGGTATGCGGGTGCCGTTCGGTGTGCTGAATGCCGGGCAGCATTTTGACGTTACGTCGTGGGTAGTAATCCTGAGTAGCGTTCTGCGCGCCGTCGGGACCGTCGTCGTTCTAAACGCGCATTATGGCGTCATTGCCCTGGCATGGCTCAGCATATTCACAGCAATTCCAGCAAACATCATTGTTGTCTGGGCTGTTCATCGCAACTTTCCCTACCTGAAGATTTTTTCCTGGCCGCGCTGGAACCGGCTCGTCTCGCGAAAGTTGCTCAATTTTGGGGGGCCGGTACTCATCGGAAAAATTGCAGACCGCATGCGCTTCCAGACCGATACCCTGACAGTCTCCTTTTTTGTCGGGCTGGTCGCGGTCGCCCATTACAGTATTGGGTCCACACTGGTGCTGTACTACATGGATATAATCGCCGCCATCGTCTGGGTGATAGTCCCGTTGCTCAGCATGCAGAAGAGCATCAGCGATCACGATGGTTTTGAACAGAGCTTTTTATCAGGAACACGGGTCGCACTGGTATGTTCAGCATTTATCGCCTTCGGTATGGTGGTCTGGTCACACGACTTCGTCTTACGCTGGATGGGCCGCTCGTTCCTGGATATCTATCCGGTTATCGTCATTCTTTCGCTGGCTGTCTTCATCGAAACATCCCAAGCTACTTCAGTAAATGCGCTGTATGCAAGTCTGAACCACAAGGCATACGCCGCACTGAATATATGTGAGGCCATCGCAAACCTTGTCCTCAGCATTCTGCTGGCACGGCCCTATGGGATGGTCGGTGTCGCCGTCGGCACATTGATTCCCAGCATCGTTTTTCGTGGTATCGTCCAGCCAATCGTAATCGAACGCCTTCTCCATATCAGCATTCGTAAGACTATCCGCCTTTACCTGCGCACGGGCGCACGCTGTGCTGCTTTCCTCGTCCTTCCCTGGGTGATTGCCCGATACCTTCTTGCGCCTGACTATCCCCACCTGATTCTAGTTGGAGCACTCTCTGCCATTGCCTATTGCCTGCCGATGTGGTGGCTGGAATTTAACGCCATCGGTGCAGACCGCCTGATGGGGCCTATCCGCGTCGCGCGTCGCATCTTGTTTGCGCGCTGATACCGGCCCCGAAATGCTGCGCTGCCGTTTGAAATTTTTGCGGATGGCACATGGTACGAGCTGTGATACAGTTCGGCATCATGCTTGACCGTCGTCGTTTTCTTGCCGTCTGTACGCAGTTCGGGTTTGCTTCCACGCTGCTTCCCGGGACTCTCTATACCCTAGCTACCCAGGCCCAAACGGCCTCTGCGGATGTTGCCGGACAGGCCGGCACCAAACCCTCCATCATTACTACGCAAATGCTGGAGCAGGCCGCCGCGCTCGCAGGGGTCACCATAGCTCCAGGCCAGATTCCCATGATGTTGGACGCCCTGGAGCAGCAGCGAGACGGGTACACGGCGGTTCGCGCTCTACATCTGCCCAACAGCGTAGCGCCAGCCTATATTTTCGATCCACTGCCGCCAGGCGCGACTGTCGACGAGAAGCGCATTGCGCCTGTTTACGGGGTCTCGCCGGTGATCGGCCGAGCACCATCCAATCTTGAAGACCTTGCTTTCGCAACCATTCCAACGCTCGCCGAATATATTCGCACAGGCAAAGTTTCTTCAGTCGCATTGACAGAGATGTACATCGCGCGCATCCGCCGCTATGATCCGACACTGCATTTCCTAATTACCCTGACCGAGGAACGAGCCTTGGCGCAGGCACGCGCGGCAGACGCCGAGATTGCCGCGGGAAAATATCGTGGTCTCCTGCACGGTCTGCCCTGGGGAGCCAAGGACTTGCTTGCGGTGAAGGGCTATCCGACTACGTGGGGAGCTGGCGGATTTGAACATCAGAGTATCGACGAAGATGCGACCGTGGTGCAGCGGCTGGACGCTGCCGGCGCCGTACTCATCGCCAAATTGACATTAGGAGCGCTGGCCAGCGGAGACAAATGGTTTGGCGGCCGCACGCGAAATCCCTGGAACATCCGGCAGGGATCGAGCGGCTCCTCCGCAGGGCCAGCCTCAGCCACGGCTGCCGGATGCGTCGCGTTTTCGATCGGCTCGGAAACCCTGGGGTCCATTTCGTCGCCCTCGACACGCTGCGGCGTGACCGGTCTGCGGCCGACCTTTGGATTTGTGCCTCGCACAGGCGCCATGGCACTGGCCTGGACCATGGACAAGCTCGGCCCGATCTGCCGATCTGTGGAGGACTGCGCGATTGTACTGGAAAATATTTACGGTCCGGATCAAAAAGACCTGAGCGTGCGCGATGCCGCGTTCAACTGGGACGCGGACTTCGACTGGCGAGCACTTCGCGTCGGCTACATCGAGTCCGCATTTGGTCCGCCAAAGCCCCTGGATGAGAAAATGCCCGCGGGACTTTTGCTGGACGCGCAGAAGAAATGGACCGAGCAGCTCGCCCAACGCCGCGCCTCTCGTGAGCGTACGGTATACGACCGCAGGTACGACCTGGCGACGCTTGACAAGTTGCGCAGCATGGGCGTCAAACTGGTTCCAGTGGAGCTGCCCAGGCTGCCCTTCGACACAATAGCGAACCTGCTGAATGCCGAAGCCGCCGCCGCATTCGACGACTTGACCATGACCGGGCGCGACAAGCTTCTCACCGGGCAAGGCCCGGAAGATTGGCCCAATCTCTTCCGCGTCGCCCGTTTCTACCCGGCGGTGGAATATATCCAGGCAAACCGTGCGCGGACCCTGGCAATACAAGGAATGGCGCAGCTTTTTCAACAGGTAGATATTATCGTCACCCCCAGCAGCAACGATCAACTGACCGCTACCAACCTCACCGGCCACCCAGCGGTCATCCAGCCAAACGGAATCCGCAACAACGATGCGCCTCCGCCAGCCGCAATCGACACTGGAGACGAAGACAATATCGGGGGTCCGGGCACGCCGGTCAGCATTACTTTTCTGGGAAACCTGTATCAGGATGCGAAACTCTGTGCCTTCGGCCGGGCCTACCAGCGCGCAACGGATTTTTACAAAATGCACCCTGGACTGACATTCGCCAGCCCGGGGAACGATTGAAGCCGGAACTATTTACCGGAACTATGTAATGGTTAATTGAATCAACGCCGACGCCGTACTGGAGCCGGAGGTTCCTGTGACCGTGATGGTACTGGTCGAAGATCCGGAAGGTGTCGAGCCTGAACCCGAACCACTCGGATTACCTGAGCCACACGCGGTTAGCGCTGCCGCCGCCATCAGGCCGCCAATCAGGATAAAAGCGGCCATCCACGCCGATGGAAACGGGCGCTTCCATCGGCCGAATCCGAAAATCGCCAATCCGAAAACTCCCGCAAACACCGTTTGCATCGGCCAGCCGCTCAGCAGCGGATGCGATGCCTGCGCAGCGGACGATGCGGACACTGTCACGGTGATATTTTGCACCGCGTCGGAACTAAGCGTAACCGAGGCTCCAGGCGAAAAACTGCACGTTACGTTGGCGGGCAGGCTGGAGCAAGCGAGCGCAACTGCTCCAGCAAATCCATTCGACGTCAGCACCAGAGTCGCCTTGGCAGAGCTTCCAGGATTGACTGAAATCGCCCCCGGGCTGAATAGCATACTAAAATTTTGATTGATCGACCCGACTCCGGGCCAGACCGCAGCCATCGCCGCTGCATCCACCGAACCCAGGCCAGTCGCCGTGTCATAGCCGGACCCGGCATTGCAGCAGGACATTATGTAGTTGCCGGAAGTTGTGGGATCCGGATTGCAGTTTGGGCTGCCTTTGACGCAGACGACTGCGTTGTTTCCCGTCGTCGTGTCATGAAAGGCCCCCGGCGTGTTCTGCGCGGTCAGATATAAAAATGGATTGATGTTCCCGACACCCTGTGTGTTCCCCGCCGCCTGGTTCCACAGCGCTATCATTCCCGCCAACTGCGGCGCGACAATCGATGTGCCACCATAAAGATAACCCTGGCTGTTCGCATCGAAATACGGCACTTGTTGCGAACCCACCGGGTAGACACAGCTTGTGGTCCCCGTCAGGCTCGTGCCCGCACTATTTGTTTCCTCTGTACAGAGCACGTAGCCATCGTGGTTAGGATCGGCTGCCAGCGAAAGGTCTGGCACATCGCGTTTGCCATCCCCCGGAACTCCGGGACCAGTCTGCCAGGAGGGCTTGGCAAATAATGCGCTGGCTCCGCCACCGCTGGCGCTCAAAGATCCCGCGTTCGACAGATCTGTCAAGTTTGGCGTGTCGTTCCATGTGGTCTCCGGAATGTAACTGAGGACCGATCCATTGTCCGAGTTATTTGTCTGACTCCAATACTTTGACTGGTTCAAAATATCTCCGCTGAAGGATGAACCACCAGCTGCGGTGACATATTGGCTGCTCCCGGGATAATCCACGGCAAGCCCGTTGCTGGCCCCAACCAACTGGCCGCTGGAATTCGTTCCAGTATCACAATCAGCAGAGCCGCTATCGCCGGACGAAGCGACCACGGTTTGTCCCTGTGCATTCGCCTCCTGCAAGGTCTGTTCCAGCGTTTCGACCTCTGCGGGCCCGCCGGCCGACCCCTGGAATGCAGGCTCGCAAGCCCCATAGCTGATGCTGATGACCGGAAGAAATTGCGTCTTATTATTTAACAACGGGGTTTGAATCGCGTATTGCAGCGCGTCAAAAACGCTCGCATTTGGGTCGCTGCCCACAGTCACATAAACGATGCTCGCATCTTTCGCCGTAGCACCGGACCACTCAGTATCTATATCGGCTTCCTCCAGGTCTCCGGCGTAAACCTGGGTCGTGCCGGAATTCGGCACCAGAATCTGACTAGGCATGTTGGCTGCATTCAGACCGCTCAGGCTACGAAAGTTGGCGATGTCGCTCTTGTATTGCAGGATGTCGGTCTGCCCAACCACGCCGATGCTCTGCCCTTTGCCGGTAATCCCCGCGCTGTAGAGGCCGCTGACGTTATAAATGGTGGTGGAATCGGAAGGAGCAATGAAATTCAGCTCATTACCGGACCCATCCTGCACTGTGTAATGCGCCGACAGGCCCTCGGAAGCACTTAAGACCCTGGCGTGCACCGGGCGCGCGATCCTATGCGGCACGGGTCGAAACGTATTCAGATGTTCGATACCCAGAACCATTCCGGCTATCGCTTGCGGCACGCTTACGTTTGACGCGTTCGCCCACTGCATCTTTCCGTTCAACTTGTAGCGGTGCATTTGAGTGTGAAAGGCGGTGCTTACCAGTGCAGCTGTTCCGCTGAAATTGATGCGGTCGGAGCTGGCCGGAATAGCGTCCACCCGGAATCCCTGAGACTGGAGCCACCCCGCGACCTTCGCCAGGTCCGATGTGCTGACTCCGTAGCTGGCGGCAAATTGTCCTGGCCCCAGCCAGCGGTGATACATCGGCGACCCTTTGGTCTGTTGCGCATGAAGCAGTTGGCTCAGGCTCTTTTGCTGGGCCGCGGACAAACGAAACACCAGCGACATATCCGAAATGACGGTGGAACCGCTTAGCTGACCTGCGTCCTGCGCCCGGGAAACCACCGGTGAGACGCTGCCGGGAATGGCCTGAGTCTGGTCCGATCGAATTGGCGCGATGATCCGGTTCCGAACAAATGCCTGAGCAGACGCGGCGAGAGTTGCCGACAGCCCGCAAACGATCACCATCGTGATCGAAAAAAGTTTCTTCCTATGGCATAAACACGCCAGTTGTCGCTTGTGTACCGCCACCAGATCCGCCATCGCACCTCTTAAAGATTCCTGCCGTTCTGCGTCATAATATCCTGCGGCTGCATTCAGTATCTCTTGAAATACACGCCAATGTCAGAAGTTGAAACACCCTGTGAGAAATTTTGTCGCACCAAATGTTTTGTCCAGTTCCAATTGTTCCATTTCGGTGCATCTGCCCGCCCGCCACATAGAAAAATTGATTTTCTAAAAATGATAAAGTTTTTCCATGAGCGAATTGACATTTTCCCTGGTCATCCTGGGAGGTTCCCTGCTGGCTGGGCTGCTCGGTTCACTCACTGGTTTGGGCGGTGGCGTGGTGCTGGTCCCCATGCTCGCTATTCTTTTTAAGGTAGACCTTCACTACGCGATTGGCGCGTCTCTCATCTCCGTTATTGCCACGTCCTCCGGCTCCGCAGCAGCCTACGTGCGTGAAGGGTTTTCGAATATCCGTATTGGCATGTTTCTAGAAATCGCCACCACGATGGGAGCCGTCTGTGGCGCGTGGCTGGCCACGCGGACCCCGACCCGTGGCATCGCCATCGTGTTTGGGCTGGTGCTCCTCTATTCCGTTTACATCTCCTTCCAGCGGCACGATGATGATATTGTCCCTAAGAATAAATGGTCGGACAGGCTCAAGATGAATGGCACTTTCCCTGGCGCCAATGGCACCGAACAACACTATGCGGTAAAGCATATCTCTGGCGGTTTCGCCACCATGATCGGCGCCGGCGCTCTCTCCGGCCTGCTGGGGATTGGCTCCGGCGCCGTAAAGGTGCTGGCGATGGACCATATCATGCGCATTCCCTTCAAGGTCTCCACTACCACCAGCAATTTCATGATCGGCGTAACCGCCGCCGCAAGTGCGGGCATTTACCTTCGGCGCGGTTACATCAACCCCACGCTAGCCGCCCCGGTAATGATTGGCGTGCTGATCGGTTCGCTGGTCGGCGCCAGATTGCTGGTGAAGAGCAATGTTAAATCGCTCCGCACCATCTTCTCCGTCGTTATTTTCTTCCTGGCCGTGGAGATGATCTACAACGGTGTGATGGGGAAGATCTAATGCGACAGCTCAACGATAAACAAGTGGAGATTTTTATCGGTCAGGTTTTGCGCGCCGGAATGCTGCTCTCCTGCGCGGTGACATTTATCGGCTTGACTCTATACCTGCTGCATCACTCCGCTACCGTGCCGGCCTATCATGTCTTCCACCCCGCCGATCTGAACCTGCTTTACCCCAGTCAACTGTTCCATGCGCTGCTTCGCGGCATCCCACAGGCGATTATTGAAGCTGGAATCCTGTTGCTAATTGCGACTCCCGTCGCCCGGGTCGCGTTCCTCGTTGGAGCCTTCGCACTAGAACGGGACAGGATGTATGTCGCGGTCAGCGGCCTGGTCCTCGCCATTCTGCTTTATTCGATCTTCTTTTTTAGATAATCTCCGCCGTGGAACTAGAGCTGCGGAATTATGAACCGGCGACACGCTCCCCACCAAGAAACATTCTGCGGCAGCTGCCTGAGAATAGTTAACGGTCGATAATTTCCATGAAATAATCGCCACGCCTTGAATAGTCAATGGTGGCCTTCTTTACAGACATATCCCCACATAATTCGGTATCGTTAAAAAATATGATGGGATGGCGGAACTGTCAGACGCAGCGGACTCAAAATCCGCCGAGGGCAACCTCGTGGGGGTTCGACCCCCCCTCCCGGCACCAATAAAATCAATGATTTACCAAATCAACGCATCTTCGGATGCGTTTTTCTGTGCCCAAACTGTGCCCAAAGTTCCGAAACCTACTATGAACGAATGCCAGCAGCGTTCGATAGAGCTTCTCAAGGAGAATTGCTAAAGCGCAGTTGTCGATGCGGCAGAAAATTGCAAGATTTTCTCGCACAGACGGTCGAGCGAGGGCGACTGACCGTTGGCCTTGTTGAGCCGTTCCAGGAAGTAACCAATGTAAATCGAGTTTTTGCCAAGATCACCCGCGTTGCCAGCATCAGCGCGCGCTTTATTTTCGACCGCTTCTAGCTGTGCTTCACCTTGAGGCCCGAGCGAGACTATGAATTCCCGCTTCGCAGTATCAGCCAGATCGGAGGGCCACATTACCAAATTGTCCCCCCATATGACTCCCGAGGGAAAGAGGTTGTCCTCATCGCCCCCAAGCAGTCGCACTAAGGCTCGATTGTCACGCTCATGATCTAATCGGACGCTGGGATTATCAACTTTTACGCCGGTCGCGTCCGTCTTCATAAGCTTATCGCCGTCCGCATCTATGATTGCGAGGGTGGGAATTTCAAGACCCAATGCGATGATGACAGGGCGAATCAATTCACTCTTCCCATTGACAGGAACTATGTGTGCTCCGCATCTTCGAAAACTATCCCATCGACCGGTCAGCACCATCCACGCTTGGATGTACGCTACATCCTCAAGACCCTCCACCAGAATCAGCTTTTGTGTGAAGAACATTTCGCTCAAGGAGGGTTGCAACGCCTGATGAAGCTTTGCACTGGTTGCAGATGAATTGCGAAGTGGCTTGTTCACTACGGACGCAAACCGTGCGGCAAGCTCAGCAAAAGTGTACTGTCGAATCGAGGAACAGTTGTTATCTAGAGAGCGCCTCACCATTCTGATACTTTCAAAGTTCTCGCCCGAGACAAAATAGGGGCTGTGAGTTGTAACGAGAATCTGGGCACCTTGAACCGACAGTCGTTCGAAAACGGCAGCGAGATGCCTTGCTTGAGGCGGATGCTGATACAACTCCGGCTCTTCACATCCCAGGAGTAGGACAGGGGCATCCTTGTCATCAAACGATGCGAGTTCTTGCAGCAATGCGAGCAGGAAGCTACGTTGAAATCCGTGGCCAAGACGGGCTAGTTTTCCTTCAAAGCCACTTTCGCCCGCCAGAACACCCGCAATGGGTGGCGCGACACTGACCGCTTTTGTCGAATCATTCTCCCAAACCACCCGTAGAGTGGCTTGCGGATGGGCCCATTCAGCTAGCCGGTTACCTAGCGACTGCGAAATCCCATCAAGGGCCGTCTGATTTGCATCGAGTATCGACTGGTATTTAAGACGAGTCTCCCTCAGGAGAGTATCCAGATCGGTAGTAAAACTCAACTTTGCATTTACAGTTCTAGCGAGCAGACGGCCAAGAGCGCTCGTCTTCGTGCCAGACTCTTCTTCGGACGCGTCCTTGACGGCTGGAATGTAAATCCACTGGACGTATTTGGCTAATTTATTCGCTCCCTTGCTAACCCCGTAGAACTGATCTTCGCTCGGGATGAGCACGCATTTGTCGGGCTTGGAGGCTTCATACTCTCTAAGCCCGTTAGACATTCCGTCCTTGGTTGTTTTTAACTTAAGTGCAGCAATTTCCGGATCAGTCTTTTCTAGGTCAGCGAAGAGCGCCTGCAAATCCTTTGCCGAAGCCTGATCGCCCAGAGCCTTGAGAAAGGGTTTCAGTGACTCCATTCCCAGTCGTTGACCATATTGCTTGACCTCTGCTTTACCAGTAGCGGGATCGAAGCGCGCGATGGCTGAAATAACGAGTTTGTCTTGCCGGACGTATTCTTTGAAGTCCAGTTTCGCGTCGGCATTTAGTTCAACGAAGGTGACGGTGATTTCAATTGGCTCAGCAACATCTTGCAGATGGA
>JADEYI010001591.1_pt1 | contig 15979 bp, 7 predicted proteins | sample 8542331 | NCBI WGS metagenome assembly JADEYI01 (sample SAMN16510988, study PRJNA670497) | mine drainage metagenome | isolation source: biofilm near Copperflume 1 | place: Germany: Marsberg coppermine Kilianstollen | collected 2018-02 | reverse complement strand
CCACCCGTACCGCCACACGTACCGCTACAAGCACCACAATACCTACTCGTACTGCTGTCACTACAGCGACCAGGACCCCTCTTCCTAGCCGTACCAACACGCCCGGAGCCACGGCAACCCGGACTTCGGTGCCCGCGACCAACACGCCCATTCGCCCAACAGCTACCGCAGTGGCCAGTGTTACCAGCCCCGTCTACAACGATGCGCTGCGGAACGGCTGGCAAAATTGGTCCTGGGGTTCAACTATCACCATGGCCAGCACTGCCTATGTGCATAGCGGCAGATACTCTATGCTGGTAAAATACAATTCGGCCTGGGCGGGCTTGCAGCTTGGAACTAACGGCTTCAACACCACAGGTTATGATAGGCTTACTTTCTGGATCAACGGCGGCGCTAATTCGGGCCAGCAGATGGAAATCTATGTAGCCGACGCTAACGGCAATTACCTGCCTTCGCAGCCTCTGGATAACTTTATCAGTGGGGGCCGTGTGGGTGGCAACGTCTGGCGGCAGGTCACAGTGCCTCTGTCCAGGCTCAGCGCCACCAACCGCATAATCACTGCGCTCGTTCTACAGGACACAACCGGCGGCGCGCAACCCGCCTATTACCTGGACGATATGCAGTTTGCAGGCGGCCAGTAGCCACAACCGCGGCCTAGCACAGTGCACACTGTTTAGCGTTACTGGGCCCGTTTTAAAGTCGTTTTCCACGCGCAAGTGCTAAAGAACCTTCGCGCTGAAACTGCACTTTGAAAACGGGCCCTATGTGATCGAGAAGGTGAGGTAGTCTATTCACCGGGCTTTAGGCCTCGTCAACGGCCACTGTGCGTTGGGCTTCTTTGGGCACAAGGACCACCCGCACATTGTGCTCTCTCTCGTCATCCACCAGCTTTATCCAGCTATCTGGCTGCGGCACACCATCAATTTCTACATTGCTGACCCCGCGGCAGAGGCGGTTGCTGTTCTCCACCGCTATCCGGTAGCTGCTCTTTCCGAAGCGGTAAATCATACTATAGCCGGGCCAGCTTGAGGGTATGCACGGTTCTACAACAAGCGCATCGCCTCGGCGCTTCAACCCGAGTATGTACTCTACCGCCAGACGATAGAACCAGCTTGCTGAGCCTGTATACCAGGTCCAACCGCCGCGCCCCAGGTGCTGAGGGTGCGAGTATACGTCAGCGGCTATCACGTAAGGCTCTACTTTGTAGAGTTCTATTTCTTCAGGCGTAGTAGCATGATTGATAGGATTTATTACTTTGAAGAGGTCGTAGGCCCCGTCGCCATCTCCCATGAGCACTTTGGCAACCACACTCCAGATAGCGGCGTGCGTGTACTGCCCGCCATTCTCTCGCACTCCTGGCGGGTAGCCTTTTATGTAGCCGGGGTCGTGCTCTCCCTTGTCGAAGGGAGGGGCCAGCAACAGTAGCAGGCCGTTTTCCGCCTCCGATTCCGCGCGCGCGTTGGCCTCTTCGCTGGTGATCAGCAAGCGCTCTTCCAGCGACTTCATAGCTCGCCCCGTGCGTGCACTATCGCCCGCCCCTGAGATAACACTCCAGCTCTGGGCTATGGCGTCTATCTTGCACTCTTCACTCTTTGATGAGCCGAGGGGCGTACCATCGTCGTAGTAGGCGCGCAGATACCATTTACCGTCCCAGGCATGATCCTCAAGCGCAGCTTTGAGCCTCGCCGACTCATCGCGGAAGTTGGCGACTTGCGCCTCATCGCCGCGTGCCTGGCAAAGAGGCAGAAAGTCCAACAGAACAGCGTACAGGAACCAGCCAACCCAGACGCTCTCCCCTTTGCCGCCGCTGCCGACCCTGTTCATGCCGTCGTTCCAGTCGCCCGTGCCCATGAGGGGCAGGCCGTGAGCGCCGGATGTCGTGCCACGTCTAATGGCACGCAGGCAGTGCTCGTAGAGGGTGCCAGCCTCTTCAGAGATGGCGGGCAAGCTGTACATATCCTCTTCATCAGGCTTGAGAAGAGGCGCTTCGAGGAAGGGACGGCTTTCATCCAGAATCTGGCTGTCCCCGGTGGCCGCCACGTAGTACGCTGTGACAAAAGGCAGCCATAATAGGTCGTCCGAGAAGTGGGTACGCACCCCGCGCCCGCCCGGTGGGTGCCACCAGTGCTGCACGTCGCCCTCCTTGAACTGGTGCTCAGCACAGCGCAAAATATGCTCGCGGGCTATTTCGGGCGCGGCGTACACCAGCGCCATCACGTCCTGCAACTGATCGCGGAAGCCGTACGCGCCGCCGCCCTGGTAAAATGCCGAGCGCCCCCAGTAGCGGCAGCTAACCGCCTGGTAAAGCAGCCACCTGTTGACAATAAGGTCCATATTCCTGTCGGGAGTGGACACCTCTACCGCCGATAGGAGGCGATCCCACATTTGCAGCACGCCCGCATAGGCGCTCTCGGCAGCCTCAGGAGCGCGATACCTGGCAGCCAGGGTACGCGCTTCCTGGGCGTTCTCGCCTTCCCCCAGAGTAAAGAGTATTGTCCGCTCCTCACCCGGCGCTAGCTCTAAAGCGCACTGCAATGCGGCACATGGGTCGAACCCAGCGCCGACGTGACCTGAGAGCTTTTGCCGCCCCCTGAGGGCCGCCGGGTTAGATAGAGAGCCGTCACGCCCCAGGAAGTCGCGACGGTCGGCTGTAATCGTACAAGCCTCCGCGCTTGTGGCGGCGAAAGCTACTCTGTCAGCGAACTCGGCGTTGTAGGGGTTGCGCGCCAGGATTGCCCCATGCGCAGCATCACTTTCGGTAATTACGTACCGAGCAAAGCCGTCGCGGTCTACGCCCATAACCCACTCGGCGTAATATGTCACCGACAGCCGTCTTCGGCGAGCAGAAGCGTTACGTAAGGTGAGCTTGCAAATCTTTACGGGGTCATCAGCGGCAACGAAGATCCGCAACGTCTGCTCTACTTCATCGCTGCTATGCCCGTAAATTGTATATCCCTGGCCATGGCACACAGTGTATCTGCTGTTGTCACGCATCGGCAGAGGTGTGGGGGTCGAGATGCGCCCCGTCTCATCGTCGCGTATGTAGATTGCTTCAGCCGGTGGGTCCGAAACAGGGTCGTTGGACCAGGGGGTCAGGCGGTTTTGCCTGCTATTCTCGGCCCATGACGACCCCAGGCTGCTCTCGGTAGCCATGCAGCCAAAGCGTGGGTTGGCGATCACATTGGTCCAGGGAAGCGGCGTCCACTCGCCGGCATCGAGCGTTATCAGGTATTCGTGCCCATCTGCGCTGAAGGCGGAGTGCGGGGTGCGCGAGGGATAACTGGCGGTCGGAGAGGAGGGGGGGGACGGAGGCCGAGAGCGCTGGGCAGAGGTGGCAGCTGTTTCCACCAGGCGCACGCCTGATTCTGGGCCGAGTATCTGGCGGTCAAGCTGAGCGGCCAGGTTGCCGCGCCCGCCTATGAGTATCACACGCGAAACACTGCTCAGCAGAATGCGGTCCGCCTCGGGCATGATGTCGGCTCGTTTGACGTAAACGCCGCTTGTCTTGTTGAGAAGGTCGCGAGCATGGCTGGAGTTCACTATTTGCTCAAGCTCGTCCTGCACAGGTTGTATGTACCCGCCGGGATATTCATTAAGGATAACGAGGTCGGCCTTGAAGCCTTTGTTGCGCCAGTATTCATGTGCATGCAGCGCCTCGCGCACTATATCTACCTCGCTCAACTCCGAGACGCGCACAAGGAGAAGAGGCAGGTCGCCGCTGATGCCATAGGCCCAGAGGCCCTGCTGCCCTTTGACATTGCGGGCTAGCGTTTCAGCCGATGGCCGCGTGCCGCGCATCGGGTAGATCATGCGCGAGAAGAGGCGCTGGTACTGCATCGCCGCGTCGCCTGAAAGCCCAAGCTGCCGAAGTTCTATACGCTCGCGTGTGAGGGCCATGCGCATTGCGCGTGCTGACCAGACAGGATCATGGTACTTATCTATCAGTGATACCGCCTGCTCTCTCGACGCGGCAGCCGCCGTCGTAAAGGTGACGCGCACCCTCATTCCAGGGCCAATACGCACCCTTTGCCGCAGGCTAAAAATCGGGTCCAACACTGCGCCCGCGCTGTTGTTTAGAGAGTGGCCTTTCTTCAAAGCGGCGGGTGAGGAAGGCGTGCCGCCGCGCCCCAGGAAGAGCGCGCGGTCGGTTTCGTAGTGCTCCGGCACCGGCGAGCCGAGGACGCTTGTTGTAGTGCTCCCTTCCCTGTTGATAGAGAGCACATGCACTAACCAGTTGCGTGGGTCGCTTGCAGAGCGAGGTCTGCGTGTGGCTAGTAAAGCTCCATACTCAGGAGAGTACTCGGTTTCAACGAAGAGCTTGCTGAAAGCGGGTGCATCTTTATCCCCACCCTGCGATCCGAGCACTACCTCCGCGTAGCTGGTAAGCTCTAGCACGCGCAGGCGGTTCCCTCTGTTGGTGAGGGTAACGCGGCGCACCTCGGCGTCGTCCTCGGGGCTTACCACTATTTCGGTGTGCGTTTCGATGTCGCCGTCGCGCCTGCGGAACTCCACTTTATCGAATTGGAATGAGGCGTTGTACTCCTCAGGTTGCCCGCCGAGAGGAGCCGCCGCCGCCGACCAGACTTTGCCGCTGTGAAGATCAGCAATGTATATGAAGGAGCCGTACGCATCGAGCACGCTGTCGTTGCGCCATCGCGTGATCGCCAGCTCCTTCCAACTGCTGTAACCCGCCCCGGAGTTGGTGAGCATAACAGAGTAGCGGCCGTTAGAGAGTAAATGGGCGCGTGGCACATTGGTGTACGGAGTGTCGTAGCTTCTCATGACGGGTGGTGATACCTCTCTTTCTGTGCGTTGGCGGTCTATCTCAACGGGGTGCGGCAGGGTAAGGGGAGCCTGCATCGGGGTGCGCTCCTGTAGAAGCAATTCAGAGGAGCGTATCAGAGGCTCAGAGTGGAAGCGGCGCACCATACAGTTGTCGTGCAGGTAGTTGTTGACAGCTACCATCCCCATGCCTACGTGATGCACCATGAAGGTGCCGACACGAGCGGCGCGCTCGCCGGGGGCCAGGCGTGAGCGGGTGAAATCGAGCGACTCGTAGAAGCCGTAGCGGCCTTCCATGCCGAGGTTAGATAGACGCCTCAAATTAGAGAGCGCGTGCTGCGGGTCAACAGGCAGGGCCAGCAACGTAGCGTAAGGCGCAACGACCAGATCATCGGAAAGACCGCGCTTGAGGCCAAGGTCCGGCACGCCAAAGGCTTTGTAGCTGTAACTCCCACCAGGGTCGAGGCTGTTATATGCCGCCTCAGAGATGCCCCAGGGCACGCTTTCTGTGCGCCCGTAATGCTCTTGCCGCCGCACCGCCCCGGAAGTGGCTTGAGCCAGCAATGTGCCGCTGTAAGTAGCCATCACCAGGTTAGGCATCAAATATTCGAACATGGTGCCGCTCCAGGAAAGCAGCGTCAAATTGTCGCCGTGCCCTGTGAGAGGGCGGCCAAGGACGAACCAGTGCTCGCGGGGTGCCTCGCCACGAGCTATAGAGAGGTAACTCGCCAGGCGCGCCTCGGAAGCGAGCAAGTCATAGTATGAGTGGTCGAGCCTCAGCTCCGAGACGTTATAACCAATTGAGAAGAGTTTGCGCCCGTAGTCCATCAGGAAGCCGAAGTGCATATCTCCGACTATAGCTTCTATGCGCGAGGCAAGGGTGCGCGCCTCGCCGAGAAGCACTTCGGTGGCGCTCCAGCCGGAGGATACCGCCTGCCTTAGCTTCTCCAGCCACTGTATCGCAGCTGCACCATCGGCCCCAAGCTCCTTTTCACGAATCAGCAGCTGAAGGCGGCGTATCTCCGCGATGCGCCCGGCTGACCAGACAAGGTTGCCTCTGAGCGAAGGCACCGGCTCAGAGAACTCCCGCAGCTTACTCCATTGGTCAGCTATCTCAGGGTGGCTGTCGCTTTGAAGCAAGGGGTGAGGCGATGAGGTCATAAGGGTGCAGGGCACCAGCTTTCTAATCTCCTCCTCGCCGCTTCGCACGCTGAGAACAAGCCTCTCCGCCCAAAACGCCAGGTCGTCGAGCATAGAGCGAAGTTGCAGCGTTCCTGTGTCCGGGGTGCTGCGCTCAGCGCCCACAGGCCGGCTCTTTCCGTTGTGCCGGTCTACATCTTGCGGCCGGGGGCCGCTAACACCTGCGCGACGCCTTAGCTCCGTCGCCAGGTTAGTCGCCGGGTGCAGCAACGAACGGAAGAGGGCAAGCCACTCATGCAAGCTTGCGGGCGTCTTCACAAGCATATCGCTGACCACTTTCAGCTGCCCCTCGATAGACTTTATGTCAACTTCACGTCGCTCACGCAGAAACTTTAGCTCCTCAGAGATAATAGAAGTTATGTCACACAGGCCGAGGAGCGTTTGCTCGGTGAAGATAGGTCTGTTGGGCAACTCGCCGCAACCCTGTTTGAGGGCCAATAAGTGGCCTATAAGGTTGCCGCTGTCTACGGTGGAGATGTATTTGGGAGGGAGAGCTTTACCTGTCAGGGTATCGTACCAATTGTAGAAGTGGCCGTTGTACTTCTCCAACCCCTCCATGCTCTTCAGGGTGCAATCGAGGCGCGCCGCCAGCTCTGATTTTGTGAGATAGCCCATGTCGTGGGCAGAAAGGGTGGAGATAAGTAGCAGGCCCAGGTTAGTGGGCGAGGTGCGGTGCGCCAGCACGCCGCTCGGCTCTTCCTGGTAGTTATCGGGTGCGAGCCACAGGTCACCAGGCCCTGTGAACTCCTCAAAGTATCGCCAGCTTTTGCGGGCCACTCGCCGCAGATATGCACGCTCAGCAGCGGTGGCGTTGTAGACTTTAGCCACAATAGGCCGGCTGATCCAGTAAGCAAGCTCCGGCGCAACAAGCCAGAGGGTCAGCAGAGGTAACGCCACAGGGAGTGCGGGGAGGTTGGTGAAGACGACAGCAACTGGAAGCAAAGCGGCCACTACGCTGCTTTGCCACATCCTCTTCCAGAAGGCGAGAGGCTCGCTACCGAGGGTGCGCTGCGCCTCGCTCGCCGTTGTCCACTCCAGCAAGCAGCGATGGGTAATGTACATTCGCACCAGGGTTGTCACCACCGCGTTCACCATTATATGCGAGCGGTAAACCAGGAAGCTGGTGGTCAATATGAAACTCAACAGGTTTATGCGCGCCTGCTGCGTAACCGCCGAGAGGTGCCGCGCCCAGGTTGCGGCGGGTGGCTTGCGCCACGCGGAGGTAAGGATGTGAGAGTAGAGGGGGAAGGCTATCACCGCCAGCACAGCGAGCGTCCAGGAGAGCGGTGAGCCGGGCAGCAGGGTCCAGCTAAGAGCCAGGAGCACAACAGAAGCTGGGGCAACCAGCGAGCGGCGCAGGTTATCCAATATCTTCCAGCGATTGATGATGGAGAGTGGATTACGTTCGGTGCGACGAGTGTTGAGGAGTGAGAACCGAGCAGGATTATCGCCCTTGTTCTCAGGGTTCCCTTCAGGGGCAGCCCTTGTTGTGGGCACACGGGGGAAGAGCCAGGGGAGTATTTGCCAGTCGCCGCGCACCCAGCGGTGTTCGCGGGCCGCGAAAACGTTCTGCCGTGCAGGAAAATCCTCATAAAGCTCGATATCGCTGGCGAAGCCGACGCGGGTGTAGGAGCCTTCCAGCAGATCATGGCTCAAAAGTGCGTTCGTGGGGAAACGACCTTCAGTTGTGGCTTCAAAAGCTTCTACATCGTATATACCCTTGCCTATGTAAATCCCTTCACTGAAAAGGTCCTGATAAGCGTTGGAGACCGCGGTGGTGTAGGGGTCAACCCCGGTGTGCCCTGAGAAGATGCGCGAGAAGTACGAGCTGACCGAGCTTTGCCAGGTGGTGCTTACACGGGGCTGGAGTATGCCGTAGCCCCGCGCGACAATGCGCTTGACAGGGTCGATCTCTGCTCTATTGAGGGGGTGAGCGAGGGTGCCTACGAGCCGGTGAGCGGTATCCCTCGGCATTTCGGTGTCGCGGTCAAGGGTGATAACATACTTCACGCCGGAGAGAAGCGATATGTCTCCTATGGTGACGCTAAATGGGTTCTGCTCAGGATCGAAGCTTATCCTGCCGCGGATCAGGCCGTTGAAATCGGCCAGCTTGCCGCGCTTGCGCTCCCAGCCCATCCACACACTCTCCTTGGGGTTCCACTGGCGCTTGCGGTGGAAGAGATAGAAGCGATCCGGTGTGCCATAGCGCACGTTGAGGTTGCGCACTCCCGTGGAGAGGCTCTCCAGCAATTCGGCATCGCCGGGCATCTCCTCCGCCGGAGCGTCGGTGAAGTCACTAAGGATAGCGAAATGCAAGTTAGGGCCGGGGCTGGCGAAGTAAAGAAGCTCGACATGCTCTATGAGGGCGAGCGCATCCTCACAGCTGCTCACGAGTGTGGGGATTACCACGAACGTGCGCTGCTCAGCAGGTATGCCCCCAGAAAAATCGAGCTTGGGGAGCACTCTTGGTTGTAGCAGCAGCGTCACAGCCTGGTTGACAAAGTAGACGGCGAACTCGCCGGCGGGGAAAAGAGCCAGCAGGCCCGCCAGAATCCACCACCCTGTGGCATTCGCGCTGCTTCGGTCCATGCCGAAAAAGAGGACAAGCGCCAGGAAAAGGCAAGCAACCACTGTAATCGCGCCCAGGTAGAGCGCGGTGCGGTTGCGCCTAAACGCCCGCGAAAGCACCTCGCCCAGGCGAGATCTGTACCCCACAGCACGCCGGAGTTGATGTACTCCTATGGCAATCAGGTAGTAGCCGACGTGCGAACGTCGCATGTCGCCAGGGTCTGCCGAATGCGCAGCTCTCGCCAACTGCAATAATGTGCTCGCCACATCTCCTTCAGAGATGCGGGAGCGGCGGGCGATGCGCTCTACAACGCCTCGATAGCGATTCCTCGTGGCAAAATCCATGCTTGAGTAGACAGACGCGGGGTCTTCACGCAGCAGCGCCTCGACTAAGCTGTGCTGCTCTACGAAGCCCATCCAGTTGGTTGCAGCTATGGTGCGCATGCTGACTATAGTATTCCCCACCGAAGCTTGAAGCGCGCTCTGATTACCGAACTCAGCACGCACAACTTCGTCCACGCTAGTGCCTTTAGCGGCCATTCTCGATTGCAGCCATGAGAGAACCGATTCAACAGCGGGGCCACCGTCGCGCAGGCGCTGCACGAAGCGGGCGACAAAAGCGGGGGTGAGCAGAGCATCACGGCGTCGCAGGCCCGGGGGGAGTTGTACATCGCCGCCGTGATTTTCCGCAACGGCATCGGCGAGGGTAAGGAGATGATCGGCCCAGCGGTCGGCAGTTTCAAGCTGGCTTCTCGTCTGCACCAGCACCCCTGCCAGGTGCGCCAGATCCTCGATGAGGGCAAGTCGCAGCATTATGGGAGTTGCCCAGAGTTCGCCTGTGGTCAGTGGAATGACAGATTGGTATCCACGGACGAACGCTTCAACATAGTAGCTGTTGACTACACCGTCAGTGTGCCCTATTAACTCCCAGGCGAGCGCGTAAACGCGTGGATAGCCCGCCCACGGCCCTCCCGCAAGCCTCGGAAGTTCCAGGTAGTAGCGGCGCGGAAGGTCTACTCTTACCTCGGAGATGTTGTCCTGCACGATATGATAGTTGTCGAGCAGCCATTCCTCGCCGGGCAAAAGAGCGGCTTTCCGGTGAGCCACCGCCGAAAGCCGCATAAAGGCCGCTTCGATGGTGCGAATGCTCGCCTCTAGCTGCGAGAGGGCAGGAATAGCGGGCGCACGCCGGGTTTCGGCTTTGTGCGCGATAGCAAGCTCACGAGCGTACTCCTCAAGCCTTTCCAGGCTCAGCAGCTCGCCGCGATAGGGCTGCCGCCCTGCGGCCTCATTGGGCTGCCAGGGCAGGCGTAAAGAGGGCAATGTCGGTCTGGTCTTCATCTGGTCGGTTGTCGTGACTAAAGGTTGGAGGCGGCTAGGCCACTACATGCCACACGTCGGACAAAGCGCGCGGCAGAGGTAGCAGCATGGCGCTGGTGTCCATACCCGCCCGCTTGTATTCCAGTATATAACTTGTTGCCTTTTACTTCGAGGGGGCAGACTGCTTGCGTTCAGCCTGGCTCGACCAGGTGAGAGCCTCGACTATGGCGTTCAGCAGCTCGGCGAGGCCGGTTACGCCCAATATAGCTACAAAGAGCCGGGTAGGACGCGGGGCGATGCGCATACCGTAAACCAGGCCCGCGCCTACCCAGGTTCCTATGCAGGTCGGGCACGACAGCAGTTCGCCAAGAACGCGGCGCGCGCCTGTGCCTTTCTCAACAACCATCTCACCTGCGCCGTATTCGTCCTCTTTGGTCACGGTAAAGGGCGCGCGCAGCGTCTCGGTAACTTTGTCGTAGGCAATCAAACGTCCACCGCGAAAAGTCGCCAATCCCAACAGCGCCAGCTCTAGTGGCCTTAGCTCCTTATCATCATCAGTTAGCTGAGCCTTGAGTGAGAATGCGCCAAAGAGAGAGAGGAAAATACCTATCAGTGTCAGACGTGTGACGGTCTCCTGCTCCTTGTTTTGTTTGTTCGCCTTTGTGGGCATAAATTACCTCCTGGAATAGACAGTAGCGGGTACTCAGCGTTATTTAGTGGCGCGGGACGTTACCTTTTCCTTGCTAACAGCGCAGCGCCTACCGCCGCGGTTATGCCTGCTCCTGCCAGAGTAAACCAGCGGCCACGTGTGGTAAGCCAGAGCTGCGTGCTATGCTCATGGGCACGGTCATCGAAGGCTCCGTGCGCACCATGATCTCCTCCTACAGGCTCCCACAGGTTGTTGGGGCGGTTCGGGTCGGCGGGCTGGTCTGTTTGCTGCGACTTGTAGCCTGTCTTGCCGAGATACCAGTCGCCAAAGCCGGGGACGAACTTGTTGCCCCACAGGAAAATGCTGGTAGAGAGGCCCACGTTCACCTCGCGCATGTAGTTGTGGGCGGCCCAATAAATAGCTTCGGCGGCCACTTCCGGCTGGTAGATAGGCGGCACGGGCTGCGCCTTGTTGGGCAGCTTGCTCTTGACCCACCCGAACTGCGGGGTGTTTAGAGCGGGCATCTGCACCATTGTTATCTTGACGTTGCTCTTGTCATGTATCAACTCGCAGCGCACCGACTCGGTAAAGCCCTGAATCGCATGCTTTGCTCCACAGTAAGCCGATTGCAAAGGTATGCCCCTGTAAGCCAGGGCTGAGCCAACCTGCACTATCACGCCTTTGTCACGGGGCAGCATCCGCCGCAGAGCAGACATAGTGCCGTAGACAAACCCCAGATAAGTCACCTCCGTGACGCGGCGGAAGCCATCCGCCTCCATCTCCTTGAAAGGGGAGAATACTGACGTCATGGCATCGTTGACCCAGATATCTATGGGCCCGAACTCCTTCTCCACTGCTTCAGCTGCCGCTTCAACCGCGTCCGCATCGGCGACATCAGTGGGCAGCACAAGGGCTTTGCCCCCAGCCGCTTCCACTTCGCGCCGTGCACCCTCCAGGCCATCTCGGTCGCGCGCCAGCAGACCGATATGCGCGCCCTCTCTGGCGAAAGCGCGCACAGTGGCACGCCCCACGCCGGCCGATGCGCCTGTAATCACTACTACCTCAGCTTTGCTCGATTTATCCATTCTCTTTCAGATGTCCTTTCTTTCTCTGCTGTCCAATTGTCAGTGGGTACTCGTAATTCGTAGCTACCCTCCGGCCTCCAGCCAACCGCCGCTAAAGCCCGCCCGTTGCAGGCCCTTCAGCAGGTACGGGCTGCGGCGCATGAGCTTCCATATTGAGCCTGAGCGATAGTTCTCGATCATCAGCACCACCGGCCCCTGGTTGATACCATAGTGGTATGACGAAACCCAGCCGGGCGCTTTGCCTGTGCCGTCTGTGAAGGTCGGGTTGAAAGTGCCCTTGTAGCCATAAGTGTTATTAATCCGCAAGTTGAGGTTGTCGAAGTATTCAATGGCAGGAAGTACGATCTCCGGCGCGAAGGGCAAGGAGGCTACCGCGGCCCAGGGCGCAATGGTGCCATCATCAGGCCCGTAAGGGACGCCACGCGCCAGGTAGTTGTAAAATCGCCGCTCTATGCCGTCTATGCGCAGCGTAGAGGGGCCGGGGCCGTCGCTGGCTGTGGTCCCCCAGCAATCTTTGCAGTAGCCGCTGAAGTTCTGCGGATTGCGCAGTGCGTATTGTTGTTGAATCAAGGTGGCTCGGCGGCTGTTCTCAAAGTAGTCTATCCCTTTCTCCCGCATATAGCTATCCTGTATCCCTTTGAAGTCCACCCACACATGTGAAAGCTGGTGGATGAAGAGCGGGCCGGCGTAGAGATATTCATGCCCGTAAACCTTCTTCCACTTGTAGGTAGAGGTCCAGGCAGGATAGCTCTCATTGGGAAGAGGGTGCGTCGGCGAGCCAAGCCCCAGCAGGTAAAGTATGAGAGCTTCGTCGTAGCCCTCCCACTTGTAGCTCAGAAAGCCGCTCTCCGCTTTCCAACCGAGGCTGACACGCGGCTCGCCATTCTGCGCCCACTGCCAATCGACCCGGCAGTAAAGTTCTTCAGCAAGCTTGCCTATCTCCTTCTCTTCAGGGGTATCGTCGTCGAAGTAAAGCGCTGCCGCCAGCATTCCAGCGAGCAGGAGCGTGGTGTCTATGGTAGAAAGCTCGCAATTCCAGGCGCGCCGCCCACTCTTCATCTCTAAAAAGTGGTAATAGAAGCCTTTGTAGCCTGTAGCATCGTTCTCCATCCCTTGCGGGCTGCTATAGAAGAAGCGGAGGGCGGCAAGGGTCCTTTGCACCGCCTCCTTACGCTTCATAAAGCCACAATCTACCCCCACAAGGTAGGCCGTGAGCGCCAGCCCCACCGCCGCGATACTGGACGGCCAGCCTTCTGCCGTTTTGTCGGCCACCAGTCCATTCTCCGGGTTGACCTCATGAAGGAAATAGCTAAAAGTCTCCCGTTGCAGACTTTCCAGCCTCTCACCATCACCGGGCCGCGAATCGCTCATGTAAGTTACTCACCGTCTTTGCACGAAGCGTCAAATAATTCATGATTCCCGAAGGGGAGCCAGCTCAATAGTGACCGCCGCTACTGAGTGCGGGGGCAAGCCGAGGTCTAAATGAATAACCCCACCCAGGTAATCGCAGCTGACCGGCTCCTTGATCAGGCACGACGCCGATTGCAATTGCGACACCTGGAGCGCGCTTAGATATTCCGGTTCACCCATATCACGCCAGGCGCGAGTGGCATTGGCGTGATACTCATCAACGCGCTCGACATATGCGGCACGAACCTCAGGCACGTTAGTAATCTGCACATGTGCTAACTCTGTGCTGATCGGGTGGCGCGGCATGGCGTGGTTGGTAAAGAGGAGGGTCAAGGTGTCGCCTTTACGTATGCCCCAGGCGCTGACCGTGCTCTCCTTATCTGTGCGCGAGAGGTCCAGCAGTTCTGTACCCAGGTTGTGCAGCAACTCAAAAGCGCGGTAAACAGGCTTGGCGATGCCCTCTATGTTGAGGAGCCCAAAGCCGCCCTGGAAAGGTACGGAGGGGAAATAGTTCTCCTCGAAGATGTCCGAGAAGGTCCACCAGCTATAGCAATCAACAAAGCTATTCACCTCCATAACGATTCTGGCGGCAAGTGCAGCTGCAAACGGCTCGTCGTGCAGAGGGTCGCGTGGGTTGGAAGATGTGCTCCATTCTGTATAGTAGACAGGCTGGCCTTTGGCCCAACTGCGAGTTTTCCTGGCGTGATCGCTCATCACGCTACTGTTGCTATTGGCAAGTTGGCTGATTGTGTCATCGCCTATCTTACCAAATGGGTCCGTTGGGTAGATGTGCGTGCTGATGAAGTCGGCTGGGAGGTCATTCTTCTCGCAGAACGAGATAAAATCCTCAATCCAGGCATTCATGGCGGTCACAGGCCCTCCCACTCGCAGTGAGGGGTCTATTCGCTTGAGCGCACCGGCACTGTAGCGGTAAAGCTTGAAGTAGTCTTCCTGCTTGCCTGTCCAGAATGCCGTCAGGTTAGGCTCATTCCACACCTCGAAGTACCATTGGCTCACCTCTTTGATCCCATAACGCTCAACGAAATGAGCCACCAGTTTCTCGATGAGTGTAGCCCAGGCATCATAATCGTTGGGCGGCGTGGCGTTTGCCTCATAGTGGAAGACTATCTTGCTGCCCGATGCCAACGTCTCAGGCATGAAGCTAAGCTCCACAAAAGGCCGCATACCGATAGAGAGGAGAAAGTCCATGATCTGGTCAGCGTTGAAGAAGGAGTAGAGGAGTTGATTCTGCTCACAGAGCAGAGTGCCCATATCATCAGAGAGGAGGGCATGGAAGCGCACATGCCTGAAGCCCAACTCCTTGTGGCATCTGATCAACTGCCTCTGCCAGTCGGCACGCAAGGCAAGGGTAGCATGCCCGCTGCCTACGGTATGCTCCCAGTTATGCGCGAATGGTTCGCCCTTCAGTGAATAGTCACATGTAAAATCAGGCATGGTTCTTCTAACAGCAATGAGTGCTGAGGACTGAGTGGCCGGTGGTCAGTGTCAGTGACGAGCTACTATTTCAACTGACCACCGGCATCCGGTCACAGCTTTATTAGAGGCAGGCCGGTTGCCTCATCCATCTCCCTCGTGAGACCTTCAGGCGTGGCAGTAAGGAAAAGCTCCAGCGTTGGGCGCACGTGGCCTTCTATAAGATGGCCGCCGAGCGCCACGCCATCAGAGTTAGCAAGCACTACATGGGCATGCAGCTTCGGCTTTCCCTCATAATAGCTTACATTCCCAACAAGGGCCGTCACCTCCACCTGCTCGTCAATCGAGTTCTTTTTGTAATCCTTCTTCGCCGGGTCGTACCAGCCGACGATGGCGCTGCTGAAAGCGCCAATAGCCGTGAAATGAGCCGATAAGAGCCCTTCCTCTCCGGCGAAGTTCGTTAGCCCTTCCATAACCTCATCTCCCGTCTCGAAGACAAGCAGATAGCTGCTTTTCTCCAGCAGGCTCAACCTCTTTGATTTCAACCAAACCTCCTGTAGCTGGACTGAGTTAGCTTAAACCGATCCAGACACTCATTGCTCGGCCCTCAGCGCGATGGATTGCTCGTGTGTGGCTTCTTGCCCAGGTCGCGCCAGTCCTTTTCCTCAACGTTAACGCCGTAGTGCTCCGCTGCCTTCTTGATGTTGGCGAACGCCTGGTCGCGCTCCGCGTCCGAGACGCCTTCAACCTGGTCAAAGCGGGCCAGGGCATTTTTTACATGCGAGGCGTCGGTGAGCGGCTCTTTTCTCTCCTTCGGGAATGCGTAAACGCTGTCGGGCAGGTCGTCCCTCTCTGAAGAGCTTAGTTTCCCATGCTCTGTATGCGGCTGCCATGTTGTTTTAGCCATTGTTATCCTCCTTGTTGTTTTTGTAGTCACTGCCGGAGCTATCTGCTCCGCCTCTTATAGCAGAGTGCAAGACCTGGGCCAGATGGAGCGGTCGGCGGCCTGTGCATTGCTCTATTTGCTCCCGGCAGCTGAAACCATTTGTGATTATCAACGTCTCCGGGTCAGCTTCGCGCACCGCCGGAAGCAGGACTCTCTCACCCGCTTTGATAGAGACATCGTAGTGTTCTCCCTCCTCGAAGCCGAAGGCCCCCGCCATGCCGCAGCAGCCCGAGTCCAGTATCTTGTAATCCAGCCCCAGCTTTTGCAAGACCGCGCTTTCGGCGCCCATCCCCAGGATAGATTTGTGATGGCAGTGACCATGCACAATAGCCTTGCGCTTGAGCTGTGGCAGGCGGTAATCACGGGCCTTCTTCTCCAGGAACTCGCTCAGGAGGAATGTCTGCTTGCTGAGCCGCTGCGCGTCATCATCGTCCGGGAACAAGCTTAGGAGCTCGTCCCGGAAGACCGAGACACAGCTAGGCTCCAACCCCACTATCGGCACCCCCGCTCGAATCTCGCCTCGCAGCGCATCGAGGATTTCCGTGAGCATATGCTCGGCGAGGTTGAGCATACCCCAGTCATAAA
>JADEYI010001590.1_pt1 | contig 16002 bp, 19 predicted proteins | sample 8542331 | NCBI WGS metagenome assembly JADEYI01 (sample SAMN16510988, study PRJNA670497) | mine drainage metagenome | isolation source: biofilm near Copperflume 1 | place: Germany: Marsberg coppermine Kilianstollen | collected 2018-02 | reverse complement strand
TAGTATGCCTAGCAGATGCAAAAGCGGTCATGTTATTTCCGTGAGTGCCCTAAGGCAGCTCCTCAGAGTTGAAAGGAAGGTTTACTATGGCAAAACTTCTCGGACCCGATTTTATCAGCTTGCAGGTACGTGACCTCTCCGTCTCGCGCGCGTTCTATATAGAGACGTTGGGCTTGACAGAAGATACGCGCTTCAGCGCTCCCGATTTTATCCTCTTCGATACCAACTCGATCCCCTTTGCTCTTCGCGAAGCAAAAGTGGACATGGATAATGCTCAGCAGCCAGGACGGGGTATGACGCTCTGGATCGACTGCGATCATGTCAATGAGATGCATGCCACATTGGACGCGGCTGGAGCCACCATCATCACGCCGCCCTACGACGGTCCATTTGGGCGCACCTTCGTCTTTGCCGACCCCGATGGGTACCGCATTACGGCCAACGAAAACCCCTGGGACCGCTTCCCCCTGGGTGGCAGGTCTCAGAGGTAGCTTTCATTGGTAGGTTTTTTGAAACAAGCGCTCGTCAGAGGTGTCATCCTGAGCGCAGCGAAGGATCTTCCGCCGAGCCGCACGCAGATCCTTCGCTGCGCTCAGGATGACACCTCCCACCTGACCGGTTCTTTTCCGAAAAACCTACTTGTGAAAGACCAGGGGTAGCAGGTGCGTTTGCTCACCGAAAACGGTGAGCAAACGCACGACCCTCAATTCGTTGTACGCGCTTCCTCTTCGCCAGTGACGCCTGTTACAGGCGTGTTCGCGTCGAACAACGCTCGTAAGTAATCATTCAGGAACATGCCGTCGGGGTCGAGCGCGGCGCGGATACAGCGGAAATCGTGCCAACGGGGATAGAGCGGGGCCAGTTCTCGCGCCGTGCGCGTGTGCAGCTTGCCCCAGTGGGGACGACCCTGGTAGCGTTTGAAGATTTCTTCGACGTGGGAAAAATAGGACTGGTAGGGCATCCCCCTGTACATATGCACGGCGATATAGGCCGATTCGCGCTGGTAGGCGGGACTGAGCCAGATATCATCGCCATGCACGAAACGGCATTCCAGCGGGAAGTTTACCGCGAACTGGCGCTGCTCGATACATTGCTGGATTTCGGTGATAACCGCTCGCGTGTGTTCCGCCGGGATGTTGTATTCCATCTCCTGGAATCGCACCATGCGCGGCGTAGAGAAAAGGCGATGGCTGTAGTTGATCTCATCCACGTTGGCAATCGAGTTGCCTGAGATTTTGCAGACGCTTTTAGCCAGGCCAGGTATGGCGCGAGACATGGCGCATAGCGACCCATAAACCCAGTTCTCCAACACGATCTTGTTGAGCGTTCCCCACAGCGTATTTTTGCCCGGCGGTTCGCTGGTAGGATTGATGAACTTGGCCTGCACCCATTCGGTATAGGGGAACCAGAAAAACTCGAAGTGGCTGTTCTCTTGCTTGTATTGTTCCAGGTGGTCGAGGCAATCACTCAGTTTTTTGCGCAGCCCCTGGTAATGCAGGACTTTGGCGGGTACCACGCGCAGCTTGACGCTGGCGATTATCCCCAGCGCTCCTAGCGAGACCTGTGCCGCCTTAAAAATATCGGGATGCTGTTCGGGTGAGCATTCCAGCAGTTCCCCGGTGGCTGTCACCAGGGTGATACCCTCAATCTGGGTGGCAAGCGAGCCAAACGAAATGCCGGTACCGTGCGTGCCTGTGCTGATGGCTCCCGCGATGCTCTGCACATCGATATCGCCAAGATTCTCCTGGGCCAGCCCGTGCGCCAACAATGTATCTCCCAGCAGCTTGAGTTTTGTGCCACCCAGCACGGTTACGGTTCCGTGTTCAGCGTCAATCGACTGGATGCCCTGTAAATTATCCAGCGACAGTAATACGTCGTCGCTCTGTGCGAGCGGGGTGAACGAGTGTCCCGAACCTACGACGCGCACGTGCCGCCCCTCGCGCGCAAAGACACCGACACGCTGTTCCAGTTCGTTGATACTACCCGGCATCACAACCTGTCGAGGTTGTCCTTTTACAGAACCAGACCAGTTCTGCCAGCGCGTCCCCTGCGTTACAGCCATATCTAAATCCTTGAATTCCTTGTGACGAGGTGATGAATTACCTGGGTTCTTCAACAAAGAACGCTTTGGCTTTGTCCTGGTCGTTGACGAAAATACAGATGGTCGCGACCGCATTAATCATGAAATGCCTCCTTGTACGTTTTACTGGTATGCATTCCTGTCTGACACTTTATCAGTGTATGCATACCCTGACACAATGTCAAGGTTGAATCTTCTGGTGATTACCCATTAGTGCGCCCGAGATGCTTCGCTGCGCTCAGCATGACAGCTCTCTGGCATTGGCTGTCATGCTGAGCGCAGCGAAGCATCTGTAGGGCGAATGCGTGCAGCAGACCTGACTCACGTATTCCTGCGGACTTACAGGTAATCACCAGCGAACCATCAAATTGCTGAAAGAAGAGGAATAGTTAATGACCACTCAACATACTATCCGGCGGCTGGCGATTGTTACCGGAGCAAGTCGCCGCCGTGGCATTGGAGCAGCCGTTTGCCTGGCGTTAGCACGGGCAGGGGCTGATATCTTTTTCACCCATTGGAGTCCCTATGATCGACTCATGCCCTGGGGAGCAGAGGAAGAGGAACCAGATCTGCTGCAAAAGCTGGTAAGGGCGCAGGGTGTGCGTTGTGAGCATATGATGGTCAATCTTGCAGAGGTAGACGCGCCACAACGCATCATACAAACCGTCCAGGCTCAATTGGGGACTGCTTCTATCCTTGTCAACAACGCGACGCATGATGATACGCAGGCTCCCTTTGACCAGTTGGATGCGCAGACTTTGGATGCCTATTACGCCGTGAATATGCGCGGCACCATGCTGTTGAGCATTGAGTTTGCGCGAAGTTTCATGTTGCCTGCCGGTGGGCGCATTATCAACCTGACATCGGGGCAAGGACGCGGCGCGATGCAAGGGAAATTAGCCTATGTCGCCACGAAGGGAGCTATCGAGGCTTTCACCGTCACGCTGGCTGTCGAAGTTGCGCCGCGAGGCATCACGGTAAACGCGGTCGATCCCGGCCCTACCGACACGGGATGGATGAGTGAAGAAGTAAAGCAAGAACTTCTGCCACGCTTCCCCATGGGACGGATAGGCCAGCCCGACGATGCAGCACGCATCATTACTTTTCTGGCAAGCGAAGATGCTGCCTGGGTGACAGGTCAAATCATTCGCTCGACAGGCGGGTTCTAAAGTGCGCTCGAATTCAGCCTTAATGACTATTTATAAGCGAGATCGGTAAGACTCGCCTACCGTCTGTCTCGTCCGTTTCCTGTCATCCTGAGCGCAGCGAAGGATCTCTCCGCTCAGTCTTGTGAGTGTATTACAGAGATCCTTCGCTGCGCTCAGGATGACAGCGGCATCCGTCCGCCTGTTGGGGAAGCGGTACCACCAATATCACAGAGATCCTTCGCTTCGCTCAGGATGACAGGACCAGGGCGTTGGGCTTCCCATACTTCACAAACCTACTAAAGTATCAAGTTCATTTGAGCCATGCCTGAAAATTCATAAGAGCATGTCAATGTGTAGAACATCAAGTGAGCAAGTTTTCAGTAGGGTGAATTTTACGACTATATGAAAGTACGCCCGTCACCGCGATAGGTTGTCACTGTATCGACGATGGTTCCATTGGAAACAAGATAGAGGTGCGTAAAGCGTTCGCAGAGTTCACCGGCCTTGCTGTGGCGCATGAAGATAGGATCACCTATGGTGAGCGAGAGCGGTCCGTTGTAGCGGATGGGCGTCTGCACCTCGCCCGCGCCTTCGAGCGAGAGCAGTTTCGCGCCCGGCGGCAGGTAGGGTGCCGGCTGTTTTTCCGGGCCGACCGAGCCAGAGGCGATGTAGCCGCCGCCCAGGCAGGTGTAGAGTGATGGTTGCGGGCGGCGCACAATCTCGATAGCATAGGCGGCAGCGGGTGAATAGCGGAAATCGCGGTAGTTATCGAAAAGCGCGGGGGCGTAGAAGCCCGAACCGACGGTGATTTCTGTCACAACGGCCTCATTGCGCGTGGAGTCGATGCTGCCCGTGCCGCCGCCGTTGACGAAGCGCGGCGTAATGCCGGAGGAACGCGCTAAAGCAACGATAGCGGCGCGCCGTTCGGCTATTTCGCGGATTGAGCGCCGCTTGAGGCGACGAACCAGGGCATTCTTCGCTTTTTGCCCGGGAAAGTTATCACCCAGGCCCGCGATTTGCGCTTCGTAGCCCATCAAACCGTCCAGGAAAACATGGGAAGAGGCTTTGACGCTTTCGATGATGGGTCGCGCCTGCTCTACAGTGCGCACAGGAGAGCGCCAGACGCCGAAATGCAGGCCGGGAACATCCATCGACATATCGATTTCGAGACACAGGGGCAAGCGAGTGTCATACCGGGAAGCCAGGGTTTCGATGCGCTCGACGTGTTCAACGCTGTCGATCATCGACGTAATGTGCGCTCCATCCGCCGTTGCGCGCGCGACAGCAGCGATATCATGCTCGTTCCAGGCGGGATACCCAATCAGCAAATCTTTGAAACCCTGAGAGGCCAGGTAAACAGCCTCAAGAGCGGTATAGCACATGATGCCCTGAAAGCAGGCGTCCGCCGCGAAAACACGCCGCAATATGGCAAGGCTGCGGATGGACTTGGAGGCAAGCCGTATCCTCTTGCCACGCGCCCGCGCAACAATCTGGCGAATATTCCGGTCGAGCAGGTCAAGATCGACAAACGCGAACGGCATCGGATGCCCGTCGAAAATCTTTTTGTAATACTCATAATTCCGTTCGCGCTCGTCTTTTCTATCAGAGGCAGATGAAAGTACGCTTGCGCTGGCAATTTCGATCAGTGGCTGCTCCTGTTGTTCGCTCTCCAACTGCTGATCCTGCATGGTAGCTACTCCTTGCGTATGTGAGGCGGTTGCATAAGATACATCTTATCATACAGCAAAAAGCGCATGCCGGACGAGAGCAGATTTTACATACGAAGGGAAACAACGACAATTGGCGCAACGATAGATGATTAGCGAGAAACCGCGCCGGATACAAAGAAGGCCATGATGACCAGCCAGCTAATCACAAAGGCAATCAACAGGCGCAGGGCCAGGCCAGAAAGCGGAAAAGAGCGACGACGAGATGTGATCTGCGTTTCAATTTCTTTGGTAGATGTAGACATAGTATTGCTCCGTAAATAATGATAACTTCTTCAACCTCCCGTACGGAGGAAAAATAGGCTTTCGCGCCTTTCATCATTATTAACGTAAAGAGCACCCGTACTTAACATAGAAAGTGGCGGCAATGCCCGGATGGGTTAGCCGCCACTTCTTCATTGAGCGCGAAACCGTTACTTGCCGAAATAGCGTTTATCCTGGCACTGCTGGCATTCGCAACTGGCGCGCAGTTTTTCGTATGTGAAGATACCGGTATGGTGTCCGTCTTCCCAGATGGGGGTCAGGCCATAGCGCCCGACAGGTTCGATATTCACCAGCGTGGTCTCTTCGATACTCAGGCTAGTTTTATTCTGCAACATGCCGGGCTGGCCGCCTTCGCCCGCGCACCAGGCGCAGGGGCAGGCCCAGCGCAATGTTTCCCAACTATGTATACTCTCGTGTTCATCGCTCCAGATCAGGGTTAGCTGCCGCTTTTCATCATCCAGCACGAATGACAGTGGCGTTGGGTGTTTATATTGGTTCATGTATGTCCTCAGTGGAGTATCGTTCCATGTTGTAGTGTAATAATAGTCCATCAAAGTTCGTTGAGCCACTTTGGCTGTCATTCTGAGCGAAGCGAAGAATCTCCCGTCGGCTTGAGATTCTTCGCTTCGCTCAGAATGACAGACAGGACGGCTCAAGGAAGTTTGACAGCCTAATAACCGCACCCACATTATATGTCTTCGGGAAGAGATAGTCTATACTGCCTGCACGGGCTGTTGGAGTTCTCCTCGCGAACGACGCCGGGCGAAACCTACCAGGGTTGCTTTACCGAGCGCGTTGGGAAAGAGACGGCGCAGGAGACGCGCAATGCTGGAGACCAGACGAAATGCCAATGTATGGGCGATGGTCCAGCGCAATCCATATGCTTTTCGTATATCTGATGGGAGTTGGCCGATGGTGATGAGGCGCACGATCATCCACAACGGCTTGCGCAGCAGGGGCAGGGGCGGGTAGAGAACCTCGCGGGCGATGAAATGGGCGGCAGCGCCAATGGCAATCTCTCCTGAAGGAAGCGCATCGCGGATGTGTTGCTGCGCGGCGGCATAGCTGGCCGGGAGAGTTACATCAGTGAGGCCGAGGTGCCGCGCATAGCGACACGACTCCTGCCAGTACTGTTCGCACTGCTCCGGGGAGAGTGGCCCAACAAACGTCTTATAGGCGGTGAGAAGGCTATCCACGAAGGCGATATGCACCCACAAAAGTGGTAAAGGTTCCATGGCGCTGTAAGGCTCACCGGCTTTGTAACGCCCGCTGCTTTCTGAGAGCGTCCCATGAACGGTATGGTGCAGGAGATTGATATGACGAGCCATAGCGTTCGCCTCGGCGGTGCTGCCAAAGATCAAAACCGCCATCCCCTGAATAGTCCGATAGACACGCCCGAAAGGGTCTTCGGCGAAGGCGCTGTGGTCAAGCGCCCCCTGCGCGACGATAGGATGGGCGGCCTGCATCAAAAAGGCCCTCGCGCCCGACAAAATGAGCCATTGTTCCTCGTGCAAGAGCCAGGTCAACGAGTCCGGGCCGAGCAAGCCCGGGTCGGGCTGAGGATCGCTAATGGGAAGTTCGCCCGGCATATCAGCGCCGCTGGCCCAGTGGATGATGCGCATCGCATCGAGGGGCTTATGCATGGGTTTCTTTTCTTCTACTATTAGCACCGTGATGGCTTTATACAATACAATCTTACTCTTCTACAGTTCTATTATAGATCACCTTTTTGCTTCTCTGCAACGCATTCGGGCAGGGTGACTTAGCAGTGTAAGATGTGGGTTGGCGCGGGCTAAGCCCGCGCCAACCCACATCTTACACTGCTAAGTCACCCTTAAATCTCAGGCCACACGCGCCACGACGGCGGTGATATTATCTTTGCCGCCCATTTCGTTAGCGCGTTCGATGAGGCGCTGTACGCTCTCCTGCGGCTCGTACTGCTGCACGATGGTGACTACTTCCTCTTCTGGTACCAGTTCTGAAAGCCCGTCGGTACACAGCAGGAGCAGATCGCCTGCCTGCACCTTTGCGGAGAAGGTGTCTACTTCAACAACGTCTTTTTCGCCTAAACACCGGTAGATCTTATTGCGATCGGGATGATCTTTGGCCTGCTCTTTTGTGATCAACCCGTCACGAAGCTGCTGCGCCACAACCGAGTGATCGAGCGAAATCTGGTGCGCCTGCCTATCACGCACGATGTATGCGCGGCTATCTCCTACATTAGCCACGTAAACGGTATCTCCCTGGACAACAGCAGCTACACAGGTTGTTCCCATCATTTGATCCGGTTCCGGTTTTGGAGACATCGCCATGTTCTCATTATAAATGCGGGCGTTGGCCTGTTCGATAGCCAAGCGCAGCAAAGCTTCTATATCGTCGCTCTGTTGCTGATAGTAGACATCACGGATGGTATTGACGGCCAGTTGGCTTGCCACCTCACCACGAGAATGACCACCCATACCATCGGCCACAACGAACAGGATGCCCTTGCTCTCCATTACCTTCTGGTCTTCGGGCTGAATTGAGATGACGCTATCTTCGTTCAACTTACGTTGCAGGCCAATGTCGGTACGCTGCGCGAAAACAATGTTTGTGACACTCATATAGTTTTTACTCTGCCTTTCTTCGATTGGATGTAGCAATGCTTTGAACGCGCTCCGGTATTCGATAAAAAGGGAAACACCCAGGTCATAGAGAACGACGCCCCATAAACGCAGCACACCGCTTCTGCCCTGCCACTGCATGGCCTCGCGGTAACTGTCGCGGAAGGTGCGCGCCATCTCACGAGCGTACATGCGGCGAAATTGCGCGGGATAGCAGCGCAACAGCAGGCCATAGAGCCGGCACGAAAAGCTCCTGTCGTGGTTCGTCGATGAAGCGCTCATGATAGACCTCCTATGGCCTCTGAGCCGCCTATGACCTGTTTCGACCGGGCCAGTAGCACAATTTGATGGAGACGCAGCACTTCAGCTTGCATAACCCGCAAACCGAAACTGGTGAGGCGATAGTAGCGCCGTCTTTCATCGTCCAGCGCGGGATCGGGCCGCTCGCCCGTCTCTTCAATCAGGCCATCGGCCAGCATACGTTTGATCGATCCATACAGCGTGCCAGGCCCCATTTTCACGTGACCTCCAGCGCGCCTCGTCACCTCCTGCATAATGCCGTACCCGTGACGCTCGCCGTCAGCCAGCGCCAGCAGGATATGCAGCACAGCGGGTGTGAGCGGGATCATTTCCTCCGCATTACGTGATTCGTTTTTCATGTGTTACTCCCAGTTTTGAAGGGTATTACCCGATATTGTACAGTTATATCATACATGGATATATCCGCTATCGTTATAGTACCTTGTGATTCGTTTTTTGTCAAGAGACCAACCGAACGCAGCGATTGTTACTCATACTCAGGGCTTCCGTCATACGAAATAGACCTATGTATATGCTTGTTTACTATTTTCGGACTTCTGAATACTCAACGTAAAACAGGGGTGGGACACAATGATGCTATTTGTAATTGTTGGGGGAATTGTCAGTCTGCTAACGGCAGCCATCGGCGCATTACTTGCTTTGCGCATCCAATTGGGCGCGTTAGATGAAAGGACGGTTGAGCGTGAGGCGTGGGAAAATGCGCAGGAGGGCCATCAGTATGCATGGCAAATGCGAGAAAGAAAAGCCTCACTACTCTTCGAGCAACAAATCACGAGCCAGGTACAGCACATGCAGGAAGAGTGGCAGCAGTGGGAAGCTCGATTCAATGACCATTCCCAAAAATTAAGCCAGGAATACGCGCTTAACACGTTGCCCAGGGTTGAGGAAACGCCACTTTCGCTAGATGGGCATCACCATGTTACCTACGCGCCGCCAAACTGGCAACCACCAACGTTTTACGAGGCTGATTTGCGCGAGCGCGATTTCTCTCACCGCTACCTGGGAGAAGCAGATTTCCGTAAAGCCCAGCTCAGCGGAGCCAATTTCTACATGGCTGATTTGCGCGGCGCGTGTCTGGCCGGGGCAAATCTGGCCGGGGCAAGCCTGGTAGGAGCCAACCTGACCGACGCTGATTTGCGCGATGCCAACCTGTCAGGAGCGAACATGCTGGTCGCTGATCTGCATGATGCCATTTTATACAGGGCACATTTGCCCGGCGCGCGCAACTTGACGCCGCAGCAACTGTATCACGCGAGCTACGATCATACAACGCAGCTTGATCCAGAAATCGATATAACCCGCACGCGAGTACCTGCTACTCCTACGAAAAACACGGACCCCTCTATCACTCCCCAGGGGATAGAGTCGCCTCTTTTGTCTCCACAAGCATCAAATGATAACCCGCAGGACCGAGAGGCAGCAAGTCTTCCAGCACAAAAACCAGAAAATACGCATACTGGAGCATTTGATACAGCCATTTCCAGGATAGGACAAAACGGCAGAAAACGAGCAAGGGTAAGTTAAGTGGTCTTCGATGACCTGTCGAACGCGCTTGATGTGCAGACCGAGCAGAGCCTGTGGGAACGAGTTTTTGCCCGGAAAGATGCTACCTGCCTGGTGGTCACACACCGGCACGCCGCCCTCCAGCGCGCCGACAACATCATCGTCCTCACAGACGGCATAATCGACGCGCAGGGTACGCTCAGCGAACTGCTTGCCACCAACGAAGAGATGCGCAGACTGTGGCACGGCGAGATCGCTGGAGAGGAATAAAGACGAGCATCCAACGCGAGATGGCGACGCCATCTCGCGTTGGATGCTCGTCTCTTCTTTACCATGTGAAGCAGTTTAGTAAAATTGTGCTATACTACACGCAATGTGGCGGAGTGGGCGGTGGAAAAAACAACGCGGAGGGAGAGAATAGAGCATGGCAGAACAGCATTTGCCACTGGCAGGCAAAATCGCGCTTGTGACTGGCAGTAGCCAGGGCATTGGGCGCGCAACCGCCCTGCGTCTGGCACAGTCTGGCGCTGATATAATTGTCAATTTTCGCAATAACGCTGGCGCGGCAGCAGAGGTTAAAGAGCAAATTGAGGCGTCGGGGAGACGTTGTGTTGCGATTCAGGCTGACGTGAGCCAGGAAGAAGAGGTCAATCGTCTCTTCGCAGAGGCCGCTAGCGCGATTGGCGGGGTGACAATCCTGGTCAACAACGCGGGTACTACACGAGATAAGCTTATTTTGCAAATGACGCCCGCCGACTTTGACCACGTGATCTCGACTAATTTACGTTCAGCTTTTCTTTGCACGAAGGCTGCGCTGCGCAGCATGATGAGAGCGCGCTGGGGACGTATCGTGAATATTTCTTCACCAGCGGGTCTGTTAGGCAGTGCAGGACAGGCCAATTACAGTGCGTCTAAGGCAGGCATTATCGCGCTCACCATCAGCACAGCGCGCGAAATGGCGAGTCGCACCATTACGGCCAATGCCATCGCGCCGGGCTTCATTCCTACCGAACTCACCTCTATCTTAACGGACCAGCAGCGCAAATTTATGCTCGATGTTACCCCGCTGGGCCGGCATGGCACACCGGAAGAAATAGCATCGGCCATCAATTTTCTATGCTTGCCGGAGGCGGGCTATATCACCGGCCAGATTCTGGCTGTGGATGGCGGGATGTCCATGCATATTTGATGACGCAGGGTATATTCGTGAAACTTTTTGAGCGCAGTTTCCATCTAAAAGTTAAATGTGGGTTCATTTGAAGGAGACTGCCCTATGAGTATGATTGAAACAGAAGAAACGAACCGGTTTACATTCGAGGCGTTTGCCGCGCATCCCTTTTACACCGAAATCAACCGCTCGCTCGTTCGCCAGGCTCTCACCTCCCTGGCGGCGCGCCCTGCTAACGCCACGCTGACCGTCGTAGATATGGCATGTGGCACGGGAGCCGTCACCCGTCTGATCGCGCAAGAGATGCAACGCCAGCACAAACAGGTGCGCATCATAGGCGTTGACCCCTCGGCGGAGGCGTTGCGACGAGCGCAAAAAGGCATGGAAATAATTGGCGCGAAGGCGGAATTTATTCAAGGCGAGGCGAGCGACCTGCCGCGTATCGTGCAAAATGCCGACGCCGCTTTCTTCTGCAACGCTATCCACCTGTTGCCTGATAAGCTCGCTGCTTTCAGGCTAATGGCGAGTATTCTTGCTCCCGATGGCGTTTTTGCCTGCAATAGCGGTTTTTACGACGGCACCTATGTCGAGGGAACGGAACGTTTCTATCGACTATGGACCAGTCGCGCCGTGCGCTGGCTGCGCAAGGAACATCCCGAAGTGCGCCTGTCGCGCGAGGCAAAGGCCATGGCGATGCAATGGCTCAATAGTAAAGAGTATGTCTCGCAGCTTAAACAGGCCGGTTTTGCGCACGTCCAGGCGCACCAGGAAACAGGCATCGTTTCAGTGGATGCCTGGTGCGATATAGGTCACTACTGGCTCTTCATCGAAGGAGCGTTGCCGGGTGTGCCATTGTCGCTGGGCGCGGCAGCGCTGGAAGTTGCTGTCTACGAGGCTGGCCGGGAAATGGGCGTAACTGAGACACCGCGCAACTGGCTGCAACTGATCGCCTCCAAAAAATAAACGCGAACTCCATTTTGTGTTACAATTAAAGGAGACACTGCTATGCTGGGCGCCTACGTGGAGCGTCGCTACATAAAGTTCTCCTGACACATGGGAAAGGAGTTCGTCCCGATGGAATGGGCTATTGCTTCGGCAGCGTTTCTGGCCTCGGCGGTCGAATTTGTCGAAGCTTTTACTATCGTGCTTGTTGTGGGCATTACCATAAACTGGCGCAGTTCGCTGGTTGGAGCGTTGGCAGCCGCAGCCACGCTTGCGCTAATCGTTGGTACGCTCGGTGTCGCGCTGGTTAAATGGGTTCCCCTCACCGATTTACGTCTTTTTGTTGGCATCATTCTAATTCTTTTCGGTCTGAAATGGTTGAAAAAAGCCATCCTGCGCTATAGCGGACTGAAGTCGCTGCATGACGAAGAGGCCATTTTTGAAGAGACAATGGCGGAAGTGCGCGCGCGTGGCGAAACTATCGCGCCCCGTATTCATCCTTTCGGCGTGGCGCTCTCTTATAAAGCGGTATTGCTCGAGGGGCTGGAAGTTGCCTTTATCGTAATTACCTTTGGGAGCAGCATTCAATCGACTGCCGGGAACGGCATCGGCTCCGCGGCTATTGGCGCGGCCATCGCGGGTATACTGGTTATTACGGCTGGTGTTCTTGTCAAAGCTCCATTGACGAAAGTTCCCGAAAATACACTCAAGTTTGTGGTTGGAGTTATGCTTACCTCTTTCGGCACCTTCTGGGCAGCCGAGGGTTTCAACTATGAATGGCCTCTATCTGATGCGTTTATTCCCATCCTGGCCGTCATCTTCTTACTGGCATCCTACCTGCTGGTCACATTCCTGAAGCAGCAGAAACGGCGTCAACTGGCGCTCAGTAAAGCGGAAGCGCTGGAGGAGGCGCGCCCATGAAGACCCTGAAAGCCATCTACAATTTTATCGTGGGCGACATGATTATCCTGATTGGCATCCTCATCATCGCCATTGTGCTTGGCCTGATCGCCAACATCGCGGCGTTGGCTCCTTTGCGTGTTGCCATCGGCCCCATTCTGATTGTCGCCGCGCTACTCGTCCTTTCAGCAACGCTCTATCGCGAAGCCAGGGGGAAACGCTAATCTATAGCATCAGACATGGCGAGCCACGCCCTTCAGCGTGACGCAGAACCCGGTAGCGACACCCCTTGCGGGTGTCCCGTGCGCGACTATCGTGCAGTGCAGGGAGACGGGACACCCGCAAGGGGTGTCGCTACTGTTGACTTCTGGCAGTAGAATTGCTATCATGAGGCGTATAAGGGTATTTTAGATGTAATTACAGGCGCAGGGAGGGACGGTATGCAATACAATGATGTGACGGACTGGCGCGAACTGCTGAAGTTGATTATTCAGGAACCTGAGATCAGGAAGCGTATCGACAACGAAATTGGTAAACATGCAGTAAATATCAAACGCTGGATCAACGGCAAAGCCGAACCTCGAGTGCAGAACCTCAAGCAACTATTGGATGTGATCCCCGAGTATCGCGAGCAATTCATTGACCTGCTTGGTGATGACTATGCCGATGCGTTTTACACCGACGCTATTGATGCCACAAAAGATATTCCAGCACTGTTTATTACGAGCGTCTTATCGGCCCGCGCCAAATCCCACAAAGAAATACGCTACTGGTCGCTATGCAGGCTCATCATTGAACAAGCTATCGGGCAACTGGACCCTGACCGGCTGGGTATAGCGATCACAGTTGTGCGCTGTATGAAGACAGATAAGCATACTCACATACGTTCTTTGCGCGAAACCGCCGCTTTTGGCACATCTCCCTGGCCGGGAAATCTCGATCAGCAAGCAATGTTCCTGGGCGCGGAATCTCTGGCCGGGCTGTGTGTGAGTAGCTGTAGAGAGGTTCAAAACAACGATATTAGCAGCAACTCTAGTCTGCTTCCCGCTCACCAGGTAGATTTTGAACTGAGCGCGGCAGCGGCCCCCATTTTACTTTCTGGTAGATGCGCTGGCTGTATGCTGGTTTCCAGCACCCAGCCGAATTTTTTCCTGTCTCAGCACCGGCTCGCGTTCATTCGCAATTATGCCAATATGCTCGCGATTGCCTTTGAACCCCACGAATTTTACGAATCGAGTGATATCCGGCTTGAAGTCATGCCACTACACACCGTACAGCGCAATTACTTCAGCGATTTCCACAGCCGCACGCTAGAAATTGTTGCGGAAACAAAGCAATCGTCTCAGGAGGCAGAACAGATAGTATGGGAAGAACTGGAAGAGACCCTTCTGGCGGTACAGAGACAGAAACAGGCTATACCGGCATAAGGTAGGCGCGATGGTAAAGGGTTGCAATGTTCGACGACTTCACAGAAACGCTAGATACGCGCTGGGTACAGACCTGCACCGGTAGTGGCACGCTCCAGGTTGCGGATTCGAGCCTGCGTATGTTGTGCGATGCCGTGCAACAGGGCCAGTATAGCGACGCGCAAATCGACGATTATGGACGTTTGCCGCGCTCAAAGTTTCCCTGGAAACCTCCCGTGCGAATGGAAGTGCGCGCGCGTTCTTCATTACCGGCAGCTACCCACTACAGCGCTAAAGAGCAGACGAACGTTTTGCGCGGCACAGCAGGTTTCGGCTTCTGGAACTACCCATTTTCTGTGCGCGGCGATGTGCTTATGTTGCCAGAAGCGGTGTGGTTTTTCTATGCCTCGCCACCTTCCAACATGGCGCTGGTTCCCGGCGTACCTGGCCGGGGCTGGAAAGCCCAGGTTGTGCATAGTATGCGCCCTGCAGCGCTGGTCTCTACTTTCCCGTTGGCAGTTACTGCCGCGCTCGGCAGGATAAGCGGCGAAACGCGCCCCGCCGCGCGCTGGATGCAGCGTCTGACGGGGGCGCAAGAAACGGTGTTGGATGTAGAGATGGCCGACTGGCACACCTATTCACTGGATTGGTTGCCTGACGAGGCTACTTTCAGGGTCGATGGCAAACTGGCGCTTCGCGCTCCCCGGCCACCCACGCGCCCACTTGGTTTCGTAGCGTGGCTCGACAACCAGTTTGCCATCGTAACCCCACGCGGCAACTTCCGCTTCGGCACGCTCAAAAGCGACCGCCAGTGGTTGGAAATGGACTCGGTCAGAATTGAAACATCGTAAGTTATTTTTCGGCTAACTTCAACACCTCGTCAATGATACCATACTCAACCGCTTCCACCGCGCTCATGTAGTAGTCACGTTCCGTATCGTGCTTGATACGTTCCATTGGCTGCCCGGTGTGTTCGTGAATGATATCGTTCAACACATCGCGCGTGTGCAGTATTTCGCGCGCATGAATATCGATATCGGTGGCCTGCCCGGCTAATCCTCCCTGAATGAGAGGTTGGTGAATGTGAATGCGGGCGTGTGGCAGGGCGCGTCGCAAACCATGATCGCCTGCCATCAGCAGGACCGTGCCAAAGCTGGCAGCGTATCCCACGCAGGTGGTGACAATCGGGCAGGGCAGGTGACGCATGGTGTCGTAAATCGCCAGACCCGCCTGCACCGAGCCACCGGGCGAGCTAATGTAGAGATGAATCTCGCGTTCGGTGCTTTCAGACGCCAGAAAAAGCAACTGGGCCACTACCAGGCTCGCCATCGACTCCTCAACGGGACCATTAATCATGATGATGCGCTCGCGCAGCAAGCGCGAAAAAATGTCATAGGCGCGTTCCCCGCGTCCCGTTGTTTCGATCACGGTTGGAACCAGTAAACTCGAAGACATGAATGTGTTTCCTTTCAATAATCAGATGTTGGCAAACACTCAGGCTCGTTTCTGCCGCACGAAGTAGTAATAGACCTTCTGCCTTTCACTATCTCGCAAACGGCCTACACTGCCCAGTTCATCGAACTGGTTAAAAGATGTTTCGTTACGCATCGTTGTAGAGCCTGCCAGCAGCCAGCCTGCATCCCCCAGTTCGTTCAAATCTTCCGCGCCCGGCAAAGTCGCTTCACGCAGATCGACGGTCAGCACATGATACTCCCATTGCAGCGGGGCGTCCGGCACCTGTTCATACACTATTGGCACAGGCGGAAACATACGCACGTCCTTTTGTTCGGACATACGTACTCCAAAGTACATCGAGGCATGGCTATTCATTTTCATCTTCCTTTCGCTTCTCTTAAAACTTCCCTTGAGAACACTGGCGAGCTCACCTCCCTGTCATCCTGAGCGCAGCGAAGGATCTCTTCTACCACGAGCAAGCTCCT
>JADEYI010001589.1_pt1 | contig 16005 bp, 21 predicted proteins | sample 8542331 | NCBI WGS metagenome assembly JADEYI01 (sample SAMN16510988, study PRJNA670497) | mine drainage metagenome | isolation source: biofilm near Copperflume 1 | place: Germany: Marsberg coppermine Kilianstollen | collected 2018-02 | reverse complement strand
GCTATGCGCTGGGCGCATCTCCTGATGTCGCTCTCCTTCTCTCTCAGTCGGGGTAAGTCTGCAAGGCTTACCCTGGAGAAACTTAGAGCGGTGAGCTATCTCGAGTGGTAGTCCCGGAGGTAGCTATTGGCTACGAACCAGTTTGTCAGCCTTCAGTACGAAGCTCAGGGTGAACTTGCCGTTTTTGCTGCTGACCATCTGGAGGTTGTCGCCCTCGAGGGTAATGCTGTTTTGGCTCAAGGCCACTACCCTGACCTTGCCAATCCCACCCCAGCTTTTGCTTTTGCCGTTGCGGTCGTCAATGAGGCTGAGGCTGCCTTGAACCCCTTTGCTGGCCGGGTTGCCCACCACATATACCCCTTTGGCCTTGGGCACTGAGTTTAGCTCGAGCTGCAAAAAACGCTCGTTGTAGTTGGGAGTGAGGCCGGCTTTGGGGGTGGAAGTCATATAAACTCCGAACACCGAGGCCTTCTGGGCGATATCTCCCCGCACTCGAATCAGGGTCTGGGCAGGATATTTGCCCAGGTCATAGCCTTTGATCTTGAGGCTGAAGCTACCCCCATAGGCCGGGCTAAGGCCAGTCTGGGCCAGGGCACTGAGGGCTAAAACCACCAGGACAATCCAGATTCGGTTTCTCATATCCCATCCTGTTTAGCAGACGGTATTCTGAGGCTTATGAAAATCACCTGTATGGTGCTTGATTCTGTAGGGCTAGGCTACTTGCCCGATGCCCCTCAGTTCGGCGACGAGGGGGCTGATACCCTCGACCACACCGTGCTCAAGACCCGCCTCGAGTTGCCCCACCTGGCGGCATTGGGCCTGGGCAACGTCCCCGGAGTCCACACTCTGCCCAAAACCGAGCACCCGCAGGGCGGGTTTGGCCGGATGCGAGAGGTCAACCCCGGCAAGGACACCTCTACCGGACACTGGGAGTTTGTGGGTATCATGCTGGACAATGCTTTCCAGGTTTTTCCACAGGGTTATCCACAGGATTTTTTGCGGGCTTACATTCAGCATATAAAGGTGGGGGGCTGGCTCCTGAACAAGCCTTATTCCGGCACCGATGCCATCCGAGACTACGGTGAGGAGCACCTAAAAACCGGCTTCCCGATTGTGTACACCTCGGCGGACTCGGTGTTTCAGGTGGCGGCCCACATCGGCAAGATTCCCCTCGAGACCCTCTACGACTGGTGCAAGGTAGCGCGGGAGATGCTGGTGGGGCCGCTGGCCTGTGCCCGCGTGATTGCCCGACCCTTCGAGGGCGAGCCCGGAAACTTCTACCGGCGTGAAGACCTGCGCCACGACTACGCCCTCGAGCCCCCCCACAACGTTCTGGATGTGATTAAAGAGGGTGGCTTGGAAGTGGTGGGGGTGGGCAAAATCCCCGATGTGTACGCACACCGAGGCTTCACCAGGGAAGTCAAATCCGGCAACAACGACCAGGGCATGGTGCAGACGCTCGAGCTGATGCGCGAGGATTTCAGCGGTTTGGTCTTCACCAACCTCGTAGATTTCGATGCCAGGTACGGTCACAGACGCAATGCTGAAGGCTATGCCAAGGCTTTAGCCGAGTTCGACTCGAGGCTGCCCGAGTTCCTAGCCGCGCTCGGCCCAGACGATTATTTGTTCATCATCTCCGACCACGGCAACGACCCCACCTACCGGGGAACCGACCACACCAGGGAATACGGGATGCTGCTCGTGGTCGGGCCAGGGATGGCAGGAAAAGACTTGGGGACGAGGAAAACTTTCTCCGACTTAGCTGCGACCTGGGCCAAATTATTCGGCCTGAAGTGGGACGGGCCAGGAACCGCGATTTAGCTCTACCTTCCGGCAAGTTCGCGGACGGGTTTGACTCGAGTGTGAGTATGATGTTATCGTAACTCGAGTCATGATTACTGTAGCAGCGAACGGAGGTTTTATGACCAAGACAGCTGATGAGAGCGTGCTCGAGGCGCTGCTGGACTCCTACCAGCGGGGCAACACCATCCTGCTCAATCTGCTCCAGGCCTTGCCAGAAGGAGGCATGGACGCAAGGGCGATGGAAGGCAGCCCGTCCATCGCGGTGATGTTCTCGCACATTCATCAGGTTCGGCTGTTCTGGCTCACCCAGACTGTTCCCGAGTTCGCCGAGCCTCTGACTTCGCTGTTCCGCAAAGAAGGTGAGGAGCGAATCCCCGAGCGCGGCCCTCGGCACATCGAAGAGGCGCTGAACGCCGGTGCTAGGGCCGTGTGCGACGCGGTGAAAAGCCACATAGAGACGGGCCAGCCCATGAAGGGCGAGCACGCCACTTACGACCACCCGGTGATGTTCCTCCAGCACATGCTCTGGCACGAGGGCTACCACTTTGGGCAGATGAAGCTGGCGCTCAAAACCATTGGCTTCGTGATGAGTGATGAAGAGGAAGAAAAGCTGGTCTGGGAGGTGTGGCGGCTCGAGGTGTGGTAAGAGGGCTGAGAGGTCGGATGCGCTGACTGTGAAGGGAGAAAATCATGCCTGAAGAAATCTTGACGGGTGCCTCGCCCAGTGCGGTTGAACGGCTGATCGAGGAGTGGAGTGCTTTTACTCCCGCCTCGCGCACCCTCGACGGCCTCACCCCCGAGCAGGCAGTAACTAAACTCGAGGGTTGGCCCTACTCGATCGCCGAACAGGTGGCGCATATGCTGTTTTGGCAACGGCAAAACTTTACCGTCATCGAGACTGGGGTTGAACCCGAGGTTCCCACCGCCGCCGATGGCTGGCCTGCGGTCACGAAAGACGATTGGCCGCGCCTCAAGGACGAGTTTTTAGCAGGTTTGGAGCGGAGCCGCGAGATGGCCCGGAATCCTGGAGAACTCAATCGCGCCGCAATACGCAACCTCACGGTCGGTTTAAGGCTGGTTTGGTTTACCAGTCATGATGCATACCATCTCGGACAAATTGCCTTCATGCGCCGTCTGCTGGGCGCTTGGCCTCCGCCCGGCGGGGGCGATACGTGGTAATGATGCTGTGTTTCCTCAAGAAAGGAGATCTATGCTACTCGAGGAATTAGAAACCCTTTACCTGCGCGAAGTTGCCACCTTGGGGCGCGAGCTAGACCTCTACCCCGACGAGGGGAGTGTCTGGAAGGAGTTACCCGGTTTGCCCAACCCGGCGGGCACACTGTTCTTGCACTTGGCGAGCAACCTGCAACACTTCTTTGGAGCCGTACTCGGCAAGACGGGATACGTGCGGAACCGGGCGGCGGAGTTTAGCAGGCGCGACGTGAGCCGTAGCGAACTCAGACAAGAACTCTCGAGGGCCCAGCAAGGGGTGCGGGCGGGGTTTGCGAACCTCACCGAGGATCGCTTGGAGGAAGCCTTTCCTGCTATATTCGCGGATGCCGAACTCTCGACCCGGCTGACCCTTCTCCAGTTTCTGAGTCACCTGGCGTATCACCTGGGGCAGATTGACTACCACCGCCGTGCAGTCACCGGCAACAGCGCCTCAGCCGATGCGGTGGCGGCCTCGGATCTTATTAAGAGATTAGGGTGAATCTATGAGCCTCGAGTTCAGCGGGGCAATCTGGCAGTGGCGCGGCCCCGCCCCGTTTTACTTCGTCACCGTCCCCCAGGAGGAGTGCTACGCCCTCAAAAGCGCCTCGAAGTTCGTGACCTACGGCTGGGGCATGATTCCGGTGTGGGTGAGCATCGGCCAGACCGAGTGGAGAACCTCACTGTGGCCCAAGGATAGCGGCTACATCGTGCCGCTCAAAGACAGGGTTCGCAAGGCCGAGGGCTTGGGGGAAGGCGACACAGTTCGGGTGCGGCTCGAGGTTGGTTCGGGGGGACAGGCTGAAACCTCGAGCGGTTTTCAGCAAGAATAGGGCCCTCCACCCGATACATAAGATGCAAACCGGTTATTGCGGTTTCCGCTCTAAACGGGGGTGCTGTATGAATACCAATAAAAAGGAGTTGTCAGCAAAACAGCGCGAGGAACTGCTCGAGGCGCTAAGAGTCCGTTTTGAAAAAAACCTGAACCGCCATAAGGGGCTCGAATGGGCTAAAGTGCAGGCCAAGTTGGAAGCTAATGCTGAAAAACTCTGGTCACTGGGTGAGATGGAAAGAACCGGCGGCGAACCAGATGTTGTCGGTCACGACAAAAAGACGGACGAATATATTTTTTACGATTGTTCAACGGAAAGTCCCAAGGGCCGCAGAAGTCTTTGTTACGACCGTGAAGCGCTGGAGTCGAGGAAGGAAAATAAACCAGAAAATAACGCCATTGACATGGCTGCCGCCATGGGCATTGAGCTTTTAACCGAAGAACAATATCGAGAGCTACACAAACTCGGAAGTTTCGATACAAAAACCTCGAGCTGGGTGAAGACACCTGCTGAGATTAGAAAACTCGGCGGTGCTTTGTTTGTTGATTTCCGCTACGACAATATCTTCGTGTATCACAACGGTGCGGAATCTTACTATGCCGCCAGGGGATTTCGCGGCTGGCTAAGGGTCTAACGGCGAGACAGCAAAGAGCCCACATTCTTTATTTTTCTGGGCCCAAACAATCCGCACAGTAAATACATTCGGGCCACCCAAGATTCTTTGCGAAAACCGCTCTAGGCTCAGCCTCGAGTCCGGTAATTCGCCAGGGCCACCGCCAGATAGCTCACCGCGAAGGTCAGCAGTGCTGCTACCGCGTAGCTGGCCCGCACCGTGGCTAGTTCGGCTACCGCGCCCAGCAACACTGGCCCGCTCAGACCGCCCAGGGTGCTCATGGTGGAAGCACTGGCCATCGCGCTCGCGGGCGACATGCCCTCGGTGCGGGCGGCAGAAGCAAACATCAACGGAAAGGTGTTCGCCAACCCCCAGCCCATACAGGCAATGCCCACGAAGATGCCCCAGAGCGTGCCTGTAGCCACTGCCAGCACCAGCCCCAAACCACCCAGCAGGGCGCTGTAGCGCACCGTCGCCACCGCTCCAAAGCGCCCCACCAGCCAATCCCCGCCCGAGCGCCCCAGCAGCATCACGCTCTGGTACACCGCAAACCCCAGCGCCGCTACCGACTCGGGTGCGTGTAGGCTGCGTAGATATACCCCGCTCCAGCCGGAAATCGAACTATCGCTGATGGCGGCACAAAAGCCCATCAGGCCAATCATCAGCAGGCTTCCCCTGGGCAGGACGAACACCGCACGGCCCGGCGTACCCGAGGAAGCCAACAGCCGCTGCCCGATTTGCCAGGCCAGGGCAATGCCCAGCAGCCCGACCATGGCAAAATGCCCCAGCGGAACCAGCCCCAAGCCCGCCAACCCCGACCCCGCCAAGGCTCCCAGCAGTGCCCCCAGGCTCCACAGGGCATGAAACGAGGAGAAAATAGGCTTACCGTAGCGGGCCTCGAGGGCTGCGGCCTGAGCGTTCATGGCAATATTAAGGTTTCCCACCGAAAACCCAAAGACCGCCAACCCCACAAACAGCGCCGAGGGTTGGGCCATCAGGCCCAGGGAGACCAGCGCCAACGAGGACAGGATTGCCGCTCCACGCACCACCCGGCGGCTCCCCAAGCTACCCACGATGCCCCCACTGGTGAGGCCCGCCAGCAGTGCGCCGGTGGTGTTGCCCAGCAGCACCAAGCCCAGCACTGCTGCACTGAGGTGCAAGCGCTCGGCCTCGGCGGGAATGCGCGAAATCCAGGTGGCCACGAAAAACCCATGCAGCATGAAAAAACTCGAGACGGCAACTCGAGTGAGCAAGAGCGTTGGGTCGGGGACTGAGGGATTCTGGGTCATGGTCGGGCTCGAGCCCACCCTACAGGCTCAGGCAGTTCAAACTAACTTTAGCGCAGCCTTGAACCTGATCCCAGATGCCTGGTGTCAGGTCTGTTCCTATAGCATCTCAGGGCATTTAGTCTTACACTCTTTTATTGTGCTGGGACGTGGAGCCGCTGGGCTCTGCGAACGCTTCCTGGGAGGGCTGAACTGCATTGGAGAAACTCAAGCGCTACACCGCTAAAGATGCTGAAGAAACCTACCTGGTGCCCCATTGGGCTGCCGGGTTTTTTCGTGTGGGCGAGGATGGCGACCTCGAGGTCACGCCCGACGGCAACGGTGGCCCCAGTGCCTCGCTTTTTGAGATTGTGGCCGACCTGCGCGACGAGGGCCGCCCCTTGCCGGTGATGCTGCGCTTCCCACAGATTCTCGAGGCACGGGTGGTTGAACTCAACGAGGCTTTCGCCAAAGCCATGCGCAAGTACGAATACGAGGGCGAATACCAGGGCTTGTTTCCGGTCAAGGTTAACCAGCGCCGCATCGTGGTGGAAACAGTTGCCAAGGCCGGAAAACCTTACGCCCACGGCCTCGAGGCCGGTTCCAAGGCCGAGTTGGCCCTGATTCTGGCCCAGGACACCCACAAACAAGCCCTCATCGCCTGCAACGGCTTCAAAGACGACGACTTTATCCGGCTGGCCCTGATGGGCAAAAAGCTGGGCAAAAACGTGGTGATTACCCTCGAGAAGTTCGCCGAGTTGGGCAAGGTAATGCGCTTTGCCAAGGAACTGGGCGTAGAGCCCCAGATTGGCATCCGTTACAAGCTCAAGTCCAAAGGCTCGGGCCAGTGGGAAGATTCGGGTGGGGAGTCGGCCAAGTTCGGCTTCACCACCCCGGAAATTATCAAGGCCGTAGATATGCTGGCCGAGGCCGGGATGCTGGGCAGTATCACCATGCTGCACTCGCATATCGGCAGTCAAGTCACCGATATCCGCCGCATCAAGCAGGCTGTGCGGGAAATCGCCCAGACCTACGTGCAACTGCGCAAGCTAGGCGCTCCGGTGCGCTACTTGAATCTGGGGGGTGGGCTGGCGGTGGACTACGACGGTTCCAAGACCTCGTTTTATGCCTCCTCCAACTATTCCCTGGCTGAGTACGCCGAGGACTTGGTCTATGTCACCAAAGAAGTCTGCGATGGTCACGGCGAGCCACACCCCCACATTGTCACCGAGAGCGGGCGGGCCATCACGGCTTACCACAGCGTATTGGTGCTCGAGGTGGTGGACACCATTCGCCCACCGGGAGAGGAAAAAGTTGAGCTGCCGGGGGATGCCCACCCCATCGTCAAGGATATGTTCGACATCGCTAGAGGGGTTTCGGCCAAGAACTACCGCGAGGTCTACCACGATGCCTTCTCCGACAAGGACACCCTGCAAAACCTCTACGACTTAGGGCTGGTTTCCCTGCGCGACCGGGCCATCGCCGAGAGTTTGTTTTATCAAATTGCCCGCAAAACCCAGAAGCTGGCCCTCGAGCTGGACTACCCCGCAGATGAACTCGAAGACCTACAAAAACTGCTGGCCGACAAGCTGGTCTGCAACTTCTCGCTGTTCCAAAGCCTGCCCGATTCCTGGGCCATCAAGCAGATGTTTCCCATCGTGCCGCTCAACCGGCTGGACGAACGCCCGACCCGCGAGGCTACGCTAGTAGACATCACCTGCGACTCCGACGGCAAGTTCGACCGCTTCATAGACCTCCACGACGTGCGGGACACCCTGCCCGTTCACGAGCTACGCAGTGGGGAGCGCTACTACCTGGGGGTTTTCCTGACCGGAGCCTACCAGGACGTGCTGGGCAACTCGCACAACCTTTTCGGGCGCATCGGCGAAGCCCACATCACCGTGGACGACGAGGGCTACGACATCGAGCGTTTCATCATGGGCGAGAAGGCCCGGCGGGTCATCGAAAAAATGGGCTACGAGGACGACGAGCTGAATGAGTCGGTGGAAAAGTTGGTGCGCTCCTCCAAGCTGACCCCGGCGGAGAAGGGTAGCTTTATGGAGCAGTACGCACGGGAACTAGTGGGATACACCTATCTGGAAGACTAACCAATTAGCCGCTCGTACTCATCGTGCAGGCCAATCCAATACCAATAAAAAACTTCTTCCGTCTCGAGTGCCAAGGCTCTGTACTCGAGATTTGCCCTAGCAGACCAGGAGTCACCCACCTTTTTGAAGTGAAGCGATGGATGATAGGGGTTCTCTTTCAGTAGGGCCTTATGGCAATCCCAAAACTCTGGCAAAGCCCGGTGAATCAGAGGTCGCGCCATTTGCCCGCCTTGATAGATTCACGGGCTTTATCCTCCAACTTTTTCAACCTTCCAGCTTTAGCGTCTTTTTCAATTTGCTTGTCCCAAAGGTCGGCTTTGTACTCAGCAAACCAGCGCTCAAAGTCGGATAGCTCGGGCTCAGGGCTTGCACTTCGCGTTCCAACATCTCCAGACGGCTCATACCAATAGTGCAGCAAAGCTATGATTGGGCCTGTGGACTACGACGTGCTCATCATCGGTGCGGGGTTTGCCGGTTCAGAAGCAACCTATGCCCTGGCCAAGAAGGGCCTAAAGGTGGGGCTGATGACCCAGAGCCTGGACACCGTGTTTTTGCCCTTCACGCCAATTGCCCGGCCCTTCCCACCAGGGAGTTTGCTCGAGGAGGTCGGTGAGGCCGGGCTCAAAGGCTGGGCCTTGCATAGCCGGGCTAAATACCAGCTCGAGGCTCAGTCCAATATCCACCTATATCAATCGTCGGCCACGCGGTTAATCCTCGAGGGCTCGACCGTGGTCGGGGTGGAAACCTGGGAAGGCCCAAGCAAACGTGCCCCCAAAACCGTGCTGGCGCTGGGGAGTTTTTTAGACCCCAAACTTTACATCGGCAGTGTTGCCGAAGAGGCCGGGCGGTTGTCGGAAGTGGCGTATCCCGACCTCTATCAGGGTTTGCTCGAGCTGGGCTTCGCTTTCGAAGCTCGAGAGGCAGGAGTTTCTGCCCAAGGCGGCACTCCCGGCTACCGGGTCGAGTACAAAACCTTCGGGCAGGCTGAATGGGAGCGCGAAACCTTCCGGCTGAAGCGACTGGAAGGACTATACGGGCTGGGTTTGTGCGTGTCGGGCCAAGGAACTTACGCTCAGATGGCCGAGGAAGGAATGCGCCTGGCGGCGGTTTTGTAGGGGCGAACACCCAGGTTCGTCCCTACAAAAGAGCGTTTCGCTGAGATTGGATTAGCTCGAGAATCTTTCGGTCTAAACGCGATAAAGGGCGATTCTCCGGCTGCTCTCTAGCGTCCTTGTTGGCCCAGTAAACCTGAACCCTCAGCTTGCGGTGGGTAAAAGCGTGCCGCACGGTTCCGACAAGTTCGGCGGCCTCGAGGCCAAAGCGCCCCAGCAGCCTCGGCAAAGCGCCTGCTCCTTCCTCCATCGGGAAGCCCCACAGCCCGCCCAAAATGCGGCCCTCGCGCAGTTCCAAGTGAACCCCCTGCGGCCCCACCAACACCAGCGCGACCACCTCCACAGGCTTTTGTAGACGCTGTTTGGCCGCAGGGTAGCGCTCCGGGCTGGTTTTTCCTTGGCAGAACTGGGCCACCGGACAGCCGCCACACCTGGGGTTTTTGGGGATACAAACGGTCGCGCCCAGTTCCATCAGGGCCTGGTTCCAGTCGCCGGGGAACACCTCCAACCCTCCCCCCGTGGGGGAGAGGACTACGGCCATCAACTCGTCGGCTTCGTCCTGGACTTGCTTTGGGCTTGGATTCTGCCAGGCCATCCAGCGCGCAATCACCCGGCGCACGTTGCCGTCTACCACCGCGACTCGCTCGCCGAAGGCCATGGACGCTACGGCGGCAGCGGTATACGGGCCCAGACCGGGGAGTTGCAGGAGTTCATGGTAGGTACGGGGCAATTGGCCGCCAGCCCTGCTGAGGGCCTGGGCCAGTTTATGTAGGTTGCGGGCCCGGGCGTAATACCCGAGGCCCTGCCAGACCTCGAGGACGGCCTCGAGGTCGGCTTGGCCCAGCGCCTCAAGGGTCGGAAACTCTGCCAGGAATCGCCGATAATAGGGGATGGCCTGGTCTACCCTGGTTTGCTGCAACAAAACCTCCGAGAGCAGAATGCGGTAAGGGTCGGTTTCCCCTCTCCAGGGCAAATCTCGCTTATGCTGGGAGTACCAGCCGAGCAGGGCCTTTTGAAGACGCTTATGCAATTTTCCCCCGAAGACACCGGCGCTATTGGGCACTTATACGCCGCCGAGGTAGGGCGGATGGTGGCTTACCGTATCCGGCTGGACACCACCACCAACTGGGCCGTGGTGACTTCGGCAGCCCTCATCACCTTTACCCTGGGCAACGGCCAGGCTCCGCATTATGTCCTACTGATGAACATGTTTTTGAGCCTGGTCTTCCTTTCCATGGAAACCAACCGCTACCGCTTCTTCGATCTGGTGCGCCGCCGGGTTCGGTTGCTCGAGGCCGGATTTTACGTGGATATCCTGGGGGGTCAGCCGGTGGCCTGGCAAAATGAGCTGCGCCAAAGCCTGCTCGAGCCACGCCCAACCATCAGCTTGCGCCAGGCTGTCGGGCTACGGCTGCGCAACAACTACCTGGGTTTGTTGGTAGCGGTGTTAGCGGCCTGGTTGCTCAAACTTTCGCTGGTTGGGGGTTTGTGGCCCCAGGTGGCCCAAGTTGGGGTGGTTTCAGGCGGAGTCATCTTGGGTCTGGTGGGCCTAGTTTTCGCGCTGCTAACCTTTCTGGCAGTGTTTCAGTCAGTTTCTGAGGACGACTGACCGCCTCAAAGCCTCCGGCGGTGCTCGACCATCAGGCAGCGGTTCTGAACCACCACGATACCGGCGGCCTCGAGCCGGGCGGCAAACCCCTCGTCCTGAATCCCCGATTGCAGCCAGACCACCTTGGGCCGAGCCGCCAAAATATCGTCCAGGTGTCCCATCAATAGCTCGCTGCGGCGAAACACGTTCACCAGGTCTATAGCTTCTGGAACTTGGCTCAGACGGCCCACCACCGGTGTATCCCAAAGCTGCTGTCCGAGATAGACCGGATTCACCGGCAAAACCCGATATCCTGCCCGGTGCAAGTAGTCAGGCACGAAGAAAGCAGGCTTGTGTGGCCTGGGACTGGCCCCCAACACAGCAATGGTATGAACCTGACTAAGCAACTCCTCGAGATTTTCCATCATCTCACCTCGGTGAACCGCTCGGGAAAAGCCGCCTGAAACAGCTTCCAGGACTCCGCGTCTCGAGGCAAACCCTGTTTGCTGGCCCACATCCAGAACGGGGTTAAGAAAGACCGTCCCAGACGCAGCTCGAGCTGGAACAGTTGGGCTCCCAGGCCGCCTTCTTCCAAGAGCCCCGAGGTCTGGAAGGCGCGCAGGGCCGCCCCCAGGTCGTAGGAAATCTGGCGGAAGTCCACCTGAATGTGGTTTTCCCCCGCCTCGATGATCATGTACTGGGCCCGCGTGTCACTGTTGAAGGGGGCCCCCACTGCGCCGCTATTGAGGAAAAGCGAGTGCTCGAGCCCATACATAAAAGGTCGATGGGTGTGCGAGCCCACCAGCAGCCGGGCCGGGTAGTCGCTGGCAATTTCGGTGAGCACGTCCAGGCTCTGGTGGTCGTCGTAGCCTTCGCGGTAGTGCCGGGGCGAGCCGTGCGCGGCCCGCAGGAAGAGCTTTTGCCCGATGCCCTCGGCCATCTCGAGGCCGTAAACTCCGTCTCCGTCGGCTGCAACCTGGAAAGGCAGGGTGTCAATCCAGTCCAGGTGCGACTGCCCCAACTGTGCTGCTGCCCAGCCCGCAGGCACGAACAAAGGGTCGTCGTACAAGTCGGCCAGGGAGGGGTCTCGCCGGGCCCATTTGAGCACCAGGTCGTCGTGGTTGCCCAGCGTAAACCAGACCCCGCCGTGCTCGGCCTCGAGATCCCATAACCGCTCGATAACCTGGCAGTTGGACGGCCCCCGGTTGACGAAGTCACCGTTGACCACGATTAAATCCGGCTTGACCTGGCCCAAGTCGGCAAGGACGGCCTGGAGGGCCGGAAGGTTGCCGTGGATGTCGGCTAGAACCGCGATTCGCACGCCGAGCCTAGCCTTTGGGAATCTCGAGTAGCTTCTCGATGACTTCCTGGTGTTTGGCTGATGAAAGCTTTCCTGCACGGCACAAAATAATATTGCTATCTGCCCTAAACAGACGGTTGGGACGGACGTTGCTGGTTTGCCTCAGGCTCCCCGTAACAAAGTCGCCCGCTTCTATCACAACCGCGTAGGCATTAAAGATAGTCTGGCTGGTGATTTGGCATAGGATTACATCGTCCCCCGTGAGCAGAGCAACACCCAAGGCAGGGCGTTTCTTACTGGCACTGAGGTCAGAAAAGGGGAAGGGCACGACAACCACATCCCCCTTTACGAATGCGCCCATGCAGCTTCCTCTTCGGGTTTATCCCAATCACGCCGCAGAACCTTTTCGCTAGCAACGGCGGTTTGCAAAGCCCCCGATTCTTCGCGTTCAAGCAGGAAAGACACGACGTCATAAACCACCGCCAGCTTTTCTGGCGAAAGCTGTTTGAGATGTTCCTCGATTTGGTCTATGGTGACGGCCATATCTTGATTGTAGCGGCTCAACCCAGCCGAAAGTCCAGCGGGCGCAGGTAGAACTCGTGGATGGCGGTGGTACTCACCACGGCGACGGCGGGCAGGTGGCGCTTCCAGTGGGTGCGGTTGACCAGCCGCTTGACCCGCTCCACTTCGGCCTCGGTGTAGCCCATGCGCACGATGTAATCATCGGGATAACCCTTGAGATAGTGCTCTAAAATCACGTCGGCCTTGCGGTAGGCGATGCCTAAGTCAGATTCGTCGGTCTGGCCCACCTCGAGGTCGGCGGTGGGCGGCTTGCCACGAATCTCCTGGGGTACGCCCAGATATTCGGCCAGGCCCCAAACTTGCGTCTTGTAAAGGTCGCCGAGGGGGTTGATGGGGCCGGTGTCGGCCACGTCGTGCCAGGTATAGTAACCGAACAGGCGCTCGGTCTTGTTGCCCGTGCCCAGGTGCAGTGCGCCGTATTCTTCCGATTTGTCGAAGCCCACGATGGTGCGGGCTCGAGCCATCACGTTGCCCTTGCGCCGGGCACTCAGGCTGGGCACTTGGGCCGCGTAGCCCTCCACCATCGCGGTGATATCCACCACCTCGTAGTGCACCCCGTAAGTTTGGGCCACCAACTCGGCGTGTTGGGCCGACTCGGGGCGGGAAATGGCGTGGGGCATGAATATCGTAAACACGTTCTCCGGCCCCAAGGCCTTCGCTGCCAGCGCAATTGTCAGCGCCGAATCCACCCCGCCCGAGCTGGCCGCTACCGCTTTGTGAAAGCCGCGCCAGCCCAGTTCTTCACGGATGAAACGCTCGAGAAAGCTCGAGACCAGCGGATAATTTAGCTCCAAAACTTCATGCCCCGGAACTGCCTCAATAACTTGCAACATGAGCTACCTCGAGAGGTTCTTCTCCCGCAATCGCGGAGTGGGATGGCCTTCGACCTTCGACCTTCGACCTTCGACACTCCCCTGCGCCATCACCCGCCCCAAGTCAGGCATTAACAACGGCAAACCGCTCTCGAGATCCGCCAGCAGGGGGTTGTCGTAGCGAATGGGGGGGATACGGGCCAGGTCTATATCGCCCAGCAGCACGGCTTCTTCAAAGACTGGAGCCTGGCCCAGGATATTGCCCTCTGGCCCAGCGATGACGCTACCCCCGGCCAAACCTTTACCGGCCTCGAGGCCCACCAGCGACGAGAGCACCACGTACAGACCGTGCTCAGCAGCCATAGCCTGAGTCAGGCTTTTCCAGCGGGCTACGTTGGAGGGTTCGGCCCCGGCGAAGCCTCGAGCTGGGCTCGCCGAGGGTACGTAGATAATCTCGGCTCCGTCCAGGGCGGCAATCATCCCAGTAGCGCTGTGCCAGAAGTCCTCGCAAATCAGGGTGGCCACCCGGCCAAAGCGGGTGTCGAAGGCTTCGACGCGGCTGCCACGCGAAATATAGCGCTCCTCGTCGAACACCCCGTAGGTGGGCAGGAATACCTTGCGGTGGACGTTCAGCAGGCCGCGCCCGCCCAGCTCGAGGTAAGCCGCAGCGTTGTAATAAGTTCCGCCGTCGCGCTCGTAGAAACCCACCACCATATCCAACATTCCGGGCCACTCGAGGCCCTCAAACAGCACAGCCGTGCGCTCCACCAACTCCTCTTGGGTCAGAGCCACCTCGCGCACCCCGCCTTGCAGGAAATAGGCCGAAAGAAAGGTTTCGGGAAGCACCACCACCTCGGGCAAGCGGCCCCCCAGGTTAGCGGCAGAGCCGCTATTCGCTGTGCGCATTCCCTCCGAGCGGCGCAGGTCGTGAAGGGTCTGGGCGATATGCTCGAGGTTGGCTTCCAAATGCCCTTTTTGTGGTTTGAGTTGCAGCACGGCGTGACGTATCATCCTAGGCTCCAGTCTACGCCCGTGGGTCTTTTCCTGGCGCATGAAGGATTACCAAGGTAGCCGCTGGTATCGCCCCCCGAACCAGCGGCAAGGTGCAACAGCCCTATCACAAAAGCAAAAATTCGTCTGGGAAAGCAAAAGGGTTGCATCACAGATCCTCGTCCTGGAAACAAGATCAACTATCGGCCGGTGAAGATTAAGGCCCCTTGGGCTTCAGTAACGCTCCTGTAACGGGGGGAGGAGTACAACTTGGAATAGTTAGGCTTGGAACCCCCTCGAGGGTATTCGGCAGTACCGCACTCGGCCCGACTTATTTCTCGCCCTCTACCTACAACCGCGTTGTTCCTTGCGTCTTTTCTGCCATCTGGGAGACCTATGGAAAGCTATTTCACTCAACCTCACCCACCCGCTCTGGCATCCCTCCAGACGGCACTGGCCGGAGTTCAGGCCGCCATGAACCACCTCCGGCGGCCTCCCAAAACCCAGGGGCAGCCTCACGAACAGCTACAGTTTTTGCTGAGCGAGGTTTACACCCACCTCGAGGAACTCGAGCGCTACCTTCACCCCAGTCAGACCCTTGGCGAGGCCCAGTGGCTCGAGTTGCACCTGCTCGGCCATCCGGAAGTGCGGATGGGCAAAGCTGTACTCGAGCTGCGCCCCCGTTTCGTGGAGCTTTTGTGCGTGCTGGCCTTACACCCCGAGGGCCTGACCAGCGAGCAGCTGACCCTGGCAGTGTGGGGCGAGGCTGGCGAGACCGGCTGCGCCAAAACCGAACTGCACCGGCTGCGGCAGTGGGTTCCCCTCAGCAGTCGTCCTTACCGCATTCAGGTTTCGGTGGCGGCGGATTTTCTCGAGGTCATCGAGATGCTGCGCCGGGGCTGTCTGCGCCAAGCACTGGGACTCTATAAAGGGCCGTTGCTGCCCCGCTCGCAGGCCCCGGAAATCGTGGAAACCAGGGTCTGGCTCGAGGAGAGCCTGCGCGAAGCGGTGTTGTGCTCTGGTGAGGGTGAGTTGGTCTGGGCACTGGCCGAGCGGCTGGGAACCGACTTAGAGCTGTGGGAACTGGCGCTCGAGCTGCTCCCCGACCAGGACAGCCGCCATCCTCTGGCCTCGGTGCAGGTCAACCGGCTCAAAACCCACTGGTAGAGCGGGTTTTATTTCAGGAACCCAAAGCCGCGCTCCCGGACGCAAAGCCTAAGTATCTCCACAATAGATTTGCGCCTTAGGGGGTTCCCCGAATCTGACGCTCGCGCCTTCAGGAACGGGCCTTTACAAAGTCATGAACTGCGGATACAGCGCTAGTCAGATTTGGGGGTACTTAGTTTGTGGGCGGCGTATTGGCGGGAGGTTGGGTAGGGTTAGGATTCGGTGTACTTGGTGGGTTGGGAGTGGCTGGGGGGTTCGGATTCTGGGGGTTTTGCGGATTTGCCGGTGGGGGAGCAGGCTGCTTGACCCCGCTCAGGCTGGCCCAGGCATACGAGGAGCGCAACAAGTCTAGGTCTTTCTGGTCTACCACCCCGTCGCCGTTGAGGTCGCCCTCCAATTTCTGAGTCTGGGCCGGAGTTTGTTGAGCCTGACCACTCTGGGCTGTAGCGGGCTTTTGCTGGTCGGCTTGAGCGGGAGCGTTGCCCGATGGGCTCTGGCCTGGAGTTGGTGGCTGCGGGAGATTCTGACCCTGAGCGGGCTGAGCTGGAGGGGTCTGGGCAGGTTGGGCAGGGGTGGCTTGACCAGGTTGGGTAGGGGTGGCTTGACCAGGTTGGGTAGGGGTG
>JADEYI010001588.1_pt1 | contig 16008 bp, 15 predicted proteins | sample 8542331 | NCBI WGS metagenome assembly JADEYI01 (sample SAMN16510988, study PRJNA670497) | mine drainage metagenome | isolation source: biofilm near Copperflume 1 | place: Germany: Marsberg coppermine Kilianstollen | collected 2018-02 | reverse complement strand
GAGTTGGGGTGTAGCCAATCTGCAAGGAGTAGCGCTCACCTACCCTCACCTACCCGCACCTACCCTCTCCCCATGCCCCTCTCCCCCAACGCACCCTCACCCCAAACCCCCTCTCCCATGAAGGGAGAGGGGGCTTTATTGCTGGGGAGTATTATGCGCACAGCGTAGCCCTGACACCTCTAACTCATCTCACGGCGCTGTAACCCGCACGTTGTCGAATCGGGTGGTGCCGTCGGCATATGTATACAAACCTACGCCGCCTTTTGCGTATTGCGCATCCTGCGCTTGCAACAGTTGCAGCCCGTCCACTTGCACGCTCAGGTTGGAGGCGGCTGCTTTTACGCTGAGCAGGTGCCAGCTTCCCTGAGTGAAACCGGGCCAGGAGGTAGCGGCGGCTGTTGCCAATGTTCGCGACGCGCCGTTGGTGATAAGTAGCAGCTCGGCTTTGGCGCTGTTGTTGGGAGCGGCAGGATATAACTTCACGAGGTAAAAACCATTATCAGTATAGCGAACCACCGCGCCTACGGACTCGCTGCCGGTGGCATAGAAGTCGGCATCAATAACAGCATCGCTGAACTGGGCTGTGGTAACAAGGAGGGCCTCATCTGCGCCGCTTCCTTCTGAAGCCACGCTTGACTGTTGCAGCATATTGTTCTGCACTTGCCACGTGGCTGGGCTGCTTGCCTTCGGGTTGAGAGCAGAGGAGGGCCGCCAGGCGCTGAGGTCGGGAGACGAGAAATCACTGCTGAAAAGAACCGGGCTCGATGTAGGCGCGAGAGGCGGCGCGTCAGGCACGACGCTGGGCGAACCCGTCGGGGTCCCCGCACCAGGAGACGTTACGATCCCGCCTGGAGGGACAACGACCCCGCTGGTGGGAGGGGGATAGAAGGTTGGCCTTCCCAGATTGGCAAAAGCCCCTGGCCCGCCCTGCGCATCAAGCATCTCGGAGCCGAGCAGGCCAAGTTGCACCTCAAATGGGGTGCCCGCAAGCTCCGGGTGAAGTTCAAGGCGATTGCGCTCGAAGTACTGCACCTGGTATGACTTGCCGTCTGCCAGGCTCTTCTCGGTGAAAGGTTCGGATATCGGATAGCCATATATCGTCACTCCTCCTGTCCGGCTCCAGTAGTCGAGGAACTTACCCGACAGGTTGTGGGAGGTGGCCTGAAAGAACTGGCCGCTACCTGCATCTTTAGCAGGCTGGAAGGGAGGCTCGCCCTGGCGTTTGGCCGTATCAAGAGAACCGAGTAGCTGTAGCTCGACCTGATAGGCTTCAGGGTTCTTCGGATTGAAGGTGAAAAGAGCACGCTCGAACCACTGTGCATCATAACCCTTTCCTGTAGGAAAAACACTAGTTCTGGGAAGCCCAAACTGGGCGAGGCCCCCATGAGCCTTCCAGTAAGCTTCAAACGGCCCCCAGGTGTTTGTCTGCGTTTGTGGAAAGTAAGTGTCTGCCTGTGCGCTTCCAAAAGTTAGCAGCGCGGGCACCGCCAGCAAAATAACGGACGCCAACCTGGTTCCGCGTGACATCAGCCGTTCCTTCATTCTTTTTACCTCCTGAGGATCCCTGCGTGGCCTTTCATAGCCAATCACCTTGTTATTATAGCATGTGTACGAGTGACGTAGGGCCATCAGTATGCAGGGCGATTGCATCTACAGATTCCGACAAAGTACTCATGTTGCAGAGGAGGGCGCAATGCCGTATATTGGCGAACAGTGAGCACAAGAGGCGCAACGGCGCAAGACGCTTACTATACTTACAACGAATGAAGGGAGAAAAGGTGGCAACTTACCTGGTGACCGGGGCGGCGGGCTTTATCGGCTCCAACATAGTGGAGGAGCTCGTCAAACGGGGGGAGAGTGTACGTGCTCTCGACAACTTATCGACTGGGCGAGCAGAAAACATCAACCCTTTTTTACAGAAGATTAGCTTTATGCGCGCTGATCTGGCTGATCAGCCGGCGCTGGCTGAGGCGATGAGAGGTGTTGACTACGTTATACACCAGGCCGCCCTGCCATCGGTGCCGCGCTCTGTTGAGGACCCGCTGGCTTCACACGAGGCGAACGCCACAGGCACCCTGAAGTTGTTGGTCGCCGCTCGCGACGCGGGGGTGAAGCGCGTTGTCTTCGCCTCTTCATCTTCAGTATATGGTGACAGCCCTACCCTTCCCAAGCGCGAGGATATGCCCACTCAGCCGTTGTCTCCCTACGCTGTCAACAAACTTGCGGGGGAGGAATATTGCAAGGTTTTTGCACGCGTCTACGGGCTGCCGACCGTGGCGTTGCGCTATTTCAATGTTTTCGGCCCCAGGCAAGACCCCAAATCGCAGTACGCCGCCGTGATACCGGCCTTCGCAAGGGTGATGCTCAACGGAGAGGAGCCGACGATCTACGGTGATGGGCTACAGACGCGCGATTTTACCTATGTCAGCAATGTGGTGAATGCAAATCTCCTCGCGTGCCAGGCTGAGGCTGCCGTAGGGTGTGCGCTAAACATAGCGTGCGGAGAGCGGATTTCACTTCTGGATTTGGTCTCCGAAATAAACGCTATCATAGGGGCGAATTTAGAGCCTCGGTTCGAAGAGGAGCGCAAAGGGGATGTGAAGCACTCGCTCGCCGACATTAGCGAGGCGAGGAAGAAGCTGGGCTTCACACCGAGTATCGGCCTGCGTGAAGGTCTTACCCGCACCATCTCTTCGATCATGGAGAAAAGCGAGGGCCAGCCGCCCAGTGGAGTTTGAAGAGTATAAAATCATGTACGAGGCGGAAGATACCCATTGGTGGTATCGAGGCCTGCGCGGTGTAATGTTCAACCTCCTGCAACTCGATAGAGCGAAAGGGCGCGCTCTAAAGATTCTCGACGCGGGCTGCGGCACCGGCGGCAACCTCAACGCGCTACGTCTGGCAGGCCAAACCAACGCGGTGGGCTTCGACCTGAGCAATGTGGCGTTGGGTTTTTGCAAGCAGCGCGGCCTGGATAACGTGCGGCACGGCTCTATCACCGATGTGCCCTTCTCTGAGGATAGCTTTGATATAGCAATCTCGTGCGACGTGCTCAACGACGCAGGAAACGAGGATGAGTCGGTGGCGTTGCGTGAGCTATACCGCGTGCTGAAGCCGGGCGGTAAGCTCTTCCTGAACTTGCCTGCCTTCAGCTTTCTGAGGAGCGAGCACGACCGCGCCACATCCGTAGCTCACCGCTATACAAAGGGAGAGATCAGCCGCAAGCTGAGAGCGGCTGGTTTTATTGTCAAGCGTGTTACTTACTGGAATATGCTCCTCTTTCCGATAGTGGTGTCGGTGCGCCTTCTCAGCAGGGAGAAGCCCGAAGACCTGCATAACCCGGCTCGCTCTGACATCGTCCTGCCCCCGCCCTTAGTCAACAACATTCTGTCTGGGTTTGAGTGGATAGAGCACCATATGCTCCGCTATATTGATCTTCCTATCGGCTCATCAGTAGCGGTTGTTGCGCGCAAGCCCCGGCAGCGATAGCGAGTGAATTGTGGGCAGAATCGTGCGTGAAGGGGTCAAACTGACGCGTGAGCGAAACTTGACACTCCACAGGCTTTCTGATATACTGAGCACTGGTTGATAGATGCGGGCGTGGCTTAGTGGTATAGCGCGTCCTTGCCAAGGACGAGGTCACGGGTTCGAATCCCGTCGCCCGCTCTAGAGGGAAGCCGTAGGCGCTTCCCTTTTTGTTACCCTGCCGCGCCTTCTGGCCTAGTGGCTGGCGAAAGAGCGATTTCCGATTTATAATTCGCGTGCAAGGGTGCAGGCACGGGTGTGTAGCCTCTGCATGGGCCGGAGTGGCGTAATGGCAGCCGCGCTCGACTTAAAATCGAGTGGGGAAACCCGTGCGGGTTCGAATCCCGCCTCCGGCACAGATAAACCGCGCGATCTTGGCTCAAGGCTGTTTGACAGTTGAAGCTGATCCGAGCTAAAGAGACGCAGCTTAGAGCGTGTTATGAACTTTTGATTCTTGAAAAGGAGGGTGATAGAGTGCCGACGGCCAAAGAAGCAATTGATGCATATGTAGATGCCTGGAACAGTAGCGACCCAGAGACGGGTGGCCGCCTGGTTGAGCAAGCCATGACAGAAGACGCGCTAATGGCTTATCCAAGATTTGAAGCCCGTGGTTGGGAAGCTATTTCGGAGTTGATAGCTACATATAAACACCAGTCACCAGGTGTGAGCATTGAATTGACGAGCAATGTCGAGGAGCATCACGGCTGGATGCGGTTTGGGTGGCGCATGCTTGGTGCGGATGGGTCTGTACTTGGTGAGGGCGAAGACGTGGGTGAAGTAGGTGATGATGGGCGATTTATCAGGGTGCTCGGCTTTCGAAATCCTCTGCCACCGCTTGGTTAGAGCTGGTGGCGAAAAGCACACTCCTTTGTGAGCACCAGCCTTGCGATGCCGCAGTTCATAACAGGCTCTAGATCACAAACTTGCCGTTCTCATATAGCGTCTCATCGTCTACTGTGATGCGGCCATGGTGCATGTCAGTAACTATGTCCCAGTGTAGCGCAGATTTGTTGGTGCCTCCGGCGTTCGGGTAGGCGTTGCCGAGGGCGCAGTGTATGGTGCCCGCGATCTTCTCGTCAAAGAGAACGTTGCGGGTGATGCGCGTCACGCCTGGGTTGGTGCCTATTGCGAACTCCCCCAGCTTGTTGGAGCCTGCATCAAGCGATAGCATCGCGGCCAGGTAGTCCTCCCCTGCTTCCGCGCTGAAGCGGGTCACTTTGCCTCCCTCGAAGGTGAGCTTCACGCCTTGTACCGTGCGCCCGTTGTGGGAAGCAGGATAAGAAAAGCTGATCTGCCCTTCAACGCTATCCTCGACGGGCGAGGTAAAGACCTCGCCGCTGGGGAAGTTGCGCTTGCCGTCGGAGTTGACGAAATTACGGCCCTGGATGGACAATCGTAAATCGGTGTCGGGCGCTTCCACATGCACATTGCGCTTGCCCGCCAGCCAGTCTATTATCTTCTGCTGCTCGCGAGAGACCTGCTGCCATCGCTCCACAGGGTCTTCATCGCCGTCGAGCAAGCAAGCGTGGAAGACGAAATCCTCGAACTCTGACAGGCTCATCTCAGCGTCCTGAGCATACGCCTGGGTTGGGAAGAGGGTGAGGCTGTGGGGACGGTTCTCCATTATTCGCTGCATATATGTGGCCGAGATAGGCGACTGCCCCTGGGCGAGCAACGCCTGGCGATCTGGGTCAATGTTGTTGGCCTCTCTGGTGTTTTCTTCGCTCAAAATTCGCAAGATCGCGTCTGATTTCTGCACCATCATCAGGCGATATGGGTCAAGGTGGGTAAGTTGGTCATTGCTGCCCGTGCGCAACAAAATCTCCTTCACGCCGGGAGTGTCGAGTAGCACGTAAGGGTGCGCGCCGCGCCGCAGCACCTCGGCATAAACCGCCTGCACAAGTGGTATTGCTGCTGTGGTAGCGTTGATCGTCACCATCCAACCGGGCTGCACACCCAGTGAATAACCGACCAGCACCTGTGCCATCTTCTCGATTCGTGGGTCTTGTAACACTATAGCTCCTGCTTTCGTTTGCTGCTGAGGTCTATATGGGCTGACACTTGGCAATTGGCTATCATGCGTTTCACGCGACAACTTCAAGCACAGAAGGCGGCGGGTCAACGGGTACATCGGAGATAACGAAGGCGGTTTCCAGGGTAGGCCTGATACTGCCGGCAATCTCCTCTGTCTGAGCGTATATGCTCGCAAGATTCTCGCCTGCTCCTACCGCCTCGCCTATCTTCTTGTGCACCACAAAGCCTACCGCGTGGTCTACCTGCGCGCCTTTCACCGCCCGGCCCGCGCCTATCGCGACTGAGGCGCGGCCTATCGCCTCGGCGTCTATCGCGGCGATGTAACCGGCCTTGCGGGCGGGTAGTACCTGCTGCACGGCTGCCTGGGGCAAGAGGCCGGGATCGTCGATAAAGGCCGGGTCACCACCCTGGTTCTGTACGAATTGGCGGAACTTTTCGAGGCCTTTGCCCGCCTCCAGTGTCTTGCGCATCAGAGCAATGCCTTCGCCCACAGTCGAGACTTTGCGCGCCATATGTAGAAGGTGAGCGCCCAGGGTGAACGCCACCTCAACCAGGTCGGCTGGGCCTTCACCTTTGAGTGTTTGCACAGCCTCAGCGACCTCAAGGGCGTTGCCTACAGCCCAACCGAGGGGCTGATCCATGCCCGAGAGCACCGCGCGCACCTGCAAGCCAACGTCGCGACCAATATCGCGCATAGCCACAGCGAGGGCCTGCGCCTCCTCCAGGGTCTTCATGAAGGCGCCTCGGCCCACCTTCACATCCAGCACCACGGCGTTGGCTCCCGCCGCAATTTTCTTGGACATGATGCTGCTGGCGATCAACGGGATGCTCTCGATGGTGGCCGTCACATCGCGCAAGGCGTAGAGCTTGCCATCGGCGGGCGCGAGATCAGCGCTCTGCGCCGCCACCACGAGGCCAACACGCCTCACAGCGCTAACAAAGTCGTCTGGGGAAAGCTGTGTGCGGAAGCCTGATATAGACTCGAGCTTGTCTATCGTGCCGCCGGAGAAGCCGAGGCCGCGCCCCGACATCTTTGCCACCGGCACGCCTGCCGCAGCCACCAGGGGCGCAACCACCAGGGTGGTCTTATCTCCGACACCGCCTGTCGAATGCTTATCGGCCACAAAGGGGCCTATGCTCGACAGGTCAAGGCGCTTACCCGAGGCTACGATAGCGCGAGTGAGGTTCGCGGTTTCGCTGGGGGTCATCCCCTGGAAGAAGACTGACATGAGCCAGGCGCTCGCCTGGTAGTCGGGGATCTCGCCACTCGTGAAGCCGGAAACCAGCCATGATATCTCGTCAGCCTGTAGTTCGCGACCATTACGCTTGGCGGCAATCAGGTCAACCGCTCTCACCTGCTCATCTCCTTGTCGGGCGCGTCCGGCTCGCCCGTTGGAGTGCACCCCAGGAGATTGCAAAGCTCTACCGGCTCTCCATTATGCATATAGCGCCGCGGGACGCGCGGAGTTAAGCCGCAAAGTATCTCGTAGGAGATAGTGCCTGCCCAACGGCCCAGATCGTCGGCGGTGACTACCTCGTCACCCTGGCGTCCGATAAGCACCACTTCATCACCCTCGACCACCTGGGGCAATTCGGTCAGGTCAACGCTCATCTGGTCCATGCTGACACGCCCCACCACGGGACAGCGAACTCCGCGCACCAGCACTTCGCCTTTGTTGGAGAGCGCTCTATTATAGCCGTCGGCGTAACCCACCGTGACCAGGCCAATCTTAGATGGGCGCTCTGCTGTCCAGGTACGCCCGTAGCCCACTGTGTCGCCAGGCTCCGCGCGGAAGACGCGAGCAAGGCGAGTGCGTAAGGTAAGGACAGGCTGGAGGCTAATAGTATCTCTCAGCAAGGGAGAAGGCAAGTGCCCACTCAGGATGATGCCGACGCGCACCATGTCAAAGCGCGCCTCCGGCATCGCGAGTGCGGCGGCGGAGTTGGCGGCGTGTACAATCTCAAAGCTGATACCATTCTCGGCTGCTTGCCGGCGTATTCGGTTGAAGCGCTCAAGCTGCTGGCGGGCGAAGCCCAGGTCGGGCGCGTCTGCATCAGCGAAGTGGGTCATCAAACCCTCAAGTCGGAGATGAGGCAGTTGGAGAATGGCGCGAGCCAGCGGCAAGAACTCGTTGGGCAGGCAGCCATAGCGCCCAAGGCCGGTGTCAACTTTGATATGAACAGGTAGTTGGCCTAATGGTAAGTCACACTGGTGGGCGGCTTCCTCAAGGGCTATTGCTGTGCGCGTGCGATGCAGTGTGATGGTCAGGTTGTTGCGTACAGCGAGCAGGGCTTCGTCGGGGGGCACATAGCTCATCACAAGAATGGGCACGCTGTAACCTGCGCGGCGCAGCTGTATGCCTTCGTCAACACAAGCCACAGCGAGCATTGACGCGCCGCCTTCGAGGGCCGCCGCCGCGACCCAGGGCGCACCGAGGCCGTAGCCATCCGCCTTGACCACAGCCATCACACGGCAGCGAGGGCCAATCACTCTTCTGAGCGCCCGCACGTTCTGCGCGATAGCCGAGAGGTCTATCTCGGCCCGCACTGGCCTGCCCCAGCTTGCCGAGTCGTGGCCACGTATCGCACCGGCAGCAATCTCTAGCTCCGCCATCTCGATTCTCTCAGCCTTACGCGCCCTTGCCGCTGCTGTCACGCAGCTTGTGCTGGGCGCGAGCGATCAGCACGGGCAAGTCACCCGCCAGCCCACCTGACGGGCCATACTCATCCCTGAGCAAGTCGCCCGCCATGCCATGCAAGTAAACTCCGGCGCATGCTGCCTTCACTGGCGCAAGCCCTTGTGCGAGCAGCCCGGCGATCACACCTGCCAGCACGTCGCCCGTGCCTGCGGTGGCGAGAGCGGGATTAGAAAATGGGCTGATATAAATCTCCCCAGCCGGGTCTGCAATGACAGTGGCAGCGCCTTTAAGCGCCACTATCTGCTTCCATTTGGCGGCGGCGTCGGCGGCTACTCTCACCCGGTCGCTTTGCACATCTTCTACTGTGCTACCGAGGAGGCGCGCCATTTCGCCGGGGTGGGGAGTAAGGATACTCCCTTGCGGCACGATGCTAAACCACTCTTCATTTTCCGCAAGAATGTTGAGCGCATCCCCATCGAGCACCAGCGGCGGCAAGCCGACCTGCGCCTTCTCTGCTTCCTTAGTGGCGCTCTCATGTACTCGCGACGCGAAGCCGATAGGCTCGGCAACCGGGCGCACAGCGGCTTCGGCAGTCCCAAGTAGAGCACGAAGGAAGCTTGCTGTTTCCCGCTCCTTGCTGATACCGCAGCCTACAAGGAGCGCCGAGTAGCCCTCAACGGCGCTATGTACTTTCTCGGCAGCATGGCTCGCGATCACCCCCATGTCCGAGGGAAGAAGCACAAAGGTGCTTTCGGTCAACCGGGAGGCGAGGATCGGGAGCAAGTCACCCGCGCAGGCGAGAGTGACTAACCCCGCGCCTGAGCGCATGGCCCCCTCTGTGGCGAGGGCAGCCGCGCCTATATAGTTTACCGAGCCTGCGACAATCATCGCCTTGCCGAAGGTGCCCTTGTTGGCGTCGTCGGGCCGCTCCGGCAGCATCTCGCGCACGCTCTCATCTGTAAGCAGCTCCCCTGATGCCGTTTTGTTGCTGGTGGTGCTCAATCCAATATCTCCTATTGCTATCTCGCCCGACAATCTTTTGCCAGGCTCTAATACGTGTCCATATTTGAGGTATCCCAGGGCGACGGTGAAATCGGCGGGCAGCGCCACACCCCTCACGCGCCCCCTATCGCTGTCAATGCCACTTGGTATATCAACCGCGATTATACGTTTGCCCGAGCGCGCTGCTGCCTCTATGATGCCCGCCAGCTCTCCTTCAACGTCGCGCACCAGGCCCGTACCAAGTAAACCATCCAATCCAACGGTGGACCAGTGAAGCGCATCTTCAAGCGTCTGTCTGTAATTGCCAGCTTCAAGAGCCGTTATCTCGACCCGCAGTAACTTGAGTGGATCGCGCAGCCTTGCGTCCTTTGCGGAGGCTCGCGACCATGTATAACAGCGCACCTCCCACCCATGTTGGCGCAAATAACGGGCCGCCACAAGAGCATCCCCGCCGTTATTACCGGGGCCGGACAAAACCAGCACTCGTTCGTTTGTTTCCGCGCCGAGCCGATTTATTGCAAGGCGGGCAATTTCCTGGCCTGCACGCTCCATCAACCCTTCATACGTTGCGCCTTGCGCCACCGCCTGCGCCTCAATTGCTCGCATCTCCCCGGCTGTCGCGATACGGTATTTCGTGGTACCTGCATAAAGCCGGCATTCCAGGCTCAAGCTGCGGCCACCGATGCTACAACCATCGCGCAGGCCAGCATACGGCTGTGCGTGAGGCTTATAGCCCATGTGGTCAGCCCTATCTCCGCCGCGCGCTCTTTGGCTCCCCCGTGCAGGAAGATAAGAGGCTTGCCGCGCCTATCCGGGAGGATTTCGATGTCGCGCCATATCAGGCCAACGATGCCTGTGCCCAGTGCCTTGGAAGCAGCTTCTTTGCCCGCGAAGCGTGCCGCAAGCTCCGGGTACCTGCCACGACAAAATGCAAGCTCACGGTCAGTCCACACTCGGTGAAGGAAACGCTCACCCCAGCGCGTGATAGCCGCCTCGATGCGCTCTATTTCGATCAGGTCAACGCCACATTGCAAGCCGCCGTCGAGGGCGTCAGAAACAGCCAAGCCCTGCATCATCGGCCAGGGCGGCAGACCTACAAGAGAGCTGGGACTGCGGTACTCCTCCGGTGACATTGCTATTTGCGGCCTACACCGGCGTAAGTGAAGCCGAGGTCTCGCATCTCCTTTGGATCGTAGACGTTGCGTCCGTCCACCAGTATAGGGTGTCTCATCACTTTATGCAGCTTCTCCATGTCGAGCTGCTTGAACTCGTTCCACGCCGTGATGAGCAAGAGGGCATCGGCTCCGGCTGCGGTCTCATATGCGTCAGAGCAGAAGTGTACACCTTTCACCTGCGAGCGGGCCACCTCCATAGCAACAGGATCATAGGCATGTATCTCCGCGCCCTGCTCGCGCAGCGCCTGTAGAATATCTACAGCAGGGCTTTCGCGCATATCATCAGTATCTGGCTTGAAGGAGAGGCCAAGCACGCCTATGCGCTTGCCGTTGACATCTCCACCAACCAGCCTCACTACTTTATCCACGAATAGACGACGCGCGTCTTTGTTTATGTCAATCACAGCGTTGAGAAGCGCGGGACGAGTATTACTCTGCTCTGCCATATGCGCCAGCGCTTTTACGTCTTTGGGGAAGCAGCTCCCACCGAAACCAACGCCAGCGTTCAGGAATTGGGCGTTGATACGCTTATCGTAGCCCATCCCTTGCGCCACCTTCTTCACGTCCGCGCCGAGGCTTTCGCAGATCATGGCGATTTCATTGATGAAGGAGATGTAGGTCGCCAATATAGCGTTAGAGGCGTACTTGATCATCTCGGCTGTACGGATATCGGTGACGATGATCGGGGCTTCCAACGGCAGATAAAGCTCGCGCACAAGCTCAGCTGCCCAGGCATCCTCGGAGCCTAGCACTACACGGTCGGGCTGCAAGAAGTCTAACACTGCTTGCCCTTCGCGGGTGAACTCAGGGTTGGAGACGACAGCGAAGTTGAAGTCGGAGGGGGCATTACCCTTGACGAGCCGCCCGACGAGGTCGCCGGTGCCGATGGGCACGGTGCTTTTGTTGATTACGATGAGAGGTTGTTCTGATCTGCCTGGGGCCGAGCGGCCAATATTGCGAGCGGCGGCCTCCACATATTGCATATCTGCGGAGCCGTCGGCAGCCTCCGGCGTGCCCACAGCGATGAAGACGAACTCGGCCCCCTTCAACGCTTCTTCATAGCTGGTAGTGAACTCCAGCCTGTGTGCCTTCAAGTTGCGCCCGATCAATTCTTCAAGTCCAGGCTCGTAAATTGGAGATTGGCCTTCTTTTAGCTTGTCTATCTTCTCCTGAACCACGTCCACACAAGCCACATGGTTGCCGAGATCGGCAAAGCAGGTGCCTGTGACGAGGCCTACGTAACCGGTTCCAACCACTACAATTTTGCTCAAAAGTTCCTCCCTCTCACAGCTGAATGAGTTGCATCTTGATTGGTTTGAGTGCCCTCTTTAGCCAAACAAGCTAAAGAGGCAAGGTTGCACGGCGTCCGCTAACGCGCCACCAGCGACACGCCGGTGACGCGGCTCTCAAACTGGGTGCCATACCCGTAAATCTCTATCGCATTGATCACGGCTACATCTGTGCCAACGCCGGCGGTGGTTGACTTAAGAAGAAATGGACTGGGTTGCCCTTTTGATACATCCCGCTTTTGCTGAGCAAGGTCGGCGGTAGCTGACCAGCGGGCAAGGGGCACCAGAAAGCTTGAAGTTTCTCCCGCAGGCGCAGGTCCCTGGTAATAGAACGAGCGGGTCCATGAGTGCGTATTGCCTTGCGCATCACTGTAAAGTATATTGATCATCAAGGGGTATGCATTGCCCTGTGGGCCACCGGCACGCTCACTTTGGCTGACCACGTTGACGGTAGCGGCCAGCTCTATACTCTGGAAGAATTCGACTGCACGATTGATTTCCTGCCTGATGCCTACACGCACAAACTTGCCCTGGCCATCGCCTTTGATGTTGGCATACTGAAAGGCCCCTGCCACCTTTTCGGTTTCTACTGTTGTGCTACCGAAACCACCACTCGCGCCCGAACTCTGATCGCGGATGGGGAGCCAGGCAGCCGTTCCCAGGCCACCATTTTCAACCTGCTCAGCGTGGCTGGTAGGCCCCGCATCAAAGTTGCCGTTCTGCACAAGCTCGTCTTCTGCTGGAACAGGACCGATGGGCGGGTCGTTGCCTGTTACCGATGCCATGACGCTTGCCGGGGAGCCTGCGGGCGCACTGGTAGAGAGAGCAGCAGCTAGATCAATCTTCTTACCGTGCGATTGTAGGGTAGCAGAGCCGCTATCTACCACCAGCTGTGTGGTCTCCTGATCTGCGGAGCCTTTCACCGACACGCGTACCCGGGTATTATCTGAGACGGTAATTTCCGCCTGGTTAGTGGTAATGGTATATTGATTGGACGAGTAGTCCCCGAGTGCGCCCGTCGCCATGATTGCGGTTCCCGAACCGACATACAGGTTCACCTCTTTGGTGTTCTGAAAGAAGCGAGTGACATCGAGCTTATCAATCCGTAGCGTTGTTGAAAAGAAGGTATGGACAGTTACGCTGCCGTTAAAGAGCTGCACAAATGCCTCACTGTCTTCGCCGGTGGTCGCCTGGTCGCCAGCCTGAAGGGTTGTGGTGTTGGTGATCAATTCAGAAGTTACACTGCGGCGGCGCTGAACGACGAGTTGTGTGCCGTGGCTGAGCTGTATCGCGGCGGTCTGCGGAGTGGTCACGGTGTTAGCATAGTTCCAAACGCCGCTCGCAAGCAGAGCGCATAAGCCGAAGAAAAGAATGCTTCCCACTATGATCGCAGCCCAGACATGGCGGGCGCGTTGCGCTTCAGGCACGGTGAGAATATCAGTTTGCGAATGTGCTCCCATCAAGGCTGCACCTCAAAGCGCGAGGCTGATAAATTCGCAGTGTCATCAGCCCATTCGTGGCGCACCGCGCTAACGCGGGCCATAGATGGCCCACGTTGTAATAGCTCTAGAAACTGCTCCAGCATAGCACGCTCACCACATGCTGCCACATACACTCTCCCATCGGGCATATTACGCACATAGCCGCTCAGGTTGAGCCGCCTTGCTGCGTCGCGAGCGAAAGCTCGAAAGCCAACTCCCTGCACATGGCCCTCAACTGTTGCGTAAAGTACCATACCGCCGACTGGCAACTCCCTGGCGCGATCGAACGCTGGACAAATCCTGATGGCCATCCACTTTTTCTGCTGCCTCTAATTGTACTCTCCGCCACTCAGGGCGTCAAACAAAGAAGCCGAATACCGCAGCGAAGTGGCTGGCAAAGCTCGCCTTCACCTCAGCCATTGAGGGCACGTCTGGCATGAGCTTTGCCATTGAGGAAACGCCTTTATTGCTGATGCCGCATGGCACAATCTTACTGAAGTAGCTCAGGTCAGTAGTGATGTTGAGCGCGACGCCATGAGTGGTTATGCCCCGGCCATCTACTCTGACGCCTATAGCTGCGATCTTCTCTTCACAGCCCGCTTCGCCTACCCAGACGCCGCTGTAACCGGGCAAACGATATGCGTTGATAGCGAAATCGGCCAATGTGCCAATCAGTACCCATTCGAGTGAACGTAGGTAGGCGTGGTAGTCAACAGTCGGGGTATCACGGAGTAGATTGATAATAGGATAACTTACAAGTTGACCAGGCCCATGATACGTCACATCGCCACCGCGATCCACATCAAGCAGAGCAATGCCTTCGCGGGCCAGTTGGTCCTCACTCGCGAGAATGTGATCACGGCCTCCTCTCCTGCCACAGGTGTAGGTATGAGGGTGCTCAAGGAGAAGAAGGGTGTCGGACGCTTCGCCGCTCGCCACCTGCGCGGCCAGGCGGTTCTGCATCTTCCAGCACTCTGCGTAGCCGATGACGCCCAAATCCACAACCGAGAGAGGACGCGTTGCTGAACGCGCCCTCTCTGTTAGCTCGTTCAACATTGTCAACTTACCCGGCTGCCTGCTTTACCTGCTCGTGGGCATGATAAGACGAACGCACGAGCGGGCCGCTCTCAACATGTTTGAAGCCTATCTCAAGCCCGATCTCTTTCAGCATCTTGAACTCATCTGGAGTGTAATAGCGTATAACAGGCAAATGCCTGAAAGAGGGGCGTAGATACTGGCCTATTGTCACAATGTCCACATCGTGGTCGCGCAGGTCGTGTAACACCTGCACCACCTCGTCCCACTCCTCTCCGAGGCCGAGCATCAAGCCCGACTTGGTGTATATATCGCCTCCGGTGGGGTCCATCTCTTTGGCCTTTTTCAGCAGCTCCAGAGAGCGGCTGTACTTGGCCTGTGGGCGCACAATATAATAGAGGCGCGGCACAGATTCTATATTATGGTTCAGGATGCTGGGGCGAGCGTTCATCACTATTTCAAGCGCCCACCAGACGCCCTTGAAGTCGGGGATCAACACTTCGATTCCGCAGTCGGGCGTGTACTCTCTGGAAAGCCTGATCGTTTCAGCGAAGATGGAGGCCCCTCCATCAGCCAGCTCATCTCGGTTCACCGAAGTGATCACCGCATGGCGCAGCTTCAACGTCTCGATTGCGCGTGCGACGCGCTCCGGCTCCTCCTTATCGAGTATAGAAGGTCGGCCTGTCTTAATAGCGCAGAAGCCGCATGAACGCGTGCAGGTGTCACCAAGAATGAGGAAGGTTGCAGTGCGGTGCTCCCAACACTCGGAGATGTTGGGGCAGTGAGCTTCTTCACACACTGTGTGCAGGCCCAGCCCGCGCATCAAGCCCTTGAGGTCGCGGTAATTCTCACCTTGCTGCCACTTGACCGTCAGCCAGGGCGGCTTGCGCTCCACCGGCACAGGTTCTGCGCTCACCGGGCGGGCAGGCCCACCTGGGCGGCTATAAGGTTTCAATTCAAGAGGGGAGTATGGCGGAGCATCCCTTGTTATATCCGACATTGTATATGCCTACTTTCGTTATATGGTGGCGTTTTTACCTGGTTCATTATAACATAGTGGGGAGATCCCCAACCTGTAGCGGGAACTTCGGGGCAAAGGTGACAGAAGGTGACGGAAGGTGTCAGTAATTACAGGTAAAATGACTGTAGGCGGACGACGGGAGCACTACCAAGAAGGGGGTAAAATATGAAAGAGGACAATGAGAGGGGTGGAACGAACGGCTTAGAAGCACCAGAGCCGGAGCCGGAGAGACCCCAACTACCCGAAGAGTACGGCGTGCCCACAGGCAGCGAGAATATGCTGCCCTGGAGTTGGGCGGTTGAGCGGCTGGAGAAGGCGCGCAACTATTGGGTATGTACGGTTGGGCCAAACGGCAAGCCGCATGCGGTGCCGGTGTGGGCCGCCTGGCTGGACGGCGCACTCTATTTTGACGGGCACCCTATGACCCGATGGGTGGACAACCTACTGAAGAATCCGGCGATCACAGTCCACCTGGAGAGCGGGGATGAGGTGGTGATCCTCGAGGGTACTGTAGAGGACATAGCGCAACTTGACAGAGCGCGCGCCGAATCGCTGACGCAGCTCTTTGTGGCTAAATACGGGTATGCGCCTAACTCCGGCCAGTGGGTAGAGAGCGGTCTGCTTGCCCTACGTCCACAAAAGGTGCTCGCGTGGAGTGAGTTCCCCACGACGATGACCAGGTGGAGATTCTCCAAATAGGATAAAGCAAAAGCGGTCTTCGGGGACCGCTTTTGCTTTATCCTAGCAGGCTCCGTCTAAAGGCCGGCTGTTTGCGGATTGAACTTTTCCAGCGATTCTTTAATGATC
>JADEYI010001587.1_pt1 | contig 16011 bp, 16 predicted proteins | sample 8542331 | NCBI WGS metagenome assembly JADEYI01 (sample SAMN16510988, study PRJNA670497) | mine drainage metagenome | isolation source: biofilm near Copperflume 1 | place: Germany: Marsberg coppermine Kilianstollen | collected 2018-02 | reverse complement strand
CATGGCGAGCACTGCCATTGTTACAAAGAAGATCAGCCGAAAGGCCCGCGCGGCGCCTGCCCGTAGGAAGCTGCCCACGCTGTCGGGGGCGACAAAGATCAGGTCGATGTCATTGCTGCCCGTCAGGCGGGTCAGCACCGTTTCAATATAGTTGCCGGTGATCTGCTCATGCACGATCTTGATGTCAGGGTTTGCGTCTTCAAAGGGTTTGTACCATCGGTTGGCCCAGGACGAAGTGTTCTCAAGCACGGTGGAAAGTGCCTGCAAGCAGTTGATCGGAGCACGATTGAAGGAGCGAGCATGGAATGGAGCAAGACGGGAGCACAGGGCGTACTGACACTGAGGGCCGAGCTACTGAGCGAACGATGGGAACAGAGTTGGCCCAAGACCCGCCCTCTCAGAAAAGTTGCCTAAATCCTGGCGCGCACCCCCGGCAGTCGTAAGCGTTCAGAGTAGGGGTGCAGGGGCTATGTGCCCCTGACGGGGTATTAGGGGTGTCCCCTAATCTCTCCTGATAAGAGTTCCCCATCCCACATGTGGGAGGGGGTCAGGGGGTGGGCCTTGCCATTGTACGATGCTAGTGCCCTGCTTTGCTCAACCCCATCTCTGAACATTTACCGGCTGCGGGTGCGCGCCAGCTTTTAGGCAAACTGGCTGCATCGGCAAATAAGAGCGGGTGGAGCAGTTACAAGTTGGCTTAGGGGGTTTAGCTTCGCGCACGAAGCCAGCAGCGACTGGTAGGCTGAACTCGCATGAAACTGGCTCTTGTTCCCTTTTGTCAAACTTGCCTAAATCCTGGCGCGCACCCCCGGCAGTCATGTTCTTGACACCTGTTGGCGGTTGTGATATGATTCAGGTCGCACAGAAGAATAAGTTAGAATGGCTCTTATCGAGATGGGCGGAGGGAGCGGCCCCGTGAAGCCCGGCAACCGGATCAGACATTTGCCTGATCGTCGGTGCCAAGTCCGACAGGCACAGACCTGAAAGATGAGAGAAGAACACTAAGCGATTGCTAAGTTCTCTCATGTTGAGGGAACTTTTTTGATGCTTGTTTATCCTCGTTAGTATAGCGTGATCTTTACCGGACCGCACTTTATCTGTACTGGGCTTCACGGGTTGTAGCTTTCAGGTGGCGCGAGCAACTGCATAAGGAGTAGAGATACCGTAAGGCGCAACTCGTTGCGCTACTTACATACATAAAACCATATGAGCACAGTAATTACAGGCTCCGTAGCTTATGATAACATCATGGACTTTCGCGGCTACTTCAAGGATCACATCCTCCCTGAGAAGATCCATATGTTGAATCTCTCATTCCTTGTGGACACGCTCAAGCGCCAGAGGGGTGGAGTGGCCGCCAACATCGCCTATACAATGGCGCTGTTGGGCGCGCCTCCTGCCGTCTTTACCTCCGTTGGGGCCAATGACTGGAGCGAATACAAAGAGTGGATGACCAGGCAGGGTATAGACACCCGCTTTATTAACGTCGTGCCCGACGAGTTTACCGCCACCTGTTACATCACCACCGACCTTGACAACAATCAGATAACCGGCTTCTATACAGGCGCTATGGCACGCGACAAAGGGCTATCGCTCAAATCCATCCCCAGAACAGAGCTTGACTTCGTGGTGATCGGCCCTACTGAGCCTGAGCCTATCGTGCGCTTCACTCGCGAGTGCCAGGAGATGGGCGTTCCCTACGTTTACTCCCCGATCTGGCAGATTATCCGTATGAGCGGTGATGAGCTTGCTGAGGGGGTGCGAGGCGCCAGGGTAGTCGTCGCTAATGATTACGAGTACGAGCTAATCAAGGACAAGGCCGGCATGGACCAGCGTGATATACTGCAACATGCCGAAATGGTGGTCACCACCAAAGGTAAGCACGGCTCGGTCATCATGACGCAAGGTGAGACAGTAGAGATACCCGCCGCCGTGCCCACCGAGGTAATAGACCCTGTGGGCGCAGGCGATGCTTATCTCGGCGGTCTTGTATACGCCCTCAATGCAGGCATGGACGTAGAGCGCGCGGGGCGCGTGGCTTCACTGGCGGCCGTCTATGCAATCGAGAACTACGGCACGCAGGCGCACAGCTACACACGAGAAGAGTTTACAAAAAGGTATATAGAAAACTTCGGTGAAGAACCTCTCATTGCGGAAGCGTTACACACCCGGTAATAGATAGGGGCGCTGCAAATGGCTAAATGTATCATGGTGATCAACGACACGCAGGAAATCCTGGAGCTATTTAAGGAGATACTGCACGGCGAAGCGGGCTACGAAGTCATCTTGTTCTCATATGAGCCGCAGATGATGGAACATGTCAAGAGAATCAAACCTGACCTGATTATCAGCGACCATGTCTTTGGAGAGGAGAAGATCGGCTGGCAGTTTGTGCAGAGGCTCAAGATGGACCGCGCAACAGCGGATATACCGATCATCGTCTGTAGCGGCGCAGTCAAAGAGTTGCGCGAGATAGAAGGCTACCTCGTCGCAAAGAACATCGGTGTGTTGTATAAGCCTTTCGATGTGGATGAACTCCTCAACCTGGTTGAAGCCAAGATGTCGTACGGCGGAACAGGCGCGCCTCTTGATAATAGCCTGGCAAATAGCTTATCCAGTGGCGAAGATGACTGAGATCTAAGCCGCAACGAACAGAATTGTCCCATAGCAAATAGGAGAGTGTTAAGTATGGTAATTGAAACAGAACCAAAGGCTTCAGCCTCCACAAGCGTCTCGAATGTGGAGTGCGACATCAAGGATAGGTCACTTGCAGACCGTGGCCGCAGGCGAATCGAGTGGGCGGAAGCCGAGATGCCTGTGCTACGCCAGATATGCGAGCGCTTCGAGAAAGAGAAGCCTCTGGAGGGTATACGCCTCGCCGCTTGCCTGCATGTGACAGCCGAGACCGCCAACTTGATGCGCGCCCTGAAGGCGGCTGGGGCCGACCTTGCGCTTTGCGCCTCAAACCCCCTCTCGACACAGGACGATGTGGCTGCCGCGCTCGTTGAGCACTACGGTGTAGCTACATACGCTATCAAGGGCGAGGACACTGATAGCTACTACAGCCACATTGTCGCTGCCCTCAATCACCGCCCACAGATCACAATGGACGACGGCGCTGATCTTGTCTCCTCGATGCTCTTTATCGCCCTCGACCGCCTCAATGATGTACACCCCAAGGTGCGCGATTGGGCCTCTCAGCTAACCGCCGAGGAGCGTCATGCTCTGCTCGACGACGTCATAGGCGGCAGCGAAGAAACCACCACAGGCGTTATCCGCCTCAAGGCGATGGAGAAGGCGGGCGTGCTCAAGTTTCCTATTATTGCAGTCAACGAGTCGGACACCAAGCATCTCTTCGACAATCGCTACGGCACGGGCCAGAGTACTATAGATGGTGTGCTGCGCGCCACCAACATCCTGCTCGCGGGCAAGATACTCGTGGTCTGCGGCTATGGCTGGTGTGGGCGCGGCATTGCGATGAGAGCACGCGGCATGGGGGCGCGCGTGGTCGTCACGGAAGTGCAGCCTGTACGCGCGCTTGAGGCTGTCATGGAAGGCTTTGAAGTTATGCCTCTCATGGATGCCTCGCGCATCGCTGATATCTTCATCACTGTGACAGGCGACCTCAATGTGATTGACCGCCACCACATGGAAGTGATGAAAGATGGCGCGATCATGGCGAACAGCGGCCACTTCAACGACGAAATCAACATCCCTGCTCTTGAGGAACTTGCAGGTGGGCGCGGGCAAGAAGTGCGCGACTTCGTTGAGGGATTTAAGCTGCCGGATGGGCGCACAATTTACCTGCTGGCCGATGGCCGCCTGGTAAACCTTGCCGCCGCCGAAGGCCACCCCGCAAGCGTCATGGACATGAGCTTCGCCAACCAATCGCTGGCTGCCGAGTACATGGTGAAAAATGGCCCTTCCCTGGAAGACAAGGTATACGTAATTCCCCAGGAGCTAGACCACGAGATCGCTCGTATCAAACTTCTCTCTATGGGGATAAAGATAGACACACTTACCGAGGAGCAGAAGAAGTATCTGGCCTCGTGGGAGAGTGGAACGTAGACTCGTGAAACGTGAAACGTGATGAGTATTGCGTAGTGCGTGAGGGTAAAAATACTACATCTATAATCCTTCATGCTTCACGTTTCACGCCGCATATATCTATATCATGGAGAAGAATATCATGGCAAAAGAAGAACAAAACATGCATTCGTCATCGTTTATGTCGTCACCGCAGCTTTTCCTTACCTCGGAGTCTGTGACTGAAGGGCACCCGGATAAGCTTTGTGACCAGATTTCCGACGCCGTGCTCGACGCTATCCTCTCGAAGGACCCGGACGCACGCGTGGCCTGCGAGACAGCTACCACTACGGGCATTATTCTGGTAATGGGCGAAATTACTACAACAGCCTGGATTGACGTGCCGAGAATCGCCCGCGAAACAATCCAGCAAGCAGGCTACACCCGCGCCAAGTATGGCTTCGATGCCGACACCTGTGGCGTGATAGTCTCGATCAAAGAGCAGTCGAAAGACATCGCGATGGGCGTCAACGAGGCTCTTGAAGCCAAAAAAGGCGAGATGTCCGCTGACGATGAAATAGAATCAATCGGCGCGGGCGACCAGGGGATGATGATAGGCTTCGCCTGCAACGAAACCGAGGAGCTTATGCCCCTCACTATCTCCCTGGCGCACAAACTAACCAAGCGCCTTGCGGATGTTCGTAAGAACCGCTCTCTCCCCTGGCTGCGCCCCGACGGCAAAGCCCAGGTAACGGTAGAGTACAAATATGGCAAGCCCGTTCGTGTGGACGCTGTAGTCGTCTCGGCCCAGCACGAGCCGGAAATCAGCCACGAGGAAATAGAGGCCGCTATCAAGAAAGAGGTTATCGAAAAGGTTATCCCTGCAACTCTGCTTGATGACGCCACCCACTACTACATCAACCCCACCGGCAGGTTCGAGATAGGCGGTCCGATGGGTGATGCGGGGCTGACAGGACGCAAAATCATAGTTGATACATACGGTGGTATTGCCCGACATGGCGGAGGCGCTTTCTCGGGGAAAGACCCGACGAAGGTTGACCGCTCGGCTGCATACGCTGCACGCTACGCCGCCAAGAATATCGTAGCCGCAGGTATCGCTGACCGCTGTGAGATACAGCTTTCCTATGCCATAGGCGTTGCCAGGCCGATCTCCGTGATGGTCGAGACTTTCGGCACGGGCCGCATACCCGACAAGCAGATTGAAGAACTCGTGCAGAAGCACTTTGATCTGCGTCCAGGTGCTATCATCCGCGACCTCCATCTGCGCCGCCCTATCTACAAGGCAACCGCCGCTTATGGTCACTTCGGGCGCACCGATATAGATGCACCCTGGGAGCGAACCGACAAGGCCAACCTTCTACGCCACGAGGCGGCACTCGATGCCGATCCAAAGCTGGAGGTGCTCGTGCCAGGCACCCTCGGCGAAAGCAACGGGCATGACGGCAGCGCCAACTCTACCAACGGAAACGCTGCCAAAAGCAGATCGCTCTAAGGATGAACGATCAGAACACCATTGCCCCGGTACGCGTTTTAGTGACCGGGGCAGCGGGCTTTGTCGGCAAGCACCTGCTTCTGTATCTCACCTCTGCCACCGATTGGCAAATCTACGCCAACGCCCTCTCAGAACCGCCCTGGGGCGGCGAGATGGCTCGCACCCAGTGGATCACTTGCGACCTGACCAAGCGCGAGCAAAGCGCTGAGATGCTCCAATCGGTAGCACCTCACTACGTTTTTCATCTGGCGGCTCAGAGCAACGTCCAGCAGGCCTTCAACGACCCCGAAGCTACGCTGATGAACAACATCGTAGGCGAGCTTTTCCTCCTTGATGCGCTTCGTGCTTGCTGCTCGGACGCTCGCATTATGATCACCGGCTCGTCCGAACAGTATGGCCTGGTTCGGCCCGAAGATATACCTATCAACGAAGAGACGCCCTTCAGGCCTATCAACCCCTACGCGGTCAGCAAAATAGCTCAGGACGCGTTGGCCCTGCAATACTCGCTGGCATACGGCCAGAACACCATAAGGGTGCGGCCTTTCAATCACATAGGCCCTGGCCAGACAGAGCACTTTGTTACAGCGGCCTTTGCGCGGCAGGTGGCGCTCATAGAAGCCGGTTTGCAAGAGGCTGTAATCTACGTAGGCAATCTAGAAGCCGAGCGCGATTTCACCGACGTGCGTGATATGGTACGCGCCTATCAGCTGGCGATCACCAAAGGCGAGGCGGGCGAAGTGTATAATATAGGCTCAGGGCAGGGGCACACCATGCAGTGGGTACTCGACACGCTCCTCTCTATGAGCCATGTAGCAGTCGAAGTAAAGCAGGACCCCTCCCGAATGCGCCCCTCAGATATACCCATCATGGTCTGCGACCCTTCGCGCTTTGAGCAACAAACAGGCTGGAAGCCACAAATGCCCCTTGAGCAGACCCTCAAGGATATACTGAATTATTGGAGAGAGAAAGTGAGGGCTGAGGGCTGAGGACTGAGTGCTTGCATACTCAGTCCTCAGCCCTCACGATATGAAAGCAGTGATTCTCGTTGGCGGGCAGGGCACGCGCCTGCGCCCACTGACTAACAACACACCTAAGCCTTTGATACCACTGGTCAACAGGCCCTTCCTCGATCATGTGCTTTTCTTGCTGCGTACACACGGCATCCGCGATGTCATTCTCGCAATGTCCTACCTATCAGAGAACTTTGAGCAGGCCTACGGCGATGGCTCTCACCTCGATATGAACCTCACTTATGTACATGAAGTCGAGCCTCTCGGCACAGGAGGGGCTATCAAAAACGTAGAGGATGCGCTCACCCCCGGCGAGAGCTTTCTTGTCTTCAATGGCGATATACTTACCGACCTTGATCTGGAGGATATGGCGCGCTATCACCGGGAGAATAGCTCTATTTGCACCATCTCCCTCACCTCTGTTGAGGACCCAAGCGCCTACGGCGTGGTTGATATGGATGAAGCAGGACGTATAGAGCGTTTCACGGAGAAGCCCAAGCGCGAAGAAGCTACCTCCAACTGGATCAACGCAGGCACCTACATACTGGAGCCGCAGGTGCTAAACTACATACCAGAAGGGCAGCCTTACATGGTAGAATTCAGCCTCTTCCCTACTCTGCTGGCCGCAGGCAAGCCGCTTTATGGCTACCGCACAGGCGCGTACTGGCTGGATATAGGCACCCCAGCCAAGTACCTGCAAGCCCAGACGGATATACTATCGGGGCGGCTCAAATACCATCTGCCGCCTGACGGCGAGAGCATGGGCGACCTGGTGTGGGCGGGCGAAGGCACTTTCGTGGATAGCGGCGCTCGAATCACCGGACCTGCTGTGCTGGGCAAGCACTGCCAGATCGATGCAGGGGCATCAATAACAGGGCCGGTGGTGCTCGGCGACGGTTGCCGCGTGGAGAAAGAGGCTCATCTTGAGCATATGGTCGCCTGGAACAGCGTGGTCTTCGGCCCAGGAAGTAGCAGCCACGACTGCATAGTAGGCAACAACGCCAGCATAGGCGCCGGCTGTGAGGTGAGTGGCATATCTGTAGTGGGCGATAAGGCTGCGGTTCGGGCGGGTGCTGTAGTCGCTGATGGTGCAAAGATAGAGCCGGGTTCTATCTTGCCAGACGGCAATTAGATGCTGATACAGGAAGGCTAGGAGGCTCAGGAGTATTCAATGGCAGCCGCTCAACCTTTTGACAGTAATGCATCTGCCTTTGGAACCTATCAGAGTTCGCCCTGGGGCCGCCTACTCCACGACGTCTCTTGTGCCAACGTGCAGCGCCGCCTTGATGGGTCGCCTCTGCGTATACTCGATGCGGGTGGAGGAAACGGGGTTGAAGCAATCTTTTTCGCTGCGCAGGGTCATACAGTAGCTGTGCTTGATCCTTCGGTTGAACTGCTAAACCAAGCCCGGCGAAACGCCCAGACAGCAGGCGTTGCCGAGCGGATGGAGTTCTATGAGGCCGAACTTGCCGCTATTCCGAGGCTCTTTCCAGAAGCTAAATTCGATTTGATCCTATGTCACAATGTTCTGCAATATGTGGAGGATGTAGAAGAGGCGCTGAGGGCAATCCGCCAGCCTCTATCACCCGACGGGCTGATCTCCATCATTTGTATCAACCGCTATTCGGAACCGTATCGTGAGGCTCTACAGCAGTTAAACCCAGGTGCAGCTTATGAGAAGCTAGATACACGAACCATTTTCTCCTCGGTATTCAAAGTTCCTGTTAGGGCGTATGCAGCAGAGGAGATGAGTCAGACGCTCCAGAAAGTAGGATGCGTTGTACTTGCTCAGTACGGCGTACGCTGTGTCTATGACTACATTCCCAATGACCAAAAGAACGATACGACCTTTCTAGCTGATCTGGAGCGGCTGGAATACGCTATAAGTGGAAAGTATCCATACTACCTTCTAGCGCGCTTCTTTCAACTGATAGTAGGGAGATAGGGGAAACGCATCTATCCTCCACTTCGCACCCTTTGCACCCCTGCGGTGCGGCGAATTCTAACGTTAGCCAGGCTGACATACATCCACCGATTGCTCTATAATAATGTGACACACATTTTGGAGGAGCCTTTTGAGAGTTCTGATAACAGGTATTACAGGCTTCGCGGGGAGCCACATGTGCGACTTCTTGTTGGAGAAGCCTGATGTGCAGATATTTGGCATATACAGGCGTCGCAGCAGGCTGGATCACCTGGATCATCTGCGCGATAAGCTCCATATGGTTGAACCTGGAGTTGCCAGCATAGACACCCTGGAGCACGCCTTTGACCCGGACAAGATAAACATTGTCGAGTGCGACTTGCTGGACGCCTTCAGCGTGAACAAGCTGATCGGCTCCGTGCGGCCCGACCGTATATTTCACCTGGCTGCCCAGAGCCACGTGCCTACTTCCTGGAACTCCCCCTCCGCCACCTTACAGGACAACATACTGGGCCAGCTTAATATATTTGAGGCTGTGCGCCAGGTGGGAGTAGACCCGCTGATCCAAATAGCAGGCTCGTCGGAGGAATACGGTATGGTCTACCCCGACGAAGTGCCGATGAAGGAGAGCAATCCTCTGCGGCCTTTGTCGCCATACGCGGTGAGCAAAGTAGCGCAGGAGATGCTTGCCTACCAGTATTACCAGAGCTACGGCATAAAAAGCATCGTGTCTCGCGGCTTCAACCACAGCGGGCCGCGCCGGGGTGAAAACTTCGTAGACTCCTCATTTGCCAGGCAGATAGCCCTCATCGAGAAGGGGCTGCAAGAGCCGATTATTCGTGTAGGCGACCTGACCAGCAAGCGCGACTTCACCGATGTGCGCGACACCGTGCGCGCATACTGGCTCCTCCTGGACAAGTGCAGGCCGGGCGAAGTATACAACATCGGTTCGGGCAACACCAGGCCGATGCAAGAGGTACTCGATATGCTCCTCAGCATGTCCAAAGTAAAAGTGGAGGTCTGCGTGGATCCCACCCGCCTTCGCCCTTCGGATGTGATGATACTCTGGGCCGACACAACCAAGTTCCGCGAAGCCACAGGCTGGGAACCAACTATTCGATACGAGCAAACCCTGCGCGACCTGCTCGACTACTGGCGGGCGAAGGTGTGACGGATTATGAGTCACCAATTAGCGATACGCTGGTAATAGTAGTGCACAGCAAGTATTCTTTGTCTGCGCACTGGAGCGTATCGTCATCTTCAATTCATGGCCCCACCGTGGCGCTCCGGCGGTTGCTTACTTTTCCATAGTTCAACGCCGAATGGACGGCGAGAATGGCGCAATGCAAGTTTTTGAAACAGAGAGACTGAGGGTCAGGCATCTTGAAGATGCGGATCTACCGGATTTTTACGCCATCTGTAGCGATCCCGCTGTTATAATGTATATGGGCGACGGAGAACCGCTTACCGAAGAACAAACCGCGCTGTGGCTCCGGAAATCAAAGGCAAACTATAGCGATCACGGCTTTGGCTGTATGGCCGTGTTCAGCAAGCAGAACGACGACTTCGTCGGTTTCTGCGGCCTTGTTTACGCTCCTGACCGCACCGAGGTTGAGATCATTTATGCTCTGGCGCAGCCCTACTGGGGTCGCGGACTGGCGAGCGAAGTTGCCGGGGCCATGATTGATTTCGGCTTCGCGGAATGTGGCCTGACTGAGATTCTGGCGACCATCGCTCCGCAAAACAGTGATTCGATCAAGATCGTAGAAAAGCTTGGTATGACCTTCCTGGGCGAACGCCCTGACGAGGATGGCGCACCGACGCTCTTCTACCAGATCAAGCGGCCCACCTGATATATTCTCGGATACTCCCGGCTGCCTTTGCCGGAGCAAGCGCGCCCCTCCACAAGTTGCTACCCCTCCGCGTATACCGTATAATTCACCTGTGAGCAACGACTGGATGTGGATAACGGCCTGGTGAGGTGTGATTGGTTGTGACGGCGCAACAAATACTGGATGTTCTTTCCCTACATCGAGAGGAATTGAGAAAGCTTGGCGTGCGCCACATTGGGCTTTTCGGCTCCTACAGCCGGGGAGAGGCGAACCCAGATAGTGACATGGACATCCTTGTGTCCCTCGATCACCCATCCTTCAACGACTACGCCACGCTCAATAATTTTCTGGAAGAGCTTCTTGGGCACAACGTAGACCTTGTGCTTGAGAGAAGTATCAGGCCCGTTCTGCGCCCTTATATTCTGAGGGACGTCATCTATGCCGAGGGAATATAAGCTCTATCTTCAGGACATCCTTGATGCTATTGGCAGGATCGAAGTATATATTGGCGAAGCCTCGGCAGAGGACATAATGTCCGGTGGTATGTCGGCGGATGCGGTGCTATATAACCTGATGGTCATAGGCGAAGCAGCTAAACATGTTCCCGAGGATGTAAGAGAAAGGCAGAGCAATATCGAGTGGCGCAACATCGGCAGGTTACGAGACTTTGTCGCGCACGAGTATTTTGGCATTGATTTAGAGATAATCAGCGACGTTCTTGAGAACGAGTTACCGAAACTGCGCCACTCGATAGAATCCATGCTGGAGCAGGAGCCGCCGTCTAGTCGTGGGCCATCCTCCCACTCCTGAAGCAACTCCCCAGCAGTTGCCTTACACCGCTCGCGATAACAGACGCAAGGTAGCCCCAGCGAGAGTTCAGATTAGGGTACAGAATATCTATATCCACCGGCAATGCGTCGTCTTGCTCTTTCCTCCACAAGTTGCTACCCCTCCGCGTATACCGTATAATTCACCTGTGAGCAACGACTGGATGTGGATAACGGCCTGGTGAGGTGTGATTGGTTGTGACGGCACAAGGGGGCAACAGCCTGGCGCGGTTGGCTCTCCAGATTAAAGATCTGGAGGCACAGGTAAAGACCTGCCAACTATGCCGCCTCGCCAAGACCCGCACGAACGCCGTGCCGGGCGAAGGCAGCCTCAGGGCCGAGGTAATGTTTATAGGCGAAGGGCCTGGCTACCATGAAGATAAGCAGGGCCGCCCCTTCATCGGCGCCGCGGGGCACTTCCTCGATGAACTCCTGGCTATCGCAGGATTGAGCCGCGAGAGCGCCTACATAACCAACGTAGTTAAGTGCCGTCCTCCTAACAACCGCGATCCCAACCCCGACGAGATGGCGGCTTGCGCTCCCTACCTTGAGCGGCAGATAGAAATCATCAACCCTCGTCTGATCGTTACCCTGGGACGCTATTCGATGTCGAAGTTCTTCCCGGGAGAGCGCATCAGCCAGATACATGGGCAAGCGCGCATTGTGGATGGCCGCCTCTGCGTAGCAATGTATCACCCCGCCGCCGGGTTGCACCAGGCGAGCCTCGCGGATATTATCCGTGCTGACTTTCGCAAGCTGCCCGTCTTCATGGAGGAGGCGCAGCGTGTACTGATGGCACCGCCCGCTGAAGTCGTCGAAGAGCGTATCGCCGAAGCAGAAGCAGCCCGCGAGTTCGTGGTGCATAACCCTGAGACCGGTGCAGTTCTAGAAAATGTAGCTATATACACGCCTGCGCCAGCCGCTGCTGAAGCGCCCACCGACCTTGCGATAAACACAGCACCCATAGTAGAAGAAATGAAAGCTGCGCCGCCTGCCGCTAAAAGCAAGAAATCGGCGGCCAAGAAAGATAGTTACCGGCAGATGTCGTTCTTTGATTTATAACGAACATCCGCAGGCTTAGTTCACTTTAATGCAAGATTCGGACGTACAAGATATAGCATCTGCGGTAGCGCCTGTCCCCACCACCGGTGGAGATGGCAGCTACGGCATGTCGCGTGAGGGAAGGCGCAGGGCGATTATCCTGCTGCTGGGTGTTGCCAGCATCTGGGTCTTCGCGTTGTGGAGCTTGATCACAATACTTCAAGATGGTGTGAGTGGCGTGGAGTGGGTCTCCTCGCTGTTGATGATTGGCATTATAGTTGTAGCGCCATTAGTTGCATGGTCGCTTTTAGAAGAGGCCAACGCTCGTATCACTACCAGTGATCGAGGCATCGGCTACAGCACAATAGGAGGTATAAACCTCAATTACCCCTGGAATGAGCTATCAGGCTCCAGGCCGGAAGAGGGCAGGAGCCGCATCGCCAGATTTTTCCTGGGAGAGGATGACAGCAAAACAGGCGATCAAGCGAACGTGAATACCTCTGTTGCCCCGGAAGAAGGCGCTGAGAATGAGGCTGCGGACGACGATGAGATTGACACCCTACAACTGCGTCTTCGGCCAGGCACGACCAGCCAAATTGCCAATCCTCTAGTACGTTTTCTACACAGGCAGGCACAGGGCGATGTACTGCCGGTTTACGCGGGCATCGAGAACCGCGATGCGCTTCTGCGAGAGATCGCTTCTCACACTGAGATAAGTTAGCAAAATAGCATGGCCGAATGCCGAGCAGGAGCAATTCGCTCCCCGGCTCACCGCGTGTGGTTGTGCCTTGAGACAAAGGATTTTCCGTAATAACAATGCAAAATAATGAACAAAAGTATCTTGACCCGCAGCCAACAACCGAGCGTATAAGATACATCCCCATCGGCGGCCTGGGCGAGGTCGGCAAGAATATGTATGTTGTCGAATATGGTGAGGATATCATCATAGTTGACGTTGGGATGGGTTTCCCCGAGGACGAGATGCTTGGCATCGACCTTGTGCTGCCCGACATCTCCTACCTGGAGGGCAAGCAAGATCGGATAAGAGGCATCTGCATCACGCACGGCCATGAGGACCATATTGGCGGGCTGCCCTGGCTCTTGCCCCAGATCAACGCTCCTATCTACGGCACACCGCTTACCCTGGGGCTTATCACTAATAAACTGAAAGAGCGCGGTCTCCTGGCCGAGGCCGACTTGAGGGAAGTGCAGGCGGGTGACACAGTGACGCTAGGGGCCTTCAAGGTAGAGTTTGTGCATGTCTGCCATTCTATCCCTGATGCCTGCCTGCTGGCTATCCATACGCCTATCGGCACTATCGTCCACACGGGCGACTTCAAGCTGGACCCTACGCCTGCCGATGGCTACCTGACGGACTACCAGACACTGGGGCGGTTGGGGCAGGAGGGTGTGCTCGCTCTTTTTACCGATTGCGTGCATGTAGAAACACCTGGCTATACTCCTTCCGAGCAGGTGGTTGCTAAGACCCTGGGGCCTATCGTTGACAACGCTAGCGGCAGAGTGATAATCGCCACCTTTGCCTCCCTCATCTCGCGTGTGCAGCAGATTTTTGACATAGGCTACAAGTATGGCCGCAAAGTGGCCTTGTTGGGGCGCAGCCTGGAAAATAACGTACAGGTGGCGGTAGAGCTTGGCTATCTGTACATCCCGGAAGGGTTGCTGGTATCTGTAGCTGATACGGCCAGGCTGCACGATAACGAAGTGCTGGTAATCTGCACAGGCGCGCAGGGCGAGCCTACTTCGGCCCTCTCACGTATCGCTAACGACGACAGCCGCTACTGGAATGCCAAACCCGGCGACACATATATATTGTCAGCGACACCCATTCCAGGCAACGAGACGAGCGTGGGCAGGGTTATCAACAATCTCTTCACCAAAGGCGCCGAGGTGATATACCCGCCGTTGGCGCAGGTACATGTATCAGGCCACGCCAGCCAGGAAGAGCATAAGTTGCTGCTCGGCCTGTTACGGCCAAAATATGTCATCCCGATACATGGCGAGCGCCGCCACCTGGAGATGTATGCCAAAATAGCCAGCGCACCGGGGGTGGGCATACCGAGAGCTAATATTTTCCTGATTGATAACGGCTACGTGATAGAGCTAAATAGCGATGAGGCTTACGTAGCAGGGCGCGTTCCTTCGGGCAATGTCTTTGTTGACGGCCTGAGTGTGGGCGGCATAGGCCATGTGGTTATACGCGACCGCCAGCTGCTGGCGCGTGACGGTGTGCTCCTGGTGGTGGTCACCATTGATAAGCAAACCGGGCATCTTGTAGCAGGGCCTGATATTGTTACGCGTGGCTTTGTATACGCAGCCGAGGCAGGAGAATTGCTTGACGATACAAAGACGCGGGTGAGAGATGCTCTCAACCATAACAACAGCAACACTCCTGCCGATTGGAACTATCTCAACAAAAAGATAAGAGATACCGTAAGCCAATACCTCTACGACAAGACCAAGCGTCGCCCGATGGTGCTGCCCGTCGTCATGGAAGTATAAAGGCAGGGGCCAGGGATCGGGGATTAGCATCTGATCCCTGGCGCGCAAGCGAGGTGTGAAATGGCTACTATTGCTAAAGCTGCCGACATTATAGATCTAAACCCGGACCTCGCCGACTTCGTTGGGCCTATACCCTTTGAGGAAGTATGGGTTGCTGAGAACTTGCTCGGTGTAACCTTCCCCGACTCGTATCGCGAGTTTCTGCAACGCTATGGCGCGGGCAGCTTTGCGGGGCTTCCGGTCTATGGCCTTGGCGTGCCTGATGATACCCTGCCAAGCGTGGTTTTCGCAACCAACGCCTTGCGCGAATCCGACGATTTCTTCCCCGGCGACCTCGTAGTGATACAGGATAGCGGGCAGGGCGACCTCCTCTGCCTGGCTACCTCCAGGCTGAAAGATGGCGAGTGCCCGGTTGTGCAGTGGATACCGGAGATGTCGTTCGAGGAGCAGATGTTCGAAGTTGCTAACAAGACCTTCGCCGGATTCTTGCTGCGCGTAGCCCGGCAAGGGCTATCGTAGCATGTAGAAACGGGTAAGGAGGCTAACGCCGTGCTAACCTCAATAAACCTTCCTCTTTTCGACTACGATGCCGTCTACTAACGCCCCCTCATCTCCACCTCCGGCCAGAGGCAGCATGGCAAGACGGGGGCTTGCCCGCAAACGGTTCTTGCTCTGGCTGCTGATGGGCGTGGTGTCGCTATTTGCTGTTATTGTCGCCGTGCCGCTCCTGCTGAGCCTGGCTGTCAATGCCACCCCGCGAACCGGAGTTGAGCTCCGCGACGCGGCAGCTTCTCCCACGCAAACAGCCGCCCTTCCTCAATCTCCTACTTCTCCCGCCTTTGTCGCAGCGGTCCAAACGGAGGCCCCGGAGGTAGCCCCTTCGCGGTACTATCCTACACCCACAGCCGCAGAACCTTCTGCCTCGCCCACTGAAACTGTCGCGCCACCAACTGCCACTGCCTCGCTCACCGCCCCGTCTACAGCCACCATCGAGGCAACTGCCAGCCTTACTATGGTCCCTGCCGACAGTCCTACTGCGCGGGCCCTTGTCCCCGCCCAGGTAGTGCGCGTGGTTGACGGCGACACTCTTGACGTAAAGATTGGCGGGCAGACCTCAAGAGTGCGCATTATAGGCGTGGACACGCCCGAAACATATGGAACGGTGATGTGCTACGGGGCAGAGGCCACTGCCAAAACTCAACAGATAATAGACAGTGTGGGTGGACAGGTGCTGCTGGAAAGGGATGTGTCGGAGACAGACATGTATGGCAGGTTGCTGCGCTACATCTGGCTTGGCGCTGCTCCGGGTGGCGTAATG